>Ga0164243_10007444_pt1 | contig 16352 bp, 21 predicted proteins | sample OricompcompostOP_FD_108781 | JGI IMG/M metagenome (GOLD analysis project Ga0164243, IMG submission 108781) | Organic Plus compost microbial communities from Emeryville, California, USA - Original compost - Organic plus compost (OP) | ecosystem: Engineered > Solid waste > Mixed feedstock >...
GGTGCCGCTGGACACCGCGTCCCCCGAGGTCGCGCGCGTGCCGGGAGGACCGAAGGACGAGCAGCCGTCCGACCGGGCGGGAACCGACGTCACCCCGGCGCCCGACCAGCCGGAGCCCGGCCCCGACGTGGCCCCCGGCCCCGTCCGGCGTACCGACCGACCCGACGAAGGAGACGCATGAACACCGGTGAACTCGCCGAACTCGGACAGCAGTTGCGGGTGGACAGTGTCCGGGCGGCGGCCGCCGCAGGCTCCGGGCACCCCACGTCGTCGATGTCCGCGGCCGACCTCGTGGCCGTCCTCTTCGCCCGCCATCTGCGCTACGACTTCGACCGCCCCGACCACCCCGCCAACGACCGCTTCGTCCTCTCCAAGGGCCACGCCTCCCCGCTGCTGTACGCCACCTACAAGGCGGCCGGAGTCATCGGCGACGAGGAGCTGCTCACCTTCCGCGAGAACGGCAGCCGTCTCGAGGGCCACCCCACGCCCCGCAAGCTCCCCTGGGTGGAGACCGCGACCGGCTCCCTCGGGCAGGGCCTGCCCGTCGGCGTCGGCATCGCGCTCGCCGGGAAGCGGCTGGACCACACCGACTACCGGGTGTGGGTGCTGTGCGGCGACAGCGAAATGGCCGAGGGCTCGGTGTGGGAGGCGGCCGAGCAGGCCGCGTACGAGAACCTCGACAATCTCACCGCGATCGTGGACGTCAACCGGCTCGGCCAGCGCGGTCCCACCCGGCACGGCCACGACCTGGACGCCTACGCCCGCCGCTTCCAGGCGTTCGGCTGGCACACCGTCGAGGTGGACGGGCACGACGTGGACGCGGTGGACCGCGCCTACGGCGAGGCCCTGTCCACCCGGGGCCAGCCGACCGCGATCCTCGCCCGCACCCTCAAGGGCAAGGGTGTGGCGTCCGTGCAGGACCGGGAGGGGCTGCACGGCAAGCCGCTGCCGGAGGCGGAGGACGCGATCGCCGAACTGGGCGGCCCCCGCGATCTGCGCATCACCGTCCACGCGCCGACCGCCGCCGGCGAGGCCCCCGCCCGGCGGATCACCACGCCCGAGCTGCCCCGCTGGGAGCGCGGCGAGGACGTCGCCACCCGCAATGCCTTCGGCGAGGCGCTGGCCGCCCTCGGCGCCGCGCGCGACGACGTCGTCGCCCTGGACGGCGAGGTCGGCGACTCCACGCGCCTGGAGTACTTCGCCAAGGAACACCCCGAGCGCTACATCGAGTGCTACATCGCCGAGCAGCAGATGGTCGCCGGCGCCGTCGGGGTCGCCGCGCGTGGCTGGCTGCCGTTCGCGTCCACCTTCGCGGCCTTCCTCACCCGCGCCCACGACTTCGTCCGCATGGCCGCGGTCAGCGGCTCCGGGCTCAACCTCGTCGGGTCGCACGCCGGCGTCGCCATCGGGCAGGACGGACCCAGCCAGATGGGCCTGGAGGACCTGGCGATGATGCGCGCGGTGCACGGCTCCACCGTGCTGTACCCGTGCGACGCCAACCAGACCGCCCGCCTGGTCGCCGCCATGGCCGGCCTGGAGGGCATCCGCTATCTGCGCACCTCGCGCGGCGAGAGCCCGGTGATCTACGGCCCCGACGAGGAGTTCCCCGTCGGCGGCAGCAAGGTGCTGCGCTCCTCGGGACAGGACCGGCTCACCCTGGTCGCCGCGGGTGTCACCGTGCCGGAGGCGCTGGCCGCCGCCGACACCCTCGCGGACGAGGGCGTCGCCGTACGGGTCGTCGACCTGTACTCCGTGAAGCCCGTCGACGTGGAGACGCTGCGCACCGCCGCCGAGGAGACCGGCTGTCTGATGACGGTCGAGGACCACCACCCCGAGGGCGGGCTCGGTGACGCGGTCGCCGAGGCGTTCGGCGACGGGCGTCCCGTGCCGCGGCTGGTGCGGCTCGCCGTGCGGAACATGCCGGGCTCGGCCGCCCCCGAGGAGCAGCTGCACGCCGCCGGGATCGACGCCGCGTCGATCGCCGCGGCCGGCAGGCTGCTGGTGGGGGAGGCGATCGTGTCGTGAGCGACGGCGGCTCGCGCACCGTACGGGCCGGCCGCCGGCGGGTGGAGATCCACCGTCCGGACAAGGTGCTCTTCCCGGGCGGAGACGGCGCCCGGGAGTACACCAAGGGCGACCTCGTCGACTACCACCGGGCGATCGCCCGGCACATGCTGCCGCACCTGAGGGGCCGGCCGCTGATGCTGGACCGGCGGCCCGACGGCATCGACGGCCCGGCGTTCATGCAGAAGAACACGCCCGACAGCTATCCGGACTGGATCACGCGGGTGGAGGTCGGCAAGGAGGGCGGCACGGTCACGCACACCGTGTGCGACGACACCGCCACCCTGCTGTACCTGGTCGACCAGGCGAGCATCACGCTGCACCGCTGGCTGTCCCGCGCCGACGACGTGGACCGCCCGGACCGGATGGTCTTCGACCTCGACCCGTCCGGCGACGACTTCGGGGAGGTGCGGAAGGCCGCCCGGCTGCTGGGCGAGCTGCTGGACGAACTCGCCCTGCCCTCCGCCCTGATGACCACCGGGTCCCGGGGCCTGCACGTGGTCGTGCCGCTCGACGGCGGCCAGGACTTCGACACGGTCCGCCAGTTCGCCCGCCAGGTCGCCGACACGCTGGCCGACGCCCACCCGGACCGGCTCACCACCGCGGCCCGCAAGAAGGACCGCGGCGACCGGCTCTACCTCGACGTGCAGCGCAACGCCTACGCCCAGACCGCGGTCGCCCCCTGGACGGTGCGCGCCCTGCCGGGAGCGCCCGTCGCCGCCCCGGTCACCTGGGAGCAGCTCGACGACCCGGAGCTGCACGGTCGCCGCTGGACGGTCGGGAACGCCCTGGAGCAGGCCGAGGCGAAACCGTGGGCCGGGCTGTCCGGAAAGGGGCGCTCCCTCGCGCCGGCCCGCCGCAGGCTCGCCGCGCTGCGCGGCTGACCCGCCGGAACCGGTCGCCTCATATCCCCTTCCGACCAGGGGCGACAGCCGGACGTGGCGAACGGGTGACTCCCCGGAGGTTTGGCGAACACGCTTGCGGCCACACGGAGGGGGAGGTGGCCATGTCGAACACGAAAAACACCGAAGAGTCACAAGATTCACAGAAATCTCCCGACTCCCGTGAGGACCAGGACTCCCAGGAGGCCCGGACCACACGCACACCCCGTAAACGCACCGCACCCCGCAGGCGGCCGGAGGACGACGGCGGGACGGCCGAGAGCACCACGGCACGGAAGAAGCCGAAGCCCATGGAGGTGCTGCGCCAGGCGCGCGAGCAGCTGGCGGAGCTCACCGGCATGGAGGCCGAGTCCGTGTCGTCCTTCGAGCAGACCTCACAGGGCTGGGTGCTGGAGGTCGAGGTCCTCGAGCTGGAGCGGGTGCCCGACACGATGAGCCTGATGGGGAGCTACCAGGTGGAGCTGGACCCCGACGGGGACCTCACCGGGTACCGGAGGGTCCGCCGCTACGAACGCGGACGCGCCGACGGGCGCAAGTAAGGCGGCCGGCAGGCCGCGCGACAGCACGGCAAGCACATCCCTGCATCCCACATCCCCGACATCGAGGAGGAACGGCCGGCATGACAGTGGTACCGGCACAGCAGTCCGGCGGCGGAGGCGGCAGCAGCGGCCTCTACGACGTGCTTGAGCTTGTTCTGGACAGGGGGCTCGTCATCGACGCATTCGTGCGCGTGTCCCTGGTCGGCATCGAGATTCTCAAGATCGACGTCCGTGTCGTCGTCGCGAGCGTCGACACCTACCTCCGCTTCGCGGAGGCCTGCAACCGGCTGGACCTCGAGTCCGGCCCCAAGAAGAGCCCGGGCCTGCCCGAGATCGTCGGCGAGGTGACCGAGTCCGGCGCCCGCGGCAAGTCCAAGGGAGCCCTCTCCGGCGCCGCCGAGACCATCTCGGACGCCTTCAAGCAGGGCCGCGAGGGCGGGACCGAGTCGCGCCCCCGGGCCCGTAAGACCACCTCGCGGCGCAAGGAGGAGCAGGAGTGAGCACGTACGTCTACGGCATCACCGCCGCCTCGCACCCCTCCCTGCCCGAGGGCATGGGCGGCGTCGGCGACCCGGCGCGCCCGCTGCGGGTGCTGACCCAGGGGGAGCTGGCGGCCGTCGTCAGCGACGCCCCCGAGGGCCTGCGCCCCAAGCGGCGTGAGCTGCTCGCCCACCAGAACGTGCTCAGCGAGATCGGCGCGGGCGGCTGCGTCCTGCCCATGCGGTTCGGCAGCGTCGCCCCCGACGACGACACCGTCACCTCCGTCCTCGCCGAGCGCGCCGACCACTACCTGGAGCGGCTGCGCGCCCTCGACGGCCGGGTCGAGTACAACGTCAAGGCCAACCACGTGGAGGACGCCGTCCTCCATCACGTGATGGCCCTCAACCCGGAGATCCGCGCCCTCGCCGAGTCCAACCGGCAGTCCGGCGGCGGCAGTTACGACGACAAGATCCGCCTCGGCGAGATGGTCGCCGAAGCCGTCAAGGCGCGGGAGGCCGAGGACGGCGCCGCGCTGGAGAACGCGCTGCGCGGCATCGCCGACGCCGAGAGCGTGGGCCCCGAGTCCACCGGCTGGCTCGCCAACGTCTCGTACCTGGTGAAGCGCTCGACGGCGGAGGACTTCCTGGCCGCCGTGGAGAAGGCCCGCGCGGACATGCCCCACCTGGAGATACGACTGAACGGCCCGCTGCCGCCGTACAGCTTCGTCGAGCCCGGCCCTGCCGAGCCGGCGGGCACCACGGTCGCGGCGGACACCGGAGCGGAGTGACGACATGGGCCTGATCTCGGAAGTGCTCCTGCTGCCGCTCGCCCCGGCGCGTGGTGGCGCCTGGGCGATCCGGCAGGTCCTGCAGGAAGCGGAACGCATCTACTACGACCCCGCGACCATCCGTGCCGAACTGGCCCGGCTGGAGGAACAGCTGGAGGCCGGGGAGATCACCGAGGAGGAGTTCGACGAACAGGAGGACGCCCTCCTGGACCGGTTGGAGATCGCGACGCGCACAGGCGCGGGTCAAGGGGACGGGACGGCACAACGATGAATCGAACGGGACTGGGCCTCGCCATAGGGGCCGGATATCTCCTCGGACGGACCAAGAAGCTGAAGATGGCCCTGGCCGTCGGCGGACTGGTCGCGGGCAAGAAGCTCAACCTGAGCCCGCGGGCCGTCGCCGACCTGGTGGGGCAGCAGCTCCGCGACAACCCGCAGTTCAAGGAGCTGGGCGACCAGCTCCGCGGTGATCTGCGGGGCGCCGGCAAGGCCGCCTCGGGTGCTCTGGTCGAGCGGCAGCTCAGCTCGCTCGCCGACCGGCTGCACGGCCGCACCGCCGAGGTGCGCGGCCGGCTGGCCGGCGGCGGCGAGGACCGGGACGCGGAGGCGGAGGACACCGGCGAGGAGCCGTACGACGAGGAGACGGACGGTCACGAGCCGGACGACGCCGAGGACCGGGACGACGGCGGGCGTGAGCGCGGGCCGGATGCCGGGCGGGCGGCGAAGAAGGCCGCCAAGAAGGCCCCGGCGAAGAAGGGCACCGCGGCGAAGAAGGCCGCACCGGCCAAGCGCGCCGCCGGCGGCCCGGCCCCCGCGAAGAAGGCGGCCGCCGCCAGGAAGACGGCCGCGAAGAAGACGGCCGCCTCGCGCGGCGCCCGCTCCCGGCCCGAGAAAGGAGGCGGTGAGTGATGACCGAGACCGTCGGGCGGGCCACGTCCGCCGCACGTGACGGCGCGGACGGCGCCACGAACCCGCTGTCCGAACTCGCCCACAGCGAGGCCGCGGACCGGCTCAAGGCCGAACTGCAGGACTACCTCACCGCCCAGGCCACCCGGCTGCTCTCCGGCGTCGGCCAGAAGCTGGGCGAGACCACCGGCAAGCTCAACGACATCGCCGAGGGCAACAGCCCCGGCTTCGCCAAGCTCGCCACCGACGGCGGCAAGAAGCTCGCCGAGGGCAAGGGCCCGCTGCGCACCGCCGTGGAACTCGGCGCCGGCCACGCCAAGGACAGCGTCAAGGGCGCCCTGAAGAACCTCGGCGGCGGCAAGGGCAAGCGCAAGAAGTCCTCCGGCAACAAGCCGACCGTCATCATCGAGCACATCGACGTGGGAGTGCCGCTGCGCACCGCGTACGACCAGTGGACGCAGTACCAGGACTTCAGCACCTTCGCCAAGGGCGTGAAGAGCGCCAACAAGGCCGACGACACCACGTCGGACTGGCAGGCGAAGATCTGGTGGTCGAACCGCAGCTGGAAGGCGACGACCAACGAGCAGGTGCCCGACGACCGCATCGCATGGTCGACGGAGGGCGCCAAAGGCACGATGAAGGGAGTCGTCTCCTTCCACAAGATCGCCGAGAACCTGACCAGGGTCCTGATGGTGATCGAGTACTACCCGTCCGGCTTCTTCGAGAAGACCGGCAACATCTGGCGCGCCCAGGGCCGCCGGGCACGGCTCGACCTGAAGAACTTCGCCCGCTTCATCACGATCAAGGGCGAGGCCGAGGACAGCTGGCGCGGAGAGATTCGCGACGGCGAGGTCGTCCGCAGCCACGAGGACGCCGTGGCCGAGGAGGAGGAGCAGCAGGAGGGCTCCGAGGGCTCCGAGGAAGCCGAGGGCGCCGAGGACGAGGAGTACGGCGAGGAGGCCGAGGAGAACGGCGGCCCCGAGGACGCGTACGACGAGTCCGACGAGTCCGACGAGGACGGTGAGTACGAGGACGAGGAGGGCGCCGGGCCCGAGGACGCGTACCGGGACGAGGCCGGCGGCGCCGAGCCCGACGACCCGTACGAGGACGAGGACGAGGAAGCCGCGGGCGACGACGAGGACGACGACGAGGAGTACGAGGAGGACGTCCCCGAGGAGGAGTACGAGGACGAGGACGACGAGGACGACGAATACGAGGACGACGAGCCGGCCGACGAGGCCGCTCCTGAGGAACCCGAGGGCCGGAGCCGCCGATGACCACTCCCAGCCGACTCCCCGACCCGTACGGCCAGGGCGGCGGCGCCAACCTCGCCGACATCCTGGAAAGGGTGCTGGACAAGGGCGTGGTGATCGCGGGCGACATCAAGATCAACCTGCTCGACATCGAGCTGCTCACCATCAAGCTGCGCCTCGTCGTCGCCTCCGTGGACAAGGCCAAGGAGATGGGGATCGACTGGTGGGAGTCCGACCCGGCGCTGTCCTCACGCGCCCGGCGTGACGAACTGGCCCGTGAGAACGCCGAGTTGCGCGAGCGCCTGGCCCGGCTCGAGGAGCTGGAGCCGCGCCGCGCCGAGGAGGAGGCCCCGTGACGGGACTGCGCTACGTCTACGCGGTCTGCCGCCCCTTCGGCACACCGCTCCAGGCCCAGCTGACGGGGGTGGGCGGCGACCCGCCCCGGCTGGTGCCGCACCACGACCTGGTGGCCGTGGTCAGCCATGTGCCCGAGGCGGACTTCGCGGAGGAGCCGCTGCGGGCACATCTGGAGGACCTGGACTGGCTGACCACGGTCGCGCGGGCCCATCAGGGGGTGATCGACGCGCTCACCACCGTCACCACCCCGCTGCCGCTGCGGCTCGGCACCGTCTTCCGCGACGACAGCGGCGTACGGACGATGATCGAGGCGCGCGAGGAGAACTTCCTGCGCCGGCTGGACCGGCTGGAGGGCCGCGTCGAGTGGGGCGTCAAGGTGTTCCTGGAAGCTGGGCCGGAGCAAGCCGCCGAGCAGGCCGCCGAGCGGCCCGCTCCGCAGCCCGCGGCGATGTCCGGCCGGGACTATCTGCGCCGGCGCCGGGAGCAGACGCGGTCGCGGGAGGAGCAGTGGCAGCGGGCCGAGACCTTCGCCACCGATCTGCACCGCACCCTGACCGGTTTCGCCGAGGACTCCCGCCTGCACGCGCCGCAGAACCCGACCCTGTCCGGCCACAGCGGCCGCAACGTGCTCAACGCCGCCTACCTCGTGCCGCGCGGCGAGTCGGAGGCGTTCGTGGAGCAGGTGGAGCGCACGAAGGACGACTCCCCGGGGCTGCGGGTGGAACTCACCGGACCGTGGGCGGCCTACTCCTTCGCGGGGGAGGATGCCGCGGGCGAGGAGGCCTCCGGTGAGAAGGCCGGCAGGGAGGGGACCGCGTGACCGTCGTCGAACGGCGTGAAATCGCCCTGGTGGACCTGCTCGACCGGCTGCTGGCCGGCGGTGTGGTGATCACGGGCGACATCACGCTGCGCATCGCCGACGTCGACCTGGTCCGCATCGACCTCAACGCGCTGATCAGCTCCGTCAACCAGAACGTCCCCTCGCCCTTCGAGGAGTCCCCGTGACCGACGACCCGCGGCACCGCACACCCGAGGCGGCGCCGGACCCCGTCACGGTGACCGACGCCGACCTCTTCGAGGGCCGCTCGCCCCTGGACCCCGAGGCGTCCTTCGACGCCAGGCCGGCGCCCGCCGCCCGCCCCGCCGAACCGCGCCCCAAGCCCCGCCGGCGCCTCGACCTGGAGCCCGACACGGTCGAGCGCGACCTGGTGAAGCTGGTCCTGACCGTGGTGGAACTGCTCCGTCAGCTCATGGAGCGGCAGGCGGTGCGCCGCTTCGACGAGGGCGACCTCACCGAGGAGCAGGAGGAGCGCGTCGGGCTGACCCTCATGCTGCTCGAGGACCGCATGGCCGAGCTGCGCAACCGCTACGGTCTGCGCCCCGAGGACCTCAACCTCGACCTCGGCCCGCTGGGGCCGCTGCTGCCCCGGGACTGAGATCCCTGGGGCACCGCGTGGACGTCGTCAGGCGTCCTGGGCATCCTTGGCGTCCACGCGGCAGAGGATCTCGCCGTGCAGCACGGCGAACCAGCCGTCCTCCCGGGCGCCCCACTCCCGCCACGCGGCGGCCACGGCCTGCAGCTCGGCGGGGGTGGTGTGCCCGCCTTCCACGGCCCGCTCCGCGTACGCCGACGCCACCGTGCGGTCCGCCCACAGCCCGCTCCACCAGGCGCGCTCCTCCGCCGTCGAGTACGTCCAGGTGCCCGACGTCGCGGTGATGTCCCCGAACCCCGCCTCCAGGGCCCACGCCTTCAGCCGCCGCCCCGCGTCCGGCTCGCCCCCGTTGGCCCGCGCCACGCGCCGGTACAGGTCCAGCCAGTCGTCGAGGCCCGCCGCCTCCGGATACCAGGTCATCGCCGCGTAGTCCGCGTCCCGGACGGCGACGTACCCGCCCGGCCGCGTCACCCGCCGCATCTCGCGCAGCGCGGCCACCGGGTCGCCCACGTGCTGGAGCACCTGATGGGCGTGGACCACGTCGAAGGTGTCGTCGGGGAAGCCCAGCGCGTGCACGTCCCCCGTCACGAAGTCCGCGTTCGCCAGACCTCGTTCCTCGGCCACGGCGCGCGCCCGCTCCAGGATGCCCGGCTCCCGGTCGAGACCGGTGACGTGCCCGTCGGGCACCAGGGCGGTCAGTCCCGCGGTGATGGTGCCGGGACCGCAGCCGATGTCCAGGATCCGCATGGAGGGCCTCAGCACCCGGAGGAGATACGCGGCCGAGTTCTCCGCGGTGCGCCAGGTGTGCGACCGCAGCACCGACTCGTGGTGCCCGTGCGTGTAGACGGCGGTTTCCCGTGCGTGCGGCATGGCGGGGCCACCCCTTCCAACTCGTCGTGAGGGCAGCCACGTTACGCGCGACGGCCGCATGATGAGATAGCTGTTTCAGATAGTGGGAAGCTGTCCGCGGGAGCGGGCGCCGTGAAACCCGTTTGCCAGACGTTCCGCGCGACCCGCAGAATCGCGCCCATGGGACACCTGGAAGCAGCGCACCTCGAGTACCACCTCCCCGACGGGAGGACACTCCTGGGCGACGTGTCGTTCCGGGTGGGGGAGGGGGCCGTCATGGCCCTCGTGGGACCCAACGGCGCCGGCAAGACGACCCTCCTGCGCATCCTCTCCGGCGAGCTCGCCCCGCACGGCGGCGGCGTCGCCGTCACCGGCGGCCTCGGCGTGATGCGCCAGTTCGTCGGCTCCGTACGGGACGACACCACCGTGCGCGACCTGCTGGTGTCCGTGGCGCAGCCGCGCATCCGCGAGGCCGCCCGCGCGGTGGACGCCGCCGAGCACGCCCTCATGACCTCCCCCAGTGCCTCAAGGGCCTGGGAGGTACCCCCATCCGACGAGGCCGCACAGATGCGCTACGCGCAGGCCCTCTCCGACTGGGCCGAGGCGCAGGGCTACGAGGCCGAGACGCTGTGGGACATCTGCACCACGGCCGCGATGGGCGTCCCCTACGAGAAGGCCCAGTGGCGGCAGGTGAGCACCCTCTCGGGCGGCGAGCAGAAGCGGCTGGTGCTGGAGGCGCTGCTGCGCGGCCCCGACGAGGTGCTGCTGCTCGACGAGCCCGACAACTACCTGGACGTGCCCGGCAAACGCTGGCTGGAGGAGCGCCTCGCGGAGACCCGCAAGACGGTCCTGTTCGTCTCCCACGACCGGGAACTCCTCGCCCGCGCCGCCGAGAAGATCGTCTCCCTCGAACCCGGCCCGGCGGGCGCCGACGCCTGGGTGCACGGCGGCGGCTTCGCCACCTTCCACGAGGCGCGGCGCGAGCGCTTCGCCCGCTTCGAGGAGCTGCGCCGCCGCTGGGACGAGAAGCACGCCCAGCTGAAGAAGCTGGTGCTCAACCTGCGGCAGGCCGCCGAGAACAGCCCGGACATGGCCTCCCGCTACCGCGCCGCCCAGACCCGGCTGCGCAAGTTCGAGGAGGCGGGACCCCCGCCGGAGCCGCCGCGCGAGCAGGACATCCGGATGCGCCTCAAGGGCGGCCGCACCGGCGTCCGCGCCGTCACCTGCGAGCGGCTCGAGCTGACCGGCCTGATGAAACCCTTCGACCTGGAGGTGTTCTACGGCGAGCGGGTCGCGGTCCTCGGCTCCAACGGCTCCGGCAAGTCGCACTTCCTGCGCCTGCTCGCCGGCGACGACGTCGCGCACACCGGCGCCTGGCGGCTCGGCGCGCGGGTCGTGCCGGGACACTTCGCGCAGACCCACGCCCACCCCGAGCTGATCGGCCGCACCCTGCTCGACATCCTGTGGACCGAGCACGCCCAGGACCGGGGCGCCGCCATGTCCCGGCTGCGCCGCTACGAGCTGACCGAGCAGGCGGAGCGCACCTTCGACCGGCTCTCCGGCGGGCAGCAGGCCCGCTTCCAGATCCTGCTGCTCGAACTCCAGGGTGTCACCGCGCTGCTGCTCGACGAGCCCACCGACAACCTCGACCTGGAGTCGGCGGAAGCCCTCCAGGAGGGTCTGGAGAGTTTCGAGGGCACCGTCCTCGCCGTCACGCACGACCGCTGGTTCGCCCGCTCCTTCGACCGGTTCCTGGTCTTCGGCAGCGACGGCCGGGTGCGTGAGACCCCGGAGCCGGTCTGGGACGAGCGCAGGGTGGAACGCGCGTGCTGACGCGGGGTGGCCGGGGCGCGGCGCGGGTACCCGGGACCCATGAACGCACACGACGAGCGGGGCACCACGATGACCGGAGTCGAGCCGAACCGCCTGGACGACCAGCAGCTCATGAAGGAGCTGGAGACCATCCACCGCACGCGCCACGACACGCTGCTGTACGGGTCCAACGACGCGCTGCGGGCCCACAACGAGCGTATGGCGCAGCTGGAGGGCGAGTACCTGCGGCGCAACCCGCGCCGCCCCGTCGCGCCCGGCCGCACCCGCGAGGGCGCGCGGGAGCGGACCGCCTCGGACTCCGCGACGCCGACCGCGTCGGGCACGTGAACACGAACGGGAGCCCCGCACACAGGCGGGACTCCCGTTCGCTCACTTCTGGGCGGCTGCGGGCGGCTACGAGGCGCGCTCCGCCGCGAACACCTCCAGGAAGGTCTCGCAGAACGCCTTGAGGTCGTCCGGCTTACGGCTGGTGACCAGCTTGTTCGGCCCGTGGTCGCAGACCTTCACCTGCTCGTCCACCCACTCGGCGCCCGCGTTGCGCAGGTCCGTGCGCAGGCTCGGCCAGCTGGTCATGACCCGGCCGCGCACGACGTCCGCCTCGACGAGCGTCCACGGCGCGTGACAGATCGCGGCCACCGGACGGCCCTGCTCGAAGAAGTCCCGGACGAACGCGACGGCCTTGTTGTCCATCCGCAGGAAGTCCGGGTTGGCGACTCCGCCGGGCAGCACCAGCCCGTCGAAGGAGTCCGCCGAGGTGTCGCCGACGACCTCCTGCACGGGGAAGGTGTCCGCCTTGTCGAGGTGGTTGAACGCCTGGACCTCCCCGGACTTCGTGGAGACCAGCACGGGCTCGTGGCCCGCCTGCTCGGCCGCCTTCCAGGGTTCGGTCAGCTCCACCTGCTCGACGCCCTCGGGTGCGGTCAGAAATGCGATGCGCATGATGGCGCCACGTCCCTTCGTCGGTTTGTCGTACCGCTGTCTTCGTTCGTCAGCTGTTCCTGGTCCGTCAGCCCGCCGCGTCGGGGTCCGCCCGGCTGATGCCGGCGAGCGCCGACCCGGGGTCCCGGGCCTCGGCGAGGTCGCCGAGGGTCACCAGGCCGACGGGCAGCCCGCCCTCCACCACGGGGATCCGCCGGACGGCGTGCTCCCGCATCAGGGCGACCGCCGACGCCACCGGGTCGTCCGGGGCCAGCGTCAGCGGGTCCGGCGTGCACACCGAGCCGACGCTCACCGCGTACGGGTCCCGGCCCTCGGCCACCGCCCGCACGGTGATGTCCCGGTCGGTGACCACCCCCACGACCCGCTGTCCGTCCGCCACCACCACGTCGCCGATGTTCTGGCCGCGCATCATGCGCGCGGCCTCGACGACCGAGGCGTCCGGACGGACCGCCACCACGCCGGGGGTCATGACGTCCTTCACGTACTCGGCCATGGCCGGCGGGCCTCCCTTCCGGTCAAGCCGTCTCGGTCTCCCGGACACCGGTCAGCGCCCGGGCCAGCTCCTGGACGTTGTGGTAGCGCTCCTTGCGGGGCAGCCGGTCCAGCGCCTCGACGAGCGCGTCGGGGGCGTGCCGCCGTTCGAGGGCGCGCATGAGTTCACGGGGGCCGGCGGGGAAGTCCCCGCGGCCCAGGGCCCGGGCCAGTTCCAGTCGCACCGTGTCCAGCGACGACGGGTCCCGGCCGGGCGTCACGGGGCCGTTCGCCACCTCGGGGTCGTCGTCGGCGGACGGCTCCGGGTCGTGCCACTCCTCGGTGCGGGTGGGATGTCCGGACCGCAGCAGGCCCTGCAGTTCGTGCTTCATCTCGTCGTCACGGTGGACGCTGAGCCGGTCGCTGCCTCGCTGCATGTCTCCCTCCAGATCCTTCGGGGTGCGCACCGCGTACCCGAGGAGCGCGGGCCGACACCGGGTCACGGGCGGCGATCCGGGCATTTCCGAAAGGCGTGCCGGAGGAGCGTGTCCGTGCCGCCGTGGTTTGACGCCGGGCCCGGGGGAGACCCGGTCCGCACGCCCCCCACGCGGCTTCCGGAAGGACCGGCCATGGTGGTGCTCGCGCTGCTCGTCCCGTTCCTCATGCTCGGCGTGCTCCTGATGCTGGGCCGCTACGAGGACTACGTCCTGCCGCCCCGCGAGCCGGAACCGGCCGACCGGCCGGTGGGAGGTTTGCGCGGCTGACACGGGGGCACCCGGACGGACAGTGCTTCGGACAGGAGGCACGTCCGTGGTGACGGCAAGACCGCCCCGGACGTCCCTGTCCCGGTGGGTGCGTCCGCCACGGTGACCGTCCGTCCCCGAGCACCCCCTAGGGAGCTGCGACGCACCATGCCGAGCCGAACAGGCGCCAAGACGCACCCCCATCACGACGCACCCGACACCGCGGACGCCTTCCGCAGGCTCGCCGCCCTGCCCGAAGGACCCGAGCGCGAGGCGCTCCGCGACGAGCTCGTACGGGCCTGGCTCCCCATGGCCCACCGCCTCGCCGCACGGTTCCGCAGCCGCGGCGAGAGCTACGACGACCTGTGCCAGGTCGCCGCCCTGGGGCTGGTCAAGGCCGTCGACCGGTACGACCCGGACCTCGGCAACGCCTTCGAGAGCTACGCCGTGCCGACCGTCACCGGCGAGATCAAGCGGCATTTCCGCGACCACATGTGGACCCTGCACGTCCCGCGCCGCGTCCAGGAGCTGCGCAACCGCGTCCGGCACGCCTCCCAGGACCTCTCCCAGACCGTCCAGGGCCGCACCCCCACTATCGCCGAGATCGCCGAGTGCGCCGGGCTGAGCGAGGACGAGGTGCGCACCGGCCAGTCGGCGGCGGAGAGCTTCAGCGCGCTGTCCCTGGACGCCGAGATGTCCGGCAGCGACGACGGCTGGTCCCTGGGCGACGCCCTGGGCGGCCCCGACCCGGCGCTGGACACCGTGGTCGACCGCCAGGCCGTCAAGGACCGGCTGGCCGCGCTGCCCGAACGCGAGCGGGCGATCCTGTACATGCGCTTCTTCGACGACATGACGCAGAACAGCATCGCGCAGGAGCTGGGCCTGTCCCAGATGCACGTCTCCCGGCTGATCAGCCGCAGCTGCGGCCGGGTCCGCGACCAGGTGATGGGCGACACCGGCGAGGAGTGAGCGGCGGGTGCTCACCCGTGCCTGTCACCCGCGCGGGTGCGCCCGGTCCCGCGAATGGTGCCCGGCCGCGCGCGAGGCCGGGACGGGCGGGCTGTGATGGACCGGGGCGACCGCCGCGCCCCAGCCGTCGCCGAAGGAGCCCGCACCATGCGCCGCACCGTCCGTGCCCTGTCCGCCGCCGCCGTCGCCGGCACCGTCCTCGGCGCGCTCGCACCGGCCGCGACCGCCCTGACGGTCCCCGGCAGTGTGGGCGCCCGGACGTCCTCCTCCCCGTGCGCGTCGCCGACCGCCGGACACGGGTGGCCGGGGCAGGCCTCCCGCAGCGCGATGCCGACCCCGCCGCCGGGCGCGCACGAGGCCGAGGAGTACACGTCGGAGACCCTGACGGAGGAGCTCACCGAGGCCGACCTCTACGGCGCCACCACTCTCGGCACCGCCGAGGGCCTCGCCCCCGAGGAACCGGCCGAGACCGATCCGCTCGCGCCCGGGCCGGCTGAGGAGCCGCCCGCGGGCCTGGAGGAGCTGATCCCCGACGCCGGCGCCGAGGAGCGCGCCGGAGTCCCGGGCCCGGAGGGCGCACCCGGCACGGCGCCGGACCCGGGAGCCGCGGACCCCGGTGCGACCGACCCGTACGGCACGGACACCGGCGCGACGGACCCGTACGCCGACCCGTACGCCGCCGATCCGTACGGCGCGGACCCCGGCGCCATGGACCACAAGGCCCCGCGCCGCACCGCGGCCGACCCGGCAACCGACCCCGTGGCCGATCCCGGAGCCGCCGGCCCGGAAGCGGCCCCGCTCTGGACCGACCCGCCCACGGCCTCGCCGTCCCCCTCCCACAAGCCGACCCACAAGCCCACCCCCAGCCCCACTCACAAGCCGACGTCGACCCCCTGCCCCTCGCCGACCGCCCACCAGGGCGTCCAGGCGGGAGGCGGCGGCGCCTTCACCGACTCCGTGCCCGCCCAGGTCGCGGGCGGGCTGCTGATCGCGGGCGCGTTCGGCGCCGGCGCGCACCGGCTGCTGCGCCGCCGCTCCGGCCGGGCGCGCTACTGACGCACCCGCCGGGCGGCCTGTGCCCCTACGGCGGCGTACCCGATCCGGCACCGCGCTCATGACCGGCCGGTTGCGGGGTACTGACTTCGCCGAGGGCGGCACGGCCGGACGCCGGGACACGGCGCCGGGCACTGGCAACTGCGCGGAGGTGGCGATGCGGACGCACCCGGAAGGCCACGGCCCGGTCCGCTTCGGGCCGCCGCTCCCCGAGGACGGGCTGCCGGTGCTGCCCGAGCTGGCCGGGGTGCTGGCGGCGGCCGCCTCCCGCGTCGGCCCCGAACCGGTCGGCGGCGGCCCGGCCCTGATCGACGCGGCCTGCGGTTACGGCGAGCGGCGCGGACTGCCCGCCGCCCCCGGCCGCACGGCCCTCGCCCCCGGCGCGCCCGCCCTGCTCACCGCCCTGACCGCCGCCGTCGACGGCGACGTCCTGGTGCCGAGACCGTGCGCGTCCTGGTGGGCGCCGTACGCGCGGCTGCTCGGCAGGCCCGTCTTCCACGTCCCGACACCTCCCGAGAGCGGCGGCGTGCCCGACCCGTACGCGCTCCTGGAGACCGTGCGCCGGATGCGCGCCGAGGGCCGCGAGCCGCGGCTGCTGGTGCTGTCCGTGGCCGACGACCCCACCGCGACGGTCGCCCCGCCCGAGCTGCTGCACGAGACGCTGGAGGCCGCCGCCGGGGAGGGGCTGCACCTGGTCAGCGACGAGACCTGGCGCGACACGCTCCACGACCCGCACGGCACGGTGCTGCTCAGCCCCGCCGAGATGCTGCCCGA
>Ga0164243_10007445_pt1 | contig 16346 bp, 14 predicted proteins | sample OricompcompostOP_FD_108781 | JGI IMG/M metagenome (GOLD analysis project Ga0164243, IMG submission 108781) | Organic Plus compost microbial communities from Emeryville, California, USA - Original compost - Organic plus compost (OP) | ecosystem: Engineered > Solid waste > Mixed feedstock >...
TCGGCGGCCGATCCGGAGCGGTCGCGGAGCCCGGGTGCGACCACCCGCAGAACGCGCGGAAACGTCAGGCGCGGGGCATTGCGAGGAAGAGCCGCCCGGGGAGGCGTCCGCCCCGAATCATCAGAGCGGCGTCCGAAGATCCGCCCGGGAACTCCCGCGGATCAACAGGGGAGCCCCGGGCCCGAAAACACCGCCGAGGAGATCGAACGCGAACCCCGGATCAGCCCGCGCGCCGCGGCGCCGAGGACCGCTTGGCCTCCCGCTCCGCGCGCTTGCGCAGCAGCCGGTTCACCAGCACCGGGTGCTGGGCCAGCACCTCCGGCTCGTCCAATAACCGGTTGAGCCGCTGGTAGTAGCGCGCCGGGGTCAGCCCGAACCGATCCTGGATCACCCGCTCCTTGCTGCCCGGGTAGCGCCAGAACTCGCTCTCGAAGGCCAGGATGTCGCGATCGACGTCGTTCATCCCGCTGCCCCCTTCCGCGTGCGAACCCCGGGTGGCGCGCGGGCGACCGCCGCGCCAACGACCGCGGAACGGCGGGTGATCGCTCCGCGCGACGCCGAGTGTACTCGGGGGCGCACGGGTGTTCGATCACCGGTTGCCGTTCTGTGATCCGAACCACCGGCGCGGGCCGGAACAAGCTGATCGGCGCAGGATGTTGTCCGCAGTGCGAAAGAAATCGTGCGCTCCGGGGCTCGGTGGAACTCCGAACCGGCGGTGACAGCCCGCGAACCGGCCACGGGAGTCCACATCGGACACCCGTGCCGGCCGACCCGGTGGAACTCCGGGACCGACGGTGACAGTCCGGAAGGGAGGCGGCGCACGCGCACCCCGCCGGGCCGCAGCGCGCCCGCGGGGCGACCGGCCGCTTCCCGCACCCGGGCACCAGCGAGGGGAGCGGGACGTGCGGGCTGTGGCGGAATGGCTGCTCGGCAACGGGATCACCGTGCTGGGCCAGCAGATCTCCTGGGCGGAGCTGGTCGGGCAGCTGTGCGCGCTGGCGGTGGTGTTCCTCGCGCAGCGGCGCACCCCGGCGACCTGGCCGGTGCAGGTGGCCGCGACCGTGCTGCTGTTCGCGGTGTACGCCAGCGCGCACCTCGGCGGGCTGGCGGTGCGGCAGGTCGTGATCCTGCTGATCTCGGTGTACGGCTGGTGGGCCTGGCGGCGGCGCAGCGACCCGGTCTACGGGGTGGCGGTGCGCTCCGGGACCCCGCGGGAGCGCTGGGTGCTGGCCGGGCTGCTGGCCGCCGGCACCGTCGGGTTCGCGCTGCTGCTGAGCGCGCTGGACGCGTCCTGGGCGCCGTGGCCGGACGCGTGGATCTTCATCGGCACCGCGGTGGCGTTCTGGGCGCAGGGCCGCGGGCTCGTCGAGTTCTGGCTGGTGTGGCTGGCCGTGGACGCGGTCGGCGTGCCGCTGCAGCTGGCCTCCGGGCTGTACTTCAGCGCCGCGATCTACGTGGTGTTCGCCGCCCTGGTCCTCCGCGGCTGGTGGAGCTGGAACCGCACCGCCCGCGTGCAGCGCGCCGCCCCCGCCCGCGCGTGAGGCCCGGCCTGCCCGCCCGGCGAGGGGCGAGCAGGCCGGACCCGGTCACGCGTCGCCGGGATCGGAGGTCTGCGGACCCGCGGCCTGCACGTCGTGCAGCTGGTAGCGGCGCACCGCCTCGGCCACCGCGGAGCGCTCCACCGCGCCCTGCTCGGCCAGCGCCGACAGCGTCGCCACCACTGTCGACTCGGCGTCGACCAGGAACACCCGCCGCGCCGCCGGCCGCGTGTCGGAGAACCCGAAACCGTCCGCGCCCAGGCTCACCATCGACCCCGGCACCCACGGGCGGATCAGGTCCGGCACCGCGCGCATCCAGTCGCTGACCGCCACCACCGGGCCCTCGGCCTCGGACAGCGCCCGGGTCACGTACGGCACCTGCTGCTGCCCGGAGGGGTCGAGCAGGTTGCGCCGGTCCACCTCCTCGGCCTCCCGGCGCAGCTCGGACCAGGACGTCGCGGACCAGACGTCGGCGCGCACGCCCCACTCCTCGGCCAGCATCTCCTGCGCCCGCAACGCTTCGGGCATCGCGACCCCGGAGGCCAGCACCTGCGCCCGCGGCCCGGAACCGGACCCGGCCGGGCGGTAGCGGTACAGCCCGCGCAGCAGCCCGTCCACGTCCACGCCCTCCGGCTCGGCCGGCTGCTGGTACGGCTCGTTGTAGACGGTCAGGTAGTAGAAGACGTTCTCCGCCTCCTCGCCGTACATCCGCCGCAGCCCGGCCTTGACGATGTGCGCGATCTCGAACGCCCACGACGGGTCGTAGGCCACCACCGCCGGGTTCGTCGCCGCCAGCAGCAGCGAGTGCCCGTCGGCGTGCTGCAGCCCCTCCCCGGTCAGCGTGGTGCGCCCGGCCGTCGCCCCGAGCACGAACCCGCGGGTCATCTGGTCCCCGGCGGCCCACAGGTTGTCGCCGGTGCGCTGGAACCCGAACATCGAGTAGAAGATGTAGACCGGGATCATCGGCTCGCCGTGCGTGGCGTACGAGGTGCCCGCGGCGATGAACGAGGCGCTGGACCCGGCCTCGTTGATGCCCTCGTGCAGGATCTGGCCCTGCTCGCTCTCCTTGTAGGCCAGCATCAGCCGGTAGTCCACCGGCGTGTAGGACTGGCCCATCGGGTTGTAGATCTTCTGCGACGGGAACATCGAGTCCATCCCGAAGGTCCGCGCCTCGTCCGGGATGATCGGCACGATCCGCGGTCCGACCTCGGAGTCCTTGGCCAGGTCCTTGAGCAGCCGGACGAACGCCATCGTGGTGGCGACCTCCTGCTTGCCGGAGCCGCGGCGGATCCCGTCGTAGACCTTGTCGCCCGGCAGCACCAGCGCCTTCGACTTCACCCGCCGCTCCGGCAGGTAGCCGCCCAGCTTCTGCCGCCGCTCCTTCAGGTACCGGATCTCCGGCGCGTCCGGGCCGGGGTGGTAGTACGGCGGCAGGTACGGGTCGGCCTCCAGCTGCGCGTCGGAGATCGGGATGCGCAGGCTGTCCCGGAACAGCTTGAGGTCGTCCAGGGTCATCTTCTTCATCTGGTGCGTGGCGTTGCGGCCCTCGAAGTGCGGCCCCAGCCCGTAGCCCTTGATCGTCTTGGCGAGGATGACCGTCGGCTGCCCGTGGTGCTCGGTCGCGGCCTTGTACGCGGCGTAGACCTTCCGGTAGTCGTGCCCGCCGCGGCGCAGCGCCCACACCTCGTCGTCGGTGAGGTCCTTGACCATGTCCTTGGTCCGCGGGTCCCGGCCGAAGAAGTGCTCCCGCACGAACGCGCCGTCGTTGGCCTTGTAGGTCTGGTAGTCGCCGTCCGGCGTGGTGTTCATCAGGTTCACCAGCGCGCCGTCCCGGTCGGCGTGCAGCAGCGCGTCCCACTCGCGGCCCCACACGACCTTGATGACGTTCCAGCCCGCGCCGCGGAAGAACGACTCCAGCTCCTGGATGATCTTGCCGTTGCCGCGGACCGGGCCGTCCAGCTGCTGGAGGTTGCAGTTGACGACGAAGGTCAGGTTGTCCAGCCCCTCGTTGGCGGCCACGTGCAGTAGCCCGCGGGACTCCGGTTCGTTCATCTCCCCGTCGCCGAGGAACGCCCACACCCGCTGCCTGCTGGTGTCCTTGATGCCGCGGTCGTGCAGGTAGCGGTTGAACCGGGCCTGGAAGATCGCGTTCATCGGCCCCAGGCCCATCGAGACCGTCGGGTACTCCCAGAAGTCCGGCATCAGCCGCGGGTGCGGGTAGGACGGCAGCCCGCCGCCCGGGCCGGCGTGCGAGTGCTCCTGCCGGAACCCGTCCAGCCGGTCCTCGCCGAGCCGCCCCTCCAGGAACGCGCGCGCATAGATGCCAGGGGAGGCGTGGCCCTGGATGTAGAGGTGGTCCCCGCCGCCCGGGTCGTCCTTGCCGCGGAAGAACCAGTTGAACCCGACCTCGTAGAGGCTCGCCGAGGACGCGTAGGACGAGATGTGCCCGCCGACGCCGATGCCCGGCCGCTGCGCGCGGTGCACCATCATCGCCGCGTTCCACCGCATCCAGGCGCGGTAGCGCCGCTCGGTCTCCTCGTCGCCGGGGAACCACGGCTCCTGCTCGGTGGGGATGCTGTTGACGTAGTCGGTGCTGGTCAGCGACGGCACCCCGACGCCGCCTTCGCGGGCGCGCTGGAGCAGCCGCAGCATCAGGTAGCGGGCGCGCTGCCTGCCGGAGTTGTCGAGCATCGCGTCGAAGGACTGCAGCCACTCCTGCGTCTCCTCCGGATCGATGTCCGGCAGGTGCGCGGCGAGGCCGTCGCGGATGACCCGCACCCGTTGCGGGGTGACGTCGTTGTGTTGCGCGGACAAGGGAAGCTCCTCGACTTGCGTGCGGTGCGCGGGCTCGGCGTGATGCCCGCCACCGTCATCGTCCCCCATTCCGCGGCCGGGCGGGCGCACCTTCCCGGACCGTTCGCGGACCGGTGCTGGCCCGACCTGGGCGCCTGCGCCTACAGTCGAGTACTCACGACGCGCTCCGGCGTGTCGTGCGCCCAGCAGTTGCGCCGGCGGCGGTCCGCAGTGTTCGCTATCCGGCAAGATCTGCCAAACCGGGTGCGGTGAACCGAACCGCACCGCCTGCATTGGAGGAGTGAGAACGCCGTGGTCGCCGCGGGAGACGCCGGCAAGAGCGAAGTCGACGTCGCCGACAGGCTCGACATCGAGCCGGAGATGGTCGTTCAGGAGATCGGCTGGGACGAGGACGTCGACGACGCCATTCGTGCCTCGATCGAGGAACGGTGCGGGAGCGAACTGCTCGACGAGGACGCCGACGAGGTGGTCGACGTCGTGCTGCTGTGGTGGCGCGACGGTGACGGGGACCTGACCGACACCCTCCTCGACGTCATGACCCCCCTCGCCGACGAGGGCGTGATCTGGGTGCTGACGCCGAAGACGGGGCGGGAGGGCTACGTCGAGCCCGCCGACATCGCCGAGGCGGCCTCGACGTCCAACCTGGCCCAGACCTCCAACGCCAACCTGGGCGAGTCCTGGATGGGCACCCGGCTCGCCTATCGCAAGGCCAAGAGCAAGCGCTGAGGCGGAGCCCGGCCGCGCCGGGCCGGCGAGAGAACATCACCCGGGGCACCGGTGGCCACCGCGCCGCCGGTGCCCTGTCGCGTCCGGGCCGTGTAGGTTCGGCGGCGTACCTCCAAGGTCGAGAGCAGAAGGGTGCGCCCATGACGGTCGAGGTCGGCGCCGAAGCCCCGGACTTCACGCTGCCGGACTACAACAAGGAGCAGGTCTCCCTGTCGAGCTTCCGGGGCGACAAGAACGTCCTCCTGGTGTTCTACCCGTTCGCCTTCAGCGGCGTCTGCCAGGGCGAGCTGTGCCAGGTCCGCGACGACCTGGCGGAGTTCCAGAACGACAAGGTCCAGGTCATCGGCGTGTCCGTGGACACCCCGTTCGCGCTGAAGGCGTGGGCCGAGCAGCAGGGCTACACGTTCCCGCTGCTGTCGGACTTCTGGCCGCACGGCGAGGTCGCCAAGTCCTACGGCGTGTTCAACGAGCAGGCGGGCATGGCGCTGCGCGGCACCTTCCTCGTCGACACCGCGGGCAAGGTGCGGTTCGCCGAGGTCAACCAGCCCGGCGAGGCCCGCGACCAGGGCGTGTGGAAGAAGGCCCTGGCCGAGCTGACCGGCTGAGGCTCACCGGTGACCGACCGGTAGAGTGATCCGGCCGAGCGGCCGGGCCTCCGCGGCCGGTCACCGCTGCCGGGGCGCATAGCTCAGCGGAAGAGCACTCGCCTTACAAGCGAGGGGTCGTTGGTTCGAACCCAACTGCGCCCACCGAACCCCACCCGGCCCGGCGGACACTCCCGCCGGGCCGGGTTTGTGCGGGTGGTCCCGGCCGGTTGTTGATGTCGCGGTCGGGCTCTCGGGCGGAGAATCCCGCGCCATTTCCGGAGCCGGGAATTCAGTCCCTCCTCCAATGCGCGGAGGAGCCCGGATGCGGCGCGAACCGGATCGTGGCCGGCGAGCCGGACCATGATCCCGTTGCCGCGGGGATCGAAGTAGCAGGCGTGCAGGGTGTAGTGGCCCCCGGCGGGAGTGCGGGATCGCGCCCATTCGATCGCGTCGTGCACGTCGCACCCGCTCAGCCCGGTTTCACTGCAGGTCCACCGCGGATCGCCGGGGCCTCCGCCGTGTCCCGGGTCCAGATCTCCACGAGGAAAACCGGGTCTTCCATCGGGACCGTGAGTTCGGTTCCCCAGCCGGGGTGGACATCCATGTGAGCCGCCTTCCTGGGGGCGTTCCGAATTCTGCAAGGCCGCTGTTCCGCGTGGATACCGCAGAGCTGTGGTGGTGGCCGCGACTGTAGCTTCGCCGCCCGGCCGCCAGGTCGGATTGCCGGGATCAGGTCTTGCTGTTCCGGCACTCGCCAAAGAACCGCCGGAGGGGCGCGAGCTGGTGGGACGGGAATCTCGAGGCGGGTGGTGCTCGGGAGTAGCTTGCGGGTGTGGATGGTGGGGTGGGGCCCAGCCGCACGGCGTGGGCGACCGGAGTGGCTCGGGCTTGTCATCAGGTTGTTGATCGGCCGCGGATCCTGGTCGATCCGCTCGCGGCGCGGCTGCTCGGGCTCGGCGCCGAGGAGTTGGGCGAGCACGTCGCGGCGGCGGAGGCCGGGTCGGGCATCGGTGCGGTGCACCGGCCGCGCCGGTTGTTCTTCGCGGCTCGGGCCCGGTTCGCCGAAGACCGGGTGGCCGCGGCCGTCGACTCCGGGGCGCGGCAGGTCGTGGTGCTCGGCGCGGGTCTGGACACCTTCGCGTACCGCAATCCGCACCCGGGGCTGCGGGTCTTCGAGGTCGACCACCCGGCCACCCAGGAGTGGAAGCGGCAGCGGCTCGCCGCGGCGGGGATAGAACACGCGGGGGCGGTGACGTTCGTGCCGGTGGACTTCGAGGTGCAGTCGCCGGCCGCGGAACTGGACGCCGCGGGCTTCGACCGGGCTGCTCCGGCGGTGTTCGTGTGGCTCGGGGTCGTGTACTACCTGACGCCGGAAAGCGCTCGCGGCACTTTGGAGCACATCGCGGAGCAGGCGGCGCCGGTCGAGGTGATCTTCGATACCTGCAGCCGGGAGACACCGGCGAGGAACGGGCGCAGCTGCGGGAACGGGCGGAACGCGTGGCGGCGGCCGGTGAGCCGTGGTTCAGCTACTTCACGCCCGAGGGCATTGCCGGCGAACTGCGGTCCCTCGGGCTCGCGGAGGTCGAGGACCTGCCCGCGGCGGAACTCGTCGCCGGATACCTCGACGATCCGGCGGAGTTCCGGGGCGAGCCGCCGTCGGCGCTGCGGGCGAGCCGCATCCTGCGGGCCGGGCGCTCACGTCGTGGCGAGGAGGGGCACGGCCAGGGCCGCGGTGCCCAGACCGAGGAGTCGGCCGCAACGGAGTGCTGAACGTCGGCAGCCCGCGACGGCGCGGAGCGTCCGGTCGCGGCCGGGCAGACTGCGGCGTTCGGTGGGGACGGGCACCGCGGGGCGGAGACCTGCACGGTGCTCATGACCGTGCAGCTGCCGCCCGGTCAGGCCTGCTCGCCGCCCTTGTTGGCCAGGCGCTTGAGGGTGTGCTTGGACTTGACCAGGGCGCGGTAGGCCTGGTGCAGCGCCTGGTCCTGCTCGCACAGGTGGCGGAAGCTGTTGCGCACGCCCTCCGGGGCCTCCCGCTGCAGCGCCTGCTCCCACTCCTTCTCCAGCTCGGCGTGCCGCTCGGCCAGCCCGGCCAGCGCCTCCAGCGCCACCTCCAGCACCTCGGCCTCGTCGGCGCGGTCCGGGTGCGTGACCGGGGTGCCGCCGGGCGAGGACGGCAGCAGCTCCTTGAGATCACCGATGACCTGGTAGCCGGCCCGGGCCAGGTCGTCGATCATCCGCTCGGCCCGCTGGCGCGCCCACTCGTGGTGCTCCTCCGGCAGCCGCAGCGGGGTGCGGGCCTTGCGGGAACCGAGCACCTCGGAGGCGACCTGGTACTTGACCACGCTGTCGTGGCCCGGCCAGTCGATGCGGGCGCGCTCCTCCAGCACCGGGTTCAGCCGGTGCAGCAGCTCGGTCTCGGCCACGCCCAGCGAGCGGTTCGGGCGCTCCACGGTGGTGTCGAACGAGCCGGGGGAGATCTCCAGCAGCTCGCAGAGCCGCTCCCACAGCACCTCCTGCGGTTGCCCCGACGGCGGGACGGTGATCACGTGCACCCGCTCCGGCGGCAGCGCGGCCGACCACCGGGCCAGGATCTCCGGCAGGTCCTGGCGCTCCCAGAACAGCCCGCTGAGCCAGTGCGGGTCCGGCGCGCCGCGCACCCCGGCGACGAAGTCCGCGAAGGTCACCACGTGCCGGTTCTTCACGTCCTCCTGCCACACCGCGGGGATCTGGCGGGCCAGGTCGCGGGCGGTGCACACCACGTGCACCTCGGCGAACGAGAGGTCCTGCATGGCCCGCTCGATGTGCTCCGGCGCGGCGGTGCAGAACAACTCGTGCGAGAAGATCGAGGTGCCCGGGAAGTCGCGGGCCTCGTCGACCAGCCGGCGCCAGGCGGCCGGCACGTTGTCGTCGAACCAGTCCTCCTGGAACTGCACCCGCTGCAGGTCCATCGACGCGTGGAAGTGCGATTCCGGCTTGTCACCGGGGTAGAGCACCCCCGCTTCGGCCAGGGCCTCCTGGTTCTGCCAGAGGATCTCCTGCAGGTAGGTGGTCCCCGTCTTCGGGGAACCGATGTGCAGGTACACGCGTCGGCGGCCGGAGTGAGTCATAGCGCCAGAACGATAACGGGGCGGTCGTCGCGGGCTGATCGGGGCATGACGGTGATTCACGGCGAGCCGGTGCGGGCCGTGATCGGTTGACCGCACTCCGGTCAGCCGGAAGAACCGTCCAGGTCGGTGAGGTGGGCGCGGACCGCCTCGGCATCCGGGTGGTCGAGCCGTTCCAGGACCGCCAGCGCCTCCTCCCACGCCTGCCGGGCCTCGTCCCGATCACCGCGGGCGCGCAGCGCCTTGCCGAGCTCGGCCAGCGCGGTCGCGGTGCCGAGCGCGTTGCCCATGCCGCGGCGGTGCTCGACGGCCCGCCGGAAGACCTCGACCGCCGCGTCCACCTGCCCGGCCAGGAAGTGCGCGGTGCCCAGGCAGGTCAGCGCGATACCCCGGAGGAACCGGTCGGAGTCGTGCTCCAGCGACCGGTGCAGGTGCTCGAAGGCCTCGTCGAACCGGCCGAGGTGGGCCAGCGCGAGACCCAGGTTGGCGTCCGGGTGCCCCTTGGCCGGGATCAGGTCCGGCCGGGTGCGCTCGACGTGCAGCGCGTGCCGGCCGGACTCCACCGCCTCGGCGTACCGGCCGGTGCGGGTCAGCGCACCGGCCAGCGCGGCCTGCACGAAGTACAGCCACAGGTCGTCGCCGAGCTCGTCGAACAGCTCCTTCGCGGCGAGCCAGTGCGCGGCCGCGGACTCGTAGTCGGCGCTGAACGAGTGCGCGTCGGCGAGGTCGGCCAGCAGCCGGGCCTGCAATGGCCGGTCCCCGAGGCGCCGGGCGCAGTGCAGGCCCGCGGTGCTGACGGACTTCATCGCGCCCAGCAGGCCCCGCAGCTTGAACGGGAAGGCGACCGCGTGCGCCAGCCACGGGCTGCTCGGGAAGTCGAGCGCGGCGGTCTGGCGCACGACCGCGGTGACGTTGGCGTGCTCGCCGTCCCACCACTCCAGGAACTCGTCGTAGTCGGCGAAGCTGCGCTCCGGGGCGGTGTCGAGCTCCGGCAGCACGCGCACGGTCAGCGCGTTGCCCGCGTAGGCGGTGTGCAGGTAGTGGTCCAGCAGCCGCTGCAGGGCCGCGTGCCGCTCCTGCTCGGTCTCGTCCGCGCTCGCGCACTCGCGGGCGTAGGCGCGCAGCAGGTCGTGCACGGTGTAGCGCTCACCGGCCCGCCGGGTCAGCAGGTGGGCGCGGCACAGCTCGGCGAGCACCCGGCGGGTGCTGCGCTGGTCGGTCCCGGCCAGCGCCGCGGCCGCGGCCAGGCCGATGTCCGGCGAGTTCGGCAGCCCCACCAGCCGGAACAGCCGGGCCGCCGGGGCCGACAACGTCCGGTACGACCAGGAGAACACCGCGCGCACCCCGGTTTTGCCGCCCGCGTCCAGCGCGTCCAACCGATCCCGCTCGTCGCGAAGCTCGGCGGCGAGGTCGGCGAGCGGCACGTCCGGCTCCGCGGCCGCCTGCACCGCGACCAGCGTCAACGCCAGCGGCAGCCCGGCGCAGGTGTCCAGCAGCTCGCCGGCCGCCTCCGGTTCGGACTCCAGCCGCTCGGCGCCGAGGTGGCGGGCCAGCAGCCGGTGCCCCTCGTCGCCGGTGAGCGTGGTCAGCGCGAGCCGCTGGGCGCCGTGCTGGGCCACCAGCGCGTCCAGCCGCTGCCTGCTGGTCACCACGACCAGGCAGCCGGCCGAGCCCGGCAGCAGCGGCAGCACCTGCTCGGCGTCCCGGGCGTTGTCCAGCACGATCAGCATCCGGCGGCCGTGCACCAGGCTGCGGAACTGCGCCGCCCGGGCGTCCGCTGTGGACGGCAGGGAATCGGCGGGCACGCCGAGCGCGGTGAGGAACCCGGCCAGCGCCTCGGCCGGGCTCATCGGGTCCGCCACCGGGTTGAACCCGCGCAGGTCCACGTAGAGCTCCCCGTCCGGGAAGCGGTCCCGGACCTGGTGCGCCCACTGCACCACCAGCGCGGACTTCCCGACCCCGGCCAGCCCGTCGATCGTCGACACGAGCACGGTGTCGTCGCTGCCGGTGCCGTTGAGCAGCGTGGTCAGCGCGTCCTGCTCCACGGTGCGGTTGATGAAGTGCCGCACGGTCGCGGGCAGCTGCCGGGGCGGGCGGTGCTCGCCTCCGCTGCCGTGGAAGTGCACGTCGCCGTGGAAGTTCTGCGCCTGCACGACGTTGTCCGCGGAACCGGCGCTGTTGGCGCCCGGAGTGGCCACCACGTCCCCCTCACGCTGGTTGATCAACCCGTGAGCGTGGCACGCCGGCGATCACCCGCGCACGCCCCCGTTCGCGGGAAGTTGACACCGCGCGGGCGGCGCCGGAGGGTCGCTGCAACCGAGCAGCGAGAGGTGGACATGCCGGAGACGACGAGGCGGGTGCTGGTCACCGGCGCCTCCCGGGGCATCGGGCGCGCGATCGCGGAGGTGTTCGCGCGCGGCGGCGACCGCGTCGGCGTGCACTGCGCCACCGACGCGGCCGGAGCGGAGCAGACGCGGCGGCAGCTGCCCGGCGACGGGCACGCGGTGCTGGTCGGCGACCTCGGCGAACCGGACGCCGGGCAGCGCCTCGCCGCGGAGGCGATCGCCGCGCTCGGCGGAGTGGACGTGCTGGTCAACAACGCCGCGGTGGCCCCGGACGAGAGCAACCGGCACGCGATCGCCGAAGTGCCCTATGCGGACTGGAAGGCGAGCTGGCAGCGCATGGTGCAGGTGAACCTGCTCGGCGCGGCCGACCTCACCTACGCCGTCGCGCGGCACCTCATCGCGCGCGGGGCGGGCGGCAGCGTCGTGAACGTGGGCTCGCGCGGGGCTTTCCGCGGCGAGCCGGACTTCCCGGCCTACGGGGCGAGCAAGGCCGCGCTGCAGGCGTTCGGGCAGTCGATGGCGGTCGCGCTGGCCCCGCACGGGATCAGCGTGAGCGCGGTGGCCCCCGGCTTCATCGCCACCGAGCGGCAGGAGGCGAAGCTCGCCGGGCCGCGCGGGCGGGAACTGCGCTCGCAGAGCCCGTTCGGCCGGGTCGGCACACCGGAGGAGGTCGCGGCGGCCGTGCACCACCTGGCCTCGGCGGAGGCCACCTGGTCGTCGGGGGCGGTGCTGGACCTCAACGGGGCCTCGCACCTGCGCTGACGCACCCGGGCGCCGACCGTCCGCAGTGGACGGACGACGCCCGGGCGGGGATCAGCTGAACAGCTTCGCGGACTTCACCGCCAGCTGGTAGACGCCGATCAGGAACGGCACGCCCACCCACAGCCAGGACACGGCCAGGAGGACGCGGGTCTGCAGCGGCGACGGGCCCTGCTGCTCGCTGGTGTTCTCGCTCATCTCGTGCCCTTCAGCTCTGGTCGGAGGCGGGTTCGTCACCGGCGGACTCGGTCACCGCGGCCTTCTCGGTCTCGGCGTCCTCGGAGCTCGCACCGGAGTCCTCAGCGGAGTCGGAACCGGATTCCTCGTCGGATTCCTCGGCGGCGCCGCCCGAGTCCTCAGTGGACTCCTCGTCCGCAGTGCTGTCCGCGGACCCGGCGGCCTCGACCGCCCCGGCCTCGCCCGGCTCGTGGTACTTCGCCGCCACCGGCCGGATCAGCTCGTTGGCCACGAACCCGACGACCAGGAACCCGGTCATCAGCAGGAACGACGTGGTGTACAGCGCCGAACCGGACGCCCCGGAGGCCTCCCCGGAGTCGGCCAGCGCGTCCACGATCAGCGGCCCGAGCACCCCGGCCACCGACCACGCGGTCAGCAGCCGGCCGTGGATCGCACCGACCTCGTAGACGCCGAACAGGTCCTTCAGGTACGCGGGGATCGTGGCGAAACCGGCGCCGTAGAACGACAGCACCAGCATCGCCACCGTCACGAACAGCGCCACGCTGCTGGTGCCGGCGAACAGCAGCACCAGGTAGGCCAGCGCCCCCGCGCCCAGGTAGAGCCGGTAGATGTTCTTGCGGCCGGTGCGGTCCGACAGCGCCGACCACACGAACCGCCCCAGCATGTTGGCCAGCGACAGCAGCGACACGAACCCGGTCGCCGCCGCGGCGGCCACCGGCGTGCTGGTGCCCTCGAAGAAGTCCTGGATCATCGGCGCGGCCTTCTCCAGGATGCCGATGCCGGCGGTGACGTTCAGGCACAGCACGATCCACAGCAGCCAGAACTGCGGCGTGCGGATCGCGTTGTTCGCCGAGACCTTGATGGAGCTCGTGGACTCGGCGACGGCCTGCGGGGTCCAGCCCGCGGGGGCCCAGCCGGGCGCGGGCACCCGGATCAGCAGCACGCCGAGCAGCATGAACACGCCGTAGGCGAGGCCGTGCACCAGGAAGGTCTCGGCGATGCCGGTGGTGGTCTTGCCGAACGCCGACAGCATCGCCGTCGACCACGGCGAGGCGATGATCGCGCCACCGCCGAAGCCCATGATCGCGATCCCGGTGGCCAGGCCCGGCCGGTCCGGGAACCACTTCATCAGCGTCGACACCGGCGCGATGTAGCCGATGCCGAGGCCGATGCCGCCGACCACGCCGTAGCCGAGCACCACCAGCCAGAACTGGCCCAGCGACATGCCCAGCGCGGAGATGAGGAACCCGGCGGCGAAGCTGATCGTGGACACCAGCATGGCCCAGCGGGGCCCGCGGGATTCCACCAGCCGGCCGCCGAACGCCGCGGACAACCCCAGGCAGAAGATCGCCACCTGGAACGGCAGCGCGCTGCCCGTCCCAGAAATGTTCAGGCTCGATTCGAGCGGACTCTTGAAAACGCTCCACGCGTACGCCTGGCCGATGGAAAGGTGGATGGCCAGCGCTGCGGGCGGTACCAGCCAACGGTTCCAGGTCGGCGGCGCAACGACCGAGAATCCGTTACGCACGGTCACTAGAAAACCTCCTCGTGCACGAGTTCGGAGCGCTCCCGGAAATGCGTTCCGCGGAATCCGGGGGCACGAATCCGGGATACTACAGCGGTGGTCAATCCGGATATCCGCGATCTTTCACCGGAGCGGGGCAGAACCCCTGAAGATCGACTTTACGGACGGTGACCGGGTCGCGCGCCCGATGCTCCGGGTGTCCCAATCGCGGGCGGCTGTCCGGCGGAGAAGGCCGACGAGCGGCGAAAACCCCCAGTGTACGGGTTACCGGCTGTGGTTTTCCCCAGATTCCTGCCGCAGATCCCGTGACCGGTTCGAGACCAATTGTTTGCGGTGCCGTAGCGCGCGGTTCCGGTGGGGCCGGTTCGGTTCGCAGAATTGTCGCGCCCTACACTTCGGAATCTCCTGCACGCGCGTGATCAAGCCGAAGGAAAGCCAGCATGACGCGAGCACCGGACGGATCCCTCCGAAGCCGACCCGGCGGCCCGAAACCGGAACCCAGATTCGGGAACATCGCGCAGGACAGCCTGCGCCGCCAGGCCACATCGGCCGAACCCGACTTCACGGCCATCCGGGAAAGCGGCGACTTCCGCTCGCTACGCCGGCGGTTCCGCCTGTTCATGTTCCCGATGACGCTGCTCGTGCTCGCCTGGTACTTCACCTACGCGGTGCTCGGGGCCTACGCCGAGGACTTCATGAGCGCGCGGGTGCTCGGTTCGATCAACGTCGGCCTGCTGCTGGGCCTGGCGCAGTTCGCGACCACCGCGCTGGTGGTGCTGCTGTACGGCAGCTACGTGCGCCGCCGCATCGACCCGCTGGTGGACCGGATCCGCGAGCGCGCCGAAGGAGGCCCGCGATGAGCACCCACGTCCTCGCCGCCGGCCCGGTCGGCGACCCGACGACCACGGTCAGCGTGTTCGTCGGCTTCGTGCTGATGACCCTCTACGTCGTCTACCGGGTGTCCAACCGCAACGCCACCGCCTCCGACTACTACGTCGCCGGCGGCAACATCACCGGCGCGCAGAACGGCATCGCGCTCGCGGGCGACTGGCTGTCGGCCGCCTCGTTCCTCGGCGTGGCCGGGGCGATCGCGGTGCACGGCTACGACGGGTTCCTGTACTCGGTCGGGTTCCTGGTGGCCTGGCTGCTGGAGCTGATGCTCATCGCCGAGCTGGTGCGCAACACCGGCCGGTTCACGATGGGCGACGTGATCGCCTACCGGATGAAGCCGCGGCCGGTGCGGGCCGCGGCGGCGAACACCGCGCTGGTGATCTCGTTCTTCTACATGGTCGCCCAGATGGCCAGCGCCGGCGGCCTGGTCGCCCTGCTGCTGGACGTGCAGAGCAAGTTCGGGCAGGCGCTGGTGCTGGTGTTCGTCGGGATCGTGATGGTCCTGTACGTGCTCATCGGCGGGATGAAGGGCACCACCTGGGTGCAGATCATCAAGGCGCTGCTGCTGCTGGTGTGCGTGACGCTGATGGCGATCTTCCTGTTGGGGAAGTTCTCCTACAACCTCTCCGACCTGCTCGACCGCGCCGCCGCGCACAGCCCGCTGGGGCAGGGGCTGCTGCAGCCGGGGGCGCAGTACGGCGGCAGCCAGACCTCGCGGCTGGACTTCGTGTCGCTGGCGATGGCGATCGTGCTGGGCATCTCCTGCCTGCCGCACATCATGATGCGGTTCTACACGGTGCCCAGCGCCCGCGAGGCGCGGCGCTCGGTCGTCTGGATCACCTGGACGATGATCATCTTCTATCTGGCGACGCTGTTCCTCGGCTACGGCGCGACGGCGCTGGTCGGCTCCGAGGCGATCCAGCACGCGCCGGGCAAGGAGAACTCCGCGGCGCTGCTGCTGGCCCACCGCATCGGCGGCTCGCCGCTGCTGGGCGTGGTGGCCGCGATCGCGTTCGCCACGATCCTCGCGGTCGTCGCGGGCCTGACGCTGACCGCCTCGGCCGCGTTCGCGCACGACGTCTACGCCAACGTGATCAAGCGCGGGAAGGCCGACGCCGAATCCGAGATCCGGGTCGCGCGGCTGACCGCCCTGGTCGTCGGCGTGCTGTCCACCGCGGGCGGCATCGCCGCGATCGGGCAGAACGCGGCGTTCATGGTGTCGCTGGCGCTGGCCCTGGCGGCCTCGGCGAACCTGCCGACGGTGCTGTACTCGCTGTTCTGGCGGCGGTTCAACACCGCGGGCACGTTGTGGTCGATGTACACCGGGCTGGTCAGCTCGATCGTGCTGATCGTGTTCTCGCCGGCGGTGTCCGGCAAGGAGTCCTCGATGTTCCCGGACGTGGACTTCCACTGGTTCCCGCTGAGCAACCCGGGGCTGGTGTCGATCCCGCTGGCGTTCTTCGCCGGGTTCGTCGGCACCCTGTTCGGCGGCAAGGAGCAGGACCCGGCCCGGCAGGCCGAGATGGAGGTCCGCTCGCTGACCGGCGTCGGCTCCGGGCTCGTGGAGCCGCGCCGGGACTGATCCGGACGAGGGGCGGCGGTCGACCGGAGCGGTCGGCCGCCGCCTTCTTCGCGCGCGGCGCTCCCGTGATGTGGACGGATCACGAGCTCGCGGAGGTTTCCGCGTCATGGCGAGTTTCGGCCGCCGTCCCGCTGGTGATCCAGAACAGGGCCAGGGAGGGCCGAACCATACGACTCGTCAGCAACGACCCGGCGCAGCGCGCGACCCCCGGCTGGTACCGGTCCGCGCTGTGCGCGCAGACCGACCCCGAGGCGTTCTTCCCGGAGAAGGGCCA
>Ga0164243_10007446_pt1 | contig 16346 bp, 12 predicted proteins | sample OricompcompostOP_FD_108781 | JGI IMG/M metagenome (GOLD analysis project Ga0164243, IMG submission 108781) | Organic Plus compost microbial communities from Emeryville, California, USA - Original compost - Organic plus compost (OP) | ecosystem: Engineered > Solid waste > Mixed feedstock >...
CTCACGGTCGTCGGCGGCGTCACGGCCGTCGGAATCGCGGTCAATGGGCGGCGCAAGTCACTGGCCGGTGGTGAGACGAAGGCCCTTCCATCGGGGCGCGGCGAGACGTCGCTCGAGCGCACGGTCCGGGACCTGCGGGTCGACGACGTGCTCACGATCGACGGCCGCGATTTCTTGTGCGAGGGCCTGATCGCGTACGACGAGGACGGCCATCGCTGGTCCGCCGGGCGGATCGTCGACGGCACGGACGTGAAGTGGCTCGTCGTCGGGCTCGAGCGCGTCGGCGCGGGGGCGACCCGGCTGCTCGCGCTCGACGACACGCAGGTGCTCGCGGGTTATCCGCCGGAGGCGCTCGTGATCGGGGAGACCCGCTACGTGCTCGACAAGCGCGGCGCGGCCACCTGCCAGCTCCACGGCGACGTCGGCCCGCTCGGCGATCTCAAGAAGGACCGCCCGGCCGGCCACGTCGAGCGCTGCCGGTGGTGGCTGTACAGCGCCCCCGGGGACGACACGCTGATCGTCGAGCAGTGGGGCGCCGATTACCGCGTGCTGCGCGGCAAGAAGATCGTCGACGGGACGATCGAGCTGATCCCGGGCTCGTAGCCCTCAGCGCGGGAGATCGAACGTGAACGTCGTCCCGACGCCGACGGTGGAGCGCGCGCCGAGCACGCCGCCGTAGCTCTCGACGATCTGCCGCGCGACCGACAGGCCGAGGCCGGTGCCCTTGTCCTCGGGCTTCGTCGTGTAGAACGGCTCGAAGATCCTCGCCAGCTGATCCTCGGGGATGCCCGCGCCGGTGTCGGTCACCGCGCACACGACGCGCGCGCCGTCGGGGGTCGCGCGGGCCTCGATCAGGATCGTGCCGGAGCTCTCGCCGATCGCGTCCACGGCGTTGAGCAGCAGGTTCACGATCACCTGCTCGATGTTCGTGCGGTTCACGGTGACCTGCATCGTCGGCTCCGCGAACAGGATCTGCACCTGGATGCGACGGAGCTTGCCGGCGCCGCGCAACATCGCGACGACGCCGCGCACGAGCTCGGCGAGATCGAGCGGCGCGATGTCGCCCGGCCCCGGGCGCGCGAGCTGCATCAGGCGCCGGCCGTGCTCGGTGATGTGATCGCCGACGCGGCCGAGCTCGGGCAGGATCGCGCGCGCGATCTGGCCGAGATCCTCTCCAGCGGCGAGCGCGGCGGCGAGCTCCTCGACGGCGGAGACCTGGAACTGGGCGATGTTGCGCAGCTCGTGCCCGACACCGCCGGCGAGCGTGCCGAGCGTGGCGCGGCGCTCGAGCAGCCGCACCATCTTCCGCGAGTCGTCGAGCTGCTCCTCGATCGAGGCCTTCGCCGCGCGCAGCTCCTCCTCGGCGGCGCGCCGGCGCGCGATCTCGCTCTCCTTGTCGGCGAGCAGCTGACGCAGCTCGCGCACGTCGCGTGCGACGAGCACGATGCCCTGCAGCTCGCCGCCCTCGCCGAGCACCGCGGAGCCGGTGACCGACACGGGGATGCGCGCGCCGGACTTCGCGACGAGCCACGACTCCTCGCGGCGCAGCACGTCACCTTCCTCGATGCGCCGCCGCACGATCGTCCGCAGCCCGGAGCCGTCGTCGACCAGGAGCGTGGCCACGGGCATCCCGCGCAGCTCGTGGTCGGTGTAGCCGGAGAGCACGGAGGCCGCCGTGTTGGCCACCGTGACCCGGCCTTCGTGATCGACGACGAGCACCGCGTCGACCATCGCTTCGATCACGTGATCGAACACCGGCGCAATCTAGCACGTGGTACTCCTGTTCTGGACGGTCGTCATGGGAGTTGAGCCACCGAACGTCACCGGCTACGAGCTCGATCGCCTCATCGGCGAGGGCGGGTTCGGGCAGGTGTGGCGCGCGATGCATCAGGGGCAGCTCGTGGCCCTGAAGATCCTCCACCTCGAGCTCGTGCGCTCGATGGACGCGCTGACGCGGTTCCGCCGCGAGCTCGCCGCGATCGAGCGCCTCGAGCACCCGAACGTGGTGCGCGCGCTCGACCACGGTACCGCGAGCGACGGTCGCCCGTACATCGCGCTCGAGTACGTCGAGGGGCCGAGCCTGCGCGAGCTGATCCACGAGCGCGGCGCGATGCCGCCCGCCGAGATGCTGGGGATCCTCGAGCCGCTGTGCGACGCGCTCACGGTCGCCCACGCCGCCGGCCTCGTGCACCGCGACGTCAAGGCGTCCAACGTGATCCTCGCGCAAGGCCCGGGTGGGATGCGGCCCGTGCTCCTCGATTTCGGGCTCGTGAAGCTGCTCGACGACCAGGGCCCCGGGCTCACCTCGTCGCGCAGCATGCTCGGCACGCCCGCGGCGATGTCGCCGGAGCAGATGCGCGGCCAGCGGGTGGACGCGCGCACCGACGTGTACGCGCTCGGGCTGCTCGCGTACCACATGCTGACCGGGCAGCTGGCGTATGGCGGCGCACCGGGGGTGGTGCAGAGCTACCTTCAGATCCACGGTGCGCGCCCGCGGCCGTCGAGCAAGGTCGACATCGATCCTGCGATCGACGAGCCGATCGGACGCGCGCTCGAGCCCGAGCCGTCGGCGCGGTTCGCCTCGCCGCGCCTGTTCTTCGACGCGCTGCACGCGGTGATCCACCGCCCGGCGGCGACGGAGGTCGAGGTCACCGCGCTGTACGCCGAGGCCGAGCCGGCCGCGATCTTGGCGATCACCGACGTCGCCAGCGCCGCGGGCATGACGATCGCGCTCACCGCGCCCGACAGCGTCCTCGCCGTGGCGCGCGCGGGTCAGCTCGACGTGGCGATGCTGCGCGATCGGGTGCGCGGCGTCGCACCGGTCGCACGCGTCGCGATCGGGACGAGCCGCGCCGAGCTGCAGGGGACGCTCGTCGATGGTCCGGCGCTCGATGTCGAGTCGTGGGCGCCGTACCCGCTCGATGACGGGATCTGGATCGCGGATGGTCTCCTACTACCGGCCGCCTCGATCTAGAGTGGGCGAGTGGCGCGTTGCAGCACATGTCACCGCCGGCTGCCGGCGGGGCGTGGGTGTCCCGAGCACCCCGACGCGCCCATCCCGCGCGCGAGAGAGACGTCGCCGCACCGGGTCCCGCCCGAGTGGATCCGGCCGCTCGGCGAGCTCGTCGGCCGCGGTGGCTTCGCGTCGGTGTGGTCGATCGCGACCGGGGGCGTGCTCAAGGTCGCGCACGCGGCGCACGATCTCGCGCGTCGCCGTCTCGCGCGCGAGGCCGAGGCGCTCGACGCGATCGGCCGGCCGGCGGTGCCGCAGCTCGATGGCCACGGCACGCTCGCCGACGGGCGCGCGTGGATCGCGATGGAGCGTATCGAGGGCCGCAGCGTCGCCGAGCTGACGATGAACGGGCCGATGCGCGCCGACCACGCGGTGCAGCTCGCGATCGCGACGCTCGAGGCGCTGTCGCGCATCCACGCCGCCGGCTTCGTTCACCGCGACGTCAAGCCCGACAACCTGGTCCAGCGCCCCGACGGCACGATCGCGATCCTCGACCTCGGGCTCGCGCGCAAGGTCCCCGAGGATCCCGACGACCCGACCCGCGACAACGTGCAGGTCGGCTCGCTCGAGTACATCTCCCCCGAGCAGCTCGCGCACGCGGCCTCGGTGGACGTGCGCTCCGATCTGTACTCGATCGGCTGCCTCCTCTACGAGCTGTGCGCGGGGCGCCCTCCGTTCCTCGGCGACGCGGCCGCGCTCGAGCGCGCGCACATGGCGCTGCGCCCGCCGCGCCTCGGCGCCATGGCCCCGGTACCGCTCGCCCTCGAGGCGATCTGCATGGACTGCCTCGCGAAGGATCCGGCGCGCCGCCCGCGCGACGCCGCGGATCTGATCGCGCGGCTGCAGGCGACGCGCGACACGCCGTCGATCGCGCGCAGCGTGCCCACGATCTCGCAGATCACCGAGAGCAGGCAGCCGGTCGTGCTCCTCTGGATCGAGCTCGCCAAGGTCGATCGCGCGGTGCTCGGCATCCTCGCGGCGCAGCGCGTCCTCGTGCTGTCGCAGCGCGGGCGGCGCGTGCTCGGCGCGCTGCTCGGCTCGGTGCACGTCGATCCGGCGGGCGCGGCGGTCGCGCTCGCGCGGGATCTCGCGACCACCGGCGCGCGCGTGGCCGTGCACCTCGACGCGCTCCGGGTCGACGGCACGACCCTCGAGGGCCACGCCGTCGAGCGCCCGGAGTCGTGGCTGCCCGCGGTGTCGTGGTCGGGCGTGATCCTCACGCGCGCGGTGGCCGCGGTCGCGCAGGTGCCGACGCGCCCCGCGGACGCGGCCGGACCGGCGTTCCGCGTCCTCGCCGAGGCGAGCGACGCGCCCGAGCTGTTCGGTCGCGATGCGCTGCTGACCGACCTCGTCGCCGATGCGGCGGTCGCGCTGCGCGGCCGGCCACCCGGCGATCAGCTGCGCACCGGCTCGGGGGTGTGGCGGCCGACCGGTCCCGCGTTCGCGCTGCTGATCGGGGATCCCGGCGTCGGCAAGAGCGTCGTCGCGGCCGAGCTGGCGCGCCGCATCGCCGAGCTGCCCGCGCACGTCCACCTCGCGCAGGTCCCCGTGCCCGGGTCGGGCAAGCCGCCCCCGCTCCTCGGCCTCATCGGCGATCCGCCGGGCCCGCCGGTGCGCGCGATCGGCGATGCCCTGCGCGCCGTCGCGACGAAGGGACCGGTCGCGGTGATCCTCGACGATCTCCACCACGCCGATCACGAGCTCCTCGACGCGCTCGAGTACGCCACGCTCGGCGGCCAGCCGCTGCCCTTGTGGATCCTCGGCGTCGCGTCGCCGCGGCTCGACGCGCGACGCCCGCAGCTCGGCGCGGGCGCGGAGCGCTACCACCGCGCGGTCCTGCCTCCGCTCGACGAGGACGCCGCCGTGGAGCTCGCGGCCGCGCTGTTGCGCCCGGCGGAGTACCCGCCGATGCGCGCCGTGCGCCACCTGGTCTCGCTCGCCCACCGCAACCCGCTGCACCTGACGATGCTCGTGCGCGAGATCCACGAGCGCGGCGCGATCAAGAAGCGCCCGACCGGCGAGTACTTCCTCGACACGAGCGCGCTCCCCCAGCTCGAGCCGATCGCGCTCGGGCCGTGGCTCGCGGCGCGCGAGACCCACGCGCTGCCGGCGGAGCTCGTCGCGCTCGCGCGGGTGTGCGCCGTGCTCGGCGGCCCGGTCACGGCGCGCGAGCTCGCGGCGGTCGTCGAGTACGTGGAGCGCGAGGGTGGGCCGACGACGGTGATCGATCCGGAGGTCGGGCTTCGCGAGCTCGTCGCCGCGGGGCTGCTCGCGATCGGCCCGCGTGGCTTCGTGTTCCGGCAGCCGCTCGTCGAGGAAGGGTTGTACGCGACGACGCCCACGTCCGTGCGTACGACGTTCCACGCGGCGGCGCTCGCGTACTGGCTCGCGGGGCAGGCCGGCGATCCCGAGGTCGAGACCCGGGTCGCCCGCCACGCCGAGGCGGTCGGCGAGCAGGCGTCCGCCGCGACGGCCTACGCGATCCTGGGCGCGATGGCCGAGACCGAGCACCGCACGCTCGACGCGGAGCAGGCGTGGTCGGGCGCGCTGCGTCATGTCCCCGAGCCCACGCGCCGCCGCGCTCGCGCGTTGCTCGGCCTCGCGCGCGCCCGCATGCGCCTGCAGCGCCTGCACGAGGCGCGCAGCGCGCTCGAGGAAGCGGTCGCGATCGCGCACGAGGTCGGCGACGGAGCGCTCGAGATCGAGCTCTTGCTCGAGCAGGGCATCGTCCTCGACTTCCTGCAGGACTTCGCCGGGGTCAAGGCGGCCGTCGACCGAGCGCGCGCGCGGTTCGCCGAGCTGCGGATGCCCGACGCCGGCCTCTCGATCGACCTGGAGCTCGCGACCGGGCGCGAGCTGTTCCGCGCGCAGCGGTTCGCCGAGTCCGCGATCACGCTGCGTCGGGTGCTCGGCGCGGCGCGCGCGACGAATCGCCGCGAGACGGCGACGATCGCGGCCCTGCTCCTCGCGCCGGCGCTCGCGGAGATCGGCGAGCTCGACGCGGCCGAGAAGGTGTTCGAGCAGGTGATCGCGGCGTGTACCGAGAGCGGAGACCGCTTCCACCTGACCGCCGCGTACGGCAACCGCGCCTGGCTGTGGTCGGCGCGGGGCGCGATCGAGCGCACCGCCGATGACCTGCGCGTCGCGACCCAGCTCGCGCGCGAGAGCGGGCAGGCGTATTACGAGCGCGGGATGACCCACAACCTCGCGGAGCAGCTGCTGTGGTGCGGCCGGCTCGACGAGGCGCTGTGGCTCGCCCGGCGTAGCCTGGCGCTCCAGCTGCGCGCCGGTGAAGGCGGCACGAGCATCGATCGCTTGCTGCTCGCGCGCGTGCTCGCCGCGATGGGCGATCTCTCCGAGCTCCGCGAGGTGCTCGCGACCTTCGACGAGGAGCCGCTCGGGGACGACGACCCCGCCGGCCTCGCGACGCTCGAGGTCCTGCGCGCGCTCGCCGCGGACGCCGGCGCCGATGTATGGAGGGCTGCGCTCGACGGCACCGAGCCGCTGTTCGTGCAGCTCCGCCTCGAGCTCTGGCATCTCGCCGCGCGCGCCGGCCGGCTCCCCGACGAGCTCCGGTTCGCGGCGGTCGAGCTCGCGCGCACCGACTCGATCTGGCGAACGCGCCCCTCGGCGTTCTGAGCCCGCGCGCAGCTGCGCGCTGCACCTACAGCGGTGCCACGAAGTCACATTGCGGTCGCTCCCGACGAGCCGGCATGATCGGCAGTGCGCGCCAACTGCCGCCGGGAGGTCTCATGCGACTCGAACCAATCCTCGTCAGCACCCTGTTACTCGCGTCCTGCGTCGCCTCGATCGACGAGCCGCTCGACGAGCTGTCCGACCAGACGAGTGCGCTGATCGCGGAGAACCGGATCGCGTTCAATCGGATCGCGTTCAACCGGATCGCGTTCAACCGGATCGCGTTCAACCGGATCGCGTTCAACCGGATCGCGTTCAACCGGCTCGAAGCCAACCTCGACGCGGTCGGCGATCTGCTCGACACCGCCGAGGGGCAGGAGCTGTTCCAGTTCGTCGTCAGCTGCGCGCTGCCCGACGGGACGATCCTCGAGGCGCCAGATCCGAACAGCGACGGGACGCTCGAGTTCATCGGCGAGATCGGTCTCGCTCCGGGCTGGATCGATCAGCCGATGAGTCGCGCGGATCGGCGCTGGGTCAGCGCGTGCCTCCTCGCGCGCGTGAACGAATACGAGATCACGGTCCCGGTGTCGCTGCGCGGCCCGTCTGCGGCGCTGGCGACGACGCCGGACGAGGTCGCGGCGTTCTCGCTCGAGGAGGGAGCGTTCTTCGGGGATGTGTTCGTCGAGCCGGAACAGCCGATCCAGGCGTTCGCGTGTCGTGGCGCCGCGCAGGCGGCCGGCGAAGGTGGTGCGCTGGTCGATCGCGACTGCACCGAGCCCGATCCATCGAACCCGGGGAAGACGATCTGCGGGATGACGTATGTGGGTGACTGCGCCGACTTCGCGGCACCGGCGAGCACGTACGCGTGTTACTCGCGTTCGAACGGCTGGTACGAGCACTGCTTCACGACGCCGTTGTTCGGGCCCTGGTGGCAGGTCCTGCTCGCGGTCCTCCAGGCGAGCCAGGATCCGCACTACTACCGCGAGGTCGTCACCACGTTCGTCCAGCCCTGAGCGGCGGCCCGGGCCGCGGGCGGGCGGTGCACGGCCACCATACGTGGTGCTAGGCTCCGGCCCGTGAGCATCACCAAGCGGATCCTCGAGAGCGCGCAGTCCAGCATCTCGCGGCTGACGTCGCTGGTGATCGTCGACGACGAGCCGCTGTCTCACGTCGAGACCGCCGCGCTGCAGGCCGAGCTCGTCGCGCGCAAGGCCGCGCGCGAGAAGTCGGCGAAGAAGCCGACCGACAACCCGCTCGCGCGGATGGCGACCTCGGATCCGGCGAGCCGGGCCGCGCGCGAGAAGGCGGCGCGCGAGCGAGCCGGGCGGATCCACCGCGAGCGTGACGAGCGCGAGGCGAAGCAGCGCGCGGCCGCCGACGAGCAGTTCCGGCGCATGAAGGAGGAGGCGGCGCGCGGCCGGACGTCCTACGGGGCCGGGCCGCGCACGAGCGGGTGGTCCGGCGCGTCGTCGAGCGCCTCGAGCTCGTCGGGGTCGTCCAGGCCGCCGCGGCCGGGCAGCCGCGAGGCCGAGATCGCCGAGTGGTACCGGATCCTCGACCTGCAGGTCGGCGCCGACATGGCCGAGATCAAGACGTCGTACCGCCGGCTGATGCGCAAGTACCACCCCGACATGCACGCGGGGAACCCGCAGAAGCAGAAGGCCGCGACCGAGCTCTCGATGCGCGTGACGACCGCGTACAACAACCTCGTCGACCACCTCGAGAAGAAGTAGCCGCCCGAACCGGACTATGATGAGCCGTGCGCCGGTGGGGGCTCGTTCTCGTCGCAGCCGCGGGATGCGGGCGCGTGGGCTTCGGCGAGGACACGTCCACGCATGGCCTCGACGCGCGGGCGTGCTCCCCGGTCGGGCATGACGAGGACCGAGACGCGATCGACGACGCGTGCGACGCGTGCCCGCACGTCCCGGATCCCGAGCAGGCCGACGCCGATGGCGACGGGGTCGGCGACGCGTGCGATCCCGAGCCGGCCGTGGCACACCAGCGGATCGCCTTCTGCGATCCGCTGACCTCGGTACGCCCGGAGTGGTCGTTCGTCGGCGTCGAGCCCTCCTCCACGGGCGACGCGCTGCGGTTCGACACACGCGACACGGGCGCCGTCGCCTTGCTCGATCTCGTGCCGGGGCGCGACGTGTTCCGGATCGGTGCGCGGATCGGCGCGGCCGCGCCCGCCGGCAACCGCCAGATCACGGTGTCGCTCTACCAGGGCCAGGCCTCGGCGTACTGCGAGCTCTTCGACCCGGGGACGTCGAAGTTCGCGTACACGTACACGCTCGGCGACGACGACTTCGTGTCGCCGTCGTCGGCGCTCGGGGTGAGCCCGCTCGAGCACGTCGAGGCGTTCCTCGCGCTCGACTTCCGGGCGCCCGACATCCGCTGCGCGACGAGCTGGCCCGCGAGCCAGCAGGAGCTCGGCGGCGTGCTTCCGCCGGAGATCGAGCCGGTGGGCGTGCTCCTGGTCCTCACGGGCCTGGAGCTCGAGCTCGACTACTTCGTGCAGATCCGGACCGAGTCGTGAGCGCGCAGTGATCGAGCAGTGATCGAGCAGTGACCCGGCTCAGTACAGCCGGTGCAGGTGCGTGCCCCGGTAGTAGTGCTGGAGGATCTCGGCGTGGCTCTTGCCGGCGGTCGCCATGCCGATCGCGCCGGTCTGGCACATCCCGACCCCGTGACCGAACCCGGCGCCGCGGAACACGAACGCGTCGCCCTGCTTCTCGACGTCGAACAGCGTCGAGCGCAGCCCGCCGAGCAGGCGCCGGATCGCGAGATCGCCGGAGACCTCGGCGGTGCCCCGGTCGCCGTGGATCGCGAGCACGCGGACGCGCCCCGAGACGCCGCGTTGCTTCGGCACGAGCTTCTGGACCCGACCCACCGCGGGGTAGCTCGCGGCGATCCGCGCCGACAGCTCGCTCGCGGCGATCCGCTCGGTCCACCGGAAGTGGCGCTTGCCGTGCTTGCCACGCGCGCACCAGGCGTGCTCGCCGCCGTCGAGGAACGCGCCGAGGTTTCGATCGGTGACGCGGGAGACGCCGGCCTTCGGGTCATCGGACCTGCCGCGCAGCGAGGGATCGGGCTCGCCGCCCCAGATCGCCTCGTTGTCCTCGGTGTGGCCACCGCACGACGCGCTGTAGCGCACGTCGACGAGCCCACCACCGTCGCGGATCAGCACGATCCCGCGCGTCTTCTGCACCGCCTTCGTCGTCCGCGGATCCTCCTTGCCGGCGCCCGCGTAGACCTGGCACTGCTGCGTCGAGCACAGCAGGAAGGGATCGGTGAGGTTGCGGCGGCCGATCTTCTCGAGCAGCTCGGTCCGCGCGGCGATCGCCTGCGCCTCGAGCGCGGCGGGCGGCGCGTCGGGATAGATCTCGGCGGGCACCAGGCCGGCGAGCAGCTTGTCCTCGGGCACCGCGTTCGCGGCGAGCAGCAGGCCGTCGTGATCGAGGGTCACGTAGACCGCGCCCCAGTAGCGACGATCCTCGATCCCCGTCTGTAGCTGCGAGCCCCCGGTGCCCGTCGGTACGTCCTCGACGGTGACGGTCTCGGTCGCCTTCTTCGGCGTGAACCACAGGACCGACGGGTTGCGGATCGTGGTGCCACCCGCGCGCGCCACGATCGTCCCCGACGGCCGGCGCACGAGCTCCTGGTGGACGACGGTCGGCACGCCGTAGCGCCGGGCGTGCTCGGCCGCGCGCGCCGCGCCCTTGCCGCGGGGCACCGGATCGATCGCGACGCGGGTCTCGCGGGTGTCGATCACCTCGCCGTCGACGCCGAACACCGTGCCGATCTCGAACGCGCGCGGGTCGAACCCACGCGCCCTCCAGCGCGCGAGGGACGCCGCGATGCCGGCCGTGTCCTCGGGGGTGAACGTCTCGACGACGGTCCAGTCGTGGATCACCGCGGGGCGCGTGTTCTCGGCGGTGATCGTCCACGCCTCGCCTGCGTCGGACTCGATCGCCGCGCCGCCCGCGCCGTCGGGGCGCACGAGCAGGCCTCCGCGCGCGCGGAGGCGCACGTCCTTGCGCTTGCCCATGATCTCGACGGTGATGAGCGGCAGGCCGTCCTCGGTGAACGTGAACCGCGTCGAGTACAGGATCCGCAGCTTGTCGGTGGGCGACGTCTCGTCGGCGTGCGCGATGCCGGCCGTGGCGATGAACATCACGGCGAACGCCACGACGAACGCCAGCACGAACGTGACGGCGGCGGCGATGCCGGTGCGGACCATGCTCGAGGCTAGGCAGCGCTCGTGGCCGGAGGCAACTTAACGGCGCCCGGCGGCTCGTGGGCGACGATGTAACGCAGGTTCAGGAAGTTGATCGTGAAGTGAGCCGCGATCGGCGCGCCGAGGTTGTCGGTGACGTCGGCGAGCAGGCCGAACGCGACCCCGAGCACGAACGCCGAGGCCGTCCACGGCAGGAACCGCTTGCTCGGTCCGACGTGGAGGAGGGCGAACACCAGGGCCTGCCACGGCACGCCGAGCCACGGCATCAGCGCCCCGCGGAACAACATCTCCTCACCGATCGAGCTCGCGACCGCGAGGATCACGATCTCGCGACCGGTCAGCGTTCCGAGGAGGTCGCGAAAGCTCGCGTGGAGGTCGCGCGCCCACTGGAAGTAGCGCGCGGCGACCCGGGTGAGCAGCACGACGAGGATCCCGACGCCGACGCCGACCGCCGGGCTCGCGAGCAGCAGCCACCCGGGGGCCGTCGAGATCCCGTAGAGGTCCGGGTTCCCGCGTCCCGCGGCGATCAACAGCCCGACCAGCGCCATCGCGCCGTAGAGCCCGATCACGAGGCTGGCGCGCGACAGCGGGGGCTCGGGGCTGGAGTGGCGCGTCGAGAACGACATGGCCGCGGTTAGACGATCGAGGGTCGCAAACGGGCCGAGGTGGCGCAAGCGGGACCTCGCAGAGCGAACGCTCCCGCGCACCGTTCGGGTGATCGCCGAGCCGGGGAGGAACGAAGCGCGTGTTGCCGCGGCGGGGTCCCGGACCGCGTGGGGAGGCAGGGCCAGCGCGCGTGGGCGCACCGACCGCGAGGCACCGGCGCGGTGGTGGGTGACCACGCGCAGGGCGAGCTCGGCCCGGGCGGGGCGTGACGGGATCTGTCCATGGACCGGCGAGAGATCGCTCCGACGCTTGACACCGAATGCGCGCAGCGCTACCAGTTGCTTCCGTTTTTTCACAACTGAATGCGCGGATGGCGGAATTGGTAGACGCGCTAGCTTGAGGTGCTAGTGGGTAACACCGTGGGGGTTCGAGTCCCCCTCCGCGCACGAATCGAGAGCGATGGGCAACCATCGCTCTCGGCGTTTTCGGGCACCCGTTCGCGACCTCTGCTCGCGACCTCTGCTCGCGAGCTCGCTCGCCGTGCCCGATGGTAGACACGGCGCGTGACCTCGCTCCGCACCGGGCAGCTCCTCGGCCGGATCCCGTATGCGCGCGTGGGCCCCGACGGTTCGCCGCCGCTGGTGGTGGTGAGCGGTGGGCTAGCGTTCGCGCAGCGGCCGTCGCCGCGGCGGATCGAGAAGGACGCGCGACGGCTCGCGCGCATCCTGCCGCCCGAACGCGGCTTCGTGTTGCTCGGGTACCAGGCCGACCCGCCGTCGACGTACTCGCTCGACACGATCGTCGAAGACGTCGCCGCGGCCCTCCGCGAGCTCGGCGGCGCGGCGCAGCTCGTCGGCGTGTCGTACGGCGGGATGGTCGCGCTCCGCGTCGCCGCGCACCACCCGGCGCTCGTGACCGAGCTCGCGCTGCTCGCCAGCGCCCACGACTTCTCGACGGAGGGCAAGCGGTGCGTGCAGCGGCAGATCGACTGCGCGGAAGAGGGGCGACCTCGCCGGTCTCGTCGACGGCTTTGCCGCGGTGTTCCGCCGGCGGTGGTCGAACGCGCTGCTCCGGCTCCGCCCGCGCACGCAGCGCGCGCGTCTTCCCGAGCTGATGAACGAGCCCGAGGTCATCGTCCGCGGGTTGCGCGCGGTGCTCGACGCGGGCCTCGACGATGTCGCGCCGCTCCGCCGGGTCACCGCGCGATGTCTCGTGATCGGAGGCGAGGCCGATCAGCTCTTCGGCGACGGCCAGATGGCGACGACGGCCGCGCACCTGCAGGACGCGCGGCTCCACCCGTTCCCCGGCGAGACGCACATGGCGCCCGTCGAGCGCGCGCGTGACGTCGCTCGCGAGCTGCGCGCGTTCCTCGTCACGGATCGAGCTGGATGACGCCGCAGGCGAGCCGACCGCCCGCGTCGCCGGTCGGCTGCGACGTCAGATCGTCGCGCTTCTCGTGGACGATGACGGCCTTGCCGGCGAGCGAGGTGTCGCCCTCGCCGAGGGTGACGCCCTCCATCACCAGCGTCTTCGATGCCGTGCCGTCCGCGCCGGCCGTCACGTTGCCGAAGTCGCCCGCGTGATGCTGGGCCGCGTCGGGGGCGCCGTGGGGCTGGCCGGTCGGGTTGTAGTGGCTGCCCGCGCTCGACGCGTCGGGCGCCGAGCAGTCGCCCTTCTCGTGAACGTGGAAGCCGTGCTCGCCGGGCGACAGCCCCGCGAGGCTCGCGGTGATCTCGACGCCGCCGTCGATCTCGCGGAACGTGACCGTACCCGTGGTCTGCGAGCCCTGCGTCGGCGCGAGCGTCGCGGTCGCGGTGCGGCCCTGCGCCGGTGCCCCCTCGGTCGGTGCGGGCGCCTCGGCCGTCGGCGTGGGCTGGGTCGGCTGGGCGACATCGCCCGACTTCTTGCAGGCGCCGAGCGCGGCGAGGCTGGCAGCGAGGATCAGGAGTTTCATGCGGCCAACTGTGGCCCGCGCAGGGACGCTTTCAAGTTAGGCAACTTGCGGTCGGCAAGCGCGCGAGATCGCTGGGCGCGCTGGGACGCTTTCAAGTTTGCAGCTCGGGCCGAAATCTCCAGCCCCACTGCAAAGTTGAAAGCGTCCCACGGCCCCCAGTGATCCCGGCGCGTTACAGGACGTAACTGGCCTATGTTGAAAGCGTCCCCTCCGGCAGGGTGATCTGCGCGGCCTCGCGCTCCATCCAGGCCTTCATCCAGGCCGTGGACTTGTAGCGGTCCCACAGGTCACACGCGACGGTCACGACGGGCCCGGACATGTCGGTGCGCCGGGCGACGCGCAGCGCGGCCACGACGTTGACGCCCGTCGAGCCGCCGACGGTGAGGCCCTCTTCCTTGGCCAGGCGCTCGACCATCGCGAACGCCTCGGCGTCGGTGACGGACTCCGCGGCGTCGATCCACTCGCGGTGCAGGTTGCCGGGGACGGAGCCCGAGCCGATGCCCTCGACGGCGAACGGCCCGTCGGGGCCGAGCGTGCCGGTGTTGATCCAGTCCGCGATCGAGCTGCCGACCGGGTCGGCGAGGATCACGCGCGTGTCCTTGTTCGCCTCCTTGAGCCGCCGGCCGCTGCCGCTGATCGTGCCGCCCGTTCCCGACGACATCACGAACGCGCCGACCGTGGAGAACCCGGCCGCCTTCACCTGCTCGAGGATCTCCTCGCCGGTGCCCTTGTAGCGCGCGGTCCCGTAGTGGGCGCCGAGGTTCGCCGGGTTGTGGAACTGGTTGGTGAGGAACCAGCCGTTCTCCTCGGCGAGCCGCGCGGCGACGTTGCGGAAGTTGTGCGGCGCGCTGAGCGGACCGTTCCGCGTGACGATCACCTCCGAGCCGAGCTGGCGCAGCGCGACGCGCTTGTCGACCGCCATCTTCTCGGGGAGCACGCAGATCAGCCGGTAGCCTCGCGCCGCGGCGAGCAGGGCGAGCCCGACGCCGGTGTTGCCGGCGGTGCCCTCGATCATGGTCGCGCCGGGCGTGAGGAGGCCGCGCTCCTCCGCGTCGAGCACGATCGCGCGCGCGGTGCGATCCTTGATGCTGCCGCCCGGGTTGAGGTGCTCGCACTTGATGAACACGCGGTTCGGCAGCCCCGCCGTCACGCGCTTGAGCTCGATGAGAGGCGTGTTGCCGATCGCGTCGATCACGTCCATGCGCGCACCATAGCGCACGGCCGCGCGCGCGGGCTAGTATCGCGGACGATCCGCCGTCAAAACGGCGGGGTGCCCCACACGGTGCGCGCGACCTTGCGGTGAAACCAGTGGCACGCCTGCTCGTCCTCCGGCGCGAACCGCCCCCGCGGCGCGAAGCCCGAGCGCAGGCCGCGGCTGACCTGCGCGAGCGCGTCGACGTCCTCGGCGTCGACCTGCGAGGACAGCCAGCGGCGATCGCGCTCGGCGTGCTTCTCTGGATCGATCGCCCACTGGTACCAGAGGAAGCGCGTCGCGTCGGGGCGACCGGGCACCGGCTGGTAGACGTTCACGGACAGCCCCCACGGGTAGAAGTTCAAGGTCAGGTTCGGGAACACGAACCACCACAGCGCGAACACGCGGCGGCCCTTCGTCGCGTCGGCGAACCGGGCAGGGAGCCAGCTCGGGTCGAAGCCGTCGGCCGGATCGGCGGCGTACACCCACTGCAGCACGGCGTCGTCGTGGATCTCGGTCGTGTAGCTGCCCAGGTCGATCGCGTCGGCGAGGCCGCCGGGGGCGCGGTGGATGTAGCCGATGTGAAAACGATCGAGGTAGTTCCACGCGTGCTGCTTCCAGTTGCCGGCGACCTCGCGCACCTCGGCGACGGGGAGCCGGCTGGCGAGCGGAGGCATGCGCTCGAGCGAGGCGTCGATCGGCGCGAACGTCTCGGCGAACGGGCGTGCGCCGGCATCGAGGTTCACGAAGATCATGCGGCGCCACGCGGCGACGGGCAGCGACGTCAGGTGATCACACGCGCGCGGGAAGTCGGGGACACCGGTGAACCCGGGCTGCGAGACGAAGCGCCCGGTGCAGTCGAAGCGGCGACCGTGCTGCGCGCACACCAGCGTCGGACCACGTGACGGACCGAGCACGAGCGGATACCACGCGTGCGTGCAGGTGTTGGGGAACGCGCGCAGGACGTCGTCGTCCCAGCCGCGCTGGAGGAACAGCGGCTGGCCGAGCAACGTCACGGGGACCCGGGTGCCGCGCGCGGCGACCTGCTCGTCGATCGGGCGCGGATCGTCGCCCCGCTCGGGGACGAGCTGCCAGCTCGTGCGGAACACGGTGGCGAGCTCGCGCGCGAGGAACTCGGGCTCGACGAACGCCTGCGCCGGTAACGACTCCGCGCGGCGGATGTCGTCGTCGACATGGCACTGCTCGGCGGTCAGCGGCATGACCGCAGCATACGCTCCGGCGCTCGGAGCCGGGGCGACGCCGCGCGCGACCGGAGCACGAGCTCCGCGAGTCGTCGGGCAGGGGAGGGTCGGAGCGCCCGTGGCCCGCGCTCACCCAGCCGCGATCGACATCGACGCGATGCGGTGCTCGCGACGCGCCGGATCGAGCACGGCGGCTTGGTGACGGAGAAGGAGACGATCGCACCGGCTCCGCGCGCTCACACCATCACGCCGCGATCCCGGAGCACGAGCGTCGCACGCCACAGAACGTCGCCACCGGCTCCGCGCGCTCGCGCCATCACGCCGCGATCCCGGAGCACGAGCGTCGCAGGCCCCAGAACGTCGCCACCGGCTCCGCGCGCTCACGCCATCACGCTGTGCTCTCGGAGCACGAGCGTCGCAGGCCCCAGAACGTCGCCACCGGCTCCATGCGCTCACGCCATCACGCTGTGCTCGCGGACCACGATCGAGCCACGACCCCGAGTGTC
>Ga0164243_10007447_pt1 | contig 16344 bp, 12 predicted proteins | sample OricompcompostOP_FD_108781 | JGI IMG/M metagenome (GOLD analysis project Ga0164243, IMG submission 108781) | Organic Plus compost microbial communities from Emeryville, California, USA - Original compost - Organic plus compost (OP) | ecosystem: Engineered > Solid waste > Mixed feedstock >...
CTCGGCGAGCCTGCCGGTGAGCGCGGCGTCGGGCGCCGGCCGCTGCACGTAGTGCTCGATCAGCTGGCGCGTGACGGCGGGGGAGAGCAGCGCGTCGCCGGCGGCGACGGTGCGGACGGCGCCCACCAGCGAGTCGGGCGCGGTGTCCTTCAGCAGGAAGCCGGCGGCGCCGGCGCGCAGCGCCTCGTGGACGTACTCGTCGAGGTGGAAGGTGGTGACGACGAGCACGCGCACGCTCGGCATCCGCTGCTGCAGCCTGCGCGTCGCCTCGATCCCGTCGACGCCGGGCATGCGGATGTCCATCACGGCGACGTCGGGCGAGGTTCTGATCGCCTCCTCGACGGCCGCGGCGCCGTCGGCGGCCTCGCCGACGACGCGGATGCCGGGGTCCGCCTCGAGGATCATCTTCATGCCGCCGCGGACGAGCGCCATGTCGTCTGCGACGACGACTCGGATCATCGCCCCATCGTCGCGGGTCGGCGCCCACGACGCAATGGGACGAAAGTGATAGGTGTCAGGGCGGGCCGACGGGCGCGCGGGCGCGGGCGGCCGCTCAGGCCGCCTCGGCGAGCGGCTCGCGCAGCGGCGCCAGCGCCGCCTGCAGGTCGTTCAGCTCGTCGAGGATCGCGCTCGCCGACTGGTCCATCAGCTCGTTGGCCTGCAGCCGGCCCTCGTCGTCGATCAGTCTGCTGACGAAGGGGATCGTGACGGCGGCGGGGATCACCGTCATGCGCAGCGCCACCAGCGCCTGCTTGATCGCGGTCGCCGCGCGCAGCCCGGCCGAGATGCCGCCGTAGGAGACGAGCGCGACCGGCTTGTGCTGCCACTCGACGTGGAGGTAGTCGAGCGCGTTCTTGAGCGGGGCGGTGAAGGTGTGGTTGTACTCCGGCATCACGAAGACGAAGGCGTCGGCGGCGGCGACCCGCTCGCTCCACGCGATCGTGTGCGCGTGCTCGTACTGCCGCAGGCGCGGATGGTTGGGCTCGTCCATGAACGGCAGGTCGATCTCCGCCAGGTCGGCGAGGTCGATCTCCCAGCCGCCGTGGCGCTCTGCGTGGCCCTTGAACCACTCGGCGACGGGCAGGCCGACGCGGCCGGGGCGGGTCGAGGCGACGACGATCATCAGTCGGGGCATGCGGGTGTCAGGTCCTTCTTCGGGCTAGGCGGGAACGGGGATCCACTCGTGCGACCAGGCGGCGAGCGCGTCGACGACCGGCGCCAGCGCGGCGCCCTTGTCGGTCAGGTGGTACTCGACGCGGACCGGCGCGCTGGAGAGCACGCGCCGCTCGAGGATCCCCTCGCGCTCGAGCAGCCGCAGCCGCGCGGCGAGCATCGTGTCGCTGACGCCGGGGATCGCGGCCTTGACGTCGGCGTAGCGGTGCTGCCCGTCGAGCACGGCGCGCAGGATCGCGCCGTTCCAGCGCGCGCCGATCAGCTCGACGGCGGCGTGGAAGCGGGGGCAGATCGCCGTGACGTCACCGGTCATGTCACTAAGGATAGCGTAGTAGCTAAGGATTTCTTAGTCCACGCCGCCGCTCATGGAGGTTCGGGGTCCCTGGAGGACCCCGAACCTCCATGAGCGGCGTCAGACGCGGCGCAGGGCGCGGTACTCGTCGAGCGAGGTCGCGTCGCGCTCGCGCGCCCCGTCGACCGGCGCGAGGTCGAAGTCGTGGGCGCCGTCGGCGCACCACAGCGCCGGATGGCGCTTGAGCCAGCGGCGCGCGTCGCGGCGGCCGGCGGCGATCAGCGCGTCGACGTAGGCGCGGTCGAAGAAGAGGAACGAGAGCAGGTCGCCGCCGGCGTCGGTGCGGCCGCGCAGCAGGCGGCCGAGCAGCAGCAGGTCGGGGTGGCGGGCCGCCTTCAGGCCGCCGTAGCGCTGCTCGAAGATCGTCATCGCCAGCTTGCCCAGCTCGCGCCGGCGGCGCGGCGTCACCATCGCGTAGGCGATCCTGCGGTACGGCCGCCGCCCGCGCGCCTCGCGGTAGGCGCGCGCCGCCGGCACCGTGCCGACGCGATGGTCCTCGACGAAGAAGGAGTTGATCGCGACCAGTCGCTGCATGTCGTCGGCGACCTGGTCGACGAGCAGGCCGTCGAGCACGTTCGCGACGACGTCGACGAGGTGCGGCGGCGGCTCGACCGGGGCGACCGGCGGCGCCGCCAGCGGCTCGAAGCCGATCACGATCACGTGGTCGGCGCCGAGCTCGACCGCCGGCTTGATCGGCGCGTTGAGGCGCGTCGCGCCGTCGCTGTAGAAGCCGTGCGCCGGCTCGGGCGTCGTGATCTCGACGGCCGGGAAGACGAGCGGGATCGCGGCCGAGGCGCGCACGTGCTCGTCGGCGAGGCGGACCGGCACGAACGACAGCTCGCCGCCGCTCGGCAGCCGGCGCGGCGTCGCCGCCTCGACGAAGCCGACCGGCCGCCCCGTCGCCAGCTGCGTCGCGACGACGCAGACGGCGTCGAGCACGCCGCCGTCGACGTTGCGGTGGAGCGCGTCCCAGTCCATGTTGCGGCCGAGGTAGCGCCGCAGCGGGCGCGGGTCCAGCAGCGAGCCGCGCCGCACGCCGGGGATCGACAGCGCGTCGCCGGCCAGCCGCGCGAGGTTGAGCGGCAGCCGCGGCGAGAGCAGCGGCGCGATCACGTCGGAGCGCTCCAGGCCGCGCCAGCGCTCGATCGCCAGCTCGACCTGCGCGGCGACCGGCAGGTGCGCCAGCGACCCCAGCAGCGCGGCGTTGATCGCGCCGACGCTGGTGCCGCACAGCAGCGTCACCTGCTCGCCGCGCCGCTCCAGCTCCGGCAGCAGGATCGACAGCGCGCCGACCTCGTACGCGCCTCGCGCGCCGCCGCCCGGCAGCACGAGCGCGATCCGTCTCATGCTCGCGCGCGCACCCGTCCCGCGCGGCGGGCCGACATCGCGGCGGCGGTCGCGGAGGAGACCGCGGCCGGGTGGGCGAGCGTCGCCGGCGGCGTCGCGAAGCGCGGCTGACGGCGGGCGCGGGCGGCCGCCTCGACGCGCGTCAGCGGCCGTCTGCCCCACTGCGCCGTCAGCGCGTAGCCGACGAGCCTGTCGAAGTACCCATGCAACGGCGTCACCTCGATCCCTTCCCGCGCGAGCGCCTGCCGCGCGCGCGTCGTGTCGTAGCGCGCACGGAGCGCGAAGTAGGGGTGGAAGACCTCGCTGCGCTCCAGCCAGCGCCGTCTCGCGCCGCTGCTGCGCGCGAGCAGCGCCTGGTGCACGGTGCGGCGGTAGACCGACGGCGGCAGCGCGAACGGGCGCGGCCGCTCGAAGGTCGCCGCCGACATGTCGATCAGCTCGCCGACGCTGCTCGCCAGCGGGCCGGCGGCGAGCGCGTAGGTCGCGCCCGGCTCGCCCTCGATCCCGCCGCCGGCGAGCGCGAAGATCGCGTCGGCGACGTAGTCGACCGGCACGACGTCGACCGGGGAGCGGCGCCGGGCCGGCATCACCGGCGTCGTGGCGCCCTTCGCGAACGCCTTCAGCGGCGCGTAGATGACGTTGAAGGCCGGCGTCCAGCCGGAGTCGCGCTCGCCGACGACGATGCTCGGCCGGAAGACCTGCGTCGGCAGCTCGGCGGCGTGGGAGCGGACCAGCATCTCCGCCTCCCACTTCGTCCGCTCGTAGGTGTTGCGGTGGTCCTGCCCGAGGTCGAGGTCGTCCTCGCCGAAGAGCCCCGCGTGCGTGCCGGCGACGTACGCCGTCGAGACGTGCGAGAAGCGCCGCAGCCCGCCGCGCCGCTGCGCCAGCAGCGCCAGCTGGACGACGTTGCGCGTGCCGCCGACGTTGATCGCGCGCGCCTCCTCCAGCGGCAGCGTGAACTCGACCGAGGCGGCCGCGTGGACGATCTCGACGACCTGCTCGGCCAGCGCGTCGCGGGTCGCCGGCGCCAGCCCGAGGTCGGGCAGCGCGAGGTCGGCGCGGATCGCGACGAGCCGGCCGTCGTGGCGCTCGGCGTCGGGGACGACCTCGTGCGCGGCGGCGCGCAGGCGCGCGGCCGCCTCGGCGTCGTCGCGGGCGCGGACGAGCGCGTAGACCGTCCGGTCGCTCCGCTCCAGGTAGCGCGCGAGCAGCTCCATCCCGAGGAAGCCCGTCGCGCCCGTCAGCAGCACCGGTCCGTCGGCGAGAGGGGTGTCGAACGGCTGCGTCGAGAGCATGCCGAGCAGATTGAAGGTGCGCTGCGGCGGCCGGTATCGCCAAAGAGACCAACCTGTCGCGCCGCCGTTTGGACGACGGTCGAAGAGGTTCGGCGAAACGTCGCGCGTGCGCGCGCTGACGCGTCACGGCCGCTTCACATCCCGCGCGGAGGCGCGGCTAGCGTGCGCGCCGACCTCCTCCCCCACCAAGGAGCCCCATGACCTCGCACCTCGCGCGCGCGGCGCTCGCCGCCGCGGCGCTGACCGCTGCGCTGCCGACCGCGGCGCTGGCGGCCAAGCCGCGCCCGTCGTTCGACCTGCAGGCCCATCGCGGCGGGCTCGGCCTGCGCTCGGAGTCGACGCTCGCCAGCTTCGGCAACGCGATCAGAGTCGGCGTCAGCACGCTCGAGCTCGACGTCCAGATCACGAAGGACGGGCAGGCGGTCGTCACGCACGACCGCAAGACCAACGCGGCGCTCTGCAGAGACACCGCGCCTGCGACGCCGGACGATCCCGCCTACCCCTACGTCGGCAAGTACGTCGTCCAGCTCACGCTCGCGCAGGTCAAGACGCTCGACTGCGGCTCGACGCAGCGCGCGGGCCACCCCGAGCAGGAGACGGTCCCGGGCGCGACGATCCCGACGCTGAAGGAGGTCTTCGACCTCGTCAAGCGCTACGACGCGCCGGTCAGGCTGAACGTCGAGACGAAGGTCGAGGCGAGCGCGCCGAGCGAGACCGCGCCGCAGGAGCAGTTCGTCCAGGTCGTCGCCAGGGAGGTGCGCGCGGCCGGCTTCCTCAAGCGCGTGACGATCCAGTCGTTCGCGTGGGACGCGCTGCGGCGGATGCGGCAGGTCGAGCCGCGGCTGCCGATCGTCGCGCTGATGGAGCCGTGGGAGAGAAGAGCCGAGATCAGAAGATGGCTGGGGCTCGACCCGGCCGACTACGGCGGCGACCTCGTCAAGGCGGCCGACGAGAGCCTCCACCCGGACGCCGTCTCGCCCGAGCAGAGACTGGTGACGCGGCAGCTCGTCGACGGGGCGCACGCGCGCGGACTCGACGTGATCCCGTGGACGGTCGACGACCGCCCGACGATGCGACGGCTGATCGGCTACGGCATCGACGGCCTCATCACCGACTACCCCGACCGCCTCCGCGACGAGCTGAGAGCGGCCGGCTACAGGCTGCCCGCGCCGGTCGCCTCGCCGTTCGACGTGCAGGCCCATCGCGGCGGCCGCGCCTACAACCCGGAGAACACGCTCGCCGCGTTCGCCTGGGCGCTCAGGGACCGCGACATCTCGACGCTCGAGCTCGACACGGTCGTCACGCGCGACGGCCAGCTCGTCGTCTCGCACGACCGCAGGGTGAACGGCGCCCACTGCGAGGACACGGCGCCGGCGAGAGCGGGCGACCGCATGTTCCCCTACGTCGGCAAGGCGATCCGCGAGCTGACGCTGGCGCAGCTGCAGACGCTCGACTGCGGCTCCAAGACGCTGCCGGAGCTCCCGCACCAGAGCGCCTCGCCGGGCGAGCGGATCCCGACGCTGAGAGCGGTGCTGCGGCTGGTGAACGACAGCGATCGCGACGACGTCCGCCTCAACGTCGAGACGAAGATCTCGCCGCTGGCGCCGTACGAGGGCGTCACGCCGAAGGAGCACGCCCGCCTGCTCGTCGGCGAGCTGCGCCGCGCCGGCCTGCTGGACCGCGCCACCGTCCAGTCGTTCGACTGGCGCACGATCGTCGCCGCGCGCCGGCTCGACCGGCGCGTGCAGACGGTCGCGCTCGTGTGGCAGTACGGCCCCGCCGAGTGCGTCACGCTCGCCGACGAGTGCTCGCTGCAGGCCGTCTTCGGCGATCCGGACGTCAAGAGCCCGTGGACGGCGGGGCTCGACTGGTGGCGCGACCAGGACCTCGGCAAGCTCGTCCGCCGCGCCGGCGCCGGACCGTCTCGGCCAACTGGCAGGTGCACGATCCCGACCAGCCGCTGAGAGGCGACGACGACTGGTACGTCCGCACCGACCCGGCCTACTTCCACGGGCCCGACGTCGCCGGCCTGCACGCGCAGGGGCTGAAGGTCGTCCCCTACACGCTCGACGACCCGGCCGCGATCCAGCGCGCGATCGAGCTCGGCGTCGACGGGATCATCAGCGACGACCCGCTGACGCTGATCGCGATCGCCAAGCGCAACGGGCTGCGCTGAGCGCGGGCCGCGGCGCGCCGCGCCGCTCAGCTCGCCGTCGGCTCCGGCTCGCCCAGCGCGTGGGCCGGAGCCAGCGGCTGCGCCTCGGCGACCTCGACGCGGTCGCGGCCGGCGCGCTTGGCGGCGTAGAGGGCGTGGTCGGCGGCGCGCATCAGCGCGTGCGCGTCGTCGGCGTGGAGGCCGAGCACGGCGACGCCGAAGGAGGCGGTCATCGTCGTCCCCTCCAGCCCGAGGTCGATCTCGGCGATCGCGCGGCGGAGCGCCTCGGCGACCCTCAGCGCGCCGTCGACCGGCGTGTCCGGCAGCAGCACGGCGAACTCCTCGCCGCCGCTGCGGGCGGCGAGGTCGCTGTCGCGCAGGTGGCCTCTGAGCGCCTCGCCGACGGCGACGAGCGCGCGGTCGCCGGCGTCGTGGCCGAAGGTGTCGTTGAGGCGCTTGAAGAAGTCGATGTCGAGCAGCACGAACGCGAGCGGTCTGCGGTTGCGCGTCGCCTGCGCGTGCATCCGCTTGAGCGCGTCCTCCAGCGCCCAGCGGTTCGGCAGGCCGGTGAGCGCGTCGGTCGTCGCGCGCGACTGCGCCAGCGCCAGCGTGCGCAGGCCGGAGAGGACCGGCGCCGCCTGCGTCAGGCTCACCTCGACGACGCGCTCGTCGCGCGCGACGCGCCCCTCGGGGTCGCTGATGTGGACGGCGCCGATGACGCCGTCGCCGACGACCAGCGGACGGCAGCTCGACGGCCCGGCGCCGCCGCAGATCTCGCAGGCGACGAGCGGCTCGTCGGCGCCCTGGCGGTGGTCGGCGCCGCGGCGGACGGCGAGGCAGGCGCGCGGCCGCGGGTCGGCGAGCGCGGCGGCTATGCCGGGGTCGGCGGGCGGCGTGCCGGCCTCCAGCCGCTCGCCGCCGGCGCCGCGGCGCAGGACGGTCACCTCGACGTCGCCGAGCTGGCGCTCGAGGTGGCGCTTGAGCAGGCGGTCGGCCTCGCGCTCGTCGGCGGCGCTCTGCATCGCGGTCGCGAACTCGGCCTGCGCCTCCGCGAAGCGGCGCTCGCGCACGCTGTCGCGCCGCAGCAGCAGCGAGGCGATGCCGCCGAGCGCGAGGCTGATCGCGACGATCAGCACGGCGGCGCGCAGCAGCAGCGCGTCGGCGCGGTCGTCGCGCTCGCGCTCGAGCAGCTCCTGGTAGTGGCCGTGCTCGACGCGGAAGGCGTCGATCGGGCCCTCGCGGTCTCTCAGCGCGGCGTTGACGCGTCTGTCGGCGACCGCCATCTCGCGGATGTCCTGGACGGCGAGCGCGCGCCATCTGTCGGCGGCGGCGCGCATCCGCAGCAGCGCGTCGCGCGCCTCGGGCGTGCGCGCCCGCGCCAGCTCGCGCGCCATCAGCGCGTCGAAGGTGTGGCGGGCCTCGGTGTAGGGCTCGAGGAAGGGGTCCTCGAAGGTCGACAGGTAGCCGCGCACGCCGATCTCCTGGTCGAGCATCGCGCTCAGCAGCTGCTGGGAGGCCTCGATCCGCTGGAACTGCTCGCGCGTGTTGCGGTCGAGCGAGCCGAAGACGAGCAGCAGCGCGACGATCCACGCGGCGATCAGGCCGGCGAAGAGGAGACCAGGGAGGAGCCGGCGGAACCGCATCTGTGGTGAGGATCGGCCGCGCGCGGCCGGAGCTTTAGGATCGAGGTCGATGGACGACGCCGCGCAGACCGTCGAGCAGTTCCTCGCCGCGCTGACGCCGGCGCGGCGCGACGCCGCCGCGGCGCTGCTGGCGACGATCCGCGCGCACCTGCCGGCCGGCTTCGAGGAGCGGATGAGCTACGGCATGGTCACCTACGCGCTGCCGCTGCCCGGTCGCGCCGACGGCAGCAGACCGGCCGCCGGCGCGATGCTGTCGCTGATCTCGGTCGCCGACCACGGGCCGTACATGGCGCTCTACTTCAACTGCGTCGAGCCCGGCGGCGAGGAGCAGCTCTACGCGCGCTGGCGCGCGACCGGCACGCCGCTGGAGACGGGCGCGCGGGCGATCCGCTTCCGCGACCGCGGCGAGCTGGCGCTGGAGGTCGTCGCCGAGTTCGTCGGCGCCGCCTCGGCCGAGCGGCTGCTGGAGGCGTACGAGCGGGCGGTAGGCTCGCGCGCATGATCTGGCTGCTGCGACATGGCGAGGCCGTCGACGCCGCACCGGGGCAGAGCGACGCCGAGCGCGAGCTGACCGACAAGGGCCGCGCGCAGGCGAGCGCCGCCGGCGCGGCGCTGCGGGCTCTCGGGGTGACGATCGACACCTGCCTCGCCTCCCCGCGCGTGCGGGCCCGCGACACGGCGCGGCTGGCCTGCGCCGAGCTGGCGATCGAGGTCGAGCTCGAGCCGCGGCTGCAGGGCGGCCGCTTCGACCCGCTCGCGCTGGCGGCCGGCCGCGGCGAGCAGGTGCTGCTGGTCGGCCACGAGCCCGACTTCTCGCGCGCGGTCTTCGAGCTGACGAGCGCGCACGTGCAGCTGAAGAAGGGCGGCCTGGCCGCCTGCGAGCCGGGGCGGCTGCACGCGCTGCTGCGCCCGGCCGAGCTGAGACTGATCGCGCGCTCCTGATCGCACATGTGCGTTTCTGCGCACTGATGGTTGGGTAACGACCAGCGGTGACCGTCGTGGTGCCACACGACGGCTGAGAACCGCAGGAGGAGAGATGTCCAGGAGTACCGGAGGCGCGGCAATGGTCGCGGCGCTCTCGGCTGCCGTCGTCGGCCTCGCCGCCGCGCCGGTCGCGGGCGCCAAGGGCGGCGTCAAGGGGAGAGCGGCCGGCGAGTCGACGGCCGCGCGGATGCTCGGGCTGCCGTCGCTCGACGGCGCCCAGCGCTACAACCTCGCGCCCGCCACGCGCACGCTGCGGCCGGTCGCGCTCGAGGACGCGACGCCGCTCAACGCCGACTTCGTCACCGCCGCCTCGCTCGCCTCCGAGGAGGACGGCCACAAGCTCGACGCCGATCCGACCAGCAGACGGGCGAGAGTCGGCGGCAGCTGGGTCCGCAGCGCCGGCGCCGACGAGCCGCTGGCGCAGTTCTCCTACGCGCTGCTGCGGCCGCGCGGCAGCGGCCCGGTGCGGCTGCGGATCGAGGAGGCCGGCGCCGAGCAGGCGCAGTACGACGTGCTCGTCAACGGCGTCGAGATCCACCATCGCGGCCCCAACCCGCGCGAGCGCGGCCAGTACGGCGGCCAGGTCGGCCTCGTCCACTACGAGATCGACGTCCCCCGCAAGGCGCTCGACAAGCGCCGCGGCGCCGAGCGCTTCCGGCTGACCTTCCGCAACGCCGACGAGCCCGGCCCCGGCGCGCGGATCGCGCAGGTGTGGGTGATCGGCGACCGCGGCAGCCGCGCCGCGCGCGCCGCCGCCGATCCCGAGGCGCCCTACGGCGGCACCGTCGACGACGCCCGCGCGCTCGCCGACGGCCGCGGCACGACGACGATGCGCGGCGACGTGCTGAGCCGTCCCTACGCGATCGTCGACTTCGGCAAGGAGGTCGGCGGCGACGTCACCGTCCGCGCGCGCAGGCTCTCCGGCTCGCCGAAGGTCTCGTTCGCGTTCAGCGAGTCGAAGCAGTTCATGACGAGCGCCTCCGACTACTCGGCCGACCCGGTCGGCGTCGTCACCGAGACCGAGACCGTCAAGGTCCCCAACGGCACGAGCACGCTCTCGCCGCCCGACGGCCGCGGCGGCTTCCGCTACCTGATGGTGTGGCTGAGCGGCCCCGGCGCCGTCGAGCTCTCCGACCTGAAGCTGAGATTCGAGGCGGCGCCGCTGCAGAGGGACCTGCGCGACTACGCCGGCGCCTTCCTCAGCTCCGACGAGCAGCTGAACCGCTTCTGGTACTCCGGCGCCTACACCGTCCAGCTGTCGACGATCGACCCGCAGACCGGCCGCCGCTACCCGGCGCAGCCCGGCCCGCCGCACAACGACGCGAGAATCGGCGAGGGCCCCTCGGTGATCGTCGACGCGCCCAAGCGCGACCGCTTCATCTGGGGCGGCGACCTCGCCGTCGCCAACCCCGTCGCGTACCTCTCGACCGGCGATACGCTCAGCCCCCGGCTCGCCTTCGACTGGCTCTCGCAGAGACCGAGCCCCGAGGGGCAGCCGGCCGGCGTCTACATCCCGCTCGAGGACGGCAGCGGCTGGTGGATGAACTGGGGCGAGTACGCGCTCTGGTGGATCGTCAACTACGAGCAGCACTACCGCTACAGCGGCGACAGAGCGTTCTTCGACAGATGGTTCCCGCAGTTGCAGGACACCGTCAGATGGGCGCGGTCGAAGATCGACCCGGCCGACGACCTGCTGCTGACGCCGGCCAGCGCCGGCGGCCACTGGGGCTACGGCCTCGGCGGCACGAAGGAGACGTACAACAACGCGCTGCTCGTCCACGCGCTGAGAGTCGCCGCGACCGCGGCCGAGCAGGCCGGCAGAGCCGACCTCGCCGCCGACTGGCGCGCGCAGGCCGACCGGACGGCGGCGGCGATCAACAGCGCGCTGTGGGACGAGGCGGCCGGCGCCTACGTCGTGCAGCCCGGCTCGACCGCGCACCCGCAGGACGCCAACGTGCTCGCCGTGCTCGCCGGCGTCGCCAGCGGCGAGCGCGCCGACCGCGTGCTGAGCACGCTGCGCTCCGGCTGGACGGCGATCGGCTCGCCGACGGTCGACGTCGACGGCTCGCCGGTGCCGCGCTACGTCAGCCCGTTCGTCTCGACCTTCGAGCTCGACGCGCTCGCCGCGCACGGCCGCACCGACGACGCGCTGACGCTGCTGAAGCGGACCTGGGGCCACATGCTGCGCGGCGACGAGACCGGCACCTTCTGGGAGAACATCTCGCTCGCCGGCGGCCCGCAGCTCGGCTCCTACACCTCCTTCTCGCACGGCTGGGGGGCCGGCCCGACCTCGTTCCTGACCAACACCGTGCTCGGCGTGACGCCGAGCGGGCCGGGCTTCGACGAGGTGACGATCGCGCCGCACGTGCCGAGCGGGCTGAGCTGGGCGCAGGGGCGCGTGCCGACGCCGCACGGGTCGATCGACGTCGCCTGGAAGCAGCAGCGCGACGGCCGCGTGACGGTCGCCGTCAGCGCCCCGGCCGGCGTCCGATACACGGTCCAGAGCCCCGGCTCCGCGCAGCGCTCCGCCGCCAAGAGCGGCACGACCACGACGACCCTGGAGGCGACGCGATGAACGTCCGCACCCTCGCCGCCGCCTCCGCCGCGCTCGTCGCGCTGGGGACCGGCACCGCGTCGGCGGCCCAGCCCGCGCCCGCGAACGACCCGCGCGGCCCGTGGCGCTCCGACGACCACCGGCCGCGCAGAGGCGGCTGGCGCGACTACGTGCTGGCGCCGTCGCAGCGGTCGCTGGCGCCGGCCGACGTGCTGCAGGCGACCGCCCGCGCCGGCGCGATCGACGGCGACCCCGCCGCCGCGCTGCGCGCCGACGGGCGCGCGGTCACGCTCACCAGCAGCGGCGACCGCACCGGCTCGCCGCTGCTGGCGCTCGACTTCGGCCAGGAGATCGGCGGCCACGTGCGCGTGAAGCTGAGCGGCGCGAGCGCGAGAGCGCCGGAGCTGCACGCCTGCTTCAGCGAGTCGCAGCGCTACCGCGCGCTCGGCTCGCGCAACGACGGCCAGGCGAGATTCGCGCCCGGCTGCGACACCGCCAACATCTGGGTCGGCTTCCCCGGCAACGCGTACACCTACGACGCCGACAGCCACACGCTGACGCTGCCGGCCTCGCTCCCCGGCGAGGCGGTCGACCCGACGCTGCGCGGCGGCTTCCGCTACCTGACGCTGTTCCTCGACGGGCCCGGCTCGCTCTCGATCGACGCCGTCACCGTCGACTACACGCCCGAGCCGAGCCGGCGCGACCCGTCGCGGCTCGCCGGCTGGTTCAACAGCTCCGACGAGCAGCTGAACAAGATCTGGCACGCCGGCGTCTACACGGTCCAGGTCAACACCGACCGCGCCGACACGGCCAAGTCGTGGCCGTACAGAGACGGCGAGCGCGACCACGCCGACGGGCAGCTGTCGAGCCTGAAGCCCGACGACGAGGTGATCTACGACGGCGCCAAACGGGACCGGCTCGTCTGGCAGGGCGACCTCGCCGTCCAGAACCCGGTCACCTACCTGTCGACCTGGAACCTCGACGCCGTCGCCAACTCGCTCGACCACCTCGCCGCCCAGCAGCTCGACGACGGCTTCGTGCCCGCCTCCTCGCAGATGGGCGCGCACAACGCCGGCGAGCGGCGCACCTACGGCGAGTACGTCACCTGGTTCATCTCGAACATGGCCGAGCACTACCGCTACACCGGCGACCTCGGCCACGTCAGACGCTGGTGGCCGGCGCTCGAGCGGGCGGCGGCGTGGCTGGAGTCGGTCCGCGGACAGGACCAGCAGGGCCTGATCGCCTTCGGCGCGGTCGGCTCCTGCGGCCACTACGGCTACTCCGACTGCGGCCACGAGACCTACGTCAACGCCCTCTACGCGCGCAACCTCAGCCAGCTCGCGACGCTCGCGGAGGCGCTCGGCGAGCGCTCGAAGGCGGCGGCCTACGCGAGACGGGCCGAGGTCGTCAGCGACGCCATCGACGCGCAGCTGTGGGACGAGCAGGCCGGCGCCTACCGCCTCAGCCGCGAGCTGCCGAACGTCCACCCGCAGGACGGCAACGCGGCCGCGGTCCTGACCGGCGTCGCTACGCCGGCGAGAGCGCGGCGGGCGATGGCCTTCCTGCGCGCGAGCACGTGGTCGCGCTACGGCTCGCTGACGGTCAGCCCCGACGAGCCCAACGGCTCCCTGTCGCCGTTCTACGCGCCGCTGCCGAGCGGCTTCGAGGCCGAGGCGCGCTTCGCGCTCGACGACCCGCGCGGGCTCGAGCAGGAGGACGCCGTCACGCTGCTGAAGCGCTTCTGGGGCCACCAGCTCGAGCTCGACCCGGGCTCGACCTTCGTCGAGCACCTGCAGACGAGCGGCTACCCGAACCTGAGCCAGTTCTCGTCGCTCGCGCACGGCTGGGCGAGCGGGCCGACGGTCGTGCTGACGCGCGACGTGCTCGGCGTCGACCCGACCGCGGCCGGCTACCGCCGCTTCACGGTCGCGCCGCACACCGCCTCGCTCACCTGGGCCGAGGGCCGCGTGCCGACGCCGCACGGCGCGATCGACGCCTCGTGGCGGCGCAGGGGCGACGACATCGCGATCGCGGCCACCGTCCCGCGCGGCACGGAGGCGACGGTCGCCGTGCCGACCTTCGGCCGCACGACGCAGGTGCGGCGCGACGGCCGGCTCGTCTGGGACGGCCGCCGCGCGCTGGCGGCCGGCGTCAGCCGCGACGGCGCCCGGATCATCGTCGCCGGGCTCGGGCGCGGCCGCCACGTCGTCGCCGGGCGGGCCGTCGGGCCGGCCGCGGGCGACGAGCTGCGGCTGGTCGTGACGCCGGCGCGCAAGACGGTCTCTCCGGGCGACCTCGTCGCGGTCAAGATCGGCCTCTCCGGCGCCGCCCGCGGCGACCTGGAGGGGACCGTCGACCTCAGCAGCTCCGACGCCGACTGGGAGGTCAGCCCGCGCACCAGCCGCTTCGACCTCGACAGCGACGGGCGCGCGGTCTCCAAGACGATCACCGCCTACGTCGTCGTGCCCGACGACGCGACCGCCGGCAGACGGACGATCGCGATCCGAGCGCGCACGCGCGGCGGCGCGGCCGCCGGCGGCAGCGTCACGCTGTCGCTGACCGCGAGCCGGCAGCTGTACGGCTTCGAGCAGGGGACCGACGGCTGGCAGGCCGGGGCGAACGTCAGCTCCGTCGCGCGCGTGACGAGCTTCGCCAACGGGCCCGGCAAGCCGGCCGAGGGCAGCGGCGCGCTGGAGGCGACCGTCAGAGGCGTCGCCGCGTCCGCGGCGAAGTCGGTCTTCGTCACCCCCGAGAGACCGCTCGACCTCGGCGACGCGACCGCGCTGCAGCTGTCGATCGACGGCTACGGCGGCGCGCCGGGCGCGACCGGCTACGAGGCGACGGTCACCGTCACCGGCGCCGGCGGCGAGACGAGAAGCGCCACCCACGACATCTCCGCCGACAGCTGGAACCGCCTCTCGCTCGACCTCGCCGGCTGGGCCGGACGGTCGGCGGTGTCGCGGATCGAGGTCTCCTTCCGCGCCGTCGGCAGCGACGTCCAGTGGCTGCCGCGCTTCCAGCTCGACGACGTGGCGGTGACGAGCGGCTGAGCGGAGTCGATGATGCGTCCGGCGGATCGCGGGTAAGGCATAGCCATGCGTCCATTGATCGCGGTCACGACCTCGGAGATGCGCGATCCGCCGGAGCACCTGACGAAGGACCAGGCCGACCCGCCACGGCGCGAGCTGGCGCTCGGCCTGCGCTACCTCGAGGCGATCGAGGCGACCGGCGGCGTGCCGGTCGTCGCGCCGCCGATGGGGCTCGTCGCGGCGGAGGCGCTGCTCGACGCCGTCGACGGCCTCTGCCTCTCCGGCGGGCCGGACATCCATCCCTCCGCCTACGGCCAGCCGCCCGACCCCGAGCTCGGCCCGACCGAGCGCGAGCTCGACGCCTTCGAGCTCGCGCTCGTGCGCGCCGCCGACGTGCGCGAGCTGCCGGTGCTGGCCGTCTGCCGCGGGATGCAGCTCGTCAACGTCGCGCGCGGCGGGACGCTGATCCAGCACCTGCCCGACGTCGTCGGCGACGAGGTCGAGCACCGCCAGAGAGAGCGCGCCGAGAACGTCACCCACGGGGTCAGAGTCGCCGAGCACTCGCAGCTGAGCGAGCTCCTCGGCTGGCGCCACGGGGCCGTCAACAGCTTCCACCACCAGGCGGTCGACCAGCTCGGCCACGGCCTCGTCGCGACCGCCTGGTCGCCCGACGGCGTGGTCGAGGCGTTCGAAGCGCCGGAGCGGCCGTTCCTCGTCGGCGTCCAGTGGCATGCCGAGTGCCTGATCGGCTGGCCCGAGCACGTGACGATCTTCCAGTCGTTCGTCGCCGCCTGCGCCGAGCACGGCGAGCAGCGGCGCGGATCGGCCCCGGCCGAGGCGGTGAGCGCCTGATGTGCGGCCTTGCCGGCGAGATCGCCTTCGCCCGCACCGCCGACCTCTGCGCCGTCGAGCGGATGGCGGAGCCGCTCGCGCGCCGCGGGCCGGACGGGCAGGGCGCCTGGAGCGACGGGCGGATCGCGTTCGCCCACCGGCGGCTGCGGATCATCGACCTCTCCGAGCGGGGCGCGCAGCCGCTCGTCGACCCCGACAACGGCCTCACGGTCGTCTTCAACGGCTGCATCTACAACTACAGAGCGCTGCGCGGGGAGCTGGAGGCCGCCGGCCACCGCTTCTTCTCGACCTCCGACTCGGAGGTGATCGCGAAGGCGTTCGCGGAGTGGGGGCCGGCCTGCGTCGAGCGCTTCGCCGGCATGTTCGCCTTCGCCGTCGCCGAGCGCGACAGCGGCCGCCTCACGCTCGCGCGCGACCGGCTCGGGATCAAGCCGCTCTACCTCGCCCAGGTCGACGGCGCGCTGCGCTTCGCCTCGACGCTGCCGGCGCTGCTGGCCGGCGGCGAGGTTGACACCGCGCTCGACCCGGTCGCGCTCCACCACTACCTCTCCTGGCACGCGGTCGTGCCGGCGCCGCACACGATCCTGCGCGGCGTCCGCAAGCTCGAGCCGGCGACGGTGCTGACGGTCGAGCGCGACGGCAGCCGCAGGCAGACGACGTACTGGGACCCGCCGTTCGCGCGCCTGCCGGAGCACGACGGGATGGGCGAGCGCGAGTGGAGCGAGGCGGTGCTCGAGGCGCTGCGCGTCGCGGTGCGGCGCCGGATGGTCGCCGACGTGCCGGTCGGCGTGCTGCTCTCCGGCGGGCTCGACTCGTCGCTGATCGTCGCGCTGCTGGCGGAGGAGGGCCAGCGCGGCCTGCAGACGTTCAGCATCGGCTTCGAGCACGGCCCCGAGATCGAGGGCGACGAGTTCAGATACTCCGACCTCGTCGCCGAGCGCTACGGCACCGAGCACCGCC
>Ga0164243_10007448_pt1 | contig 16343 bp, 20 predicted proteins | sample OricompcompostOP_FD_108781 | JGI IMG/M metagenome (GOLD analysis project Ga0164243, IMG submission 108781) | Organic Plus compost microbial communities from Emeryville, California, USA - Original compost - Organic plus compost (OP) | ecosystem: Engineered > Solid waste > Mixed feedstock >...
GGACGACATCGCCGACCACGCGCTGAGACTGCTGGAGGCGGCGACCGTCCCGGCGCTGATCGTGAACTTCGGCGGCGACGAGACGGTCACCGCGCAGCAGTGGATCGCCCGCTTCTCCGAGCTGACCGGCATCCCGCCCCGGATCGAGTACGTCCCGGTGCCGGGCAGCCAGCCGGGCATCGCGCAGGACGTCACGAGGCGGCGGTCGATCACCGGTCCGGACCGGGTGCACTGGGAGGAGGGGATGCGGCGCACCGTGGAGTCGCGGCTCGCGATCTGAGCGGGCACGGCCGGCGCCTCCCGCGGGCGACTCGCCGGTCCCCCGCGCTCCGTGCTCCCTCCCGGCGAGCGGTCGTAGGGTCGCAGCGTGCGGCGGACGATCCTCTCCCTGGCGGCGCTGGGCGCCGTCGTCGGCCTGCTGGTCGGCTGCCGACCCGAACCGCTCCCCACGCCCTCCGACTCCCCGACCGGCGCCCTTCCCTCGCCCGGGCAGCCGGACCGCGACGGCGGGGTGATCCCCGAGGGCGAGCCGACGACGCTGTGGACCGGGCTCGACGCCCCGTGGTCGGTGGTGCGAGGAGACGGGATCGTGCTCGTGAGCGAGCGCGACTCGGGTCGCGTTCTCGTGCTGCTCACCCGCGGCGGCGTGCGCGAGGCCGGCCGGGTGCCGGGAGTGGCGCACGGCGGCGAGGGCGGGCTGCTCGGCCTGGCGCTGCTCGAGCCGGAGGGTCCCGGCCCGCGATGGCTGTACGCCTTCCACACGGCCGAGGACGGCAACCGGATCGTGCGGATGCCGCTCGTCGACGGCCGCGACGGCGTCGTCCTCGGCGAGACGGAGCCGCTGCTCGCCGGGATCCCGCGGGCCGGCAACCACAACGGCGGGCGGATCGCCTTCGGACCGGACGGCATGCTCTACGCCACCGCGGGCGACGCCGGCTCGCCCGACCGCGCCCAGGACCGCGACAGCCTCGCGGGCAAGATCCTGCGGATGACGCCGGAGGGCGGAGTGCCCGCCGACAACCCCTTCCCCGGCTCGCTCGTCTACTCGGTGGGCCACCGCAACCCGCAGGGGCTGGCCTGGGACGACGCCGGCCGGCTGTGGAGCAGCGAGTTCGGGCAGAACCGCTGGGACGAGCTCAACCTCATCGCGGCGGGAGGCAACTACGGCTGGCCGGTGGTGGAGGGCGAGGCCCGCGACGGCCGCTACATCGACCCGGTCGCGCAGTGGTCGACCGACGAGGCCAGCCCCTCGGGCCTCGCCTGGGTGTCGGGCACCCTCTTCCTGGCGGCGCTGCGCGGCGAGCGGCTCTGGGCGGTGCAGGTGGATGCGGAGACGGGCCGGGCGGAGACCGCCGCCTTCTACACCGGCGAGCACGGCCGCATCCGCGATGTCGTGCCGGGGCCGGATGGCACGCTGTGGTTCGTGACGAGCAACACGGACGGCCGGGGGGACCCCGGCGCCGACGACGACCGCCTGCTGAGCGTCGGGCTGGCGCCGCGGTGAGCGAGCTGCCCCGGGTGCGCCGCTGGGCCGAGGCCCTCATCGCCCTGCATCTCGACGCGACGTGGAGCTTCGACTTCGACCGGGCGCGCACCCGGGCCGGCGCCTGCGACCATGCGCGGCGGCGCATCACGGTGTCGCGGCACATCGCGCAGCTCGTCGATGACGACGACATCCACCAGGTGCTGCTCCACGAGGTGGCGCACGCGCTGGCCGGGGCACGGGCCGGGCACGGGGCGCAGTGGCGGCGGATCGCCGCCGGGCTCGGCTACGCCGGCAGCCGGCTCTACGACGGCCCGACGGCCACCGGGCTCGCGCCCTGGGTGGGCAGCTGCCCGGCCGGCCACACCCACTACCGCCACCGCCGCCCCGCCCGGCCGATGTCCTGCGCGAAGTGCTCGCGCCGCTACGACGCCCGGCACCTGATCCGGTGGGAGCGGCGCGCCGCCTAGAGCAGCGGCACCTCGTCGCTCGGGGTCAGCTCGATCGCCTCGCCCGACTCGCGCGCGCTGGCGGAGGCCGACAGCAGGTGGCGGGCGGCCCGGCGCAGGCCGGTGTAGGAGGCGGCCGCGGCGGCGGCCTCCGGCGAGCTGTGGTCGATGCCGAGCGCGGCGAGCTCCTCGATCACCGCGCCGGCGGCGAGGAGGTCCTCCACTGCGAAGCGGAGGCTGCCGTCGGGGCGGAGGGCGCCGGCCGCGGCGACCGCGATCCGGAAGCGCCCCCCGAGCTCCTCCTGCCGCGCGAGCGCCCAGGCGGCGACTGCCGCCGCGTTCTGCAGCCGACCGCCCACGACGGGCACCCCCGCCGACGGGACCGGCCCCTCGCCGAGCTGGTCGACCCAGACGAGCACGTCCGCGCCGGGAAGGATGGCGGCGGCGCCGGCGGCGCCCCAGTCGAAGCGCAGCTGATAGCCGCTCTGCGCGTGGGGATGCGGGTCGGTCACGCCACGAGGGTAGCGTCGGCGCCCGGCTCGGCGAAGCGATAGCCTGGCGACGATGTCCGCCACCGACGCCGACCCGGCCGCTGCACCGACGCCACCGGCGGATCCACCCCGACGACGGGGCGGCGACGCGCTGCTGATCGCGGTGATCGCGAGCGTCGGCTTCATGACCATCGGCGTGCAGGCCTCGGCGATCCCGCTCATGCCGCGGATGCCCGAGTACCTGGGCGCCTCCCCCGCCGACACGCCGTGGATCCTCACCTCCACCCTGCTCGTCAGCTCGGCGGCCGCCCCGATCGCCGGCCGCCTCGGCGACATGTACGGCAAGCGGCCGGTGCTGCTCGGGGTGCTCGTGATCGTCGCCGCCGGCGGAGCCCTGGTCGCGCTGAGCGATCAGCTGGTGCCGGTGATCGTCGGCCGCTCGCTGCAGGGCCTGGGGCTCGGCGCGGTGCCGCTGGGGATGAGCATCATGCGCGACCGGCTCTCCCCGAAGAACCTGGTGCGGGGGATCGCCACGGTGAGCGCGATGATGGGCATCGGCGGAGCCCTGAGCCATCCGATCGTCGCCCTCGTGGCCGAGCAGCTGCACTGGCACTGGGTGTTCGCCGGGGCGGCCGGCCTCGCGGTGATCGCCCTGATCGCCGTGCTCATCGTCGTCCCGCCCGGCGGGCCTCGCTCGGGCGGCCGCTTCGACGTGCCGGGGGCCCTGCTCTACGCGGTCGGGCTGGTCGCCTTCATGCTGCCGGTCTCGAAGCTCCCCGAGTGGGGCTTCAGCCTGCCGACGATCGGCCTGCTCGCCCTCTCGGTCGCGGCGCTCGCCGTGTGGGTGGTGGTCGAGCTGCGCACCGCGCGCCCGGTGGTCGATCTGCGGATCGCCTTCCGCCGCACCGTGCTGCTGTGCAACCTCGCCGCCTTCTCGGGCGGCTTCGTCACCTTCGCGGCCTTCTCGGCGCTGCCCCAGGTGCTCACCGCCCAGCCGGTCGCCGGGGCCGGCCTCGGCCTCGACCTCACGCTCGCCGCCCTCGGCGTCTCGACCCTCGGGCTGACCATGTCGCTCACCGCCCCGATCGCGGCGCGGCTGATCGGCACGATCGGCCCGCGGGCGACGCTCGCGATCGGCGGCGTCTTCGCCCTGATCGGCACGCTCGTGCCCGTCTTCTTCCTCGACGAGCTCTGGCAGATCCTGGTCGCCGGCGCCCTGATGGGGGTGGGCCTGGGCACCTCGACGAGCGCGATCCCCGCCCTGCTCATGCCCGCCGTCCCGGTCACCGAGACCGCCTCCGCGAACGGGCTCAACCAGGTGCTGCGCACCATCGGATCGACCGCCGGGTCGACGGTCACCGGCGTGATCGTCGCGGCGAGCATGGTCACGGTCGGCGACGTCTCCGCACCCGCCCGCTGGGCCTACACGGTGATCTTCGCCCTCGCAGCCGTCGCCGCCGCGATCGGCCTGGTCGCCGCGCTGCTGGTCGCGCGCCCGCAGCGGGCGCCGGCCACGGTCAGCTGAGCAGGCCCACCGAGGCGAGCGCCGCCCGCAGCAGCGTGCCGCGGCCGCCCTCCATCTCCGCCTGCAGCGAGGGCGCGGAGGCCTCCGCCGGGGTGAGCCAGCTGAGCTCGAGGGCGTCCTGCCGCGGCTCGTAGCTGCCGGTCACCGGCACGATGTAAGCGAGCGAGACCGCGTGCTGCCGCTCGTCGCTGTAGGCGCTCACCCCCGGGATCGGGAAGTACTCGGCCACCTGGAACGGCACCGGGCTCGGCGGCAGCTGCGGGAAGGCCATCGGGCCGAGGTCCTTCTCCAGGTGGCGGAACAGGGCGTCGCGCAGCGTCTCGCCGTACATCACCCGCCCGCTGACGAGAGTGCGTGTGATGGCCCCCCGGTCGTTGGCCCGCAGCAGGATGCCCACGTGGGTGACCACGCCCATCCCGTCGACCCGCACCGGTACCGCCTCGACGTAGAGGATCGGCAGCCGGCGCCGGATGTCGCTCAGCTCGAGATCGCTCAGCCAGGCCGAGTTCCGCTCCGCGTCGCGGCTCGGGTCCGGCTCGGGATCAGGGGTTCCGACATTGGCCATGGTCCATTGTCTACGGTGGGGGCATGGAGCTCGACAGCGACGCGATCCTCTGGAGCGCTCCCGAGGGGGAGCGGGCCGGGCGGCCGCTGCTGGTGCTGCTGCACGGCTACGGCAGCCACGAGCGGGACCTCCTGGGACTGCGGCCCCGCCTGCCGGAGGAGCTCGTGCTCGCGGCGCTCCGCGCGCCGCTGCCCGCGCCGCCCGGCTTCAGCTGGTTCCCGGTGGGCGGCGAGCGGCCGCTCGACCGGGCGGACGACGCGCGCGCGGCGGCCGACCTGGTGGCGGAATGGATCCGCGAGCACGCCGCGGCGGCCTCGAGCACCGGGGTGCTCGGCTTCTCGCAGGGCGCGATGCTCTCCCTGCTGATCCTGCGCCGCCACCCGGGGCTGCTCGACTACGCGGTCGCCCTCTCCGGCGGGATCCTCCCCGGGGACGAGCCGGGCGACGCCGAGCTGCGGGCCATCCGGCCGCCGGTCTTCTTCGGCTACGGCCTGTGGGACGACGTGGTGCCGTCGGAGATGTTCGCCCGCACAGCCGACTGGCTGCCCGGCTTCACCGCCGATACCCAGTTCGAGTACCCGGGGCTCACCCACGCGGTGAGCGAGCAGGAGCTCGCCGACATCACGGCCTTCCTGCGCGATCGGCTCGCCCCGTGAGGCGGACGGCCGCGATCGCGGCCCTCGCCCTCGCCCTCGCCCTGCTGCTGCCGGCCGGCTGCGCCGAGTTCGGCGTCCCGATCCCGGGGGGGCAGGGCGACGATCCGCCCGTGCAGCCGGCGGAGCCGGGGCCGGGACCGAGCTGGGAGCCGGTGTGGGACGACGCCTTCGCGATGGAGGTGGTCGAGGTGGTCGACGGCGACACCCTGCGGCTGCGGATCGAGCGCGAGAACGACGTCGTCACCACGACCAATCCGATCGCCGTGCGGCTCATCGGCATCGACACCCCCGAGGTCTATCCGGAGGAGGAGTGCTTCGGTCCCGAGGCGGAGGCGGTGATGGTGGAGCTCGCCCCGCCCGGCACCGTGCTGCTCGTCGCCCCCGACGTCGACAGCTGGGACGACTACAACCGCCGCCTCTTCTACGTGTGGCGGGAGGACGACGGCGTCTTCCTCAACGAGGCGATGGCCCTGGCCGGCTACGCCGAGGTGAACCGCTACCCGCCGAACACCACGCTGCAGGAGGTGCTGCAGTCCGCCGAGGACTCGGCGCGCGACGCCCGCCGGGGGCTCTGGGGCGCCTGCGAGCGCTGAGGGCTCAGGCCGGAAGGCGCCGGCCGGTCACCGAGCTCGGGGTGATCCGCACGAAGTTGGCCTTCTCGCCGGGCGCCGCGGGCTGCAGCTCCAGCACGCCGCTCGCCTCGATCTCGTCGTCGGCGTCCAGGCGGCGGGCGCGGCCCCGCACGACCACGCTCCACTGGCCCTCGCGGTCCACGCCCTCCGCGGCGAGCGCCACCCGGGGCTCCGCGCGCAGCTGCATGAGCTTCTCGCCGGGGGCCGAGCGGAACAGCAGGCTGCGCTCGGAGACGATGAAGTCGATGGGGAAGAGGTCGGGGCCGTCGGGGGCGACGACGCCGAGCAGGCCGAGGCGGGCCCGGTCGAGCAGCGCCCAGCACTCGGCCTCGGAGAGGTCGCGGAGCCCTGGCGCGGTGGCGGACACCCCCTCAGTTCACCGCAGCGCGCGGCGTGGGGCAAGATGTGGACATGGACGCTGCCACGCTGCGGGAGCTGCAGGCCCCCCTCAAGGACATGTACCGCGCCGACGCCGGGACCGCACGCATCCCCTCGGAGGCGCACGGCTCCTACGAGTTCGAGACCGGCCGGGTCACGACCACCGTCGACGGCTTCGCCGGCCCGGTGCGGGCGGGCCTCCACCCGGCGGCGGGCGGCACCGACGCCGACGCCTGCTCGGCCGACCTGCTGCTGCAGGCCGTGCTCGGCTGCGCGGGGGTGACCTTCCGCTCGGTCGCCACGGTGATGGAGATCGAGGTGCGCTCGGCCGAGCTCACCGCCACCGGATGGTGGGACGCGCGCGGCACCCTCGCCCTCGACCGCGAGGTGCCGGTGGGCGTGCAGGACATCGTCGTCACCATCGCGGTCGACGCCGACGCCGACGACGCGCAGCTCGAGCGGCTCGCGAGGTCCACCGAGCGCTACTGCGTCGTGGGGCAGACCCTCGCGGTGACGCCGCGCTTCGAGGTCGTGCGCAAGGCGGCCTAGGCACAGGCCGCGACTCTGTGCGGCATCCCGGGGTCTGTGCGGCGATCCCTCCGCCGAAATGCCGCACGGACGCCGAACTGCCGCCGGGCGCGGGCCCGGCAGCACTCGCTGGCTAGCTCTGCCGGTTCAGCTGGTCGCGCCCACGGTCCTCGTCGATCCGGCGACGGGCCGTGTCGGCCATCTCGTCGGACTGCTCGTCGAGGCCCTCCGCGGTGTCGCGGACCTTGTCGGCGATGTCGTCAGCCAGCTCCTGGCCCTTGTCGATCCAGTCGTCCGCCCCCTCTTGGATGCGGCCGTGGAGATCGCTGCCGGGGCCCTTGGCGTGCGAGTCCGCACCGTGCATGTGCTTCTGATCGGTGCCCATTCGGATCACCTTCTCTCTTCGTCGAGTTGAGAGGCACCGTAGGCGGGCAAGCTGGGCGGCCTGTGGGAGGGGGCCGCAGGGAGCATGTGGGCGGCGGGCGCGGCGGGATCCGGCCGCGCGGCGGCGGACGGGCCCCTCAGCTCAGCGGAGCTCGCCGATGTGCACCTGGGGGGCGAGCTCGCCGGTCACCGCCATCGCCGGGGTCTGGGTGAAGTCGGCGGACGCCAGCCGGGCCGCGGCCTCCGGGCCGTTCAGGCCCGGGATCGTGGAGACGGTCGTGATGCGCGAGGAGCCGTCGGCCGTGACGTCCTTGTAGGCCTTGAACGACTCCAGCTCGGGGAAGAGCTCGCCGACCTCCTTCTTGTGGATGCCGTTGAAGTACTCGAGGAGGGCGGCCTCCGAGCCGGGGTCGACGGGAGAGGTGTGGACGACGATGATGGCAGCCAACGGGCGCTCGCTTTCTGGGGGGGCGGAAGGGTCTCGCTCGGTCCCCGGGCGGAGCCGATCGGGCGCACGGAGGTCCGTCCGCAACGATACAGCCGCCCTCCGACGCACCGGCTCGAAGGCGCTGTCCGGGTGAGGATGCCGCGCGCTGTGGCGCTATAGTCGGTTCGCTGGGGCTTGAGTCACGATGTGGCGCGCTGCCCGCGTCGCCCAATGTGGGGAAGGACGTGAGCTCCATGGCTGCCAGATCAGGGTCGATGGGAACACCGTCGGAGGGTTCTCGATCGGGAGGGCGACAGCGGGCTTCCGGGCTTCTGCTGGTCATGACGGTGGCGGCCATGGTCGTCGCACCGAGCGTCGCCGCCGTCGCCGATGTGCCGGAGGCGGGTGATCAGGTCTGGGTGGGAGACGCCCAGGGCTATGGCGGCACTTCGATGCATGCGATCTTCACCGAGACGCCGGCCGATCCGAGCAATCCCGGCACTCCTGCCTTCTGGGCCTACTGCATCGAGCACGACATCTCGGCGCGCTCCCGCGTGCTCGGCGAGCTCAGCGACTTCTCGGGCTACCTCGGCGACAACCTCGTCCTCGACCCGGATGTCCAGGCGAAGGTGCTGTGGGTCCTCGCTCACAGCTATCCGGCGCTGAGCCTGACGGACTTCGGCGCCGCAGCCGGGGTACCGGGCATCGCGGAGAACGATGCGATCGAGGCCACGCAATACGCGATCTGGCGCTATACCGATGTGGGTTTCGACGCAGCGTGGGCCTGGGAGACCCCGGACTCCGAGACGGCGTACTGGTACTTGGTCGACGGAGCGAACGCGAGCAGCGGCATGACCCCGGCCGACTTCGACGTCACGGTGCTGGTCGCCGGTCCCGGAGCCGCCCAGGTCGCCGGCACCTTGATCGGCCCGTTCACCGTGACGACGAACCAGGCGACCGTGTCCGTCGCCGTCGACCCCGCAGTCGCGGTCACCGACGCAGCCGGGAACGCCATCGACATCTCCGCAGTCGTCGACGGCCAGGAGCTCTTCCTCGACCTGCGCGGAAGCACCTCGGCCGGCAGCGCGACGGTGACCGTCTCCGCATCCGGGACGAGCGCGACCGGAAAGGTGATCTCGGTGCCGACCGCGAGCGGGGAGCTCACGGAGGAGGATCACGCGCAGACGCTCGTCCTGGTGACCGCATCGCCGACCTCGACCACCTCCCAAGCCGAGGCGCAATGGGCAGGCGTCGGAGCGCCGTCAGCGCCCACGCCCACTACGCCCGAGACGCTCCCCGCCACCGGCGCAGAGGCACCGATCGGGCTCATCGCGGTGGCCGCGCTCGTGATCGCGGTCGGCCTCGCCCTGAGGACGACTCCTCGAAGGCCTTAGTCCGGTCGACGTGCCGACGTCGGAAAACGCTCCGCGCTATCCTCCGAGAATGGACGTGAGCGCCTTCTACGGAGTGGTCTCGGCCATCAATTTCACCCTGCTCGGCCTGTGGTGGGTGGCGGTCAAAGACCGGGCCGACATCGTCGGCGAGACGGCCTCGTCCCGGCTGACCGCCTACCTGGTGGCGCTGCAGTTCGTCGTGCTCGGCACCGCCTCGCTGCTGGCGCAGGTGGCGCCCGACGTGGTGCTCGTCTGGCGGATCTCCTTCGCCACTGCGGGCGTCGTCGGCGCGATCGGCGTGGTGCTGCTCGCGCGCGAGCTGCGCCGGACGTCTCGCTCGAGGCTCGTCCCGGTGCTGTTCCCACTCTTCGGGCTGCCGCTGTTCGCCGCGGTGATCATCGTCGCCGTGGTCCCCGGGCTGGGCGCCGTGCTGCCGCCCGAGCTCACGCCGATCCAGCTCGAGGCGATCCTCGTGTCGCTGCTCGTACTCCTGGGGGTCCACGAGGCGTGGGTCGTCTCGAAGACGCCGAGGTCGAGCCGGCCGGTGGCGTGACGCACGGACGAAGGCCCCGGGATCGCGAGGATCCCGGGGCCTTCAGCGGCGGTACCGGTGGGATTTGAACCCACGGATGGCTTGCACCATCACATGTTTTCGAGACATGCTCCTTCGGCCGCTCGGACACGGTACCGCCAAGAATCCTACCCCAGCGCCGGCGGGGCTTCGCCGGACCCTAGGACGGCACGATCTCCGGCAGCTCCCCCTCCACGTGCCGGCGCAGCATCCCCGAGAAGCCCACGCGGTCGGGGCGGGAGCGGAAGACGGCATCCTTTATTCAACAGATCAGTTGATAAAGAGAAGAGTTGGATAAGTGAACGATCCCGCCGACGACGACCGGCTCGACCGGGCCTTCCTGGCCCTGGCCGATCCGGTCCGGCGACGGATCGTGGCGCGGCTGAGCCGGGGGCCGGCGACGGTCAACGAGCTCGCGGAGCCCTTCGAGATCACCACGCAGGCGGTCTCGAGGCACATCCAGGTGCTGGAGCGGGCCGGCCTCGTCACGCGCACGCGCGAGGCGCAGCGCCGGCCCGTGCACCTGGACCCCGCCGCCCTCGAGGGGCTCACCGCCTGGATCGACCGCTACCGGCTCGAGTCGGAGCGCAGCTACCGCGCGCTGGACGCGCTGCTGTCCCGGCTCACCGACACGCAAGGAGAAGGATCATGAGCAACGCACTGCACGTCGAGGCGCCCGAGGGGCTGCCCTTCATCGACTACACCCGCGAGTTCGACGCGCCGGTGGAGGCGGTCTTCCGCGCCCATGCCGACCCGGAGCTGTTCGGCCGCTGGATCGGCTACGGCCAGGCCGTCCTCGAGCGGTACGACTTCCGCACCGGAGGCGGCTTCCGCTACTACGAGACCGCGCCGGACGGGGTGGAGTACGCCTTCCGCGGCGTCTTCCACGTCGTGCGCGAGAACGAGTTCGCCATCCAGACCTTCGAGTTCGAGGGGTACCCCGATGTGGTGAGCATCGAGTCGATGCGCTTCGTCCCGCTCGAGGGCGGCCGCACCCGGATCGAGGGGCACGCCGTCTACCCGAGCCTCGAGGCGCGCGACGGCATGGCCGCCTCCGGCATGGAGGAGGGGATGACCACGACCTACGACAAGCTCGAGGCCGTGCTCGCCGCTCTCTGAGCGCTCGCGGCCCCGTCGGAGGCGGCGGCTAGGGTGGGCCCATGGCCCGTCCTGCCGCCGCCTTCCGCTGCTCGGAGTGCGGCTGGGCGGGCGCCAAGTGGTTCGGGCGCTGCCCCGAGTGCCAGGCGTGGGGCAGCATCGCCGAGACGGATGCGCCGCGCACGAAGGTCGCCGCGGCACCGGTCTCCGAGGCCCGTGCCGCCCGGCCGATCACCGAGCTCGGCGGCGAGGGCGTCGCCCACTCGCCCAGCGGGATCGGCGAGCTCGACCGCGTGCTCGGCGGCGGGCTGGTGCCCGGCGCCGCGATCCTGCTCTCGGGCGAGCCCGGCGTCGGCAAGTCGACGCTGCTGCTCGAGGCGGCGGCACGGGTGGCCCGTGGCGGGCGGCGCGTGCTCTACGTGACCGCGGAGGAGTCGGCCGGCCAGGTGCGGCTGCGCGCCGGGCGCACCGGCGCCCTCGACGACGAGCTCTACCTCGCGGCCGAGACCGACCTCGCCGCCGTCCTCGGCCAGCTCGACGCGGTGCGGCCCGGGCTGCTCGTGGTCGACAGCGTGCAGACCGTGTCGAGCGCGCTCGTCGACGGCGCCCCCGGCCAGCCCGCCCAGGTGCGCGAGGTGGCGGGCGCGCTGGTGCGCGTGGCGAAGGAGCGCGGCATCCCGCTGCTGCTCGTCGGCCACGTCACCAAGGACGGCTCCGTGGCGGGCCCGCGCACCCTCGAGCACCTCGTCGACGTGGTGCTCGGCTTCGAGGGCGACCAGCAGACCGGGCTGCGCTTCCTGCGCGCCCTCAAGAACCGCTTCGGCCCCACCGACGAGGTGGGCTGCTTCGAGATGACCGGCGACGGCATCGCCGAGCTGCCCGACCCCTCGGGGCTGTTCCTCTCCCGCGGCCGCACGCCGGTCAGCGGCACCTGCGTCACGGTCGCCCTCGAGGGGCGCCGGGCGCTGCCGGTGGAGGTGCAGGCCCTCGTCGTGGCCACCCAGGCGCCGCAGCCGCGACGCGTCGTCAACGGGGTGGACGCCTCGCGGCTGGCCATGCTGCTCGCCGTGCTGGAGCGGCGCTGCGCGCTGCGGCTCAGCCAGATGGACGTCTACGTCTCCACCGTGGGCGGCATCCGCCTCGTCGAGCCGGCCGCCGACCTCGCGATCGCCCTCGCCGTGGCGAGCGCGGTGCGCGACGAGGCGCTGCCGGCCGGCCTCGCCGCGATCGGCGAGATCAGCCTGGCGGGCGAGCTGCGGCCGGTGGCGGCGGCCGAGCGGCGCGCCGGCGAGGCGCGGCGGCTCGGCTTCACCGGCCTGCTCGGCGAGGAGGCCGGCACGCTGCGCGAGGCGCTGCGGCGTGCCTTCGCGGGCGCGGCGCCGGTTGAGGCGCCGGGGTTCTAGGACTGCTCCGCCGGCGGCCTGCCGCTCAGAGCAGCATGAACTGGAAGGTGTCCTCCGACTCGGACTCGCCGAGCCTCACCGAGAGGTGGTAGCTCGCCCCGCCCGCGATCACCTCGGGCCTCGAGCCCTCGCAGCTGTCGGCGGAGGAGCGGGTGCGGTCCCACGCGAAGGGCGTGGTGGAGAGCTTCACGTCCGGCTGGAGCACCATCGTCTCCGTCGTCGGCTCCTGCTGGCAGTCGCGCGAGCTCCAGATCCGGTCGGCGCCGCTCGTGATGACGTACTCCTGCGCGCCGGTTCCCACCTCGTAGGAGCAGGGCGCGGCGCCGATGTTGGTGACCTCCATCGACAGCATCGGCTGCTCGCCGTTGGAGAACTCGACCGAGTCGACGACCGGCACCACGCGCACCGAGGTCGGCGTGCAGGCCGCGACCTCGCCGGGTTCGGCCGACGAGCCGCCCGGGTCCACGGGGGTGTCGCTCGCTCCGGTGCCGGGCGAGTCGCTCGGGGCGGGGGCGGGCTCGCCGCCGCCGGGCCGGAAGACGATGAGCAGCAGGATGACGACCACCGCGACGACCACCGCGATGAAGATCAGGCGGCGGCGCCAGTAGACGGCGGGGCCCTCAGGGCCGACGGGGTTTCGCAGCGTCGACATGCCGCCAGGGTACGGCCGGTTCCGGCCTCAGCCGGGGTGCACCGCCGGGGTGCCCAGGAACCGCTCGAACTCCTCGAGGGCGTCGCCGGGGGTGATCGCGCGCAGCACGAGCTCGTCCACCGAGGCGGCGAAGCCGGCCAGGCGCCCGGGCGCGGCGGCGAGGTCGATCACGGTGTCGAGCGGGGCGATCCCCTCGCGGGCGAAGTGCGCGGCGTACTGGGGGAAGGAGGCGTAGCGGGCCGCCTCGCGCTCGAGCCGCTCGCGGGCGGCGGGCTCGGCGATGGCGCGCGCATAGAGGATCGACGCGGAGCCCGCCGGACGGCCCTCGCCGGCCCGGGCCGCGGCCTCGGGGGTGAACCAGCTGAGCAGCGCGCCGTCGGCCTCCTGGAAGCCGAGGGCGCGCATCCGCGGACCGAGGGCGCCGACGACGATCCGGGCGGCGCTGCGCTCGCGCAGCTCCTCGACCCCGCGCCGCACGGCGTCGAGGGCGCCCTGGCGCAGCTGCCCGGAGCCGACCCCGAGCACGAGCCGCTCCTCGGGCAGCGCGAGCGCGGCGACGTCGGCGGCGATCTGCGCGCCCGAGCGGCGGGGCAGCGCGATCACGCCCGTCGCGAGGACCAGGCTCGTCGTCGCCTCGGCGGCCGCTGCGAGGGCGGCGAGCGAGTCGCCGTCGGGGGTGTCGTTGACCCACAGCGCGTGGAAGCCCGCCTGCTCCACCCGCGGGGCCAGGGCCCGCAGCACTCCGTGGTCGAGCGCGCCCGCGACCCCGAGGGAGAGCACGGCCGTCATAGCTGCTTGAGCATCCGGGTGTTGCCGAGGGTGTTGGGCTTGACCCGCGCCAGGTCGAGGAACTCGGCGACGCCCTCGTCGGGCGAGCGCAGCAGCTCGGCGTAGACGTCGGGCGGGACGACGCCCTCGCTGATCTCGACGTAGCCGTGGCCGCCGAAGAACTCCGTCTCGAAGGTGAGGCAGAACAGCCGCGTCAGCCCGAGCTCGCGCGCGTCGGACTCGAGCCGGGCGAGCAGGGCGCGGCCGACGCCGCGGTGGCGCCAGCCGGAGGCGGCGGCGAGGGTGCGCACCTCGCCGAGGTCCTCCCACATCACGTGCAGGGCGCCGCAGCCGACGAGCGAGCCGTCGGGCGCCTCGGCGACCCGGAACTCCTGCACCGCCTCGTAGAGCACGACCCGATCCTTGCCGAGCAGGATGCGCTGCGCCACGAGCGGGGAGATGAGCGCCTCGATCCCGGGCACGTCCGCGGTGCGGGCGCGGCGCACCGTCACCCCGGTGCCGGGGACGGTGTCGATCGGGGAGGTGCTGGTCACGCGCTCACCCTACCTTCGCGCGGCCACTCAGGTCGGAGGCCATTTCCGGCCTCCGCGCGGCCATCGCGCCGAGGGCCCATCCCGGCCCTCGGTCATGCGGCGAACCGCAGACGCCAGGCGTCAGACCTCAGGCGCGAGCGCGACGACGGACCGAGGCGACGAGTGCACCGCCCAGCAGCAGGACCGCAACGGCCCCGCCTGCGGCGGCGAACGGCTCGAGGGGCGCGCCCGTGTCGGGCAGCTCCTCGGTCGGGGCCGGCTGCTCCGGCTCCTCCTCGACGGGGGCGGCGCCCAGGTAGCTCACCGTCACGACCCCCTCGTAGGAGATCGACCACAGCCCCCCGCCGGAGACGAACTCGTCGCCCTCTTCGAGGGTCTCCCCCGCGGGGGAGAGCAGGCGGAAGCCCAGGTCGATCGTGCCGAACTGCACACCGGCGATCTCGAAGGAGTCCCCGACGCCCGGGGTCGAGAGCAGGACGAGCTCGAGGGTGGTCCCGCTCCCGCTCAGCACGCCGTTCCCGCCGGTGAGGTAGTCGCTGAGACCGCCGAGGCCGTCGATCGTGGCCTCGTAGACGCCTCCGTCGAGGCTCACGCCGGCATCGCCGATCAGGATCTCGATCGGCCCGGTGCCGCCGTCGCTGGGCGCGATCGTCCCGTCCGTCAGCGTGATCGCGTTGACGACGCCGTCGCCGGCCAGGGTGCCGCCGCTCACCTGGAAGGCGGTGCCGCCGATGCTCGCGTCGTCGAGGAGGAACACCCCCTCCTGCACGTCGAGACCGCCGCCGCCGATCGCGCCGCCGGCGCTGCCGCTGCGGATCACCGTGCCCGCGCCCGTCTTGGACACGAGCCCGGTGACCTGGCCGTCGAGGTTGCCGCTGATCGTCAGCTCCCCCTCGACATCGAGCTCGAGCGAGCCGCTCGGGGACACCCGCACGAGAGCGGGGAGGACGAGGGAGTTGTCCGCGGCGACGTACCAGCTCTGCGCGCCGGTCGTGGCGAGGTCGTTGTTGATGGTCACCTCGGCGGGGGCGGGGTCGCCGTCAACCAGGAGACCCTCCGGCCCGGTGAGGGTGATGACGCCGGCCGGCGGTGCCGAGCCGAGCAGGTGGTCGCCCGTGAACTGCATCGCCACGAGGGAGATGTCCCCCACGTTGGCGTCCGAGCGGTCGGCCGCGGTGGAGGGGAACACCAGGGTGTCGCCGTTCTCGGGCACCTCGCCGCTCGACCAGGTGCCGCTCGTCCACCACTGGTGGGTGGGGCTGGTCCAGCTCTGGGTGTCGACCGCGGCCGAGGCCGGCAGGGCCGGCAGGGCGACGAGCAGGGCGCAGGCGGGCAGGGCGAGCAGGGCACGACGCGACATCGGATCCCCCCGGGTCTGGAGAAGGACCGGCGCGAGCACGCCGGCCTGCTCACGCTAGCGGATCGCGGCCCCTTCCGTGAGGGCGCACCGGTCCTGCCGCCCGGACGCGGCAGGGGCCGGGATCCTTCCGGATCCCGGCCCCTGCCGACGATGCGCTAGGCGACCTCCTCCGCGGCGCCCGCGGGCGCGGCCGCCTCGGCCACGAGCTCGCGGCCGGGCTGGCGCGCGGTGGTGAAGGTGAACTCGCCGCCGCCGTCCTCGGCGCCCGTGCCCGGGATGAAGTCGACCTTCACGTGGTCGCCTCCGGTGAGACGGCCGTGCAGGATCTCCTCCGAGAGCCGGTCCTCGAGCTCGTGCTGCACCGCGCGGCGCAGCGGCCGGGCCCCGAGGGTGGGCTCCCAGCCCAGCTCGAGCAGCCGCCGCTTCGCCGCGTCGCTGACCTGGATGGTCATGTCGCGGTCGAGCAGGCGCTCCGACAGCCGCTTGAGGAACAGGTCCACGATCTGCAGCAGCTCATCCTGGCTCAGCTGCGGGAACACGATCGTCTCGTCGACGCGGTTGAGGAACTCGGGCTTGAAGTGCTTCTTGAGCTCCTCCACCACCTTCGCCCGCATCGCGCGGTACGAGTTCTCGACGTTGCCCTCGATCGTGAAGCCCACGGGGCCGCCCGTGATGTCCTTCGTGCCGAGGTTGGTCGTCATGATGATGACCGTGTTCTTGAAGTCGACCACGCGGCCCTGACCGTCGGTCAGCCGCCCCTCCTCCAGGATCTGGAGCAGCGAGTTGAAGATGTCCGGGTGCGCCTTCTCGATCTCGTCGAAGAGCACGACGCTGAAGGGCTTGCGCCGCACCTTCTCGGTGAGCTGGCCGCCCTCCTCGAAGCCGACGAAGCCGGGAGGGGCGCCGAACAGCCGCGAGACGGTGTGCTTCTCGCCGTACTCGGACATGTCGAGGGAGATGAGCGCGTCCTCGTCGTCGAACAGGAACTCGGCGAGCGCCTTGGCGAGCTCGGTCTTGCCGACGCC
>Ga0164243_10007449_pt1 | contig 16343 bp, 17 predicted proteins | sample OricompcompostOP_FD_108781 | JGI IMG/M metagenome (GOLD analysis project Ga0164243, IMG submission 108781) | Organic Plus compost microbial communities from Emeryville, California, USA - Original compost - Organic plus compost (OP) | ecosystem: Engineered > Solid waste > Mixed feedstock >...
GCTGTCGGCGGGCGGGACGGTGGCGCCGGTGGGCGGGACGGTGGCGTCGGCGGGCGCGGTGGCCCCGGAACGGGATGCCGTCGCCGCCGGGGCCGAGCGGTAGCACCCCAGGTGCCCCTCGGTCCGGTCCGGCCGCGACCCCGGGCGCCCCTCGGCCAGGTCCGGCCGCGACCCCGGGCGCCCCTCGGTCCGGTCCGGCCGCGACCCCGGGTGCCCTTCGGCCCGGTCCGGCCGTGACCCCCGGGTGCCCTTCGGTCGGGTCCGGCCGCGTTGTCAGTGCCGCCCCCTACTCTCGACGGTGATGGCACAGGCATGGAGATGCTCGGGTCTGCGCTGGTCGGCGGACGGGCCTGAGCTGGTCTGGGACGGCGGGCGGCGGTCGGCGCTGACCTGGGGGAAACGGGTGGCCTTCGCGGTCGCGGAAGGGGGAGTGCGGACATGTGTGGGAGCCCGGCGGCATCCCTGTCCGACGCGCGCGGCCGTGCCCGCGCGGGGCACGGGGGCGCGGTGCGAGGAGTGCGCGCGGCTGGACCGGGCGCACTCGGTGGCCGCGGACACGCTGGCCGACGACCCGCGGCCGTACCACGTATATCTGGCCTGGTTCGGGCCCGGCATGACCAAGGTCGGCATCACCGCCGTCGAGCGGGGTCCGGCGCGGCTGCTGGAGCAGGGGGCGGTCTGCTTCGGCTGGCTGGGCGCCGGCCCGTTGATGGCAGCCCGGCGCACTGAGGAACTGCTGCGGGCGGCCCTGGGCGTGCCGGACCGCATCCCGTACGCCGCCAAGCGGGCCGTGCGTTCCGCGCTGCCCCGGTCGGCGGCCGAGCGGGCGGCCGAGGTGACGGGGCTGCACGCCCGGGCGGTGGCGCTCGACGGCTGGCCCGAGTCGCTGGCCCCCGAGCCGTGCCGGCCCGTCGACCACGCGGAGGTGTTCGGGCTCGCCGGGCTGCCGCCCGCGGCCGGCGCGGTGGGTGAGCTCGTCGCGGGCGGGGCGGTGAGCGGGGAGCTGGTGGCGGCCGCGGGTCCGGACCTGCATCTGCGCACGGGCCGCGGGGTGGTGGTCGTCGACACCCGGCTTCTGACGGGGTGGGAGCTGGTGGCCGCGGACGCGGACGCCGGAGTCACCGTCCCGGTGGTGGAGTTCGCGGAGAGCGAGGGGACCGTGCAGGACGGCCTGTTCTGACGAACCGGAGAGCACGGACCGGAGAAAACGAACCGAACCGAACGGGAACGGACAGGAGAGAACGCACAGGAGGGAAGGGACAGGAAAGAGCGAACCGGGCAATGCGCACCCCGCACCCAAGCGCCACCTGAGAGGAACCTGTGTATTTCTCAGGTGATTCACAGGTTGGGGAAAGGATCTTCTCAGGGGTCGTCGACAGGGTGTGCCCCATGACCACGACCTCGCCCCAGGGGCGTTCCGAACTGCTGAGGGCGGACGGGAGCCCCGTCCGCGTGCTGGTGGTGGACGACGAGCAGTCGATCACCGAGCTGCTGTCCATGGCCCTGCGCTACGAGGGCTGGCAGATCCGCAGCGCCGGGGACGGCGCGGGCGCTCTGCAGGCCGCGCGCGAGTTCCGGCCCGACGCCGTCGTCCTCGACATGATGCTGCCGGACATGGACGGGCTGACCGTCCTCGGGCGGCTGCGCCGGGAGCTGCCGGACGTTCCGGTGCTCTTCCTGACCGCGAAGGACGCCGTCGAGGACCGGATCGCCGGGCTCACGGCGGGCGGGGACGACTACGTCACCAAGCCGTTCAGCCTGGAGGAGGTCGTCGCCCGGCTGCGGGGTCTCATCCGGCGCTCCGGCGCGGCCGACCGGCGGGCCGAGTCGGTGCTGGTCGTCGGCGACCTCACCCTCGACGAGGACAGCCACGAGGTCACGCGGGCGGGGGACAGCATCCACCTGACCGCGACCGAGTTCGAACTGCTCCGCTTCCTGATGCGCAACCCGCGGCGCGTGCTCAGCAAGGCGCAGATCCTCGACCGCGTGTGGTCGTACGACTTCGGCGGGCAGGCCAACGTCGTCGAGCTCTACATCTCCTACCTGCGCCGCAAGATCGACGCCGGGCGGGAGCCGATGATCCACACGCGGCGCGGTGCCGGGTACCTGATCAAGCCGGCCGTGTCGTGACCGGGCGGCGACGGCCGTGGACGCGGCGGGCGGGCCAGCCGCGCACGCTGCGGTCCCGGCTCGTCGTCGCCTGTGTGACGCTCATCGCCGTGGTGTGCGCGGTGATCGGCACGGTCACCACGCTCGCCCTGCGCGAGCATCTGGACGACCAGCTGAACGGGCAGGTCGAGGACGCCGGCAAAAGGCTGTCCGTGCCGTTCAAGCCGGGCGGCGGGGAACCGCCGACGAGCGACGACCGGATCGAGGGCTTCGTCACCAAGGGGCCCGTGCAGACGGGCACCGTCGCCGCCGAGTCCGGCACCGGCCCTCGGGTCACCCGCGCGGTCATGGCCGAGCGGAAGCCGGACAGGACCACGGGCTTCGAGGGCCGGGCCATCGAGCTGGGCGACGCCGTGAAGGCCGCGCTCTCCGACGTACCGGACGACGGAAGCCCCCACACCGTGACCCTGCCCGGCCTCGGCGAGTACCGGGCCCTGCACATCCACCGTCTCGACGGCGGCTACTACGTGGCCCTGCCGACCGCGACGGTCACCGGCACCCTGCGGACCCTCGTCCTCATCGAGGCCATCGTCACCGCGGCCGCCCTCGTGGCCGCCGGACTCGCGGGCACCGCCATCGTCGGCGTGGCGACCCGCCCCCTGCGCCGGGTCGCCGCCACGGCCACCCGCGTCTCCGAACTCCCCCTGCACACCGGCGAGGTCAACCTCAGCGAGCGCGTCCCCGAGTCCGAGACCGACCAGCACACCGAGGTCGGCCGGGTCGGCGCGGCCCTCAACCGGATGCTGGACCATGTCCACGGCGCCCTGCACTCCCGCCAGCAGAGCGAGACGCGGGTACGGCAGTTCGTCGCGGACGCCGGCCACGAGCTGCGCACCCCGCTCGCCGCCATCCGCGGCTACGCCGAGCTCACGCGGCGCGGGCGCGAGGAGATCGGCCCCGACACCCGGCACGCGCTCAGCCGTATCGAGTCCGAGGCGGCCCGGATGACCCTGCTCGTGGAGGACCTGCTGCTGCTCGCCCGGCTGGACGCCGGACGCCCGCTCCAGTTCGAGCAGACCGACCTGGTCCCGCTCGTCGTGGACACCGTCAGCGACGCCCGCGCGGCCGGCGTGGACCACACCTGGCGTCTCGACCTGCCCGACGAGCCCGCCGTCGTCTCGGCGGACGCGGCCCGCGTGCAGCAGGTCCTGGTCAACCTGCTCGCCAACGCGGGCACCCACACCCCGCCGGGCACCACGGTCACCGCCCGGGTCCAGCGTCGCGGCGCGTGGGTGTGCGTGCAGGTCGCGGACGACGGGCCGGGCATCCCGGCGGACCTGCTCCCCCGGGTCTTCGAGCGGTTCGCGCGCGGCGACTCCGCGCGCTCCCGCGCCACCGGATCCACCGGTCTGGGCCTGGCGATCGTGCAGGCCGTGGTCAGCGCGCACGGCGGTTCGGTGAGCGTCCACAGCGCGCCGGGGCGGACCGTCTTCACCGTACGGCTGCCCGCGTCGCCCGCCGAGAACACGGGGACCGCCGGGAACACCGGTGAGACAGCCAAGGCCGGGAAGGCGGCGAAGGCCGCGAAGACAGGGACCGCCAGGAGCACCGGGAACGCCGGGAACGGCCCCGCTCAGCCCAGCGACGCGGTGGCCGCGCGCAGCTCCGCCAAGGCCGCCAGCGCGTAGGGCGCGAGCGCCTCGTCGTCGTCCCGGTCGCCCTCGGACCACCGGGCGTACCCCTGCTTGAACGCGAGGACGCCCATCTCCGCCGCGAGGTGCGCGGTCGGTTCCGGCACCCCGCGGGCGACGAGCGCGGTCGTCATGGCCGTGGCCAGACCGACGCTCTTCAGGGCGTCGCGCTCCTGGAGTTCGGTGCTGGCCGCGACGGCCGCCTTCAGCCGGGGGCCGAGCTCGCGGTTGGCCGGTCCCATGGCGCCCGACGCGCGTTCGAGTCCGGCCGCCACCGCCTCCAGCGGGGTGGCGCCGGCGGGCGCCTCGGCGACGCCCTCCGCGAGCAGCCGGCTGAGTGTCTCCTGACCGGCCACGAGCAGTTCGCGCTTGTCGGAGAAGTGCCGGAAGAACGTGCTCTTGGTGACGCCGGCGCGCTCGGCGATCTGCGCCACCGTCGTGGCGTCGTACCCCTGCTCGGTGAACAGGTCGACCGCCGCGACGACGAGTCGCTGGGCCGCTCCCGGTTGCCATCTAGCCATGGACCAAGGATAGGTGATGGGACTCTTGTCCCATCACGGTGTAGTGTCGGTGATGGGACAAGAGTCCCATCACTGTGGTCCCACCGCATCGAGGGAGTACTCATGCACGTCTTCATCACGGGCGGCACCGGCACCATCGGCTCCGCCGTCGTCGCCGAACTGCTCGCCCACGGGCACACCGTCCTCGCCCTGGCCCGCTCGGACGCCTCCGAACGGACCCTCCGGGACGCCGGCGCTGACGTGCTGCGCGGGGACATCGCGCAGCTCGACGTCCTGCGCTCCGCCGCCGCGCGGAGCGACGGCGTGGTCAACCTGGCCTTCGGACGCGACTACGGCACCCCGGAGGCGCTCGCCCGCTCCATCCGCGAGGAGGGCGCCGCGCTGACCGCGCTCGCGGAGGAGCTCACGGGGACCGACCGCCCGCTCGTCACCGTCTCCGGCACGCCCTGGATCCCGGGACGCGCCTCCACCGAGGCCGACCCGGTGCCGACCGACGGCCCGGTGGGCGACCGGGGCCGCAAGGTCACGGAACTCCTCGGCCTGGCCGAGCGGGGCCTGCGCAGCATGGCCGTCCGTATGCCGCGCACGGTCCACGCCGACGGGCAGGGCGGGTTCGCCGGCATGCTCACCGAGACCGCGCGCCGCACCGGAGTCGCCGGCTACCCGGGCGACGGCACCCAGCGCTGGCCGGCCGTGCACGCGGCGGACGCGGCCGCCCTGTTCCGCCTGGTCCTCGAATCGGCGCCCGCCGGGACCGCCTGGCACGCCGTGGCCGACGAGGGGGACGCCGTACGGGACATCGCGGCGGTCGTCGGCCGGCGGCTCGGGCTGCCCGTGAAGTCGGTGCCGGAGGAGACCTTCGGCCCGTTCGGCCCGATCTTCGCCGCCGACCAGCCCGCGTCCAGCGCCCACACCCGCGAGGCCCTCGGCTGGCGGCCGAAGCACCCCAGCCTCCTGGAGGACCTGGAGAACATCCGGCCCTGACCCCACCGGCCCCCGGAAACCCGCACTCACAGGTGCGGGACAGCCCCACCACACCACCGGAACAGGGCGGTCGACGACAGTCGGTCCCATGCGTACCGACTCTTCTCCCGGCACCCTGCCGGCGCGGGAGCATCTCCCGGCCGCGGGCGCCGGCACCCCGGTCCTGGACGTGGTGATCCCCGTCCACAACGAGGAGAAGGACCTTCGGCCCCGCGTACGGAGACTGCGCGACCACCTCGCGCGCACCTTCCCGTACACCTTCCGCATCACCATCGCGGACAACGGGTCGACCGACGCCACTCCGCAGGTCTCGCACCGGCTGGCGGCGGAGCTCCCCGAGGTCGTGGCCGTACGGCTGGAGCGGAGGGGGCGCGGCCGCGCGCTGCGGACGGTCTGGTCCGCCTCGGACGCCCCGGTCCTCGCCTACATGGACGCGGACCTGTCCACGGACCTCAACGCCCTGCTGCCGCTGGTCGCCCCGCGGATCTCCGGCCACTCCGACCTCGCGATCGGCTCCCGGCTCCGCCACGGCTCGCGCGTGGTGCGCGGCGCCGGGCGCGAGGTCCTCAGCCGCGGCTACCACCTCGTCCTGCGCGGCTCGCTCCGGGCGCGCTTCTCCGACGCCCGGTGCGGGTTCAAGGCGATACGGCGTGACGTGGCCGAGGTGCTGCTGCCGCTGATCGAGGACACCGCATGGTTCTTCGACACGGAGATGCTGGTGCTCGCCGACCGGGCGGGCCTGCGCATCCACGAGGTGCCGGTCGACTGGGTCGACGACCCCGGCTCCGGCGTCCCCCTCGCGCGAAGGGCGACCGACGACCTCAAGGGCGTGTGGCGGGTGGGCCGGGCCCTGGCGGCAGGCTCCCTGCCGCTGGACCGGCTCACCCGCCCTGCCGGCGACGACCCGCGCGACCGCGAGGCCGCGGACGCGCCACCGGACCCGCTCCGCCGGCTCGTCGGCTTCTGCGCCATCGGCGTGCTGTCCACCGCGTTCCCCCTGCTGCTCTACAGCGCCTTCCGCGGCTTCGCGGGCCCCCAGACGGCGAACGCGCTCGCCCTGCTGCTCTCCGCGCTCGCCGCCACCGCCGCCGGCCGGCGCCTCACGTTCGGGGTGCGTGGCCGGGCCGGGGCCGTCCCCGACCAGGCACAGGGCCTGGTCGTCCTCGGGATCGGGCTCGCCCTCACCAGCGGCTCCCTCGCCGCCCTCGCCGCGGCCGGCGGCCGGCCCGCGCTCTCCACCGAACTCGCCGTCCTGATCGCCGCCCACCTCGCGGCGACCGCCCTGCGCTTCCTGCTCCTGCGGGCCCGGATCCTCGCGGACCGGGGCGGGCCCGTGGCACCCGGCGTCCCCGTCCCGTCGTCCGGGGCCGGCCCGTACGACCCCGGAGCGGACGGCCGTACGCGGGTCACCGGGGCGTCGCCGCACGCGGAGGGGGCAGAGAAGAGCTGATGGCATTCTGAGCAGCCGGTGACGGAGTCGGAGGAAGGTGCGCCATGGCCAGGGCAGCCCGGCAGTCCCCGCGGACCAGTGTCTGGCTGGAGGACAAGCCCCGCCGTGCCGCCCGCGGCGGCGGGGGCCAGCCCTCCGGCCTCGACCGGGACCGGATCACCGAGGCGACCGTACGGCTGCTGGACGCCGAGGGGCTGGCCAAGTTCTCGATGCGCAGGCTCGCCGCCGAGCTGAACGTCACCGCGATGTCCGTGTACTGGTACGTGGACACCAAGGACGACCTTCTCGAACTCGCCCTGGACGCCGCCTTCGGCGAACTCGCCCTGCCGGACGACGAGTCGGGAACCGGCAGCGGCGCGGACTGGCGCGACGAACTGCGCGCGCTGGCCCACGCCTACCGGGGACTGCTGGTGCGCCACCCGTGGCTGTCCCCGCTGATCGGCACCTACGTCAACATCGGCCCGAACAGCCTCAGGTTCTCCCGGCACGTTCGGCGCATCGTGCGCCGCACCGGCCTGCCCGCACACGGCCTGGTGGCGGCGATCTCCGCCGTCTTCCAGTTCGTGTACGGCTTCGGCACGAGCGAGGCGCACTTCATCGCCCGCAGCGCGGCGTTCGGCATGAGCCCGGACGCCTACTTCCGGCACGCGATGAGCTCGGTGACCGGCTCAGCCGACGCCGCCGACATCGTCCAGGACTCCGCCGAACTCATGGCGGCCCGCGGCGGCGACACCGTCGAGGAGATGTGGGAGCGGGACTTCGGCTTCGCCCTCGACCTGCTGGTGGCCGGCATCGAGGCGATGGTCGAACGGGCCGGCCCGGCACGCTCGTAGCGGAGCGTCAGTCGCCCTCGACCAGCCGCGCCGGGAAGCCGCCCGTCGCCACCGGGCCCCACCGCTCGGGCGTGACCCGGATGATCGACTTGCCCTGCTTCACCATCGCCGCCCGGTACTCGTCCCAGTCCGGGTGCTCCCCGGCGATGTTCCGGTAGTACTCGACGAGCGGCTCCACGGAGTCCGGCGCGTCGACGACCTCCGCGGTCCCGTCGATCTGCACCCAGGGCCCGTTCCAGTCGTCGCTGAGCACGACCAGGCTCACCCGCGGGTCCCGCTTGGCGTTGCGCGTCTTGGCCCGCTCCGGGTACGTGGAGACCACGATCCGTCCCGAGTCGTCCACCCCGCAGGTCAGCGGACTGGCCTGCGGGCCGCCGTCGGACCGGCGGGTCAGCAGCAGCGCCCGGTGCCGGGGCCGTACGAAATCGAGCAGCTCTTCGAGGGAGACGCGGGTGTTGGTCGCGATGTTCGGTGCCATGCGACGAGCCTAAGGGCTGACCCGCCGGGAATTGCGGGACAGCCCTTAGGGCGCTCCCGGCCGTATCAGCGACCCTGCTGGGCTCAGGCTTGCGGGAGTGTCCCGCCCTGCACGGCCTGGATGTCGAGCTCCACCTTCAGCGTCGTGCCGATCGCGGCGATGCCCGCCTGCACGACCTGGTTGTAGTTCATGGCGAAGTCGTCCCGGCGCAGTTCGGCCGTCGCCCGGAACGCGGCGCGGGTGCCGCCCCACGGGTCGGCCCCGGTGCCGAGGTAGGCCAGGTCCAGGTCCACGGGACGCACGACCCCCCGCATCCCCAGCTCGCCGTGCACGGTCCAGCGGTCGGTGCCGCCGGCCGCCGTGACGCCCGTCGAGCGGTAGACGATCTCCGGGTGCCGCTCCACGTCCAGGAAGTCCGGCGACCGCAGGTGCCCGTCACGCATGTCGTTGCCGGTGTCGATCGAGGCGGCCTCGATCACCGCCTCCACCCGGGACTTGGTGACGTCGTCCGGCGCGATCTCGACGGCGCCGGAGAACCGCGTGAACCGGCCGTGCACGCTGGAGATCCCCAGGTGCTGGGCGACCGCGGCGACCGTGGAGTGCGCCGGGTCGACGGTCCACGGGCCGGGCGGCGGCAGTTCCGTGCCGCCCTGGCGGGCCAGCGTGACCGTGCCGACCTCGGCCCGCCCGCTCGCGGTCACCAGCGCGCTCGCGGCGGCCGGCGCGTAGCCGACGGCCGTGACGATGACGGTGTACGCCCCCGGCGGCAGCGGGTTCGCGTCGCGGACCGCGCCCTCCGGGTCGGCCTCCAGCCGCAGCACCTGTGCCCCGGTCATGTCCGTCACCGTGACGACCGCGTGCGGCACGGCCCATCCGTCCCGCGTGCGGACCCTCGCGGTCAGTCCCATCTCACGTACTCCTCGGAAGTCTTCGAAAGGAACCGGCCCGTGGCGGCGGCACGCCTCCGCTCGGAGCGCGCTCGCCACCACGGGCCGGATCGGGTCACTCGCCGGGGTGGGCGAGTTCGATGTCGTGGCCGTCGGTGCCGCGGCCGGTGACCGTCAGCGCCGTCGCGACCGGCGGGTAGCCCGTCGCGATGACCGTGTACTCGCCGCCGTCCAGGTCGGTGAAGGCGTACGCCCCGTCCGAACCGGTCGTCGCCGTGCCGACGACGTTGCCGGCCGCGTCGACCAGCGTCACGCGGGCGTCGGCCAGCGGGCCGTGCGGCGCCCGGACGACGCCCTGGACCTGGGCGCCGGCCTCCAGCTCGACCTCGATCCGGGTGACCCCGGTGCCGGCGACCTCGACGGGCAGGGCGCGCGGCCGGTAGCCGTCGGCGTTGACCGCGACGGTCACGGCGCCGGGTACCAGCTCGGCGAGGCTGAACTCGCCCTGCTCACCGGTGGCGGCGGTGGCCAGCAGGTCCCCGCGCACATCGGTCACGATCACCATGGCGCCGGCGACCGGCTCGGCGCCCTGCGCGGCGCGCACGACACCGCTCAGGCCGCTGGTGCCGCTGAGCAGGATGTCGTAGGCCACCGGCTCGTCGCCGTCGACGACGATCGTGGAGGCCTGCGGCTGAAAGCCGTCGGCGGAGGCGATCAGGACGTACGAGCCCGCGCCCGGCGCGTCCACCGCGTAGGCGCCGTCGGCCTGCGCGACCGAGCGGCCCAGCTGCCGTCCGGCCAGGGAGATCAGCGTGACGGCGGCCTGCGGGACCGGCGCGCTCTCGGCGCCCCGGACGAAGCCGCGCACCGGGACCCCGCCGGAGGCGGCGCCCGCGTTCGCCTCGGCGTCGGCCACGGTGGCCACGGCCGCGAGGGCCTGGGTGGTGCCGGGCGCGGTCTCGGCCGGCGCGGCGACCGCGCTCCCGGACCGCTCCGGGACGGCCTCGGCGGCGGCCGGGGTCTCGGCCGGGGCCGGGTTCTCGTCCTCGGCGGCCTGGGCCAGGGCTCCCTTGGTCTTCAGGGGGACCTCCTTGATGAACACGGCGAACAGGAGGGCGAGCAGGGCGATCGGCGCCGCGTACAGGAAGACGTCGGCGACACCGTGGCCGTACGCGCTCTCGACGACCGTGCGGACCGGCGCGGGCAGGGCGTCCAGGTCGGGGATCTCACCGTGACCGGAGGAGGAGCCCCGCACGCCGAGCTCGGCCAGGCCGTCCTGGACGTAGTGGGTGATCCGGTGGCTGAGGACCGCGCCGAGCGCCGAGACGCCCATGGCACCGCCGAGGGACCGGAAGAAGTTCACGACGGAGCTCGCGGCACCCAGGTCGCTCGGGTCGACCTGGTTCTGCGTGGCGAGGACCAGGTTCTGCATCATCATGCCGACGCCGAGACCCAGCAGTGCCATGAAGATCGCGACGTGCCAGTACGCCGTGTCGTAGCGGATGGTGCCGAGCAGGCCGAGGCCCGCCGTGACCAGCACACCACCGCCCAGCAGCCAGGCCTTCCAGCGGCCGGTACGGGTGATGACCTGGCCGGAGACCGTCGAGGAGACGAACAGGCCGAGGATCATCGGGATGGTCAGGACGCCGGACATGGTCGGCGACTCGCCGCGGGCCAGCTGGAAGTACTGGCTGAAGAAGATCGTGCCCGCGAACATCGCGATGCCGACGAACAGCGAGGCCAGCGACGCGAGGGTGATGGTGCGGTTGCGGAACAGCCGCAGCGGGACGATCGGCTCGCTGGCCTTGGACTCGACGAACACGAAGATCAGCAGCAGCGCGAGCGCGCCACCGGTCATCGCGCCGGTCTGCCAGGACAGCCAGTCGTACTTGTCACCGGCGAAGGTCACCCAGACGAGCAGCAGGCAGACCGCGGCGGTGATGAAGAGGGCGCCGGCCCAGTCGACCTTGACCTTCCGCTTCACGACGGGCAGGTGCAGGGTGCGCTGGAGCACGATCAGGGCGACGACGGCGAACGGCACGCCGACGTAGAAGCACCAGCGCCAGCCGAGCCAGTCGGTGTCGGTGATGACACCGCCGATCAGCGGGCCGCCGACCATGGCGGTGGCGAAGGTGGCGCCGAGGTAGCCGTTGTACCGGCCGCGCTCACGCGGCGAGATCATCGCCGCGAGGATGATCTGGGCCAGCGAGGACAGGCCGCCCATGCCGATGCCCTGGACCACGCGGAAGGTGATCAGCATGCCCGGGTTCTGCGACAGACCGGCCAGTGCGGAGCCGGCCACGAAGACCACGAGGGCCAGCTGTATCAGCAGCTTCTTGGAGAACAGGTCGGCGAGCTTGCCCCACAGTGGTGTGGACGCGGTCATCGCCAGCAGCGACGCGGTCACCACCCAGGTGTAGGCGCTCTGACCGCCGCCGAGGTCCTTGATGATGTCGGGCAGGGCGTTGGAGACGATCGTCGACGACAGGATCGCGACGAACATGCCGAGCAGCAGCCCGGTCAGGGCCTCCATGATCTGCCGGTGGGACATGGGAGCGCCGTCCGGGGCTCCCGAATGCTTGGCGTGGGCCCGCACACCGGCTGGTGTGGTCGTTGCCATGAACTTCCTTCTCTTACTGGGTGATCGCGGGTGTACGGCAGTCGTCGAAGCTGGCCCTCAGCCGGGCCATGAGCCGGATGAGCGCGGCGACGTCGTCGTCGGACCAGTCGCTCAGGCGCTCCTCGAGCAGCCGCGTGGTCCGGCGGGACATCTCCCGCACCCGTTCCTCGCCGCTCGGGGTGAGACGCACGATGCGGCTTCGCTTGTCCGCGGGGTCGGGGGAGCGCTCGATCCAGCCGCGCTCGGCCACATGGGCGACATGCCGGCTGGTGACCGACATGTCCACGGCGAGCAGCTCGGCGAGCTTGCTCATGCGCATCTCTCCGTGGCGGACCAGCAACGTGAGAACGGCGGCGGATCCGGAGGGGCAGTCGGACGGCAGGGTGCGTCCCATCTCCCGCTTCACGGCGCCGAAGGCACTGAACTGGCGGACCAGCTCCTCATACTGTGCCGTTTCGGCCATCACACCTCCCGTGTTTGTTGCTCAGGGCAACTATAGACAGTGGTTGGTTGCTACAGGCAAACAAATCCGGGGATGTCGCCGCAAAAACTTGGCAAAGGCAAGTATTGCGACCGTAAATGTGCAGGTGGAGTGGGGTGTGTGGACCTGTGTGCGGAGCGGCGTCCCCCACTTGGGCGTCACCGGCACATTCGCTAGGGTCTCGGGCCATGGCTAACACCCAGGGCCCCCAGGGCAACCACGACCCCGCAGGCAGCACCCAGATGTTCCGCGCCTTCGTCGACGAGGGGCCGCAGGGCGGCGGACGGCAGCAGGCGGCCTCCTCCGGCCCCCGTATCGGCCTGATCGTCGGCGTGATCGCCGCCGTCGTGATCGTCGCCGCGGTCGCCTGGCTCGCGCTGAAGTAACACCGCGGGCCGCGCCGGCCGTACGGCGCTACTCCCACCGGACGGAGACGTCCCGCGTCTCCACGCGCGTGCCGAGCGGCACCCTCCACGCGTCCACGCACACCGTCCAGGTCCGCTCGGTCCGCGCGCCGGCCGCGATCGGCACCGGGAGGGCGTGCGCCGACTCCACGGTGGCCCAGTCGACGCCGAGCGCCCCGATGACATGGGTGCCGAAGGTGACGGTGCCCGCCCGCACGGCCACACCGCCCCTGTTGTCGAGGGTGAGCGTCACCTTCTCGCACCAGCGCCGGTCCCCGGGCGCGCGCACCGGCTCGCCCACGACGAGCCGCGCCGGCGGGGCGGGTGCCGAGGACGCCGGGGGAGCCGGGGCCGCCGAACCCGCCGGGGCGCTCGCCGAGGAGGTAGCGGCGCCGGGAGCCCCCGACGGCACCGGACCGGGGCCGCCCGTCGCGCGCGCCCCCGCGCCTGCCTGGGCCGCCCCCGCTCCCGCCTGAGCCGCCTCCCCGGACGGTCCGCGCCCCTGCCCCGCCCGCCCCCGGCGGAGCCGCCCTCCCCGTCACCCGGCCGCCCGGCCGGACCGCTCTCCGCACCACCCGGTCGCCCGGAGGGCAGCGGCACCAGCGTCACCGCGCCGGTCGGACCGGCCGCCGGGGCCTGGGACGGGCCGCCCGCGCCCGGCCGGACCGCTCCCCGCACCACCCGGTCGCCCGGAGGGCAGCGGCACCAGCGTCACCGCGCCGGTCGGACCGGCCGCCGGGGCCTGGGACGGGCCGCCCGCGGGCCCCGCCGCGACGAACCCCTCACCGTCCGGACCGCCCCCGCACGGGGCCAGGACGGCCCCCAGTACGACGACGGCCGCCGACGCGCCCCACAGGGCGCACCGACGGCCGGGTGTCGAGGTCGTCCACATCGCGCGGAACATCGGGCCATCGTGGCTGACGCTCCGTCAGATGGGAAGGGTCAGTCGGAGATCAGCCCCTCGCGCAGCTGGGCCAGGGTCCGGGTCAGCAGCCGGGAGACGTGCATCTGGGAGATGCCGACCTCCTCGCCGATCTGCGACTGGGTCATGTTGGCGAAGAAGCGCAGCATGATGATGCGGCGCTCGCGGGGCGGCAGCTTGGCCAGCAGCGGCTTCAGCGACTCCCGGTACTCCACACCCTCCAGCGCGGTGTCCTCGTAGCCGAGCCGGTCGGCGAGCGAGCCCTCCCCGCCGTCGTCCTCCGGGGCCGGCGAGTCCAGCGAGGAGGCGGTGTAGGCGTTGCCCACCGCGAGGCCGTCGACGACGTCCTCCTCGGACACGCCCAGCACGGCGGCGAGTTCGGTGACGGTCGGCGAGCGGTCCAGCTTCTGGGACAGCTCGTCGCTGGCCTTGGTCAGCGCCAGGCGCAGCTCCTGGAGGCGGCGCGGGACGCGCACCGACCAGGACGTGTCGCGGAAGAACCGCTTGATCTCGCCCACGACCGTCGGCATCGCGAAGGTCGGGAACTCCACGCCCCGCTCGCAGTCGAAGCGGTCGATCGCCTTGATCAGGCCGATGGTGCCGACCTGGACGATGTCCTCCATCGGCTCGTTGCGCGAGCGGAAGCGGGCCGCCGCGTAGCGCACGAGCGGGAGGTTGAGCTCGATCAGGGTGTCCCGGACGTACGCGCGCTCGGGGCTGTTCTCGTCCAGCGCGGCGAGCCGCAGGAACAGGGAGCGGGACAGGGTGCGGGTGTCGATGTCCGCCGAAGCCGGGACGGCTGTGATGTCGGATGCCGGAAGAGCCGGGGCCGGAACGGCCTCGAGAGCCGAAACGTCGAGCGCGGCGTCGGGCGACTCGCTCTTCATGAGCGTGAGCACCTTCGAGCTGCCCTGGTCTGCGGACATGCCACCCCCTCTGGGTCGCGGGACGGTCGTGGCGAACGCTCCGAACGAGGAACGCCAGCCTTCACCTGAATACCGGAGCCGAAGCCGCGGCAAACGCGCTGGCGAAAGAATGTCACATGTCGGCAACACGCTGTAGTGACATGTCGACATGTGAGATCCGAATCAGCCCTGCTTACAGGGGGTCTGACGGTGTTTCGGCTCTCAACTGTCGGCATCCGCCCTGGTGAGCGATTCGCTCTCGCAGGTTATGGCTCGCTCGTGTTTGCGGTTATGCGTCGATCCGGTTCGCCGAGCGGAGCCGCTGGAAGCTACGCGCGAGTAGCCGCGAGACGTGCATCTGGGAGACGCCGAGTTCCGCACTGATCTGCGACTGGGTGAGATTGCTGTAGTAGCGCAGCAGCAGGATTCTCTGTTCCCGCTCGGGCAGTTGCACGAGGAGGTGGCGGACCAGGTCCCGGTGCTCCACGCCGTCCAGGGCGGGGTCCTCGTAGCCGAGCCGGTCCAGGAGCCCGGGCAGCCCGTCGCCCTCCTGGGCGGCCTCCAGAGAGGTGGCGTGGTACGACCGCCCCGCCTCGATGCAGGACAGGACCTCGTCCTCGGTGATGCGCAGCCGCTCGGCGATCTCGGCGGTGGTGGGGGTGCGCCCGAAGGCGGTCGTGAGGTCCTCGGTCGCGCTGTTGACCTGGACCCACAGCTCGTGCAGCCGGCGGGGCACGTGGACGGTGCGCACGTTGTCGCGGAAGTACCGCTTGATCTCGCCGACCACGGTCGGCATCGCGAAGGTCGGGAACTGCACGCCCCGGTCCGGGTCGAAGCGGTCGATGGCGTTGATGAGGCCGATGGTGCCGACCTGGATCACGTCCTCCATCGGCTCGTTGCGGGAGCGGAAGCGGGCGGCCGCGTAGCGCACGAGCGGGAGGTTCGCCTCGATGAGCGCCGCGCGTACGCGGTTGTGCTCCGGCGTACCCGGCTGGAGCTCCTTGAGTTCCCCGAAGAGGACCTGGGTGAGCGCCCGGGTGTCGGCGCCACGGCTGCGCGGCGGGGACGCGGGGGTTTCCTCCTGCGTCGGGGCTTGAGGCGCAGTACTGGCCGGCACGGTCAACTCCACCTCGTGATCCATCAACTCATCCGTCAAAAGCGGTCATAGCATCACAAGACAGTTCATTGTGTTCAAGTACCGCATAATCCCGTGTTGAGGGCCCGTCACCCCGGCGGACACGCGAAAGCCCCCCGCCGGGGGGCGGAGGGCTCGCGGAGGGACGGGGCGCCCGGGGGCGCGGCGCCTCAGAATTCGTAGTCGGCGATCACCCAGCTGCTGAACTCGCGCCACAGCGCGACGCCCGCCTGGTGCTCGGGGTGGTCCACATAGGTGCGCAGGGCGTCCGCGTCCTCGAAGGCCGAGTTGATGGCGAAGTCGTAGGCGATGGGGCGGTCGCTGAGGTTCCAGCCCAGCTCCCAGTGCCGGATCTCGTCGATCTTGCCCTCCAGCGCGCGGAAGGCCTCGACGCCCTCCACCACGCGGGGGTCGTCGCGCTCGACACCCTCGTCGAGCTTGAACAGGACGAGGTGGCGGATCATGAGTCTCCTCCGTTGGCGATCCAGGTCATGAACTCCCCGACGGCCTGGGCGGCGTCCGAGATGCCCTCGAACCCGACCTGGACGTAGTCGGCGGCCTTCGCCGGATCGGTGATGATCACATAGAGCGCGAAGACCACGACCAGGTAGACGGCGATCTTCTTGCCATTCACCGCCATCGCGGCCTCCCCTGTGGCTGCTGTTCTGCCGTGGCTGCTGTGCCCAGTGCGTCGAAAGAGCCCGGAAAGGCCCCGTGTTTCCGGCGGTGAGTGTAGCGGCCACGCCTCCACGGAGATCAACAGCACGAAGGGCCCCGTCTCGCGACGGGGCCCTTCCAGAGCGGTAGCGGAGGGATTTGAACCCTCGGTGACTTGCGCCACACTCGCTTTCGAGGCGAGCTCCTTCGGCCGCTCGGACACGCTACCGAGGGAGACCTTACAGCACGCCGGGCCGTGCTTCGAA
>Ga0164243_10007450_pt1 | contig 16343 bp, 12 predicted proteins | sample OricompcompostOP_FD_108781 | JGI IMG/M metagenome (GOLD analysis project Ga0164243, IMG submission 108781) | Organic Plus compost microbial communities from Emeryville, California, USA - Original compost - Organic plus compost (OP) | ecosystem: Engineered > Solid waste > Mixed feedstock >...
CGCCGGCATACCTCGCGAAGCAGTACGCGGTCAGAGCTCGAGGAGCATCCGGGTGTTGCCGAGGGTGTTGGGCTTGACGCGCGCGAGGTCGAGGAACTCGGCGACCCCGTCGTCGTGCGAGCGCAGCAGCTCGGTGTACACGTCCGGCGTCACGGGCGTCCCCTCGATCGCCCGGAAGCCGTGCCGTTCGAAGAACGCGACCTCGAAGGTCAGGCAGAAGACGCGGCGCAGGCCGAGCAGGCGCGCGCGCTCGAGCAGCGCGACCACGAGCTGGTGCCCGACGCCGGTCCCCTTGCGCTCCGGCCCCACGGCGAGCGTGCGGATCTCGGCCAGGTCGTCCCACATGACGTGGAGCGCGCCGCACCCGACGACGTGCGCGGGCGAGCCCTCGGGCGCCACGTCGGCGACGAGGAACTCCTGCACGGACTCGAAGTAGCCGACGAGTTCCTTGGCGAGCAGGATCCGCGCCTCCGCGTACGGCTCGACGAGTGCCCGGACGGCGCGCACGTCCGACGGCAGGGCCGGCCGGATGCGGGGCACGTCGAGGGCGGGCGGGGCGTCGGGCGAGGCGTCGGGCACGTCGCCAATCTACGCCGAACGCGGGCGCGACACCATAGTCATGCGACGCACCGCATACTTTCCTGCCGGGCTCACCGGCTCCGGCGCACGTCCGCGAGCGCCCCGTCCCGGTCGGCGAACGAGTGCGCGGTGAGCTCGTCGATCACGAGGTGCGTGACGACGCCCGCGTGCAGGGCCGCCCGCAGCGGGGCCACCTTGTTGTCCCCCGCGACCGCGCAGACCCGGCGCGGGAGGCGCTGGAGCTGGGCCGGCGTCGGGCCGGTCGCGCGGTCGTTGAGCGGGATGTCGGAGTACGTCCCGTCCTCGCGCAGGAAGACCGTGCACACGTCCCCGACGACGTCCTCGGCCTCGAGCGTCGCGAGGTCCTCGGGGTCGAGGTACCCGGCCGAGTAGACGTGGCTGGGCAGGCCCCCCGACAGGGCGCCGACCGAGAAGAGCGCGATGTCGCACCGGACCTGCGTCTCGAGGACGCGCCGGATCGAGCGCTCGCGCCACATCGCGTCCTTGGTCTCCGCGTAGTCGAAGAACGCGGGGACCGGGAAGTCGTAGAACGCCGCGTCGAACGCCCCCGCGAAGCGCTGGACGAGGTCGCCCGCGTACTCGATGCCGGACGTCCTCGTGTTGGCCGCGCCGTTGAGCTGGACGACGACACTGCCCCGGGTGGGCTTGGCGGTCAGCTGCCGCGCGATGGCCGCGAGCGTCGTGCCCCACGCGATCCCGAGGACCATGTCGGAGTCGAACCACGAGCCCAGCAGCCGGGCGGTCGTGAGCGCGACCTGGTCGAGCCGCTCGACCTCGCTCGAGGTGTCGGGGACCGGCACCACGTAGACCTCGATCCCGTACACGCGGGCGATCCGCTGGGCGAGCCCGGGCACGCGGTGCTCGGGGCTGCGCAGCGTGATCTCGACCAGGCCGGTCTCCCGCGCGCGCTTGACCAGGCGCGACACGGTCGAGCGCGACGTGCCGAGGTGCTTGGCGATCGCCTCCATCTTCATGTCCTGGAGGTAGTACATCGACGCCGCCCGGACGATGTCGGCTTCGCGCCCGTAGGGATCCATGGACCCATTCTGCACGTTCGTGCAACCGCGTTGCGCGTCCGTTCGTCTCGTGGTCCCCTGGGAGGACTGCCGCGTCACCCACAAGCCGATGGAGGCAACCATGGCATCGAGCCGACTGTCCGCCGGATCCCGTCGCCGAGCGCTCGAGGTCCTCAAGGCCAGCAGCACGGCGCACAACGAGCTGGACGTGCTCGTCATCGGGGGCGGCGTCACCGGAGCAGGGATCGCGCTCGACGCAGCGACGCGCGGCCTGCACACCGCGATCGTCGAGGCGCAGGACTGGGCGTCCGGCACGTCGAGCCGGTCGAGCAAGCTCGTCCACGGCGGGCTGCGCTACCTGCAGATGCTCGACTTCCACCTCGTGCACGAGGCGCTGACCGAGCGCGACCGCCTCATCAGCTTCGTGGCCCCGCACCTCGTGCGGCCCGTCGCCTTCCTCTACCCGCTGACCCACCACGTCTGGGAGCGCGCGTACGTGGGCTCGGGCGTCGCGCTCTACGACGCGCTCGCGAGCGTGGCGCCCGGCAAGCGCGCGCTGCCGTACCACCGGCACCTCTCAAAGGCCGGCATGACGCGGGCGTTCCCCGACCTCGCGCACGACGCCGCCGTCGGCGCGATCCGCTACTACGACGCCTCCGTCGACGACGCGCGGCTCGTCGTGACGCTCGTCCGGACCGCCACGTCGTACGGCGCGCACGCGGCGCCGCGCACGCAGGTCGTCGACCTGCTGAAGAACTCCACGGGCGCGGTCACGGGCGCACGGCTCGTCGACCTCGAGACCGGCGAGGAGTTCGACGTCCGCGCCCGGCACGTCATCAACGCGACCGGGGTCTGGACCGAGCAGACCGAGGCCCTCTCGGGCGGCGAGGGCGGCCTGCGGGTGCTCGCGTCGAAGGGCGTGCACATCGTCGTGCCCCGCGAGCGCATCCAGGGCAAGGTCGGGCTCATCCTCCAGACCGAGAAGTCCGTGCTCTTCGTAATCCCGTGGTCCCGCTACTGGATCATCGGCACGACGGACACCCCGTGGGACCTCGACCCGCAGCACCCCGTCGCGACGGCCGCCGACATCGACTACGTGCTCGAGCACGCCAACGCGGTGCTCGCCCACCCGCTCACGCGCGAGGACATCGTCGGGACCTACGCGGGCCTCCGCCCGCTGCTGCAGCCCGGCACCAAGGAGGGCACGAGCTCGGCCAAGGTGTCCCGCGAGCACACCGTCGCCTCGCCGGTCCCCGGCCTCACCGTCATCGCGGGCGGCAAGCTCACGACCTACCGCGTCATGGCCGAGGACGCCGTCGACTTCGCGATCGGCCGCGACCGCGCGTCGGGCCTGCCCTCGATCACCGACCGGATCCAGCTCCTCGGCGCCGAGGGACTCGAGGCGGTCCGCCGCCAGGCCCGCACCTACGCGACCCGCTACGGCTGGTCGCCCGCGACCATCGACCACCTGCTCCACCGGTACGGGTCGATGCTCCGCGACCTCGTCGACGCGTGCGTCGACGACCCGTCGCTCGCCAAGCCCCTCGAGCACGCGCCGGCCTACCTGCGTGCGGAGATCGCGTACGCCGTCACGCACGAGGGCGCGATCCACCTCGAGGACGTGCTCCTGCACCGCACCCGGCTCAACTACGAGGTCCGCGACCGCGGCCTCGCGGCCTGCCCGGAGATTGCGGACATCATGGCGCCGCTCCTCGGCTGGGACGACGCCACCAAGACCCGCGAGATCGACGCCTACCGGCAGCGCGCCGACGCCGAGGAGAACGCCGAGCAGCAGCCCGACGACGCCTCGGCCGAGCGCGTCCGGCTGGAGGCCTCCGAGCTCGAGCCGCTCCGCCCCCTGGGCGAGGCCGGCGACGGGAGGGGGACGCAGGGCGCCTGACGCCGCGCACGCGCCGTCGGACGCCCCACGAAGCAAGGGGTAGCAGGGGGAATCTGGTGCACGACACCGCCGCGACGCTGCGGCGGTGAGCTTGACAGTGATGTCAGAACAGAAACGGAGTCACCACCATGACCGGTCAGGTCTTCTGGTCCGAGACCATCGGCAGCGCTCTCCTGATCCTTCTCGGTGCAGGTGTCGTCGCGAACGTCATCCTGCCCAAGACGAAGGGTTTCGCAGGCGGCTGGCTGCTCATCAACTTCGGGTGGGGCCTCGCGGTCTTCACCGGCGTCTACGCCGCGTGGAAGTCGGGCGCCCACCTCAACCCGGCCGTCACGGTCGGCATCTGGGCGAGCGGGGCCGACACCTACGGCGGCAGCGCGCAGCTCCCCGTCAACTTCGGCAACACGCTCGTCTACTTCGCGGGTGAGTTCGTCGGTGCGTTCATCGGTGCCGTGCTCGCGTACCTCGCGTACAAGAAGCACTTCGACCAGGACGCCGACCCGGCCGTCAAGCTGGGCGTGTTCTCCACGGGCCCGGAGCTGCGGTCGTACGCGTGGAACTTCATCACCGAGGTCATCGCGACCTTCGTGCTCGTCTACTGGGTCGTCGTCTCGGGCGTCAAGGAGAACGCCAGCGGGCTCGGCGCCCTGGGCGTGGCGCTGGTCGTGGTCGCGATCGGTGCCTCCCTCGGTGGCCCGACCGGGTACGCGATCAACCCGACGCGTGACCTCGCGCCCCGCATCGCGCACGCGGTCCTGCCCATCCGGGGCAAGGGCTCGAGCGACTGGGGCTACGCCTGGGTCCCGATCCTCGGCCCCCTCGTCGGCGGCGCCCTCGCGGGCCTGCTGAGCCAGGCCACCATCTGAGCCTCACCGCCACCCCGCTCCGTCGCGCAGGGCGGCACAGTGACATGGCGGAGCACCACCACGAGAACACGAAGGACTGAGAGACACCATGGCTGACTACGTCCTCGCCATCGACCAGGGCACCACGAGCTCCCGCGCGATCGTCTTCGACCACTCGGGCTCGATCGTCTCGGTCGGCCAGCTCGAGCACGACCAGATCTTCCCCCGTGCCGGCTGGGTCGAGCACAACCCGGAGCAGATCTGGAACAACGTCCGCGAGGTCGTCGGCCTCGCGCTGACGCGCGGCAACCTCACCAAGGACGACCTGGCCGCCGTCGGCATCACCAACCAGCGCGAGACCGCCGTCGTCTGGGACAAGACCACGGGCAAGCCCGTCTACAACGCGATCGTCTGGCAGGACACCCGCACCCAGAAGATCGTCGAGGAGCTGGGCGGCTCCGAGGGACCCGAGAAGTACAAGGCGCGCGTCGGCCTGCCGCTCGCGACGTACTTCTCGGGCCCCAAGGTCAAGTGGATCCTCGACAACGTCGAGGGCGCCCGTGCGGCCGCCGAGCGGGGCGACCTGCTCTTCGGCAACACGGACACCTGGACCCTGTGGAACCTCACGGGCGGCGTCGACGGCGGCGTGCACGTCACCGACGTCACCAACGCGTCGCGCACGATGCTCATGGACCTCGACACCCTGTCGTGGGACGCGGACATCGCGAGCGACATGGGGATCCCGCTGTCGATGCTCCCGGAGATCAGGTCGTCGTCCGAGGTCTACGGCAAGGGACGCTCGCACGGCATGCTCGACGGCGTCCCGATCGCCGGCATCCTCGGCGACCAGCAGGCCGCGACCTTCGGCCAGGCGTGCTTCGAGGTCGGTTCCGCGAAGAACACCTACGGGACCGGCAACTTCATGCTCCTCAACACGGGCGAGGAGAAGATCCCCTCGAAGAACGGCCTGCTGACGACGGTCTGCTACAAGATCGGCGACAACAAGCCGATCTACGCGCTCGAGGGCTCGATCGCCGTGACGGGCTCGCTCGTCCAGTGGCTGCGCGACAACCTCGGCATGTTCACGGACGCGCCCGACATCGAGTGGCTCGCCCACAAGGTCGACGACAACGGCGGCGCGTACTTCGTGCCGGCGTTCTCGGGCCTGTTCGCGCCGTACTGGCGTCCGGACGCCCGCGGCGCGCTCGTCGGGCTCACGCGGTACGTCAACCGCAACCACATCGCGCGGGCCGCGCTCGAGGCGACCGCGTTCCAGACCCGCGAGGTCCTGGACGCGATGAACGCCGACTCGGGCGTCGACCTCACCGAGCTCAAGGTCGACGGCGGCATGACGGCGAACGACCTGCTCATGCAGTTCCAGGCCGACCAGCTCGGCGTCGACGTCGTCCGGCCGAAGGTCGCGGAGACGACGGCGCTCGGTGCGGCGTACGCGGCCGGCATCGCCGTCGGGTTCTGGGGCGGCGAGCAGGACGTGATCGACAACTGGGCCGAGGACAAGCGCTGGAGCCCGTCGATGGACCAGGGCGAGCGCGAGCGCCTCTACCGCAACTGGAAGAAGGCCGTCTCGAAGACCCTCGACTGGGTCGACGACGACGTCGAGCAGTAGCACGCTCGCTTTCCCGAGCAACGACCGGGGCCGCCGTCCGAACCTGGACGGCGGCCCCAGCCGTGCACGGTAACGTCACCGCGATGAGCGCGACGCCCCCTGCCCCGCTGCTGCACGCGACCGGCCTCGTGGCCGACTACGGCGGGCCCGCCGTCCTGCGCGGCGTCGACCTCGCGCTGACGCCGGGCGCCGGACCGGTGGGCGTCCTCGGTGAGTCCGGGGCCGGGAAGTCGACGCTCGTCCGCGCGCTGCGGGGCCGCGTCAGGCCGCGCAGCGGGCACGTGACGTTCGAGGGACGCGCGGTGTCCCGGCTCGGTCGACGTGAGACCAGGCGGTTCCGCGCCGCCGTGCGCGTCGTCGCGCAGAGCGGCCTCGACGCCGACCCCCGGTGGTCGGTCGAGCGCGCCGTGACGTCGGCCCTCGCGGACGCCCGCAAGGCGGGCCGCACGAGCGGCCGCACGACCCGGGACCTCCTGGACGCCGTCGCGCTGGAGCCGCGGTTCGAGGCGCGCACCGTCGGCTCGCTGTCCGGCGGGGAGAAGCAGCGCCTCGCCCTCGCGCTGGCGCTGGCCACCCGGCCGGACGTGCTGCTCCTCGACGAGCCGCTGACCGCGGTGGACCCGTCGATGCGCGGCGCGGTCGCCGACCGTCTCGCCGCCGAGGTCGCGGAGCACGGCACGGCCGTCCTGCTGGTGTCGCACGACGTCGAGCTGGTCCGGCGGCTGTGCGGCCGGGTCCACGTGCTCGCGGACGGCACGTTCGTCGCCTCCGGCCCGCTCGCGGACGTCCTTCGTCCCGCCGAGGACGCGCACCCCGCCGTCCGCGGCCTGGCCGACGCCGTCCCCCAGGTCGCGCAGCGCATCCGCTGACCGGCGCAGGCCGGGACGGCCGGAGCCGTCAGCCGGCCGCCGAAGGCTGACGCGCCGCGTCGTCGGGCGCGTGACGCGTGAGGAACTCGTAGACGTCCGTCTGGTCGACGCCGGGGAACGCCCCCGTCGGCAGCGGACCGAAGACGTGCTGCCGCATCCGGGCGCTCGGCCACGCCGCCTCGCCCCAGCGCGCGGTGACCGCGGCACCGGGACGCCGGCAGCACGCGTCGTCGGGGCAGGTGGACGTGCGCCGTGTCGTCGTGTCGCGGCCGCGGAACCACTTGGACTGCGCGAACGGCACCCCGATGGTGACGGTGAAGTCGCCCGACGCCGTCGCGCCGGCCTGCGTGGAGCACCAGAACGTCCCCGCGGGGGTGTCCGTGTACTGGTACCACTCGGTGGTGCGGTCGCGGCTGGTGAACGCGGCGCGCGCCCCGAACCACCGGCACACCGGCTGCCCCTCGATCGCCCCGGTGACGTCGGCGCGCAGCAGGAAGCCGTCGTTCTCGTAGCCGCGGTAGAGCGACCCGTCCTCCTGGACGCGCAGGAAGTGGCACCGGATCCCGAGCACGACGGTCGCGAGGTTCGTGAACCGCCGCGCCGCGGCCTCGTGGGTCACCCCGAACGCGTCGCGGAAGTCCTCGATCGCGAGGTCGCGGTCGTGCTTGCGGGCCTCGAGCCACGGTCCCGCGACGAAGCGCGGCATGAGGCACGCCGCCGCGAAGTAGTTGATCTCGTTGCGCTGGCCGAGGAAGGCCTCGTACGACGCCGGCCGCTCGTGGCCCAGCACGCGGTGCGCGATGGCCTGCAGGGCCAGCGACCGCAGCCCGTGCCCGCCGGGGATCGACGACGACGGCAGGTAGATCCGCCGGTTCTCCAGGTCCGTCACGGTGCGGGTGGTGGGCGGCAGGTCGCCGACGTGGACGAGCTCGAACCCCAGCTGCTCGGCCATCACCGTGACCATCCGGTGCGTGAGCGCCCCGCCCTCGTACCCGGCCCGCCGCACCATCTCCTCGGCGACGTCCTCGATCTCGGCCAGGTGGTTGTCGCGGGCCTGCATCCCGAGCCGGACCGCGGTGTTGGCGCGACGCGCCTGCTCGGGCGTCGCGATCGACTCGGACTCGCGGCGCGCGAGCTCGCCGTGCAGACCGACGAGCGACTCGAGCACGGGCATCGGCAGCTTCTGCGAGACCTTGACGCTCGGCAGCCCGAGCGCCGCGTAGAGCGGTCGGCGCTGGGCACGCTCGAGCTCGATCTCGAGCGCGTCGCGCGGCGTGGGGGCGTCCTCGGTGAGCAGGTCCGTGAGCGGGACGCCGAGCACGTCGGCGATGCGCTGGAGCAGCGACAGACGGGGCTCGCGGCGCCCGTTCTCGATCTGGGAGAGCTGGCTGGGGGCGGCGCCCGCCTGCTCGCCGAGCGCGTCGAGCGTCAGACCCGCCTGCGTGCGGAAGTGGCGGATCCTCCGGCCGATGGTGAGCGGTTCGGTGCCCATCACTTCACGATACGTGAAGATCGGCCGATCTTTACAGCAGTCCGTTGCGGAAGGCAGGCCTGGGTGGCGGCAAGGTGGAGGCAGCCGACCGAACCCGAGTCCCCGAGGTGACGATCATGACGCTGACCGCCGACCCCCGCTCCCGTACCACCGCCAACCCGCGCCGCACGCGCTACGTCCCGGCCGAGCGGCCGTCGTCGGGCGGGGCGCGGCCCGCACCCGGGAGCGAGCGCGCCGCCGACGGCGTGACGCTCCCCTCCGCGGCCGGGCTCACGGCGACCGCGTGGGTCGAGGCCGTCGCGGAGCTCACCCGGCCGGACGACGTCGTGTGGGTCGACGGGACCGACGCCTGGCGCCGCACGCTGATCGACACGATGGTCGCGTCCGGCACGCTGCTCCCCCTCGACCCCGAGCGGCGCCCCGGCTCCTACCTGGCGCGGTCGGCGCCCAGCGACGTCGCGCGGGTCGAGTCGCGCACCTTCATCTGCTCGGAGCGCGAGGACGACGCCGGGCCCACCAACAACTGGCGCGAACCCGCCGTCATGCGCGCCGAGCTGCGCGGCGCGTTCGACGGGTCGATGCGGGGCCGCACGATGTACGTGGTGCCCTTCTCGATGGGGCCGGTCGGCGGTCCGCTCTCGAAGCTCGGCGTGCAGGTCACCGACTCCCCGTACGCGGCGCTGTCGATGCTCACCATGACGCGCGTCAGCCCCGAGGTGCTGCGCCGCGTCGCCGCGGGCGAGGAGTTCGTGCCGTGCGTCCACTCGGTCGGCGCCCCGCTCGTGGCCCCGGACGGCACCCGCACCGACGACGTCCCGTGGCCCTGCAACGACCTCAAGTACATCGTCCAGTTCCCGGAGACCCGCGAGATCTGGTCGTACGGGTCGGGCTACGGCGGCAACGCGCTGCTCGGGAAGAAGTGCTTCGCGCTCCGTATCGCGTCCGCGATGGCCCGCGACGAGGGCTGGCTCGCCGAGCACATGCTCCTCGTCCGGGTGACGACGCCCGAGGGCCGCCGCTACCACGTCGCCGCCGCGTTCCCGTCGGCGTGCGGCAAGACGAACCTCGCCATGCTCCAGCCGACCCTCCCGGGCTGGAAGGTCGAGACCCTGGGCGACGACATCGTCTGGATGCGACCCGACGCCGGCGGCCGCCTGCGCGCGGTCAACCCGGAGGCCGGCTTCTTCGGGGTCGCGCCCGGCACCGGCGCCACGACCAACCCCGTGGCGGTCGAGACCCTCCGCAAGGACGTCATCTTCACCAACGTCGCCCTCACCGACGACGGCGACGTCTGGTGGGAGGGCCTCACGTCCGAGGCCCCCGCCCACCTGATCGACTGGCAGGGCAACGACTGGACGCCCGCCGACGGTGCCGCAGGTCGCCCTGCGGCGCACCCCAACTCGCGGTTCACCGTGGCCGCCTCGCAGTGCCCCACGATGGCCGACGACTGGGAGGCCCCCGACGGCGTGCCCGTGGACGCCATCGTGTTCGGCGGCCGGCGCGCCACCAACGTCCCGCTCGTCGCCCAGGCGTACTCGTGGGCGCACGGCGTGTTCCTCGGCGCGACGGTCTCGTCGGAGCGGACCGCCGCCGCCGAGGGGACCGTCGGCGAGCTCCGCCGCGACCCGTTCGCCATGCTGCCCTTCTCCGGCTACAACATGGCCGACCACTGGGCGCACTGGCTGCGCGTCGGGGAGGCCCTGACCCCGGAGACGCGCCCCCAGGTGTTCCAGGTCAACTGGTTCCGCCGCGCAGACGACGGCAGCTTCCTGTGGCCCGGGTTCGGCGAGAACGCGCGCGTGCTCGCCTGGATGGTCCGGCAGGTCGAGCAGCGCCGCCGAGGCCGGCACGATCCCGCGCACCCGACCTCGCGGCCCACCGCGGTCGGGCTCGTCCCCGCCGAGGGGGCGCTCGACGTCGACGGGCTCGAGCTCGCCGACGGCGCGCTGGACGCGCTGTTCGCGGTCGACCCCGCGCGGTGGAAGGCGGAGTGCGACCTGACCGAGGAGTTCTTCGCGACGTTCGGCGAGCGGGTGCCGGCCGCGCTCCGCGACCAGCTCCGGCACCTGCGGGACCGGCTCGACGACGAGCGCCTGGGCTGAGCCCCGGCTCGGCGGGCCGGGCTCGCCCGGTGGCGCCCGACCACGGACGCGCCGACCTGTCAGAACCTGGCTGGGGTAGACCGCAGCCAGGTTCTGACACACGCGGAACCCCCGCGCGTGACTCGCGCGCGTGTCAGAAGCTCGCTGCACTCGGGTGCCGTGAGCTTCTGACACGCGGGGTGGGCCGAGAATGGTCTGGTGACCCTCCCGGACCTCGCCTTCTTCGAGCCCCGCATCGCCGGCAACACCGGCAACGCGATCCGCCTGTCCGCCGTCACCGGCACGACGCTGCACCTCGTCGAGCCGCTCGGCTTCGACCTGTCGGAACCCAAGCTCCGCCGGGCCGGGCTGGACTACCACGACCTGGCGAGCGTCGTCGTGCACGCGGACTTCGAGGCGCTCCTCGCCGCCCGGCCGGACGCGCGGGTCTACGCGTTCGAGGTCGACGCGACCACCCGCTACACGGACGTCGCGTACGGGCCGGGCGACATCCTGCTGTTCGGCCCCGAGCCGACGGGCCTGCCCGACGAGGTCGTCACGCACGCGCGCGTCACGGACCGCGTCAAGATCCCGATGCTGCCGTCGCGGCGCTCGCTCAACCTCACGTCGAGCGCGTCGATCGCGATCTACGAGGCGTGGCGGCAGGTCGGGTTCGCCGGCGGGGAGTGACGCGGTCGCGCGACCGGGACGCGCCGGGTCAGCGGCCGGTGCCGTCGACGGCGAGCGGCTCGATCGCCGCGATCTCGTCGTCGGTGAGCACGGGCCCGGTGACGGCGGCCACGTTGCCCTCGAGCTGGGCGACGCTGCTCGCGCCGACGAGCGCGGACGTGATCCGCTCGTCGCGCAGGACCCACGACAGCGCGAGCTGCGCGAGGGTCTGGCCGCGCCCCGCGGCGATCTCGTTCAGCGCGCGCGCCCGCTCGAGGTACGTCTCGGAGAGGTTCTTCTCCGACAGGAACGGCGACGTCGTCGAGGCGGCGCGCGAGCCGGCGGGCGCCGAGCCCGACAGGTAGCGGTCGGTCAGGAGCCCTTGCTGCAGCGGCGAGAAGACGATCGTCCCGACGCCGAGGTCGCCGACGGCGTCGAGCAGCGGCTCGCGCTGGCGACCGTCGTAGCCGTCGTCGACGACGTTCTCGACGTGCCGGTTGAACATCGAGTAGCTGGGCTGGTGGATGGTCAGCGGGGTGCCGAGCTCGGCGAGGATGCCCGCGGCCTCGCGGGTGCGCGACGCGGAGTAGTTGGACACGCCGACGTACAGGGCCTTGCCGGACCGCACGACGTCGTGGAGCGCCGTCATGGTCTCCTCGAGCGGGGTCTCGGGGTCCGGGCGGTGGTGGTAGAAGACGTCGACGTGGTCGAGGCCCATGCGCTGCAGGGACCGGTCGAGCGAGGACAGCAGGTACTTGCGCGAGCCGCCGTCCTGGTACGGGCCGACGCCCATGCCGTAGCCCGCCTTGGTCGAGATGACGAGCTCGTCGCGGTACCGGCCGAGCCCCTGGGCGAGGTGGCGCCCGAAGTTCTCCTCGGCCGAGCCCGGCACCGGCCCGTAGTTGTTCGCGAGGTCGAAGTGCGTCACGCCGAGGTCGAACGCGCGGTGCAGGACGGCGCGCTGGGTCTCCAGGCTGTCGACGCTGCCGAAGTTGTGCCACAGGCCGAGCGAGACGGCGGGCAGGACGAGCCCGCTGCGGCCGCTGCGGCGGTACGGCATGCGGCCGTCGTAGCGGTCGGCGTCGGCGAGGTAGCGGTCGGCGGGGTACTCGGGGCGCGTCAGCGAGCTCTCAGGCATGCGGCCATCCTGCCACCACCCGACACCGCTGTCGTAACGATTCGAAGCCGCTCGCAACCACGCCGGGGCGCTCCACCGACGCTCGCGGGACGACGGCCCCCGTGGCTCGATCAGGCCGAGGCGCGGGCCTGCAGGGTCGGGGCGAACACGCGCGACCGCACGGGCGCCCCGGGGGACGCCAGCCGCTCGACGAGCAGGTCGACCATGGCCTCGCCCATGTCCTCGAGCGGCTGCCGGACGGTCGTGAGCGCGGGGCGTGCGTAGCGCGCGGGGAACGAGTCGTCGAAGCCCACGACCGCGACGTCGCCGGGCACGGCACGGCCCGCGTCCGCGAGCGCGTGCAGCGCGCCGACCGCCATGAGGTCGTTGGCGGCGAAGACGCCGTCGAGGTCGGACCGCTGCGCGAGCAGCTCGCGCATGGCCTGCTCCCCGGAGTCCACGGTGAACGTCCCGGTGACGACGGGCACGTAGCTGTGGCCGTGCCGCGCCATCCCCTCGAGGAAGCCCGCGAGGCGCTCGGCGGCGGCGGGCACGTCGAGCGGCCCGGAGATCACGGCCGGCCGGCGCACCCCGCGCCCGACCAGCCGCTCGGCCGCGAGCGCCGCCCCCTGCCGGTGCCCGACGTCGACCCAGTCCGCCCGGACGCCGTCGGGCGGGCGCGAGAACGTCACGACCGGGTGCCCGGCGTCGACGAGGAGGCCGGGCAGCGGGTCGTGCGAGGCGGTCGAGATGAGGAGCGCGCCGTCGGCGCCGCGGCGCGCGAGGAACGCCTCGACCCGGTCCCGCTCGGGGTCGGACTCCGCGAGCATGAGGACCGGGTGCAGCTCACGGCGCGAGAGCGCTCTCACGAGCGCGCTCGAGAGCCGCCCGAAGAACGGGTCCCCGTAGACCTCCTCCGGGCTCGCGTCGTGGTCCACGCCGACGCCCGAGACGACGATCGCGACCGAGCCGCTCTGGCGCGTGACGAGGGACCGCGCGGCCGTGTTGGGCACGTATCGCGTGGTCGCGACGGCCTTCTGGACGGCCTCGACGATGTGCGGCGCGACCCCCGGCTTCCCGTTGACGACCCGCGACACCGAGGCCCGCGACACGCCTGCGACGCGCGCCACGTCCTCGAGGGTCGGCATCGTCGCGGGCTGCAGGTCGTCGGTCACCCGGACACGATAACGCGGGAGAGCGCGTTCTCTGCCCCATCCCCCGACGGAAGGACCGGCTGAATCTCGGCTCTTGACACCTCCCGCGGCCGCGGGTGAGACTCGCTGAGGGAGAGAGCGCTCTCTGGCGTTCTCATCGCAGAGCACGACCCGCCGGGCATCGACGCCTCGCGGCACCGCACCACCGAGCCACGCAGCACCAGCTCGACGGCGATCTGACTGCACGCACCCGACAGGTCGGCGCGGGCTGGCTCACCCAAGGAGCCGTATGTCCCCCATCCTCACCGGGCGTCCACGCGCCCGGGTCGTGCGCCCGGCCGCGCTCCTCGCGGCCGCCGCGCTCGCGCTCGCAGGAGTCGCGGCGGTCGCACCACGCGCCCACGCCGCCGACCCGGTCCTGCTGTCCCAGGGCAAGACCGCCACCGCGTCGTCGTCCGAGAACGCCGACTACTACAAGGCCTCCTACGCCGTCGACGGCGACGACACGACCCGGTGGTCGTCCGCCGCCCAGGACGGTCAGTGGCTCCAGGTCGACCTCGGCGCCACCGCGACCCTGGCCCGCGCCGAGATCCACTGGGAGGGCGCGTACGCCGACGGGTACAAGATCCAGGTCTCGGCGGACGGCACCGCCTGGACCGACGCGTACACGACCACCAGCTCCGACGGCGGCTCCGACACGGACACGCTCTCGGGCTCGGGCCGGTACGTCCGCGTGCTCTCCACCCACCGCGCCACCGGCTACGGCATCTCGATCTACGAGCTGCGCGTCTACGGGACGTCCGGCGGGTCGGGCGGCGGGACCGGGACCCCCGGCACGGGCTCGCTGCTCTCCCAGGGCAAGACCGCCACCGCGTCCACGACCGAGAACGCCGACTACTACAAGCCTGCCTACGCCGTCGACGGCAAGTCCGACACCCGGTGGTCCTCCACCGCGGCCGACGGGCAGTGGCTCCAGGTCGACCTCGGCGCCACCGCGACCCTCTCGCGCGTCGAGCTCGACTGGGAGAACGCCTACGCGGACGCTTACAAGATCCAGGTCTCGGCGGACGCGAGCACGTGGAAGGACGCCTACGCGACCACGACCGGCAAGGGCGGCAAGGAGGTCGACGCGACGACCGGCACCGGCCGCTACGTCCGCGTGCTCGCCACCCACCGCGCGACCGGCTACGGCATCTCCTTGTACGAGGTGCGCGTCTACGGCACGACGGGCGGCAGCACCGACCCGGGTGACGGAGGCGGCACGCCCGGCACCCCGACGGACGTCACCGGTCCGCTGACCGGCGCGAGCGTCGTCAAGGTGGCCGGCGGCAACGGGAGCTGGCAGCTCACCGTCAACGGTCAGCCGTACACGGTCAAGGGCATGACCTGGGGACCGTCCGCGGACCAGGCCGAGCACTACATGCCGACCTTCGTGAAGCTCGGCGCCAACACCCTGCGCACGTGGGGCACGGGCACGGACAGCAAGCAGCTGTTCGACGTCGCCGCGAAGTACGGCGTCCGCGTCGTCGCCGGGTTCTGGCTCGGCCCGGGCGGCGGCCCCGGCTCGGGCGGCTGCCCCGACTACGTGAACGACGCGAGCTACAAGTCGTCGTCGATGACGGACATCCTCAACCAGGTCAACACGTACAAGAGCCACCCGGCGGTGCTGATCTGGGACGTCGGCAACGAGTCCGTCCTCGGTCTCCAGAACTGCTACTCGGGCACCCAGCTCGAGGCGCAGCGCGCCGCCTACACGACGTTCGTCAACGACGTCGCGAAGGCCATCCACCAGGCCGACCCGAACCACCCCGTCACCTCGACGGACGCGTGGGTCGGCGCGTGGGACTACTACAAGAAGTACTCCCCCGACCTCGACCTGCTCGCGCTCAACTCGTACGGCGCCGTCTGCGACGCCGCGGCGTACTGGAAGCAGGGGAACTTCGGCAAGCCGTACATCCTCACGGAGGGCGGCCCCGAGGGTGACTGGGAGGCCCCCAAGGACGCCTTCGGCCTGCCCGACCAGGGCACCGACCAGGACAACGCCGACGGCTACACGAACTCGTGGAAGTGCCTCATGAGCCACACGGGCGTCGCGCTCGGCGGCACCCTGTTCCACTTCGGCATCGAGGGCGACTACGGCGGCGTGTGGTTCAACGTCATCCCCGGCGACAACAAGCGCCTGTCGTACTACGCGGTCGCCAAGGCGTTCGGCGGGTCCGCCGCGCAGCCCGGCGTCAACACCCCACCGCGGTTCGCGTCGATGAGCGTCGACAACGCCGCCGCGGTGCCCGCGGGCGGCAAGGCCACGATCCGCGCGAGCGTGACCGACCCCGACGGCGACCCGATCACGTACCACACGTCGCTCAACTCGATCGGGATCGACAAGGCCACCGGCACGCAGGAGGTCCCGTTCACGCAGACCTCGCCGGGCGTCTTCCAGATCGACGCCCCCAGCCGCCCCGGCGTCTGGAAGGTCTACGTCTGGGCCGAGGACGGGCACTCGAACGTCGGCGTCCAGACGGTCGACATGCGCGTCGTGCCGCCGGCCGTCGCGGGGACGAACATCGCCCTGCACAAGACGGCGACGGCGTCGTCCTTCGACCCGTACAACGGCAACTGGTCGCCCGGCCAGGCCGTCGACGGCGACCTGTCGACGCGCTGGGCCAGCAACTGGGACGACGACGAGTGGATCCAGGTCGACCTGGGCTCCGTGCAGTCGTTCCACGCGGTCCAGCTCGTGTGGGAGTCGGCGTTCGCGAAGGGCTACCAGGTCCAGGTCTCGAACGACGGCACCACGTGGTCGACCGTCAAGACCGTCACGGACGGGGACGGCGGCGTCGACACGCTCGACGTCGCCGGGTCGGGGCGCTACGTGCGGATCCACGGGACCCAGCGCGGCACCGCCTACGGGTACTCGCTGTACGAGCTCGGCATCTACCAGTGACCCGCTGCTGACGTCCCGGGTGCCGCGCG
>Ga0164243_10007451_pt1 | contig 16340 bp, 14 predicted proteins | sample OricompcompostOP_FD_108781 | JGI IMG/M metagenome (GOLD analysis project Ga0164243, IMG submission 108781) | Organic Plus compost microbial communities from Emeryville, California, USA - Original compost - Organic plus compost (OP) | ecosystem: Engineered > Solid waste > Mixed feedstock >...
GTGCTACCAAGATACCGATGATTACGATTACGACCAAAAGCTCGATGATCGTAAAACCTTTTTGATTTGTTTTTCGCATTATGTGGTGCCCCCCTAATGGCGAACTTAATTTTAATAGTTACTCCTTAAATCTATATCGCTCATGCTTTATTGTCAATACATATCCACAACCACCTCTGTGCTACAGTGGAAAACTGTAAGAATTTTTCAACTTCGTTAAATATTTAAGAATTACTTAATGCTTATGCTTTACAGTGAAGAGCATAAATAGGGGGAGCCATGGCACGGGGGATTACGTATAAAACACTAGTCATTTTTGTGATCTTAGTTAACATGGCATACTTATTATTGAGTATCACGCCTTCTTTCGTCGCAGCTGATCCGCCATTACCAGCAACCTGGATGGATACTAGCGCTGATCCTTCATTGCAATCTCAATTTACGGTCGACTCAACAACGTATACCGAAAATACAAAGAAACCATGGGAAGAATGTGTACAGAAGACTTTTACTACTCGTCCGGCTAGGCTAGGACAAAGTCAGCAAACTAAGACAGATTGTTGGTACGATACTCCGATGGGATGGACAGCAGGCAATTATGCCGTGGCAAAGGGCGAGAATATTGCAGGGGTGATGTCGGGGAGAGTATGGGGAACCTCATCGGATACCCGAGAATGGTTTTTGCCAACAGCAAATTCACGAGTAGTGCTTGATAGCTGGACTAATACGGTTAACGTGGCCTATAGACTCCGTTATGATCCTCACCTTACTAAAACGACAAATTCTAATGGCACAGTTACGTATGCGGTATCATACAGTGACACATTCAGATTAACTAGTTACAGTGGGAGTACTACTTTCGGGACCCTAGATGTTAATTATTCAGAGAATGGCAGATATGCGTTATTTTCTGTGAAGACAATGATGGCACGTGTTGATCTGAATACAAAAATGATTTTGACGTATGGTGCTCCAAGCGGGTGGTGGTATTCTGGGGCACAAATGGACACCACAGCTTCCATAACAAACGATGGTAGATATGTCGCAGCTACTGCATTCAGGGGATCAAGTAAGTGGCTGAAAGTGTTTGACTTATCTAATTGCCTAGATAGTGAGCATGAATATATAGCTCAATCTAGCACTGTAGGTAATTGTATTTCAAGAGATTTCAAAACCTTTATTTCAACTTCTATCCCTTCGTATAATACGTTTACGAGAGGGGAATTCTTAGACAATAATACGATTGCTTTCTATCACTATAATTCTGGAAGTCCTGTGCTGTACACACAGTACCTTATGAGCATTGGAGGAAGTGGAGCCAAGAAGTACATGGCTTTAGGTGACTCGATAGCTTCAGGTGAAGGCGCATACGATTACGAATACCCTACAGATATAGGGACTGATTTCTATGAGAATAAATGCCATCTATCTAATAAGTCATATCCATACCTTATAAACAACGCAACAAGTCTTAACGCATTTTCCTCTTTTGCTTGCTCTGGGGCGAAGATTGTAAACATCGTTGGTGCCAATGGCGTCAATCAGAATGAAAGTGATCCATTTAGAGACAACCAATACTATAACTCAGCGTACGAATCTACTTTTTACTGGTCTCCTGGATATGATCGACAGATGCAAAAAGTTATAGACCAAAAACCAAATATCATAACGATCAATATTGCTGCAAACGATGTAGGTTTTGCAAAAAAACTCACCTCATGCCTTGAGCCAGGGACATGTTTTGATAGCTATGAGGAAAGGAAAGAACTCGCTAACGAAATTAACGGCGTCTTCAACAAGTCGTATAAGACATTTTCTAGACTAAAGAATGCCGCGGCTGTCGGGGCTAAGGTATATGTCATTGGGTATCCAAAGATGTTTAACGCATCGGGGGCTTGCATGCCAAATGTGCTCCTTAATTCTGATGAGTTACAGCTTGCAAATGATTTTGTAGATAGGCTTAACCTCGTCTTATCTAAGGCAGCCGATAAAGCAGGGGTAGCATTTGTAGATGTAGGCAATGCTTTTAATGGAAGTAGACACTGTGAAGGTGGCATGGGCAATGTTGCCGCTAACGGACTTACGGCTGGCAATGACAGTGTTACTATTCCATACACTCAGAAGAAGGTGATTGGTAGCGAGTCGTATCATCCGAACCAGCTAGGACACAGAAAATTACGCGATGCAGTACTGACTGCTACTTCATCATTCACAACTGCGATGCCAGCACCAAATAACTCTGTAACTGTGCCAGCTATTGATGATTCAATACCATTACTTACTAATGCACCAAAGTTGAATCGGCCCCTACGCTCTCTGTTCTATGATGAAAATATGACGACAGATGTACTGTATAAGACAAGTTCGCTTAATGCAGCTGTAAAGGGCAGTAATGCTAACACGAAGTCAGGTACATCATATCAGGCTGAAATACATTCTACGCCAATTTCGCTAGGAACGTTCACCTCTAATGATAATGGAGACATTGATATATCCGTGCCCATGCCAAGCGGATTAGATCCAGGATTTCATACTTTGCATATCTATGGGAAAGATATAAATAACCAAGATATGGATATATATAAGACTATCTATGTTGCAGCTTCGGAGAATGACTGGGACGGTAATGGTGTGGATAACAGTGAAGATCCTTGCCTTGTTATTGAGCCTTCTGGAGTAGATGAAGACGAAGATGGTGTAGATGATGCTTGTGATTCAACGATTGGCGATATCCCAGATGAAGAGGAGGAAGAAGAGCAAGTATATAATAATCATGTGCCAGGGAGCGGTCGTGAAATCGCTTTTCAACCGCTAAAATATAGAAAACTGGAAGAATATATAAGTGCCTAAACATAAAAAATCAATGAGTAGTGGTTTGGTCCTTGGGTCTCTTAAGTCCGCTTTTAGAAAGCCACAATCAAAAACCAGACGTATGTTTGATCTTTTGCTGGTAGTAATCTTACTATGCTTTATAGGGCTTATCTTGATTGATAATTTACGACATCGGAGCCTACTAGCAAGTGCCAAGACGTTGAGAGTGTCATTAGAAAAACAAGGGCTGTCGGTTTCAGGCATACAGACCAGTTGCACTAATCCTGTTGTATCGACGGAGTTTGGTGACGTAAAAAGCAAGAGACACTGCAGTATGACCATGTTTATTGCGCAAGATATGAGCGTCAGTGAAGCGAATCATACGATTACTACAGTGAATGATGCATTACAAAAGTCTCACGAGTACGACATGGACCATGAAACGCTGCCCCTGCTTTTTGATGCACCATATGACAGTCCAAGCTACGGTATGGTAGTGATGCAAAAAAATAAGAAGATACGATGCGGTCTTACGTATACTTATGATAGTACGGTGGCCAGTGCAATGGGTGGGCGTCATGCTTTTAAGCTACTGTTTGATTGTGACGATACGTCGTGGTTCAGTAGAACTTTTCTTTAAATTGTCTGCAGTCTGAGTTAAAAAACCTCTGAGGCAAAGTCGTTAAAGTAAAAAAATGGCAAATATTAGGCTGTTTTCTCAAAAAATAACTTATTGAATAGAGCCCTGCAAGGCAGTAATTGGACCAAGGACACTGGCAACGATGAAGCCAACGACGGTGCCAAGGCCTACGATAAGAATAGGTTCGATAATTGATGACAGGCTATTGATAATGGTATCAACCTCTTCTTCGTAGAATTCTGCTACTTTATTAAGTACGGTATCGAGCTGACCAGTTTCTTCGCCGACGGCAGCCATTTGGATGATAATCTCTGGTAATATGCCGCTGGCAGCCAAGCTTTCGGATACGGTATGGCCGTTTCGGATCATTTTGCTGGCATCAAGCAACGCGTCTCGGATTACGACATTGGATAGTGCACCCGCGGTCGTCTCTAATGACTCATTCACGGATACGCCAGCGCCAAGCAGAGAACTGAAGGTACGAGCAAAGCGGGCAACGTTTACCTTTAGAGTAATTCTGCCGAAAATCGGCATTTTTAAGAAAAATTTGTGGAGCATTTTTTTACCCTTTGGCGTTTTGGCCCAGCGCCTGAATACGAATAGTCCAATACCGAGGGTGGCGAGGATAATGGGCCATTTATGGATAAGCGTGTCGCTAATAGCGATGATTAGTTTAGTTTGGGGTGGTAGCTGGCCACCATTTTCTACTAAGATAGCGGTTAGTTTTGGGATGACGCCGACCATCAGGAAGATCACGGCGATTACCGCAACAATGCTTACAACCGCAGGATAGATCATAGCGCCCTTGAATTTACCTTTGATAGTGCTGTCTTTTTCCACCTGGGTGGCTAAGCGATTGAGGATTTGATCCAAAATACCGCCTTCTTCACCAGCGCGTACCATGTTCACGTAAATTTCTGAAAAGACCTTGGGATGCTTAGCTAGAGCGTCGGATAGCGACATACCACCTTGTACATCGTTAGTCACTTGATCCAGGGCGGCTTTGAGTACCGGTGATTCGGCTTGGTCTTTGAGTGTACCAAGAGCCTTTAGAATCGGCACGCCGGCACTGATCATAGTAGCGAACTGTCGCGTGAAAACTACAAGAGCTTTAGGCTTTACCTTGCCACCACCCGGCAGCTTGATATCCATCTGTAGCCCACCTTTTTTAGCTGGCTTAACAACGAGTGGGTGCAAGCCTTTAGCCTTGAGGCTGTCGAGCGCTGCTGCTTTGTTCTGGGCGGTAACGGTGCCAGTTTGGGTAGTATCCGTGGCAGTACGGGCGGTGTAGAGAAATTCTGGCATGGCTTATGACTCTCCGCTAGCGGTAACGCGCAGGATTTCTTCAATACTGGTTTGGCCACGCAGGGCCTTGATTAGTCCGTCAATTTGCATGGTCATCATGCCGCCCTTAATAGCCGTGCCTTCGATCTCTTCGCTGGTAGCGCCAGCGACGATAAGTTTTTGTATGGCTTCGGTATTATCAAGCACTTCATAAATGCCGGCTCGGCCTTTGTAGCCGGTATGGTTACAGTTATCGCAGCCATCTTGATGAGCTTTCCAGAGTTTCGTAATACCTTTTTCATTGGTTGACAGCTCGGCAGTGCTGGCTTTATTGGTCTTTGAAGGGTTTGTTTTGCCGATACCTTCTTCAAGCGCTTGTTTTTCAAGCTCGTGGATATGCTTCATATCGCCAGCTTCAGTCAAGCCAAAAGCTTTTGTAAGGTCGTCGAGCGTGGTTTGGTCGGGATCAAAGACTTCCCGGCAATCTACGCACAAGCGGCGCACTAGACGTTGACCTACTACAACCCGTACGGTGGAGGCGATCAAGAACGGCTCGATATTCATATCAAGCAAACGAGGCAAGCAGGTTGCCGCATTGTTGGTGTGCAGTGTACTAAAGACTAAGTGACCGGTAAGGGCTGCCTGTACGCCAAGGCCGGCTGTTTCGCCGTCGCGGATTTCACCGACCATAATAATATTCGGGTCTTGGCGGAGGAGGGCACGTAGACCGTTCGTGAAAGTCATGCCAGCTTGTGGATTTACCTGGGTTTGGTTGGCGCCGACAACTTTATATTCAATCGGGTCTTCAATGGTCGAGATATTCACCGTCGGGTTATTAAGCATGCTGAGCACGCTAAACAAGCTTGTGGATTTACCGGAACCTGTTGGCCCGGTCACCAAGATCATACCGTGCGGTTGGGTAATAGCATGTTTGATGCTGGTTAGCGAACTGCCCCAGTAGCCAAGCTCTTCAAGGGTCGCGGCCTTGCCGGTTTCGTTCAAAATACGCATTACCACCTTTTCACCGTCAACAATTGGCAAGGTAGAGACACGGAGAGCGAATACCTGCCCGGCAAACCCTACCTTGAAGCGACCGTCTTGGGGTGCGCGGTGCTCGTCAATTTTCAGATTTGACAATATTTTTATACGGGATACCAAGGAGGCTAATACCTTACGGGGTAATTTATTGGCCTCACGTAGAATACCATCGATACGGTAACGGATGACTACGTAATTTTCACGCGGCTCAATATGGATATCGCTGGCGCCGGATTTCACGCCGTATTCGATAATCAGGTTTACGGTCTGGGCAATCGGTGAATCTTCGGCGACGTCTTCTTCACTCACCTCTTCTTCGCTGGATTCATCGGCAGCGGTTTCATCGCCTTCAATTACTTTAGTCAGTTCATTACTGATGTTGCCACGGTATTGTTCAAGTGCGGCTTGGATCTGGGTACCCATAGCGATGTGCAACTTCAGGTTAGTGCCTAGCTGCTTTTGCAGGAAGCTGACAGCTTGGATATCGTCAGGGTCTTCCATGGCGAGCATGTTGTTGCCATCTTCGTCGACGTCAAACACTACGGCATGGTATTGATGTGCGACACGCTCGGGGATGAGTTTTAGATAGGAACGCTTAATTTCTCGGGAATTTAGTTCGACAAATGGGACGTCAATTTCTTCGGCGTATAGCTTTGTCAGGTCTTTTTCAGAGAGGATGTTATTTCTAACGACAATTTCTTGCAAGGGGCGCTTCTCGGTTTTTACCTGTTCCCGGAGCGTCTTTAACTGGTCAGCAGTGACTTTGCCGGTGCCCTCAAGCAATTTCTCCACTAATAAATCTGGTATGCGCATTTCTTACAAGCATTATATAGGAAAGGCATAAGGATTATAAAGGCGGAATTGGTGACTGATTGAACCAGAGAAAGTAGAAGGGGTTTTCGTGGTATAATATAGATACAAATCTGTAAGAGAGACGTATTTTGAGGAGGGTATAAGTATGGCTGATGATAAAGCTACGAAAGCACAGGCTGAAGGTAAGGCGAAGGCCTTAGGCTTGGCACTTGAAACTATTGAAAAACAATTTGGCAAGGGCTCGATTATGAAATTGGGCGAACAAACCAATGTACAGGTGGAATGTATTCCAACCGGCTCTGTTAGCTTGGACCTTGCATTAGGTGGCGGCTTACCAAAAGGCCGCATTATTGAAATTTATGGCCCAGAAAGTTCTGGTAAGACTACCTTAACGCTCCATGCGATTGCCGAAATCCAGAAGCAGGGTGGCACCGCAGCATTTATTGACGCAGAGCATGCGCTTGATCCATCTTACGCAAAGCGCATTGGCGTCGATGTAGATAATTTACTTTTAAGCCAGCCTGACAATGGTGAGCAAGCACTCGAAATTACCGAAACATTAGTTCGTTCAAACGCAGTTGACTTGATTGTTGTTGACTCGGTAGCGGCACTGACACCACGTGCTGAAATTGAGGGTGATATGGGCGACAGCCACATGGGCCTTCAGGCGCGGCTTATGAGCCAAGCGCTCCGTAAGCTTACGGGTGTGATTTCACGTTCAAAAGTAACAGTGATCTTCATTAACCAAATCCGCATGAAGATTGGTGTAATGTTTGGCAATCCCGAGACCACGACTGGTGGTAATGCCTTGAAATTTTATTCATCTGTGCGTATGGATATCCGCCGGGTTTCACAGATCAAACAAGGTGATGAGGTTATTGGTAACCGTACGCGTGTAAAGGTGGTGAAGAACAAGATCGCACCGCCCTTCCGCCAGGCTGAATTCGATATTATGTATAACCAAGGTATTTCGAAATCCGGCGATGTGCTTGATTTAGCGGTAGAGCATAATATTGTTGAGAAATCCGGTGCATGGTTTGCTTACAAAGATGCCAAAATTGGTCAAGGTCGTGAAGCCGCCAAGCAGTACTTACAAGAAAATCCGAAAGTCCTTGAAGAGATTGCCAAAAAAGCTACTGAAGCCGCCAATAAAGAATAAGGATATGTCGTATCCTCCTATCCAGATTGTTGATGAGAATGACACCCCGTTAGGAGGCGCCTCTATAAAAGAAGCGAGAGAGAAGGGTCTGTATCATCGTATCGTCAGGATTATGGTTGAAGATAATCAGGGTCGGGTACTGCTGCAAATGCGAAGTAATACGATGACTGTGTATCCGAATTGTTGGGATAATTCAGCAGCAGGCCATGTAGATCAAGGTGAGACGTATGACCAGGCGGCGTACCGAGGACTTTCGGAAGAAATTGGGCTTAATGGTGTAACGCTTGAAGAAGTAGGCGTGTGTGTATCGCATCAAGCTAGCCAGAATACTCAAACAAATCGCTTCAATAAGCTTTATAAGGTACGAGTACCAAGCAATTACAGCTTTATACTGCAGCCCGAAGAAGTGACAAGTGTTCAGTGGTTTACAGTATCAGAAGTTTGGGAAATGATTAAGAACAAGACCCACGCCATTACTGATGGCTTGGAAGATGTCTTTGTTCGTTATTATTCATGAAAATTACAGCCATAAAGCAGCAAGAAAAACTGAAAGGGCGGTATTCGGTTTTTATTGATGAGAAGTATGCTTTTTCACTGAGCGATACAGCACTGTTGGACGCAAAGTTATTTGTAGGACAGAATCTAACAGACCAAGAATTGAAAGAGTATAAGGAACTATCGGCAGATGACAAAATCTATGGTTTAGTGTTACGTTATGTGGCTATCCGCCCGCGGTCAAAATGGGAAATTCAAACCTATTTAGCTCGCAAGCATTCTCCTCTACCCTTGCAAGAAAAGATACTCAACAAGTTAAGTAATAACGGATTGGTTAATGATGAGTCATTTGCTCGTTCTTGGATAGATAACCGTCGCCTGTTAAAACCGGTCTCTAGACGCCGTTTGCAGCTTGAACTAAGACAGAAACATGTGAGCGATGAAATTATCGAACAGTCGCTTGCCGACGATGAAACGGATGAGCGAGCTGTACTAAAGGAGCTCATTACACGCAAACGCAGACAAACAAAATACCAGGATCAGGAAAAATTATTGGCTTACTTGGCTCGCCAAGGTTTTAACTACGGTGACATTAAAGACGTATTGACTGAGCTTGATCAAGAACTTTAAATGCTAGCTGGAGTGGTAGCAGGCGCAGATTTTAGGAGGTCCTGCACAATAATTTTTTTGGGAGTAATTTCATGGATTTGCGACCGGTCAATGCCTAAATTACCGCCAGTAAAACTTTTAAGCAGCGATTGCGATACATAAATTTTCTGAATGTACATAGTCTCCATTTCAGTCGCATAGTCACTGACCTTCCCTACCTTTTGCTTACTAACTGTTACGACCTGTTTGCCAAGCGGGTCAAAGCCAGTTTGCATAGTTTTTTTGAGCCGTACAAGCTCTTGCGGGTCGGCAAGTACGCCGTAGTCATCAATAATAAAACCCTGTGGGATAATGTCGCGAATATCTTGATATAAAAGAACCTTGGCGTCTTTGTCATCTGGGCCAAAGCAATAAAAGCCTTCAATCTTAAGGTTGTCAGGATTAATAATGGGTGTTGTCGTAGTTGCAACTAACCCTCCTGTGCGCAATGATAAAACCGGTCGATTTAGTAGTGTACCACTCAAACGGAGCATAAGCTATATTATACGCTGGTTCCGATTTTTTTGTGTAAAGGGTTTACGACCTCTGTTGTTATCGGGTATTATCAAAGGAAATATGAAGCAGAGTACGGTTATCACGAAAAGCCCTGAAGAGACAGAAAAAATTGCACAACGCATAGCTGAAAACCTTAAAGGTGGTGAGGTTATTGAACTCGCGAGCGATTTAGGTGGTGGCAAAACAACCTTCACAAGAGGCTTGGTAGCGGGTCTCAAGAGTGGTGAAGCTGTAGCAAGTCCTACTTTTACTATTAGCCGTGAATACAGTAAGGGACGGTTGCATGTGCATCATTTTGATTTTTATCGTTTGCAGGATCCGGGTATTATTGCTGATGAGCTTGCGGAAGTTATAGGTGACCCAGCCGGAATCGTTGTCGTAGAATGGGCGGAGATTATTAAGCATGTGTTACCGGAAGGTCATTTGCGTATAGATATCCAAGTCATCGATGAATCTTCACGGCAGTTAGTGTTGACGTATCCTAACGAGCTACAATACATAGTAGAAGGATTATAAATGCTTATACTAACAATTCGAACCGATAAACCTGAAGCCGAGATTGGTTTATATGAAAATGACACGCAAATAACTTATGAAACATGGCAGGCTCACCGACAATTGGCAGAGACTATCCATACGAAGCTACGTAAATTGGTTGAAGGTCAAGGTAGGTCTATCTACGAGATACAGGGGATTGTGCTATACAAAGGGCCGGGTAGTTTTACCGGACTTCGTATTGGTGCAAGCGTTGCTAATGCCCTCGCCTACAGCTTGAGTGCACCTATAGTTGGTACTAGTGGCGAGAATTGGCGTCTAGGTGGTGTTATGCGTTTACAAAATGGTGAGGATGATACGGTCGTACAGCTAGAATATGGTTCACCAGTACATATCACAAAACAAAAAAAGTAGATTTTAATACAACACTTTACCATAAGCAACTTGACAACAAAATCAGGGGTGGATATAGTATTATTTGTAGTAATTTTTAAAATAAACATTATATAAAATGAAACATCTAAAAATCATGAAACACATGGCACTCGGGTTTCTGGTTTTTGGATTTATGATAGTACTTAACAACGCAGATGCTTCCGCGGCAACGAAAGTATGGGATGGTGGTGGAGGCGCAGATACTAATTTCAGTAATCCATTAAATTGGGCAGACGATACAATCCCTTCTAATTCAGACGACTTAGAATTTCCTGCGCCTACGAGTAGCTCATACACTGCTACCCGAAATATTGTCTCGGATATCGGTAAAATAACAGTTTTACCAGGACCGACTAATAACTTTAACGTAAACATCGTCACAGTCGGTACGTTTTTTGTACTTGGCAGTAATTCAGGAGGCATAGAAGTAGCCGATCATCAAAGTCTCATAATTTCAGGTTCAGCCTCAGATAAACTACGGTTTACCGGCAGCGTATCCACTCCCATAAAAGGAGGTATCGATAGTGATATTACTTTTTCATTACCTGTAGATTACAGTGCGGGACCGCTTGATTTTAATAGCACAACGGCTATCTCCTCGATATCTGAGTTACCGAAAATTACCTTTGCAAATAAGTTACAACGAGATCAGGCAGGAAGACTATTGACAGCAAATCTGGACTCTGTGCATGTAGAATTAGCTGAAGGTAATGCGTCACTAGATGTTAATACTATTAATGTCAATAATGCAATCCTCGAAGCCTCGAACGTAAGCGCCTTTGGTCCGGGCTCGGGCGATATAAACTTACATAATTCACAGTTACGGCTTAGTGGTGGTTCTCAGTTTTTTATTGATAAATTTGTGAAAATTGATGGTAATTTATTTGGTAGAACGACTAACCTAGCGGGATACGAGGCGATTACAACAAGCGGGGTGGCTGCTAACTTTACTGGGGGTGTAGTGCTTGAAAGTGATGTAGTATTTAACCCAAATCTTGGCACGATCACTATCAGTGGTTACCTATTAGGTAATTTTCTTATTAGTGTTTCGGAGCCTATGCCGATTAACCGCTACCTAATAATTAATGCGATATCAAATACCAGTAAACTTCCAAATGGTAAGTACGGTGTAGTGGTAGCGAATGCAGTATATGACGACAGTCAGTCTGATGTGGATTTATATGTACGCGAAGGCAACGCAGTAATAGTGAATGGTGAACGGCGCAATGTCACTCTTGAGAAGAACGCTACTTTAAAGGGTAGGGGCAAGCTCGCTGACGTAACCATGAAGGATGGGTCGCATATTGCCCCTGGCAACAGCCCAGGCTGCTTGAATACAGGAGACACTGTATTTGCGGCCTCTTCTTCATTTGATATAGAGATTGGGGGTAATATAGTTTGTTCTGAATACGACCAACTTAAGGTTACGGGTACGGTCAACCTCAACAATGCAGGGCTGAATGTGAATTTGCTAAGTAACTTCAAGCCAAACAAGGGAGACCAATTTATAATCCTTGATAATGATAATACAGATGCTATCACTGGAATATTTAGGGACCTGCCTGAGGGCAGTCATATGACAGCGGCTGGGGTGACTTTTAAGATAAGTTATACGGGTGGAGATGGTAATGACATCATACTCACAGTCGAGAGTATAGAGGAGAGTGGGTCAAGTGCACCGGGCGCGCCTAATACTGGTATGAGGCTTCTGTCTACAAAACCACTACTGACACTTGCTGTAACTACGGTAAGTGCTGGTGTGCTGTTTATGCTTGCTTATCGTTACAGCTTTGCCGGTAAGAAATAAAGATGATGTAGGAAATCAATGCGTGATACGAGAGATAAAACTGGCTTAAGGTCGCGATACCGCCATCAACCTGCTCGGCGCAGTTATTCTGCGATGCCTGTCCCTGAGCGGAAACTTGCAATACGTCCACATGCGACACCCAAAAAAGCAGTTGATGGAGTTATGGTTCCTGTTGTACGTGCCAAAGAGAACACGCTACGCGTATCTCCATCTTCGTCGTCAGGAGCAAATCCACGTCCTATCGGAGCTGCTCAACCGCGTATACAACACAAAACCGCAGCGTCATCTAAAAAAGCCACGCATCGAGAGCGAGCAGTCCAGCGTTCTTATGTACTCAAGCGTGAAGGTGTCGAAAAACCAGATCAGAACAAAAAAGTAAAGTTTACAGAGCGTATAAAGCAACCCCAAACTATGCTGATTATTGCCGGTATCATTGTATTCTTGTTTGGTGTAACAGTCAGTATTATGGGAATGCAGACAAACAAGCAGGTTGAGGCGCAGGTGTCTCAAACGCAACATGTCGCGCACAGTGAAGACGCTGATGAAAATCCAGACGAAAAAGATCCGGGGCCGGTAGACAGCTACCAGGTAGCGCCTGATTTGCCTCGACGAATCACTATTCCCAAAATAAAAGTAAATGCCCGCACGCTGGCATTAGGTGTGAAGAGTGATAATCAGCTAAAAGCACCAACGAATATTTATGATGCTGGTTGGTATCAGCGAAGCGCTAAACCCGGAGAAAATGGTGCGATGCTGATTGACGGCCATGTCCATGGGCCAAAGAAGCCGGGAGTATTCTATAATCTGAAGAAGCTTGTCCCTGGTGATAGTATTAGCGTTGAGCGTGGAGATGGTCAGCTGTTTACCTATAAGGTCGTAAAGTCACAGAGTTATCCGAAGGATACAGTAGATATGACAGCTGCTATAACCCCTGTGGTACCTGGTCAACAAGGATTAAATATTATTACATGTAGCGGCAATCTAAATGGTACGTCGTACGAAGAGCGGCTGGTGGTATTTGCAACGCGTGAGTAATTTTATATAACAAAATTTGCTTGTGAAAATCACAGCAGGAGCATATAGTAACACTTAGGAATTGCAGATTTTGGGAGCAAATCCAAATTTCGGAATTTATAAGTATCAATTCGATTTTCAAGCTGCAATTATCAAACTAGAGAAGTGATAGCGATTGTTTGATATACGGCTTGTTCGGTAGAAAGGAAAAACATGGAAATAGTAGCTATTGTACTGGCTTTGGTCGGTGCAGGCGTTGGCTATGGCGCAAATAACTACATAACAAAACAAAAAATCGGCTCAGCAGCAGATGAAGCTAAAAAAGAGTTGGAGAAGGCAAAGCGTGAGGCAACCAAGATTACTACGGCCGCTCGAGAAGACGCGGTGAAAATCGCCGAAGATGCACGCAAGGATGAGCAGGCTCGTCGCCGTGAATTTAAAGATATTGAAAATCGCCTGATCCAACGTGAAGAAACGCTAGACAAAAAGCTCGATGACATAGATAAACGAACCGAGAAACTTCGTAAGGCCGAAGGCGAAGTCGAGAGCCTCAAAGATGAGATTCGGGAAATTCGTAGCAAACAGCAGGAAAAATTAGAAAAAGTCGCAAAACTTACCAAAGCTGAAGCAGCTGAGAAATTGATGCAAATGACCGAACGTGATATCAAGAATGATCTCGTCGGATTAGTTAATAAACTTCAAAATGAAGCCAAAGAAAACGCTGAAGAAAAGGCTACTACAGTCATCGTGTCTGCCATGGAGCGTATGGCGAGCGAAGTGACTGCTGAACGTACTGTTACCAGCGTTAAGCTTGAAGATGAAGAAATGAAAGGCCGCATTATCGGCAAGGAAGGCCGTAATATTCAAGCACTCCAGCGTGCAACTGGTGTGGATATTATGGTTGATGACACTCCAGGATATGTCGTGTTGAGTAGTTTTGACCCTATTCGCCGTGAAGTAGCACGCCAAACCATTGAAATGCTCATGAAAGATGGCCGTATCCATCCAGGACGTATCGAGGAAGTAGTGGCTAAAGCTCAAAAGAATGTTGAAAAAGACGTCATGCGTGCGGGTGAAGATGCCGCCCGTGAAGTCGGCGTGCTTGGCATACCAAAAGAAATCCTACACTTACTAGGTGAACTTAAGTACCGTACCAGCTATGGTCAGAACGTGCTCAAACACAGTACCGAAATGGCGCATATTGCCGGTATTATCGCTGAAGAATTAGGTGCAGATGTAAAAACTGCAAAGTATGCAGCACTCGTACATGATCTGGGTAAAGCCCTAACCCACAAGATGGAAGGTAAACACCATCACATTTCCGGTGAAATGCTTCGTAAATATGGTGCTCCGGAAGAAGTGGCAATCGCTGCCGAGCAGCACCATGACGACGTGGAGGCAACTACGGTTGTATCACTCATCGTGCGTACGGTAGATGCTATCAGTGCTGCGCGTCCAGGCGCGCGCAATATCAGTGCCGAAAACTTTGTAGAACGCATGAAGGACCTTGAAAATGTGGCTAATAGCTTCAAGGGTATTGAGAAGTCTTACGCTATTAGTGCCGGTCGCGAAGTCCGTGTATTTGTAAAGCCAAGCCAAATTGATGATCTTAATGCCATCAAGCTTGCCCGCGATATAGCTACTAAAATCGAATCAAGTATGCAATATCCCGGTACTATCAAAGTCAATGTTATCCGCGAAACTCGCGCGGTTGAATTCGCCAAGTAAATTTGCATCGTAGGCCAAAATGAACATTTTATACGTGGGCGATGTGATGGCGGAGATGGGTATGGCTGTGGTTGAGCAGCTGTTGCCTAATTTGCGTAAGGAAAAACAAATAGATTTTGTGGTCGCGCAGGCAGAGAACGTATCCGATGGTAAGGGCATGACACCTACGGATATGCGACGTTTACAAAAGGCTGGCGTAGATTTTTTTACTGGCGGTAATCACACACCAACCAAACCGGAACTTACGCCGCTACTTGAAGACGATAGTCAGCCAGTTATAGGGCCGGCAAATATGGCTATGTGCCCTGGAAGCGGCTGGAAATATGCCGATACTCCACGAGGCAAGGTGCTTGTCGTATCATTGCTTGGGGGTACGGTGGGTCGGGAGGTAGCGATAGAAAACCCGCTGAAAGTTGTAGATAAGATCCTCTCAGCAAACCAAGACATAGAACGTGCGGCAACTATTGTAAATTTTCATGGCGATTACAGCAGCGAAAAAGTTATTATCGGACACTATCTGGACGGACGAGTTAGTGTAATTGTGGGTGATCATTGGCACGTGCCGACCGCAGATGCCCAGGTATTGCCAAAAGGTACTGCGCACATGACTGACGTTGGCATGTGTGGCTCCTTAGATTCGTCTTTGGGCGTAACGTTCGATTCCGTGTTGCCACGTTGGCGCGATGATCTACAGACGCGCAATATTCTAGAAACCAAAGGTCGCATTCAGTTTAATGCATTATTAGCTGAAGTCGATGAACAAACCGGTCGTGCCTTAAATGTCGAATACATACGAAAAATTATTCGCGACTAGCATAAGCATTTGCTATACTTGTTTGGACACATTAAAAATGTGGTGGGCAAGGAGGGTTTCTTAAATGAATATTAAAACTGTAATTGTAATGCCAATAGTGATTATGGCAAGTATAGTATCAGCATTGGTGCTTATGACAGTACTACAGGCTCCTGTAAGCGCTCATTCTGATGATGATCATAAACAAACAGCTACTGCTGAAGAAAATGATAAAGAATCTGAAACAGGCTATAGCTATATAGCTCAGCCAGGCGATTCATACAGTGTTATGGCTCGTAAAGCCATTCAAACGTATGGCGTGAATAACAAAGTCAATTTATCTCAAAGCCGTATTCTATATGCTGAAACTAACCTCACGCAACAAGCTGGTTCTCCACTCCTTGTTCAAGGACAAAAAGTAGAAATCAAAGAATCTACTGTGAAAAGCTGGGTAGACAAAGCTAAGGCTCTGAGTAGCGACCAGGCTGCACAGTGGGACGCATATACCACAGGCGTGAATTTCAACACTAATAATGTTGGTGAATCTCGTTAAATAACACCTTATAAAACCCTAGCCAACTGTAATATAATCTGTTAAAATACTCAGGTTATCACACTTCGGGGTGTGGCGCAGTTGGCTAGCGCGCGCGGTTTGGGACCGCGA
>Ga0164243_10007452_pt1 | contig 16339 bp, 20 predicted proteins | sample OricompcompostOP_FD_108781 | JGI IMG/M metagenome (GOLD analysis project Ga0164243, IMG submission 108781) | Organic Plus compost microbial communities from Emeryville, California, USA - Original compost - Organic plus compost (OP) | ecosystem: Engineered > Solid waste > Mixed feedstock >...
TCCCAGAACCAGAAGCCGCCCCAGCCGAGCTCGTAATAGGCCCAGTAGGAGCCCATGGCGATGCCGCCGGTCAGGAACATCCATGCGGCAAGAGTCCAGGGCCGCACCCAGCGCGCCCAGGCGGCATCGGTCCGCCCTTCGATCAGCGCCGCGACGGCGAAGGAAAACGAAATCGAAAAGCCGACATAGCCGAGATAGAGCAACGGCGGATGCACCGCCAGGCCGATATCCTGCAGAATCGGGTTGAGGTCCCGCCCCTCGATCGGCGCCGGGACAAGACGGACGAACGGGTTCGACGTCGACAGGATGAAGAGCAGGAAGGCAGCCGCGATGAAGCCCTGCACCGCCAGCACATTGGCCCTCAAGGTCGGCGGCAGGTTGCGCCCGAACAGCGCCACGAGCCCGCCAAAGATGGCCAGGATCAGCACCCACAGGAGCATCGAGCCCTCGTGATTACCCCAAACGCCGGTCAGCTTGTAGATCAGCGGCTTTGCCGAGTGGGAGTTCTCCCAGACATTGGCGACGGAGAAGTCGGACTGCACATAGGCCGCGATCAGGGCGGCGAAGGCGATCGAGATCAGGACAAGGCCGCACAGCGCCGCCGGCTCTCCGACGCCCATCAGGCGCAGGCTCCCCTTTCGTGCCCCGTAAAGCGGCACGACCGACTGCACGAGCGCCAGCGCAAAGGCCAGCACGAGCGCGAAATGGCCCAGCTCGACGCTCATTGCTGCGCCGTCTCCTCCTGCCAAAGGCCCTTTTCCTTCAGGCTTTCCGCCACTTCCTTGGGCATATAGGTCTCGTCATGCTTGGCCAGCACGCTGTCGGCAACGAAGCTGCCGTCCGGCTGGAACATGCCATGGGTCACCACGCCCTGCTCCTCGCGGAACAGGTCGGGCAGGATGCCGCTATAATTCACGGTTATGGACTTCTCGTGATCGGTGACGGCGAATCTCACCTCCGTTCCCTGCCCCCGGACGATCGAGCCCTTCTCGACCAGCCCGCCGAGCCGGATGCGTTCGCCGGGCGCCAATTGCGCCGCAAGCGCGTCGGAAGGCATGTAGAAATAGGATGTCTGCTGGCCGAGCGCGTAGAAGGTCAGCGCCGTCGCTGCGGCGAGAAAGCCCATGGCGCCCCCGATGATGGAAAGCCTTTTCTGTTTTCTCGTCACCTGTCCTCCTCCCCCGGACCTTCGGCCAGACCGAGTCCCGCCGCGAAGGCCTCAAGCTCGCGTGCATCCTGGGAATCCTGTCCGAGAGCCTCCACGCCCCGCTTTAGCGCGCCCAGCGCGTCTTCGTTCCGGCCGAGCACGACATAGGAACGGACAAGACGCTGCCATCCTTCCTTGTCATGCGGGTTCTGGCGCAGCCTTTCATCAAGCCGCGCCACCATGCCCTCGACCATTGCTTGCCGGTCTTCCGGCGACATCTCGGTCGCGGCCGCCACCTCCTCATTGTCCGGCCCCGACGTGGCCGCGGTCCTGTCTCCGGCGCCTGCCCTGTCGAGTTGCGCCAGCGCCTGCTCCACTGCCTCCTGCCACGGCGAATCCGCCGGCAGGTCGGCCTGAAGCGACCGCCATTTCTGGCCGGCCTCGTCCAACGAGCCTTCCTGCGCCTTGGCCATGGCGAGAAAGAAACGCGCCTTCGGATTGCTGGGCTCCAGTTCCAGTGCCCGCTCGAATGCCGCCTCGGCCTCCGCCGAGACGACGCCGCCGCGCCCGCCGGTGATGGCTTCGCCGAGCCCCGCCTCGCGTCCGGCGCTGGCGCCGTCGAGCCGGATGGCGTTGCGATAGGCGGTCTCCGCATCGGCAAAACGCCCCAACCGGAAATAGACCGGTGCAAGCACGTCCCAGCCTCTTCCGTCATCGGGATTTGCGGCAAGATGCGTCTCGGCGCGGGCAATGAGCTCCTCGATGGAGTTCTCCGCCGGATCCTTTGCCAGCCTGGCCTGCAAGGGCTGCGCCGGCAGCCCCGGGGAGCCGAGCAAGGCATAGAGTCCCCAGCTCACCAGCGGAACAGCGAGAACCGCAGCCATGGCGACAAACCGCATGGCCGTGCCTTCCGCCGACATGCCGGCGCCGCCCGTATCCTTGGCGCGCAATATGCGCCGGGCGATTTCGGCGCGCGCCTCCTCGGCCTCCGAACGAGCGATCGTGCCGCGGCTGACCTCGCGTTCCAGCTCGGCAAGCTGGTCGCGATAAACCTCGATGTCACTGGCAGCATCCGCTGCGGTGCGTGGCGAGCGCAGGAAAGGCAGCATCACGGACAGCGATGCGGCCAGGGTCAGAACTGCGGCTATGGCCCAAAAAAGCATTCTGTCTAAATAGCGGCCAGGGTATTCCGCCACAATATTCGCGACATGCGGCCTTTTGGCGGCGGGATACCTCTACAGCCCGTCATCCTCGACCTCGAAGCGAAGCGGAGAGTGTCGGGGATCCTGGTCTCGACGGCCAATGATCGACGCAGCGGCCGGACGACTCATCAGTGGTTGGAAAAATCTTCCCCGTCAGGAAAGCACCGTCCAGCTTCCATCAGGGTTGCGGCAGGCGGTGCCTCTTGCGGTCTGCTCGACGCCGCCGCTGGTGATCGTGTGCGTGTATTGGCGGCAATCCTGCGAGCCCACCCGGTAGGGTTGCGCGGCGACGACCTTGCCGCTGCGCCCGGAGAAGCTTCCCTCCCAGGTCACCGCTTGGCCGGCGGGAGTAGATTCCAGCGCGCGATATTCGGCTTCCAGCGCCGAACGGCGCTCGCCGCGGCCCAGTTGCACGCCGAAAGCGCTGCCGACAAGCCCGCCGCCTACGATTCCCTCCACCGCCTCGCCCGTAACGGTTGGCGCAGGGGCCGCATATTGGTTGGGCTGAAGCTCGGGAACTGCCGTTCGCGTCCCCCCGGACATGCAGCCCGACAGGATCAGCGCCGCCAGGGTGACCAGTGCAACTTCTCTTCTCACGATGATCCTCGACATCGAGCGAACCATTGAATTTCCCGCCGCTTAGGAATCATGTTTGACGGAATTTGGACCTGTTGGCCCGGTTTCCTTTGGTCCTGGTTTGGTCCAGTTCCCCCATCTCATCCTTATTTTACATTGCAATGCAACAGTCATCCAGTGCGCAGTCGGATGACGGCCTTCAATCCTCCCAGTTCCGATCTCACAAGCGCGACGGTACCGCCATATTCCTCGACCAGATCGGCGACGATAGCGAGGCCGAGGCCCGTGCCCGGTTTCGATTCATCCAGCCGCCGCCCCCGTTTCAGGGCGTCGCGGGCCTGCTCCTCCGGTATGCCCGGGCCGTCATCCTCGATCGAAAGCTCGAACATCTGGCCTGCCGAACGGTCCGCCGTTTCGCGGGAAAGGCTGATGGCGATCGTGCTCTTCCCCCATTTGACAGCGTTCTCGAGCAGGTTTCCCATGATCTCTTCGAGGTCCTCCCGTTCGCCGGCGAAAACGACCTCCTCTGGCGGTAGGGAAAGCACGAAGCGCTTTTCCGGGCTGAGCTTTTCCATTACGCGAACCATGCGCTTCAGCGCCGCATTGACCGGGGTGCGAAAGGCGAGATTATCGCGCTGGGCGGCGACCCGCGCGCGTTGCAGATAATGCTCGATCTGCTTTTGCATGCCAGCCGCCTGATTGGCGATCAACTCGCCCTTCGCCCCTCCGATCGCCCTGCCCTCGTTCATCAGCACCGCCAGTGGCGTCTTCAGCGAATGGGCCAGATTGCCGACCTGCGTGCGCGAGCGTTCCACGATCCGCCGATTGCTCTCGATCAGGGCGTTGGTTTCGTCTGCCAGCGGCGCGATCTCGGAGGGGAAGGAACCGTCCAGGCGCTGCGCCGTGCCCGCCCGGATATTGGCGAGCGCGCGGCGGACCATACCGAGCGGCCTCAGGCCGAGCAGGATGGCGACGGCGTTGATCGCGACCAGCCCGAGCCCGAAAATGGCCAGATAGCCGAAAAGCTGGCGTGTGAACCGGCGCATCTCCGCTTCCATTTCGCTCCGGTTGCCCATGACGCGGAAACGGGCGATCTGGTTGCCTTCGCCGAGAAGCAATTCGCTTTCGAGGACCTCAAGCGTCTGCCCGCCAGGCCCGGTCGTGAGGTAGCTGCGCTGGAACTCGTTGTTGAAAGGCACTTCCGAGGTAGCAGGCGAAGGCACCTGCCCGGTCAGCGACAGCGAGCGCAAGGGCGGCCCGAGGTCCTCAGAGACCGGCTCGACTGCCCAGTACCAGCCCGATCCGGGAATGGAGAATCTGAGGTCTCCGAGATTCGGCGTGCCAGAGAGCCCGCCGTCGTCGGCCACACCTACCGAGCCTATCAGGTTGAAAAGATGCGCCGAAAGGACGCTTTCAAAACCGCGTTCGCTGACCTGCCGGAAAAGGGTAGTGATCACGGTCGCGATCACAACGAGTGCCACGATCGCCCAGATCGTGGAGAGCGCGACGATGCGGAAGGCCAGCGAACGCGGCCAGAATGCTGAGCGCAGGAAGGACTGCAATCGGAACGGCCTAGGACTCACGCATACGGTATCCCATACCGCGCACCGTCTCGATCAGATCGACGCCCAGCTTTTTGCGCAGCCGGCCGACAAAGACCTCGATCGTATTGGAATCGCGGTCGAAATCCTGGTCGTAAAGATGCTCGACCAGTTCCGTTCGCGACACCACCGTATCGCGATGATGCATGAGATAGGCGAGCAGCCTGTATTCATGCGAGGTGAGCTTCACCGGCACGCCGTCGACATCGACCTTGGAGGATTTGGTATCGAGCCGCAGCGGCCCGCAAAGAAGTTCCGACGAGGCATGACCGGCTGCGCGCCGAATGAGCGCCCTCAGCCGCGCCAGGATCTCCTCGATATGGAAAGGCTTCGTCACATAGTCGTCGGCGCCGGCGTCGATGCCGGAAACCTTGTCGCTCCAGCGGTCGCGCGCCGTCAGGATCAGCACCGGCATCTTGCGGCCGTCGCGACGCCAGCGTTCCAGAACGCTGATGCCGTCCATCTGCGGCAGGCCAATATCAAGCACCACCGCGTCATAGGGCTCCGTATCGCCGAGGAAATGCCCTTCCTCGCCATCGAAGGCGCGATCGACCACATAGCCTGCATCCGCCAGCGCGTCGGAGATCTGCCGGTTCAGGTCCTTGTCATCTTCCACGACCAGAATGCGCATCGCTGCCCCTTCGCTGCCGATCAGTTTGCGGGAACCATGAATTCGGCCCGCCGGGGCCGCTCGCCGTCCCGTCCGGGAACGCGGATGACGACCCGGCACATGGTGCGGCCGCCGCTGTTGACCGCCGTGGCCTGCATCAGCTCCCCGCCTCTCTGCAAGGCGATCTGCCGGCCGATGGCATAACAGTTCACCGCCACCGGCTGCACCAGCGACTCTGGCTTCGGATCGGCAAGCGGCATCGCCCGCACCGGCGCAAGGCCGGCCAGAAGCGCCAGAAGCAGAACCTGGTGCCGAAGCATGTTTTTGACAGGTTTCATAGCGGGCGGTTTATCGCATTGGTGCTGAACATGAAATGAACATAAGACCATTTCGCCGAATTGCTCAAATCGATTAGCTGGCTTGTTTCCGCCGCGGCAGTGAACCGCGGCGGAAACCTGTCGAAAGGCCCGTTTCAGCCGATACGGCTCGTCGCAAACACGCGCCCCAGGATCGCCGCCAGCGCCGAGACGGCGGTGATCGCCTGCAGGAGCGTATCGGTCAACGCCGAGCCGTCGAGGCCTTCCACGGGCAGACCCAAAAGTCCGGCTGCCGCGGTCGCCACGGAGACGAGCGAGGCCCATATGGTACGCGAAAGATACCAGGGTTTCGAACCTGTCATGAAGTCATCCTTTCTGCTGGGTTGAATTATCGGACCAGGATTGAGGCGGTCGCCGGCACGCCCGCGCCGAGCGCGCCCAACTGGCTGATGGTCACGGTGATGCTTTCGGGAATTTCGCCGAAATCGACGGATATCTGCTCTTGCCTGTAGGTCCATGACGGAACGGACACCGTTGCCGCCCGGACCGTGCCGCCTGCTTCAGACATCACCGCGATGCGGTAGGCTTCCGTCTCCTCGCCGAGCGGAATCTCTTCCGTCAGCCAGCTATCGGCATCGATACGGCCGCGCCGCATCCAGGAGATCGCCAGATCGCCGTCAGCGTCGAGACGCCCGCTTATATGGACGGGCGACAGCGGCAGCCTGCTCCGGACGCCGCCGGTCTCGGCCTGCATGACGAAATGCGCGTCGGAAATGTCGAAGCCGGCGGGGCCGACGCGCCAGTTGAGTTGCAATCCCGTTTCCGAGGGAATCCGCGTGCATCGCGGGACCGGCGACCAGATGCCGGACCCGCTGATCGAGGCCAAGCAGGGAGAGGGCAATGCGCCCGCCTATCGCGGCACGGCCTATGTGGTCATCGAACGCTTTCCAATCGACGACTATGGAAGGCGGATTCCGCAGTTCCAGTTCGAGGTGATGCGGCCGGTGGGCGCGCTCAACGGGCAGATCCGTTCCGTTGCACTGATTCCCGGCTCGACGGAATACGGCCTCCTGCCCAGACCGGTGAAGCTGACGGTGCGGCCAGGCGAGGATGTCATGGTCAACCGGCACATGCTTTCTGCGGCGAGCGACATCGAGGCCTCGCTGGACGAGTTGCAGGCGCTGTGCCCGAGGCTGGAGGCCGTGGCGCTGGTGGTCACCTGGTTCGGCGACGACCTGCGCGCGGGCCATTGCAGGCTGCGGCCGATGGTGACGCAGAACGACCCGGAAGGGCTGTCGGAGACGTGGACGGTCTCGGGCCTTGCGCGCGATGAGGTGCCGGTGGTCTCCATGAGCGAGGGCGGGCCGGCCTATGGCGGAACGCCGTCCGACGCTTCCGTGATTGAAGCGATAAAGCTGATCCGGGCGCGCGGCCTGAAAGTGACGCTCTATCCCTTTGTCATGATGGACGTGCCGGCGGAAAACATGCTGCCGAACCCCTATGGCGGGGCTTCGCAGCCAGCCTATCCCTGGCGCGGGCGCATCACCTGCGATCCGGCGCCGGGCGCGACCGGCTCTGCTGACAAGGCGGCTGCGGCGCGCATGCAGGTCGAGGCTTTTGCGGGCCAGGCGCGGCTTTCGGATTTCGCGGCGACGGATGAGGAAGTGCGTTTCACAGGCGATGCCGACGACTGGGGTTATCGGCGGTTTCTTCTCCATTACGCGAAGCTCGCGGAAGCGGCTGGCGGCGTGGACGGTTTTCTGATCGGTTCCGAACTGCGCGGGCTGACGGTGCTGCGCGACGGGGAAAACCGCTTTCCTTTCGTCGAGGTGCTGGCCGAACTCGCGGGCGAGGTGCGCGGCGTGCTCGGTCAGGAAACGCTGATCACCTACGGCGCCGACTGGAGCGAATATTTCGGCCATCAGCCACAGGATGGCAGCGGCGACGTCTTCTTTCATCTCGATCCGCTCTGGGCGCATGAGGCGGTGGATGCGGTCGGCATCGACAATTACATGCCGCTCTCCGACTGGCGCGACGCCGACCATGCCGGCGGCAATCCGGACGGCTTTCTCGGTCCTTATGACGCGGCGGGCCTGCGCCGCATGATCACATCGGGCGAGGGCTACGACTGGTTCTATGCAGATGCCGGGGACCGGCCGGAGAGACGGCGGACGCCGATCACCGACGGCGCCCATGGCAAGCCCTGGGTCTATCGCTACAAGGATATTGCAAGCTGGTGGTCGAACCCGCATTTCGACCGCATAGGCGGCGTGGAGGCTGCGGACCCGACAGCATGGGTTCCGAAATCCAAGCCTGTGATCTTCACCGAGATCGGCTGTGCGGCGGTGGACAAGGGACCGAACCAGCCGAATGTCTTTCCCGACCCGAAATCCTCCGAGAACGCCGCGCCCTATTTCTCCAGCGGCGGCATGTCGGATCTGGCGCAGCGGCGGTTTCTTGCGGCGCATTACGGTCATTGGTCTTCGGAGGATGCAGCCGTCAATCCCGTCTCGAACCTCTATGGCGGGCGCATGGTCGATCCGGGCTCGATCTGCGTCTGGGCCTGGGATGCGCGGCCGTTTCCGGCTTTTCCGCTCCATGGCGACGTGTGGAGCGATGGACGGAACTGGTCGTGCGGCCATTGGCTGAACGGCCGGCTGAGCGGGGTCGCGGTGGACGATCTCATCAATGCGATTCTTGCCGATTTCGGCCTGTCGGCGGCGGATACGGACGGGGCGGAGGGCTCGCTTGCCGGTTATGTCGTGGCCGATCCGGGCACGGCGCGGGCAGCACTGGAGCCGGTCTGCGACCTCTTCGGGCTGGCGGTGCGGGAGGATGCGGGCAGGCTGGTCTTTTCGACTGAAACCGGAGCCGGAGCAACCGTCGAGCCGGCGGCGCTCGTGGTCGAGGAAGATGCGCCCGTGATCGAGCGGGTGCGCGATCCCGACAGCGCATTGCCGACGGGCGTAGTGGTGGTGATCGCGCGGGTTTCCGCGCCGCCCAGCAGGATTTCGGTCGGAACCATCAGGCCGCGCGTCTCACGACCCTTCGACAATTCCTGATGCACCTCGCCCTCGAGGCCGGTCAGCTTGCCGGCGAGGCTTTCGGTCGCCGCCTTGGCGAGCGAATAGTTGCGCAATTCGCGGCGCATTTCGCCGCCGTCGATCTGCTCGCCGGCCGCCTCGATGCGTTCAAAGGTAGCGAGCCGTTCGGCGCGGTCGATCTGTTCACCGATCGAGCGGGTTTCCTTGTCCAGGGCGTCGAACTTCGTGCGCTCGCTGTCGTCGAGGTCGCGGTTGTCGTTCATCGCCTTATCGTTGATCGCCCGCATTTCCGCGATCTTGGCGGCGCGCTGCTCTTTCAGGTCGTGCAGTCTCGGCATTGCCGTTTCTCCATCTAGGGGTTGTGCCGCCTCACGGCGGGTTTAGGGTCCATCGGGCCGGGCGTCTCACGACGTTCAGCGCTGGGAAGTGCCGTCTCACGACGGGGCATCGCGGCGCACATGATGCGCCGTGAATTCAGGGAGAGGATAAAATTCCTGTGGATCATGCGCGGCCCTTTGCCGGCAGCCCCGCAAGGCCGCGCTTCCGGGCCGCGAAATTCACGATGCTGGCGACTTCGCCGGCCACGTTCTTTTCGGGACAGCCAAGATCACGAAGCTCCTGAGCGACACCGGCCCAGATACCCTTGCGCATGTCGCAGAACCGCACCGCGAACTTCGCGTCGTCACTTTCGAGCTGGCTGGCGCGCCGCATCGCCACGAGGCAAGCGGCTTCGTAGCGATCGGCGATTTCCACCGTCTTTGCCGGCGGCACGCCGGCCCATTCTTTCCGGCCGCTCATTCGCCTGCCTCACTCATGGCAGCAGCCACGGCGGCGAATTCCGAACCGCCAACAAATCGCTCAAATCCGACACCGGAAGCTTCCGACATGACGGCCTGATAGGCATTGCCGAATGCCATCTGTTCAGTCGACCGGCCGTCCGCCTTGGCGTCGGCCATCATGCCCAGGAACTCGTGCACGAACTCGATCTTCTGCGGGCCAAGATAGTCGGCCTGGTCATCGCCATCGGCCGTGAGTTCGTCGACCACGGAATGCGCCAGCGTGAAAGTAAAGGTGCCCATCGGCACCGGACCCTTCACGCGCATTTCCAGACCCGGCACGTCAGCCGCGCCCTCGCCGTAGAAGCCTTCCGGCATAGGCGAATGCCAGATCACGCGGCCGGTTTCGCCGAGACGGTACAAACGAACGAATGCCGCCGCAAAATCAAAGAACTTCGCATCTTCGGCGAGTTCCATTTCGCGGCGGAGGATCGCGACCAATTTCGAGTGCTTCTGACCCGGCGCAACATGCATGTTGGCGTATTGCAGGAAGAAATTCGGCAGATCGGTTGGCCCGGCCGAAAGGATCGCCAAGAGAAGCTTTGCGGCGTCCCTGTCTGTCTTTTTACGGGCACCCCGTCCGCGTTTAGTGCGTTCCCACCAGCCAATGCGGCTCAGCGTCAGCGCGTAAGCCTCCACCGTCGAGAAGGGCATACGCACACTGGCACTAAGCGCCCTCACCAAGTCTGCTGCCGTCCCTGCCATCTAGATCGAGCCTGCCATGTTCGTCAGCAAAACCTAGCAGGCTCGGTTTCAAATCACAAGATAAACCTTGTGCGCTATGTTATAATTGTGGATTGCTCATTCAGCCCAATACAGGAACACGGCGCGGCCCGCCTACATAGCGGCCGAGAATGCGAACAATCTGCAGCTTTTCCGAGCGTGCGACGCGCAGCCCACAGGAGAGCGTATAGCATTCTTTGGGATCGCCAGCCGGAACGAACCGTCCGTTATGATCGCGGCCGGTGAACCCCTCGTAGCCCATCAAATGTGGTGCGCCGCCTGAGAATTGAGCGACTCTCTCAGATCGTTGAGGGTGTTAGGATCGCCCAGGGTCGTGAAGACGGTGCGAACGTGAATGCCGCAATGGCTGGCGCTGAATTCGGCGGCCATCTTGTTAATGTCGGCACCTTTGGCGTCGCAACGCGAGTTGACTTCGACGTTTCTGTGACAGCCGAAACAAAAGGTGGAGCAGGCGCGAAGCTGAGCGTTTTCGGAGTCGGTGTCGAAGGCGGTGCGGGACATACAGCAGGCTCCGCAAATCGCATCAGCTTCAGCGTGCCCGTGCGTCTACCCGATGGGGACAAGGAACGCGAAAAACGCATAAGGGATGAGCAGAGCCGTGAAATGGCGGAGATGAACGCAAAGCTCCGCAATCGTCGCGGTAGCTATCTAGACGATGGATGGAACGGCCTTTAGGCGACCAGTTCAGCCAGGCACGCCGGCAACGCTTCCGGCTCGTGCCGTTTCGAGATACTGAGCGCCATCGTCAGCGCTACAAGCCCGTCGATCCGGCCTGCCGCCTTCGATTTGTCGAGCTTGCGCCCGCCGGCCGGATCGCGCGTGACCACGGCGTTCGCGGCGCACATGTTGAGCACCGGGTTGCCGCCGTGCCGCAACAGCTTTTCGGCCACACACCTTTCGAGCATGTCGACGGCCGGCGAGAAATCTTTGAAGCCCTGCCCGAACGGCTGGAGCGGCAACACCGCGCCGATCAGCCCCAACTCGCGTTTCAGGTCTTCGATGCGCCAGCGGTCATAGGCGAGCGCCTGCATGTTGTAGCGGGAAGCCGCGTTCGCCAGCACGTCCGCGACGAAGCCCGGATCGATCGTCGCGCCGGGAATGAGGGTGATATGCCCCTGCTTCGCCCATAGATCGTAGGGCACGCGGTCCTCGTTCGATCGGTCCTCGATGTTGGCTTCCGGCATGAAGAACCGCGCCAGCACGTCATAGCGGCCCTTTTCGTCGGGAAACACCATGACGAAGGCGGTCAGGTCGCGGGTCGCGCCCAGGTCGAGGCCGGCATAGCATTCGCGGCCGTCGAGCGCGGCCATGTCGACCGCGCCGCCGCAGGCGTCCCATTCTGCCTTGTGGATGAAGCGCGAGACGGCGGAAACCCGCTGGTTGAGGATCAGGTTGCGAAACGCCGCTTCCTTCGACGGCACAAGCCGCGCCTGCCCGGCCTGCCGCTGCACGTCTTCAAGCGATCGGAAATCGCCGATCGCAGGGTTCGCCAGCCGCCAGGTCGACGGCTCCCACGGATCGGCGTCCTGCGGCGCGGCGTAGAGCGTCAGGTGAAACGAAGGATCCTCGATGTCGCCAGACTGGACGCGCAAGCCGTAATCGACCAGCTCCGACATGACGGCAATCGCCTTGGTCTTCTCATTGTGGCAGCGTTCGCAGAGGCTCATCAGTTCATCGAGCGAAGGGAAAGGATCGCCGCCGGCATTGATAGCCTTCACATGGTCGACGGCCACGGCCTGCACCGCGCGGCCGCGCAATTCGCATGCGTAGCACAGTGGGTTCACGGCAAGCTTCGCCAGCCTGAGCCGCCGCCAGTTCCTTGTGTTGTAGGGCCAGTCAGCCACGGCGCACCTCGCTTGCCAGCCTCAGCAGCCCGGCCACGATCTCACTCTTGTCCTCGTGGAAGCGCTCAGGCCAGCGCGGCGACGGTGCCAGCCGCTCTATCTGGCGCGCATACTCGTCCAGCAGGATCGACAGTTGCCGCCCGTCTGGCACCGGCCTTCGGGTTTCAAGCAGCATCGCAGCGCCTCCCCGTTCCCGGTTGCGCTCGGCTTCGCCATCGCATCCCCTCATAAGCCCCTTGCTGCCTTTCAACCGGCTCGACGTGGAAGGTTTTAGATGACTGGTTTCCCGTGGTAGGACACGAATGTCCCCCTATCGGGCGAGGCTTCGGCCCCATCTTGATCCAGGTCGACCATTCGCCCGAGACGATGCGCACGACGTTCGACAGGTGCTTGCGGCCTTCTACCGGCCGTTCCGCGACCGTGATCCATTCCAGTTCGGCAAGGCGATCCTGAGCGCGCTTCGCCGTCTTGCGGCACATGCCGCCGCGCGCCGCGATCTCATCAAGCGTCAGCTCGCACCGGCCCGTGCGGTGAACCTCATCCGCGACGATGCGCGCATAGGCAACTTGGCTGGTTGTGAGCATGCCGGCCATGACAGGCGGCATGGGCCAAGTTGCCGCGAGCGTCCGACGACGATGGATGGATTTTTCCCGATCCGGCGAGCGCTGCGGGCGCGGCTTGGCGACCTGCGGCTTCGCCGCGCGCATCGTGCCGTCATGCAGCACGACCGCGCTGCCCGCCCCGTCCAGTGCGGCAACGATAATGCCGCAGGCATCCGACGTCCGGCGCGATCCGGCCGGCGGGTCCACCGCCACCACGATCCGCCTCAAGTCCAGCGGCCCCGTGCCGACGGCGCTTTCCAGCAGCGCCCGCGACCACAGCGCGTCCTCGCGATCCTCGATCATTTCGCCGTCGAGTTCCTGGCGGCCGAGCCGCGTACCGGCATATTTCTGCCGCACCGTGCGCAGGAAGGCCGCAGAGAGATGCGCGGCATTGTCTCCAGTCTTCATCTGCGTCGTCGTCACCGAAGTGTCCGCCATCAGCCGCCACATCATGGGCACCGGCTTCGGCGTCGTGGTGACGAGCTGCTGCGGACGAATGCCCAGCCGCAGGCCGAATTGCAGCATGTCGAAGGTTTCTTCCCCCTTGCGCCATTTGGAAAGCTCGTCGCACCAGGCCGCATCGAATTGCGGCCCGCGCAAGCTCTCCGGGTCTTCCGAGGAAAAGACCTGCGCCACCGCCCCGTTCGGCCAGACCAGCCGCCGACGGCTCGGCTCGTAGCGCGGCCGGTTGCGGCGCGATATGGACAGGATGCCGGAAGGTCCCTCGATCATCACCTCGCGCACGTCGCCCAGCGTCTCGCCCACCAATGCGATCTGTCCGTATTTCCTGTCCTTTTCCGTGAAGGGCGGGTAGCCGCGCACCAGCGCGTTCACCCATTCCGCCCCAAGCCGCGTCTTGCCGGAGCCGCGCCCGCCGACGATCATCCATGTGTCGAGAACCGGCCGCCAGACCGGATACTGCGCCAGCCGCGCCGTGCCGAACCATTCCTCGGCGATGTCAGGCGCCAGCTCCTGCCCGATGTTTTCCTGCAACCATCTGGCCTGCAAGCTCAGTTGCAAGCTCGACAATGCGATTGTTGATGCGTTCGAGTGCGGCGGCCATTTCTGCATCGGATTTTATCTGGTTCTCTTTGGCGCGTTCGGGACCGTGCGTGATTTCGCCGATCTTCTCGACCATCCGCAGCATGGCCGACAGCGCGTCGATGCGCGCCTTGTCGTAGCTGCCCGCCTCCTCGCCCTCGGCGCTCACCGCCTCCAGGTCGCGCACCAGCCGGTCGGCAAGCGCCGTCAGCCGACGTTCGAGCGCGGCATGGTCCACCGGCTCGCCCGGTGGTCCCCCCGCCTGGATGCCGGCCACACCCCAGCCTTGCCGCGCTGCCAGCTTGCCGAGCAGCCTCGGCGAGCGGTGCGACACCAATGCCAGCGTTTCGATCGTGGCCGGCGCGCCCTCGTAAAGCGCGCGCAAGCCGGCCGTCACGGCAGTGCTCGTTGGCATCCGTTGCTCCATATCCGAATGTCTTGGGAAGAGAGTGTTCGAAAAGAAAAAGCCGGAAATCCGCACCCGCTACGACCGAGGCCATCCGGCCACCGCCACGCTGAACGCACATTTCCGACGATGATGAAAAGCTACCAGACCACCGTTACGATGTCAAGGACTATTTTCCTAATTATATAGATGACAAAAGTGACAGATTCGCATATACCGGAAGAGCGTGACAGGCCGGACGAAATTCACGAGTTGAGAATAGAGCTACTGCGGCAGTGGCTTGACGCTCATGCGGATCATTGCGGTTGCGCGGATATACCTTGGCCACAAACTAACAAGTGCCAATGGCTGATGCCGGCAATCATTACGGATCGGATTCATCCCAATGAGGTTTACTTGCTTCTGCTTGAAGCAAGGGGAGAATCGTTTGGACTTCGTTTACAAGCGCCTGAAGGTTGAACTCTTGGCCCCAAAAAACGATTTCGGTGGTTTGGGGGTCAAAGAGCCGAAACATGTCGATGGTATCAAGGCCAACAATTGTTCTGTCTTTAGGGCCAATGTTCTTGTCCGCATGATTGTGTCGTTGTGACTCGGACCACCAGCGATCAATGCGTTCATCCATGTGCTCAAAGTGGTTGCGCATGGTGACCTCGCGTAGCGGAGAATTATCTGAGATGCCTATGCTGTCTCGCAGGCGCTTTCTTTGTTCAGACCGCTTCCCGCCTTGCCCCCAGAGCATTTTTGAGATGTTGGCTCCCGCGCTGAGAAGGTTTTGGATGCCGTAGAACACCCGATTATTGTCGTGCTGGGCTAGACCTTGGTTCACTTCGTTTGCGGAAGCGAGCAGGAAGTGGCACTGGTCTAGCACCTGGTGCTGAAAGATTCTGAGATGGAAAGTGTCCATGGTCCCCCCCTCCAAGAGTGACAAGAATGACCTTAACGAAACCAAGCGCATTATGGAGCGCTTGGTAAAAACCCCTCCCGATCCTAAGGGCAAGAAGCCGAAAGGCAAAGCGGATCAGGATAGGAATAAAAATTCGCGCAAATCACAGAAACCGAAAACAGATTGATTTACGAATCGAAACCAAATCGGTTACATGCATGTTATAAAAAGACCCCGCCGAAGCGGGGCCAAGGTGACACTAGTTACCGGGAGGGATAACCCCGGCAGTGTTGTTGGACGAATTCGAGTCGTCCGAACCGTGTGCGCCAGTAGCACCTGACGTGCACAGCTTTGGGCCATGAACATATCGCCATGTTCGTGTCCTCCATATGTGGCCGGGGTGCCCCCGGCTGGCCAGAACGCCGGATTGCGCCCCGCCGGTAAAGGGCGTCGTTCCGGTGTTTGGCCGATATGGAGTCAGGCCTGATTCGGGACTCTATAAATTTTTCGGTGAAAGGCGAGTCCCGCCGTTCACGTTTTACCCCGTTTCCCCACGCGGTGTTTTCTTAGAAGCTTATGCGCCTTCTGCTTAGGCGTTCGCGGCTTGGTGAGTACTTTGATAAGTGAGGCGCTTGCCTTCGATGGCCTGCATGATGGCTTCGGCGCGTTCTGCGTCCGTCCAGCCCAAAGCCTTGCGACGGTTGTAGCGGAAATCAAACTCTGAAAGGTAGCGGTGCAAGTGGGCTTCACCGCAATGCTGGTAGACGCCGACCATGCCGCGCTTGAAGATCGAGAACACGTTCTCAATCGTGTTTGAATGGATGACGGTGCCATCCTTTTCGAAGCGGGCATATTCCTTTGCCGAATGCTTCACAGTGTCGTGCTTGGCGTATTCCTCGCCAATCTCGACATAAAGGCGCGACTCGTCGGTGTAGAGGACGGATTTGCGATCTGCGTTACGGACCAGCACGTCACGCACGGTTGCCTTGGTGGCATCGTTCAGGTGAAAGGTGCGCGTGCGTCCGCCACGCTCGACAAGGCCGACAACGATGCGCTTTTGCGCACCGCCTGATTTGCCCGACTTAGTATAAGTCGGAACGCGGCCACGAGCGAGCTTGCGCGGTGTCTCACGCTTGCCGATGTAAGTTTCGTCGGCTTCGATTGTCTTGCCTTCGCCACCAAGCGGGCCTGACGTTTCGGTGTCCTCTTTCATAGCTTCGCGAATACGATGCGCCATGAACCAAGCGGTCTTGTAGGTAACGCCAAGCATGCGATGCAGCTGGTGCGCTGACATGCCCTTTTTGGACGAGGCGATGAGATAGGTTGCCATCCACCACTTGGTGAGCGGAACCTTTGAACGCTCAAAGACGGTCCCAACCGTCACGGTGAACTGCCCCTTGCATTCGTTGCAGTAGTAGAGTCCCGGACGGTGCGAACGCTTCCGGCCTTCGACCTTGGCAATCTTGCTCTGATCGGAGTTTCCGCA
>Ga0164243_10007453_pt1 | contig 16337 bp, 8 predicted proteins | sample OricompcompostOP_FD_108781 | JGI IMG/M metagenome (GOLD analysis project Ga0164243, IMG submission 108781) | Organic Plus compost microbial communities from Emeryville, California, USA - Original compost - Organic plus compost (OP) | ecosystem: Engineered > Solid waste > Mixed feedstock >...
CTGATGTTCGACGTCGAGCTGTGGAAGAAAACGCGGCTGCTCGTCGGCGGACGCATCGACGGCTCGCAGGCGGACAACGTCGATCGCGCCGGCAGGTTCGACCCGACCGCCGGCACGTCCGGCGAGCCGGGCGCATACGCAGCCGCCGACAGCGTGGCGAGCGCCTGGGACAGCGAAACATCGTGGACCGCGAGCCTTTCCCACGAGCTGCTGCCGGACGTGTGGCCCTACGCAACGCTCGCGAAAGCGAGCATCGTGCTCGACGGCAACAACAATGCGCTGACGAACGCGACGATCGAAGCGGGCCACATCGGCGCGGCGCGGCTCGCCGAGATCGGCGTGAAGGCGAGCCTCCTGGATCATCGGCTGTTCATCGCCGCATCGGCATACGAGCAGGCGCGCATCGGCGTCGATGCGGGCGATCCCGACAGCCTCGTATACGCGTACGCGACCGCAACGCGTTCGCGCGGCGCGAGCCTGGAGATCAAGTGGGTGCCGGTCCGCGATCTGTTCGTATCGTTCTATGCGCTGCGCCAGTCGACCCGCTTCGATCCGAACGTCGGCAGCACGCAGCTCGTCGATGCGCGCACCCTCGGCTTCCAGGACGTGCTGGACGATGCGGGCAACGTGATCTATCCCGCGGAAGCGTTCCTCTACGGCGGGCGCAGCCGCATCGTCGTGCCCGGCGGCATGAAGCAATACGAAAAGAAGCAGGGAAATCCGCAAACGCAGCTCGCCTTCAGCGCCAGCTATCAATGGAACCGGCTCGGCCTCACGTTCAGCGGCAACTATTTCTCGAGCACGTGCACCGGCCGGCTGTGCACCGTGCGCCTGCCGGAGAGCTACGTGCTCAACGCGGGCGCGTTCGTCGATCTCGGGCGCGTGAGCATCAAAGCCGACGTCAGCAATCTCGCGAACGAGCGCTACTTTCGCGCGCGCACCGGCGATACGTTGGGCAACGTGCTCGCGCAGGCGATGCCCGGCCGCCGCTGGCAGCTCACGCTGAAGTACGTGTTCTGACCGTAGGGTCTCCCGATCTGCCCGCGTCTGCTTGCAAGCATGCAGGCCGGCGCCGTTGCCGGCATTCGCACAACCAGATGGGGAGCCTATGCATACGAGTTTTCGCCGCAGTTCGACATTGTTGGCACACGCGGTTTCGGCCGTTCTCTACGGCGCCGCGGTCCTCGCTCCGGCCGGCGCATTCGCGCAGGAGTCGGCGGCGGAAGCGGGCGCGCCCGACGGGTCCGGCGATGTCACCGAGCTCAGCGACATCAGCGTCAGCGAAGATCCGCTGCGTGCGATATCGAACGAGCCCAGCGCGTCTTCGTTCGGCTTCTCGAAGCCGCTGCTCGAAACGCCGCGCGCGATCTCGTTCGTCTCGGAAGAGCAGATCACCCTGCTCGGCATCTCGACGGCCGACGATCTGACGCGCGTCGTGCCTGGCGTCTTCACGAACCGCCGCTGGGGATTGCAGGGCGGCGTCGACGTTCGCGGCGTCGCTGCGGACATGTATTTCCGCGGCATGAAGCGGCTCAGCATGCAAGGGCATGCGCGCACGTCGTTCACGGGCATGGATGCGATCGAAGTCGTGAAGGGTCCGCCATCGCCGATCTACGGCATGGGCCGCATGGGCGGTTACACGAACATGTATCCGAAGGCAGGCCGCGCGAAAACCGGCGCCTATCTGCCGGAGTCGCAGGGTTTTGCGCAAGTGGTCGCCGGATCGTGGGAGCGCTCGGAAGTTTCCTTCGGCCTGGGCGGCCCGCTGAGCGTCGGCGAGCGGCCCGGCGGCTACTACATCTATGGCGTGTACGAAGACACGCCGCAAACGTGGGTGGAGCAGGTGCATGCAAAGCAGAAGCTGCTCCAAGGCGCAACGAGCATCGACAACGTCATCGGACCGTTCCGGCTCGAGACCGGCGGTCAATACCAGAACTCGAACACCGCCGGCGCGTATCTGACGCGCACGTCGCAAGCGCTCGTCGACTCGGGCCGGTACGTCCGCGGCGTGCCGCTCGTGAATCTCGATTCGAACGGCGACGGACAAATCGGCTTCCTCGAGACGCATCAGAACTCGCCGGTGCTCGGCAACGTGACCTCGACCAATCGGCCGCTGGTGCAGCGGTTTCGCTGGCCGACGGATCCGGCGACGGGTCAGCCCGTCGCATTCGACGGCGGCTTCGCGGGCGTCCCCGGCATTCCGCAGACGATGCTCGACTACTTGAATGCGCATCCCGAAATCAACTGCCGCGCGGCGGAGGTGATGCGCTCGATGCCTGCCGGCGGGCCCGTGCCGACGAGCGGACAATTGCCGGTCGGCTTCGTGCTCGACCCGTGCAGCGTCGGCTACGACCAGGTCAACCCGCGCCGCGGCGCGTACGAACAGGAGCAGGACGCGCAGCTCACGCTGCTCTATGCCGACCTCGTGTACGACACGGACCCGAACTTCACGATCAAGAACCAGCTGTTCTACGACCGCATGGAAACGTTCAAGAACTCGCAGCTGCCGTACGGCGAGCGCCAGTCGATCTGGGCGATCGAAGACAAGCTCACCGTCACGAAGCGCATTCCGAGCGAGGCGCTGCCGGGCTGGCTGAGCGTGAATGCGCTGGCATCGCTCAACCATCGCATCACGAGCGCCTATGCCGCGGACGGCGGCGGCGACTACGACTACCGCAACGACATCATGGCCGGCGACGGCACGTTGATTCCGAACGCGAGCTTCTGGAACAACCTGGAGAACGGCTCGTACGAAACCGGCGCGCCGAAGACGAACATTCAGGACAGCAAGTATTCGGAGACGGGCATCGGCGTGATGTTCGACATCGACATCTTCCGCAATACGAACGTCATCCTCGGCGCGCGCATGGACTGGGCCGATGCGAAAAGCTCCGACGGCGTGCGCTTCAGCGAGTTCTGCACGGCCGCCGCGCCGTGCACGTCCAATTCGGCGCTCATCGGCGAGTGGCTCCCTTACGAAAAGGCGGAGGCGTCCGACGACGGCGCGTCCTACAGCATCGCGGTCGCGCACCAACTGCCGTGGGGCTTGCGCCCGTATGCGACGTACGCCAAGGCGAGCGCGGTGCTCGACGCGGCGAACAACGTTCTCGACGTCGGCACGGTGACTGCGCCGGGCGGCTTCATCGGCGAATCGGAACTCAAGGAGGTGGGGCTCAAGGCGACGCTGTTCGGCGGCAAGCTGCTGTTCACGACGGCGGCGTACGAGCAATCGCGCACCGACCTTTCGAACAATCCCGACGATCCGACTGCCGCCGCGGACGTGACGAGCTCGCAGGCGCGCGGCGTCGAAGTGGAGATCAAGTGGGTGCCGACGCGCGACATCTTCCTGCAGGCGTACGCGCTGTTCCAGGAGATCGAATACATCTTCGCGACGAGCGCGAACATCGAGCTGACCGGTAGCCAGCTCGGCTTCATGGACGTCGTCGATCCGGTCACCGGCGAGGTGCTCTATCCGGCCGACGCCTTCATCTACGGCGGCCGCAATACAGTGAGCCTGCCCACCGCGCTGCGCTCGCAATACACGACGCGCAACGGCAACCCCGAAACGCAGGTGGGCTTCAACGGCAGCTGGCAGATCACGAAGAACTTCGGCGTGAACATCGGCGGCAACTGGTTCTCGGAGACGCCGGTCACGCGCATCGAGACGATCACCCTGCCCGAGGCGACCGTGTTCAACGCGGGCTTGACGTGGACGTCGGGAGAATGGCACGTGCAATTGAGCGGCACGAACCTGGCCGACGAGCGCTATTACCGTTCGCGCAACGGCGATACGCGCACGCTGCTGCTCAGCTCGATGCCCGGCCGCGCCTGGGCGTTGACCATCAAGCACGAGTTCCGCTGAACATGCGCGCCGCTCTTGCATTGCGCCTTGCGTGCGCGCTGGCGATCGGTCCGTGCTCGTCGGTCGCGGCGCATGCCGCGACCTTCGACCTGCAAACCGCGACGATCGAGGACATCAACAAGGCGTTCGACGCGGGCGCCCTCACGTCGGAAACGCTCGTGCAGCTCTACCTGAACCGCATCGAGGCGTACGACAAGAAGGGGCCGAACATCAACGCGATCGTTACGCTGCAGCCGCGCGCGCTCGAAATGGCCCGCCAGCTCGATCGCGAGCGCAAGGAGAAAGGTCCGCGCAGCCCGCTGCATGGCGTGCCGGTCGTCCTCAAGGACCTGTTCGATACGAAGGACATGCCGACGAGCGCAGGCTTCCTGCCGCTCAAGCATTCGCAGCCGATTCACGATGCGACGGTCGTCGCGCGCCTGCGCGATGCGGGCGCGATCATTCTCGCGAAAGTGAACATGAGCGACTGGTTCGGCGTGCCGAAGCCCGGCGACCAGAGCACGGTTCTCGGCCGCACGTCGAATCCGTACAACCTGGAGCTGACGCCAGGCGGCTCGAGCGGCGGTACGGGCGCGGCGCTTGCGGCCGCTTTTGCGCAGATCGGCCTCGGCTCCGAGACCGGCGTGTCGATCCGCAATCCCACCGCGAACAACAGCATCGTGGGCCTGGCGCCCACGCGCGGACTGATTCCGCGCACGGGCCAGGTGATGACTTCGTTCACTCAAGAGCGCGCCGGGCCGATGGCGCGCTCCGTGTACGACGTCGCCGCGCTGACCGGCGTCGTGGCCGGCTTCGATGCGGAGGACCTGCTCACGATCGTCGCGCCGGGGCGCGTTCCGGCGGCTGCGTACACGACGTTCCTCGACGCCGACGGCTTGCGCGGCGCCCGCATCGGCGTGTTTCGGGATCTGTTTCGCAAGGGCGAGAAGCATGCCGAGGGCGTCGCCCTCGTCGAGAAGGCCGTCGCGCAGATGCGCCAGGCGGGCGCCGTGATCATCGACGACGTCTCGACGGGCATCGACCTGTTTCCGCTGCTCGAGGACACGCGCACGAACTATTACGAGGCGCAGTTCTCGTACAACCTGTACTTCCGCCGTCTCGGGCCGAACGCCGTGATCCACGACATGGACGAGCTGCTCGCGAAAGGCGGCAAGCTCGTCAAACCGAGCATCGTGAACGGCTATCGCGAGTTCAACTCGCTGATGCAGCACCGCGACTTCCTCGCGCGCCGCGATACGCAGGAGACGATCAAGGGCGAGGTCGTCGCGCTGATGGACAAGTACCGGCTGGATGCGCTCGTGTATCCATTCAAGTCGCTGCCCCCGGAAGGGCACACCGAGCGCGTTGCGGAGAAGGACAATCCGCTGAGCTCCGTCACGGGTCTGCCCGCATTGCTCGTGCCCGCGGGCTATACCAGGCGCGAGAACGGTCCGATCGCCGTGGAGTTTCTCGGCCGTCCCTTCAGCGAGCCGACGCTGTTCAAGCTGGCGTACGCGTACGAGCACGTGTCGAGGAATCGCAAGGTTCCGCCGACGACGCCGCCGCTGCCCGGCGAGCGGTTCGATTACTGAGCAGGTAGGGGGCGCTCGGGAATTGCTCGTCTTTCCTGCGTCAGTGGCGCGATCGACGCGCTTCGAACGAAAGGGGCATCCATGCGTGAACGAGCTCGACGCGATGTTTCGGCTTTGCTTGCACAATGCGTCTCCACGATCCTGTGCGCGTCCGCGGCGCTGCTGCCGCTGACGGCGCTGGGCCAGGAGAGCGCTCCCGACACGGCAAGCGAAGATCTCACCGAGCTCAGCGACATCGCCGTCACCGAGGATCCGCTGCGCGCAATCTCGAACGAGCCGAGCGCATCGTCCTTCGGCTTTGCGAAACCGATCCTGGAAACGCCGCGCACGGTGTCGTTCGTGTCGGAAGAGCAGATCACGCTGCTCGGCATTTCTTCGGCCGATGATCTCACGCGCGTCGTTCCCGGCGTGTACACCAATCGCCGCTGGGGTCTGCAGGGCGGCGTCGATGTGCGCGGCGTTTCCGCGGACATGTACTTCCGCGGCATGAAGCGCTTGAGCATGCAGGGCCACGCGCGCACGTCGTTCACCGGCATGGATGCAATCGAGGTCGTGAAGGGCCCGCCCTCGCCGATCTACGGCATGGGACGCATCGGCGGCTACACGAACATGATTCCGAAAGCCGGCCGCGCGAAAACGGGCGCATACCTTACGGAGCCGCAAGGCTTCGCCCAACTCGTCACGGGATCGTGGGACAAATCGGAAGTTTCTTTCGGCATCGGCGGGCCGATGCCGGTCGGCGATCGGCCCGGCGGCTACTACGTGTACGGCATGCTGGAAGACAGCCCGGAAACGTGGATCGAGCAGGTTCACGCCAAGCAGAAGCTGCTGCAGGCGGCGTCGAGCGTCGACAACGCGATCGGTCCGTTCCGGCTCGAGGTCGGCGGGCAGTACCAGAACTCCAACACCGCGGGCGCGTTCATGAATCGCGTCACGCAGGATCTGATCGATGACGGCACTTACATCACCGGCGTACCGCTCGTAAACCTGGACACGAACGGCGACGGACAGATCGGCTTCCTCGAAACGCACCAGGGCTCGCCGATCCGCGAAGGCTCGCGCTACACCTCGACGAATCAGCCGCTGAATCAGCGCTTCGCGTGGCCGACCGTGAACGGGCAGCCGGCTGATTTCGCCGCGGGCTTTCCGATCGTCCCGGGCATTCCGCAAGCAATGCTCGATTACCTCAATTCGCCTGCGGGCTTGGCGGCGGCGAACTGCGCGGCCGCCGACATCATGCGATCGATGCCGGCGGGCGGGCCGACGCCGACGAGTGGGCAGCTGCCGGTCGGCTTCGTCCTGAATCCGTGCACGGTCGGGGAAGTGAAAGTCGATCCGCGCCGCGCCGTGTACGAGAAGGAGCAGGACGCCCAGCTGACGTTGCTGTTCCTGGATCTCGTGTACGACACGAATCCAGACTTCACGGTCAAGAATCAGCTCTTCTACGACCGCCTGGAGACCTTCAAGAACTCGCAGCTGCCTTACGGCGAGCGGCAGTCGATCTGGCGCGGCGAAGAGAAGTTCACCGTGACGAAACGCATCCCGGACGCGGTGCTGCCGAGCTGGCTGCGCATCAATTCGCTCGCTTCCGCGAACTACCGCATCACGAGCGCATACCAGGCGAGCGGCGGCGGCGATTACGATTTCCGCAACGACATCATGGCCGGCCAAGGCACGCTGATCACGAATGCGAGCTTCTGGAACAACCTGGAGAACGGCAGCTACGAAACCGGCGCGCCCAAGACGACGATCCAGCGCAGCAAGTACACCGAAACCGGCATCGGCGTGATGTTCGACATGGACCTCTTTCGCAGGACGAACGTCGTCGCCGGCGCCCGCTACGACTGGGGCGATGCCGCAGCCTGGGACATGCCGCGCTTCGCCCAGGACTGCGCCGCGCCGGCGCCGACGTGCGATTCGACGCCGGCGCCCGGGCAGACGATCGGCCGCTGGTTGCCGTATCAACGCGCGGATGGCTCCGACAGCGGCGCCTCGTGGAGCATCAGCGTGTCGCAGCAGCTGCCATTCAATGTCCGTCCGTACGTGACGTTTGCGAATTCGAGCATCGTGCTCGACGGCGCGAACAACCTGCTCAACCGCAGCACCGTGAGCGCGCCGGGCGGCTTCATCGGCGATGCCGAGCTCAAGGAAGTGGGCATCAAGAGCAGCTTTTTCGGCGGCAAGTTGTTGTTCACGACCGCCGCCTACGAGCAGACGCGAACCGACCTGTCGAACAATCCCGACGATCCGACGGCGGATGCCGATGTGACCAGCACGAAGAATCGCGGCGTCGAAGTGGAGATCAAGTGGATTCCGACGCGCGACATCTTCGTCCAGGCGTATGCGCTGTTCCAGGAGATCGAGTACATCTTCGCGAGCAGCGCGAACATCGAGCTCACCGGCCGCGAGCTCGGCTTCCAGGACGTCGTCGACCCGGCGACGGGCAAGGTCATCTATCCGGCCGAAGCGTTCGTGTACGGCGGCCGCCTGCAGGTGACCTTGCCGCCCGAGCTGCGCGCGCAGTACCTGACGAAGAACGGCAATCCCGAGACGCAGCTCGGCTTGAACGCGAGCTGGCAGATCACGAAGTCCTTCGGCGTGAACTTCGGCGGCAACTGGTTCGACGAGATTCCGGTGACGCGCATCTCGACCGTGACGGTTCCCTCGGCGCTCGTGTTGAACGCGGGCGTGACGTGGACGAACGGCAACTGGTATGTCCAGGCGAGCGGCACGAACTTGAACGACGAGCGCTACTACCGTCCGCGCAACGGCGACACGGTCGCGGGCCTGATGAGCGCGATGCCGGGCCGCGGCTGGGCGCTCACGCTGAAGCACGAGTTCCGTTGAGCTCGAGCGATGGGCCATGTTCGTAACTGCTGCGCCGCGCTCGTGCTGCTCGCTTGCGCGAGCGCCGACGCGGCCACGTTCGACCTCTCGACCGCGACGATCGCCGACATGCAGGCGGCGATCGACGCGGGCGCACTGAGCTCCGAGCAACTCGTCCGGTTGTACCTGAACCGGATCGAGGCGTACGACCAGAAAGGGCCGAAGCTCAATTCGATCCTGGTCACGAATCAAGACGCGCTCGCGATCGCGCGGGCGCTGGATGCGGAGCGCAAGACGAAGGGACGGCGCAGCCCGCTGCACGGGATTCCGATCGTCGCGAAGGACTTGGTGAACACCGCCGACATGCAGACGACCGGCGGGTTCATCGTGATGAAGGGCGCGATCCCGGCGAGCGATGCAAACGTCATCAAGCGGCTGCGAGACGCAGGCGCGGTGATCTTCGCGAAGACGAACATGAGCGACTGGCTCGGCCGCTCGCGTCCCGACGGCGGCAGCTCGATCGCGGGGCAGGTTGTCAATCCTTACGACCTGACGCGCACCGTCGCGCCCTCGAGCAGCGGCACGGGCGCGGCGATGGCGGCCTGGTTCGCGGCAGCCGGCATTGGCAGCGAAACCGGAACCTCGATCCGCAATCCGACGACCGACAGCGCGCTCGTCGGTCTCGCGCCGACGGAAGGATTGATCGGGCGCGGCGGCGCGATGGCCAATACATTCACGCACGAGCGCCTGGGGCCGATGGCGCGCAGCGCGCATGACGTGGCGGTCATGCTCGACGCGCTGATCGGGATCGACGCGAACGATCTCGTGACGGCTCAGTCGCTGACGCATTTGCCCGCCGTCTCGTACACGAGCTTTCTCGATTCTTCCGGCCTGCGCGGCGCGCGCATCGGCGTGCTGCGAGAAATGTTCCGCAGCGGCCCGGCGCACGCGGAGGGCCTGGCGCTCGCCGAGCGGGCGATCTTCGATCTGCACAAGGCCGGCGCGAACGTGTTCGATCCGGTGACGCTCGGTTTCGACCTCGGCCGCGTGCGCATGCTCAAGGTGAACTACTGGGAAGCGCAGACGATCCTCGACAAGTACTTCGCCGACTTCGGTCCCGCGGCGCCGTTTCGCAGCATTCGCGAGATGGTGACGAAATTTCCGAACGAGGCGAAGCCGTCGTTCGCGCAGGAGCTCGCGTACTCGCCCGGTCTCGATCCCGAATACCAGTCGCGGCTCAAGGGGCGCCAGGCACTGCGCGAAGCCGTCGTCGCGCTCATGGACCGGTTCGCGCTCGATGCGCTCGTGTTTCCGTACAAGACTCTGCCGGCGCAGCGGCTGAAGGGCGGCAGCGACGCGGCGTCCGATCCGCTCAACGCGCTCGTGCGCGAGGGCGATCGCGTGAGCGAATCCGACAACTATCTCAGCTCGATGACCGGCTTGCCGAGCCTGCTGGTGCCGATGGGCTACACGAAAGACGGCGCGCCGCTCGCGCTCGAGTTTCTCGGCCGGCCGTTCTCCGAGCCGACGCTTCTCAAGCTCGCGAGCGGCTATGAAGCCCAGACGCGCCATCGCAAGCCGCCGCGCAGCACTCCTGCATTGGCGGGCGAGCGCTTCGACTACTGATCGCCCGGCGCACTACAGCGGAAACCATGAACATCAAATCGTATTGGCGTGCTCTGGCCGTTGCGGCCGCCGCGATCGCACAGCCCGCGGCCCTCGCCGCAACGCTCGATCTGACGACGGCGAGCATCGCCGAGCTCAACGCCGCGTTCGACTCGGGCGCGCTGACGGCCGAGCAGCTGGTGCGGATGTACTTGAAACGCATCGACGCGTATGACGACAAGGGCCCGCGGATCAACGCCGTGCTCGCGCTGAATCCGCAGGCGCTTGCCACCGCGCGCGCGCTCGATGAGGAGCGCAAGGCGAACGGCCCGCGCTCGCCGCTGCATGGGATTCCCGTGATCGTCAAAGACGTGTTCGACACCCGCGACATGCCGACGACGGGCGGGTACCTGCCGCTGAAGGGCGTCGTGCCGGCGAAGGATGCGACGATCGTGAAGAAGCTGCGCGCCGCCGGCGTGATCATTCTCGCGAAGGTCAATCAGAGCGATTGGTACGCCAATCCCGATGTGATCGCGAGCAGCACGCTCGGCGGCTCGACACTGAATCCGTTCGCGCTCGATCGCACGCCCGGCTGGTCGAGCGCCGGCACCGGCGCGGGGCTGGCCGCGCACTTCGCAACCGTCGGTCTCGGCAGCGAGACGGGCTTCTCGATCCGCACGCCGACGAGCGACAGCAATTTGTTCGGACTGTCGACGACGTCCGGCCTCATCAGCCGCGCCGGACAGATGTGGAGCTACATCACGGGCGAGCGCGGCGGGCCGATGGCGCACAGCGTCTATGATCTGGCCGTCACGCTCGACGTGATCGCCGGCTTCGACGCCGCCGACCTGTGGACCGCGAACAGTCTCGGCAAGATGCCGATGCAGCCGTATGCGAGCTTCATCGACAAGCAGGGCCTGCGGGGCGCTCGCGTCGGCGTGCTGCAGGAAGCCTGGGACTTCAAGCCCGTCGATCCCGAAGTGATCGAGCTGGCGAAGAGCGCGATCAAAGTGTTCGGCGAGAACGGCGCAAAGGTATTCGAGCCGGTCGCCCTCGGCATCGATCTGCCGAACTATCTGCAGGCGAACAGCTCGCCGAGCCGCTACGAGCGCATTCACGCGATCGATCAATATCTCGCGCAGCAGGGACCGAAGTACCCGTTCAAGAATGCCGCCGAGTTGCTGCTCGGCCATACCGACGTGCCGGGCCGGCCGAACACGCGCGAGCAGATCGAGCATCCGATCGATCTGGACCGCGACCCCGAGTATCGCGCGGCGCTCGCGGGCAAGGCGAAGCTGCGCGAGGCGGTCATTGCGCTCATGGACCGCTATCAGCTCGACGCGCTGATCTATCCGCACAAGCTGCACGGCCCGCTCAAGATCGGGCCGCGCGACGACCCGGAGCGTCAATACACGCCGAATCAACTGAGCCCCGTCACCGGCTTGCCCGCGCTCATCGTGCCGATGGGTTTCACGCCGGCGGGCCTGCCCGTTGGACTGGAAATCCTCGGCCGCCCGTGGAGCGAGCCCACGCTCATCAAGCTCGCGAGCGGCTTCGAAGCGGTGACGAACAATCGGAAGGTGCCGGCGACCACGCCGGCGCTGCCAGGCGAGCGCATCGAGTACTGACGTGATGACGATGTAGGGGGAACACGCGAAGGCACGTCCTCCCGCAGTAGTGGTTCTGGTGTCGAGCGTTTGGAGGCTCCCTCGATGCAACGACTTCGTCCGCGGCATGGCCTGGCGCTGATCGCAACGACGCTGCTCGCCGGCGCGGCGCACGCATCCGGTTCCGTCGACCTCTCGCAGGCGACGCTCGAGCAGCTCAATGCGGCGCTCGAGCAGGGCGTGCTCACATCCGAAAGGCTCGTGCAGCTCTATCTCGCGCGCATCGAGGCGTACGACGATCGAGGTCCGAAGCTCAACGCGCTGATCACCCTGAATCCGAACGCGCTCGCGACGGCGAAAGCGCTGGATGCGGAACGCAAGCGCAGCGGCGCGCGCTCGCCGCTGCACGGCATTCCGGTCATCCTGAAGGACAACTACAACACGACCGACATGCCGACGACGGCGGGCTCGGTGTTTCTCGCGGGCTCGATGCCGAAGAAAGACGCGTTCATGGTGGCGCAGCTGCGCGCGGCGGGCGCCATCATTCTCGCGAAGTCCAACACGAGCGAGTTCGCATCGAGCGGACGCTCGAACGGTTTCAGCTCGCTCGGAGGGCAGACGCTCAACCCGCACGATCTGACGCGCGGGCCTGCGGGCTCGAGCGGCGGCTCGGGCGCTGCGCTGGCCGCATGGTACGCGCCCATCGCGCTCGGCACCGATACCGGCGGCTCGATTCGCGGTCCTTGCGCGGCGAACGGGCTTGCGTGCCTGAAGCCGACGCACGGCTTGTTGAGCCGCGCCGGGATCGTGCCGCTGTCGCTGTCGTTCGATACCGGCGGGCCGATGGCCCGCAACGTCTACGACGTCGCTGTCGCGCTAGGCGTCATGACCGGGATCGATCCCGACGACCCGGCGACGCAGAAAAGCCTCGGACTGTTTCACCGCGACTACACCGCATTCCTGAAGCGCGATGCGCTCGCCAGCGCGAGGCTCGGCGTGCTCGTCGACTATGCGGGCACCGACCCGGAGACGAAGCGCATCTTCGCGGAATCGCTCGAGCGCCTGAAGACGCTCGGCGCGACGCTCGTAGAGATCGAGCTTCCGGCGCACATCAAGGAGCGCTCCTCGCTCACCTCGATCATCCGCAACGCCGAGTTCAAGGCGCAGATCGCCGACTATCTGGCGACGCTCGATGGGAACTTTCCGCGCACGCTCGATGACCTGATCGCCGCGGCGCACGGCTTTACGAAGCCGAACGCGCTCGGGCGGCCGAACCCGGCGCGGTGGGAGCTCTTCGATCGCGAAGCCACCGGGCTGCCGCTCAACGATCCCGTCTATCTCGCTGCGCGCGATCAGGGCATGGCGATGGTGCGCACGCATCTGACTGGGCTCATGCTGCAGCAGCGCCTCGATGCATTCGTCTATCCGACGGCGCCGATGCCGGCGCGTCCGATCGTACGCGACTACGACGCGGATGCCGGCGGAGGCGGCGGCGGCAGTGCGACGAGCATCGCAAACATCACGGGCTTTCCTGACGCGATCGTTCCCGCCGGCGCGACGAGCGGGCGCCTGCCGGTGACGCTTTCCTTCCTCGGCGCTCCGTTCAGCGAGCCGCGCATTCTCGGCTTCGCGTACGCGTTCGAGCAGGCGGCGCACGCTCGAGTCCTTCCAAAATCAGTGCCGGCGCTGCCCGGCGAGTCACTGCGTTTCTGAGGGCGCGCACATGCTGCAACGACTCCGGCTCGTCCCCGTGCTGCTCGCGTTCACGCTGCTAGCGCCGCTTGCGGCATTCGCGAGCGGCGCGCGCCCGCTGCCGACGATCAAGATGTTCACGACCGGCGGCACGATTCAAAGCAAGGGCGCGCACCGGCTGAAGCTCTCCGACTACAGCGACGGACGCGTCACGCCTGACGAGCTGCTCGCGGACGTGCCGGAGATCGGCAAGATCGCCAAGGTCGAGGTGGTCGAGATCAGCAACAAGGGCAGCGGCAGCGTCGGCGCGAAGGAGCATCTCGCGCTCGCGAAGCAGTTGACCGCCGAGCTCGCGCGCCCGGATGTCGCCGGCGCCGTCGTCACGCACGGCACGAGCGCCCTGGAAGAGACGGCGTTCTTCCTGCAGCTCACCGTGAAATCGGACAAGCCGGTCGTCGTCGTCGGCTCGATGCGCCCGTTCACCGCGATCAGCCGCGACGGGCCGCTCAATCTCTACAACGCCGTGCGCACGGCGCTTGCGCCCGAGGCGAAGGGCAAGGGCGTGCTCGTCGTGCTGAACGACACGATTCATTCGGCGCGCTTCGTGACGAAGAATCACACGTACCACGTCGAGACTTTCGTCGCGCGCGAGATCGGGCCGCTCGGCTACACCGATTCCGATCGCGTCGTGTTCTACCGCGCGCCGCTCACGCGCCACACCGCGAACAGCGAATTCGACGTGAGCAAGCTCGACAGCCTGCCGCAAGTCGACATCGTCTACGGCTACCAGGAAGCCTCGCCGGGATCGATCGACGGGCTCGTGAAGAGCGGCGCGCAGGGGCTCGTGCTCGCGAGCGGCGCCGGCACGTATCGCAACGCGCTGGAGCGAGCGAAAGCCAAGGGCGTGGTCATCGTCGCGAGCGATCGCAAGGGCGCGGGCAGGGTGACGCACCACAAGGACGGCCCCGACAAAGGCGCGATCACGGCCGGCGACCTGAATCCCCAGAAGGCGCGCATTCTGCTGCGGCTCGCGCTCACGAAGACGCACGATCCGCTCGAGATCCAGAGGATGTTCGATGAGTACTGATCGAAGAGCCGCTCGCCGCCGGCTGAGCGCGGCTGCGTGCGCCGTCATCGCCGCACTGAGCATGAGCGTGGGCGCGTTCGCGCAGGAGATTCCGCGCCTGGCGCCACCCGGTCTTGCCGCGCCGCCCGCAGGCCTGCCGAACGTGCGGCTGATCTCTCTTGGCGGGACGATTTCGGGCACCGCGACCGATCGCCTCAACCTCACGAACTACGGCGCGCCGCGCCTCAGCCCGGAGGATTGGATCGCAGCGCTGCCCGAGCTCGCGCTCGTCGCGAACGTCACGCCGGAGGATCTGCGCGAGCCCGAGGGCAAGACGAGCAAGCCCATTTCGCTGCATTGGATGAAGGTCGCGCGGCGCCTGCAGGAGCTCGGCGCCGACGCGTCCGTCGACGGCATCGTCGTCACGCACGGCACGAACGTGCTCGCCGAGACGGCGTATTTCATGAACCTCGTCGTGAACATCAAGAAGCCGGTCGTGTTCGTCGGCTCGCAGCGGCCGTGGACGGGCATCAGCGGCGACGGCCCGCTCAATTTGTACAACGCCGTGCGCGTCGCGGCGACGAAGGAGTCCGCGGGCAAGGGCGTGCTGCAGGCGATGAACCAGAACATTCATGCCGCGCGCGACGTGACGAAGACGAGCGCCTATCGCGTCGAGACGTTTCAGGGCGTCGATCTCGGCGTGCTCGGCGTCGCCGATCCGGACATCGTGAAGTTCTTCACCGAGCCGACGCGCCGCCATACGTTCAATTCCGAGTTCAACGTGAGCTCGCTGCCGGCGTCGCTGCCCGACGTCGAAGTGCTGTATGCGTACAGCGACGCGCCGGGATATCTGCTCGATGCGATGGTCGAGCGCGGCGTGAAAGGCATCGTCATCGACGGCACCGGCGCGGGAGCGCTCACGGAAGGATTCACTGAAGCGGCAAAGCGCGCACAGACGAAAGGCGTCGTCATCGTCGTGACGGCGCGCACCTTCGGCGGCCGCGTTCAAGACACGCCGCGGCGCCGCGAAGCGAACATCGTTCCGGGCGACAACCTGCCGCCGGAAAAGGCGCGCCTGCTGCTGCAGCTCGCGCTCACGAAGACGACCGACCTCGCCGAGATCACGCGGATTTTCAATGAATACTGAGCCGACTCGCGCCCGCGGCGCACGATTGTTTGCCGTGCTGAGCGCCGCCGTGACGGGCGCGTTCGGCGTTCCCGTCGCGCATGCGGCGTCGTTCCAGGTCGAGGAGGCGACGATCGCGGACATTCACGCGGCGATCAAATCCGGCGCGACGACGTGCAAGGGCGTGGTCGAGGCATACATCGAGCGTGCGAAGGCCTACAACGGGGTGTGCACGGCGCTGGTGACGAAAGACGGCGCGAACGTGAAGCCGGGCCTCGGCTATGTGCGCGCGGGCAAGCCGCTCGTGTTTCCGACGAAGACGGTGAAGGCCTCGACGATCTTTCCGGATCTGGATCAGTACCAGGGCCTGCCGCTCGAGTACGGGCGCATGGAGCCGACCAGGTCCGATCCGAGCGTCGTCACGCAGATGGGCATGCGCGTGGGAATGCCGGACGCCGGGCAGATCAATGCGCTCGAGACGTTGAACATTCGCGGCGAGCGTTCGGTGACGTGCAAGGGCAAGTTCGATCTGCATCCCTCGAAGGGTCCGCTGCCGAAAGGCGCACCGGCTGTGTGCGAGGAATTCCGCAAGCAGCCCGATGCGCTCGAGCGCGCCGCGGAGCTGGATGCGAAGTACGGCCGCAATCCCGATCTCGCCGCGCTGCCGATGTATTGCGTCGTCGCGGCGTTCAAGGATCCGTACGACACGAAGGACATGCGCACGACCTCGAACAACGACGTCGCCTTCGCGATGGACGTGCCGCCGTTCGATGCGACGCTCGTGGCGCAGCTGCGCGCGAAGGGCGCGATCATCTATGCGAAATCGAACGCGCATGAATTCAACGCGGGGCCAGGCAACCCCGGCGGCGCGGAGAAAGCGAAATTCAACTGGGTGCAGGGCGGCCAGCAGGTCAGCTCATGGAGCGGCCAGGCGTGCAATCCCTACGACACCGAGCGCGTCGTGCGCGGCTCGAGCGGCGGC
>Ga0164243_10007455_pt1 | contig 16330 bp, 12 predicted proteins | sample OricompcompostOP_FD_108781 | JGI IMG/M metagenome (GOLD analysis project Ga0164243, IMG submission 108781) | Organic Plus compost microbial communities from Emeryville, California, USA - Original compost - Organic plus compost (OP) | ecosystem: Engineered > Solid waste > Mixed feedstock >...
ACATGGGGGGAAGATTTAAACCGCTGGTTCGTCTTGGCATACTCATGGCGATGACGTTCAGCGTAGTCCTGTCCGGCTGCGGCGGCAGCAAAGACAACAGCGCAGACAACGGCAGCAGCTCTACAGGGCAGACAGCAACCGGAAGCAGCAGCGACGGAAAGGTGGAGCCGTTCAACGTGAGCGTTTTCATCGGGGAAGCCGGGCAGCAGCCAACTCCGGACAACAAGATCTACAAAAAAATCAAGGATGAGACGGGAGCCACGTTTAATTTCGAGTTTTTGGCAGGCGACATTAACCAGAAGCTGGGCGTCATGATTGCCGGCTCCGACTACCCGGATCTGATGACCGGCAACACGAAGCTGACAGCGGCTGGAGCCTATATTCCGCTCGAGGATTTGATCGAGAAGTACGCGCCTAATTTGAAGAAGCATTATGAAAAATACTGGAACATGATGAAGGACCCGAACGACGGGCACATTTATATTCTGCCGAACTATGGAGTATACAACGGCAAGCTGAACAGCACCTGGTATTCCGGGCCGGCTTTCTGGGTTCAGAAGGACGTGCTGGCTGAGGCCGGCTATCCGAAGGTGAAGACGCTGGACGAGTACTTCGACCTGATTGCCAAGTATAAGGCGAAGCATCCGACCATCGACGGCAGCCCGACGATCGGTTTTGAGATTTTGAACTATGACTGGAAAAACTGGGGTCTCTTTAACCCGCCTCAGCATCTGATTGGTCATCCGAACGACGGCGGCGTTGTTGTGAACGACGGCGTAGCCGAAATTTTTGCCGATAAGGATTATGCCAAGAAATATTACCAGAAGCTGAATCAAATGAACGAGCAGGGGCTGATCGACAAAGAGACGTTCGTGCAGAACTTTGACCAGTACCTGGCCAAACTGTCCAGCGGCACGGTGCTCGGCATGTTCGACCAGCACTGGAATTTCCAGAATGCCGAGAACTCGCTGATCACTCAGAAGAAGTTTAACCGGACGTATGTGGGACTTCCGCTCGTATATGACACAAGCACGAAGGACTATTATCGCGACCGGGCTGTGCTTAACCTGAACAACGGCTTCGGAATCAGCGTCAATGCAAAGGATCCTGTGAAGATCATCAAGCTGCTCGACACCTTGATCACGGAAGATTGGCAAAAAGTGTTCTCATGGGGCATTGAAGGTGAGGACTACATCGTCAACGACCAGGGCCGGTTTATGAGAACCCAGGAGCAGCGCGATAAGCAGTCGGACGGAACATGGAAGCTGGCGAACAAAGCTGACGCCCTTTTCGGAAACCTGCCGAAAATCGAGGGAAGCTTCAGCGACGGCAACTCCACCGACGCCGCTGCACAGCCGGAAGAATACAAAGCGGGCCTGAACGATTACGACAAAAAATTCCTGGAAGCCTACGGCTATGACAGCTACGTCGATTTCTTCAGCGAGCCGCCGGAGAATCCGATTTACTACCCGGCCTGGTCCATCGATCTGGTCGAAGGATCGCCAGCCAAAGTAGCGAACACGAAGCTGAACGATCTGTCCACCAAGTATTTGCCGAAAGCCGTTTTGGCGAACCCGTCCGATTTTGATTCGGTATGGAATGAGTACACGTCACAAATTCACAAGGTCGATGTCAAGGCGTACGAAGACAAGATCAACGAGCAAATCAAGTGGAGAATCGATAATTGGAGTAAATAAGGGTTCACAGAAAGTGGGAGGCGCGAATGAGCGCCTTCCGCTTTATAGATACCCGCTCCGGAATTTGAATATGGTGAGGAGAGCAAACGTATGGCTGTGACTGTAACCAATAAGAAAGCTGTCCGGAAACCAGAGAAGAAACGGAAGCTGACCTGGGCTGTGCTGAAGAGCCAGCAGCAGTTGATCTGGATGTCCGTGCCCTTGACGCTGTATATCATTTTATTTGCCTACGTTCCGGTCTGGGGCTGGACGATGGCATTTCAGAACTACAAACCGGCGCGTTCCTTCAGCCAACAGGACTGGGTCGGATTCAAGCAGTTTAAATTTTTGTTTACCGATGACGATTTTATGCGGGTGCTGCGCAATACGCTCGGGATGAGCATTATCAATCTCGTGCTTGGTTTCGTAACGGCAATCGTGCTCGCGCTGCTGCTCAACGAAATTCGAAAGGTCATTTGGAAAAGGACGGTACAAACGATTTCTTACCTTCCGCACTTTTTGTCCTGGGTTATCGTGACCGGGATCGTAGCCACTTCGCTGGCTTCCGACGGCATTGTCAACGATATTTTGATGAAGCTGCATTTGATCAAGGAACCGATTTTATGGCTTAGCGAAGGAAAGTATTTCTGGGGCATCGTCGGTGCTTCCCATGTGTGGAAAGAAGTCGGCTGGAACACGATCATCTATCTGGCCGCCATGGCGTCGATCGATCCCGCGCTGTACGAAGCAGCGGAGATGGACGGAGCCAACCGCTACCGGAAGATGCTTCATGTAACTCTGCCGGGGATCAAATCCACGATTGTCATTTTGCTGATCATGTCCATCGGTCATATTTTGGACGCTGGCTTTGAGGTTCAGTACCTGCTCGGCAACGGGCTTGTCGTGGACTGGGCCGAAACGATCGATATCTTTGTCTTGAAATACGGGATTGCTCAAGGAAACTATTCACTTGCCACAGCCGGCGGGATCTTTAAAACGGTCGTGAGCGTCGCCCTGTTACTGGTGGCCAACTGGACCGCAAAGCGGCTTGGGGAAGAGAGGCTGTTATGAGTATGGAAAATCATCAAATCAGCCCGCAGGGAGCGGCTGGTGTTACGATAAGAAAAAGCATGCGCTCGAGCAAAGTTGAGCCGGTGCTGTTCAATACGATTAATGCGATTTTTATGATCTTTTTGGTGGTTGTCACGCTGTATCCGTTTTTGAACACGATCGCCGTGTCGCTGAATGCAGGCAACGATACGATCCGCGGAGGCATTTATTTATGGCCACGGCAATGGACGCTGCAGAACTACAAGGCGGTGTTCGCATCGGGCACGATTTATGACGCGTTTTGGATTTCCGTGGCTCGGACCGTGCTGTCCACAGTGCTGAACATCTTCCTGACAACGATGCTGTCGTATACGCTGAGCCGGAAGGAATACGTCTTCCGCAAGCCGATCACCGTCATTTTCGTGCTGACGATGTACTTCAGCGCCGGCTTGATTCCGGGATACTTCCTGATTAAGGACCTGCACCTGCTGAACAGCTTCTGGGTGTACATTTTCCCGTCCATGATCAGCGCGTTCAACATGATCGTCATCCGCACCTATATCGGAACGATTCCGGACAGCCTGGTCGAATCGGCCAAGATCGACGGCGCCGGGGATTTCAAAATTTTCCTGCGGATCATTTTCCCGCTGTGTACACCGGTGCTTGCCACCATCGCACTGTTTGTGGCCGTAGGCGCATGGAACTCCTGGTTTGACGCATTCCTGTACACCTCCTCCAGACAGGAGCTCAGTACGCTGCAGTATGAGCTGATGAAGCTGCTCTCGTCGAGTATGAACTCCAACAGCAATCCGAACGTAGCGGCAGGCGTCGGCGTGAACCAGGAAACCGCGGTATCGATGGTGACGCCGCTCTCGATCCGCGCAGCCATAACGATTGTAGCCTCCGTTCCGATTCTGGTGGTCTATCCGTTCCTGCAAAAGTATTTTGTGGTCGGGCTCAATGTCGGCAGCGTGAAAGAGTAACCGAGTCAAAGAACGAAAAAGCGCCGTGGATGGCGATTTTTCAACCCTAAGGGAACCGCATAGGGCCTTTTAGTGGCCTCCCAAGAGGTCAGCGTGGCGGTCGCCGGATTTCACTAAAGTCCAAATTCACACCCATAGGCGGGAGGGAGTCTGTCTGTCATGAATTCAACGGGTACGCATACCGAGCAGGCGCTGAAGGATCTTTTCGCGCAGCATTTCCGGATCGGAGCGGCGGTCAATCCGCGGACGATCCGGTCGCAAGAGCAGCTGCTGGCACACCATTTTAACAGCATTACCGCGGAAAACGAAATGAAGTTCGTCAGCGTTCATCCGGAGGAAGGCGTGTATACGTTTGAGGATGCTGATCTGCTGGCCGATTTCGCCGGCAGGCACCAAATGGCGATGCGCGGGCACACGCTTGTCTGGCATAATCAGACCCCGGACTGGCTGTTCGAGGACAGCCAGGGACAGCCGGCCGGCAAGGCCTTATTGCTCGAGCGGCTCCGCTCGCATATCGATACGGTGGTGGGGCGGTACAAGGGCCGCCTTTATGCCTGGGATGTGGTCAACGAGGTTATCGCCGACGAAGGCGACGCACTGCTGCGTCCGTCGAAGTGGCTGGACATCGCCGGGCCGGAGTTTATCGCCAGGGCGTTCGAATACGCCCATGACGCCGATCCGGACGCCCTGCTCTTCTACAACGACTACAACGAATCGCATCCCGCCAAGCGGGATAAAATTTACGCGCTGGTGAAGTCCTTGCTGGAGCAAGGCGCGCCGATCCACGGCATCGGCCTGCAAGCCCATTGGAACCTCTTCGATCCGTCCCTGGATGATATCCGTGCGGCGATCGAGAAGTATGCTTCGCTCGGCTTGCAGCTGCAGCTCACCGAGCTGGACGTGTCGGTCTTCCGCTTCGATGACAGGCGGGCCGATCTGACTTCGCCGGAGCCAGGCATGCTCGAGCGTCAGGCGGAGCTGTACGAGGGCGTGTTCGGTCTGCTGAAGGAATACCGCGACGTCATCAGCGGGGTGACGTTCTGGGGGGCGGCCGACGACTATACGTGGCTGGATGATTTTCCGGTGCGCGGCCGCAAAAACTGGCCGATGCTGTTCGATGCGCAGCACCGTCCGAAGCCGGCTTATGACCGGATCGCCGCGTTGTTTGCGGAGTAGGCGGAAACACAAAATAGTGAAGAAGCGGAATCTTGCAGCTTGCAGCAAGCAAGCGCCTGGTATTCGATGATGCCGTTCCCCTATGATCTACGGGGGACGGCTCATTCCTTTACCAATTGGATGTTCTAAATCGGAATACATTCGTTGCATTGAAACTTCGATGGGGTTCGGGCAGAAACGTCATAAATCTTACCTACAGGGCAGCGTTGAATATCAAAGAGCGGCTGGCTGAGCGAGGGATTGGGGTCTCGCCCATCGATGGGTATCCGAGTCTGAAATGAAGGGGAAATCGAGACTTAAACAGGGGGGTGAGAGGAAACCGAATTTTATTCCGGCAATATAGAATGAACAAAAAAAGAATGTTATAGGCCGTATTGGGCCGTTATAACAGGAAGTTTTAGAGCAACACTTTTGTTCAATCTATATAGCGAAATGATTCTATCGAGATAATGGAGGTATTAATGGAAATGCACGCAACGTGGTCACGTCTGAAAAAATCGGTTTGCGGATTGTTAGCCGGTGTAACGGCCCTTTCGATCGTACTGGCCGTGCCGGGGCCGGCTCAGGTGTCAGCTTCAAGTAACGCCACTATCAACTTATCGGCGGAAAAACAGGTGATTCGCGGTTTTGGGGGAATCAACCACCCCGTCTGGATTGGGGATTTGACGGAAGCCCAAAGAGAAACGGCCTTCGGCAATGGGGACAACCAGCTGGGCTTTTCCATCCTCAGAATTCATGTGGATGAAGATCGGAACAATTGGAGCAAGGAAGTCGAAACGGCGAAGAGTGCGATTGCACACGGAGCCATTGTGTTTGCATCCCCTTGGAATCCGCCGAGCGATATGACAGAGACGTTCGACCGGAATGGAGATACTTCGGCCAAACGGCTAAGATATGACAAGTATGCCGACTACGCCCAGTATCTTAACGATTTCGTTACTTTCATGAAGAACAACGGTGTGGACCTATATGCGATATCCGTCCAGAACGAGCCTGATTATGCCCATACCTGGACGTGGTGGACCCCTGAAGAGATGCTTCGCTTTATGAAGGAAAATGCAGGCTCCATTAACTGCCGGGTTATCGCACCGGAATCGTTCCAATACCTGAAAAACATGTCCGACCCTATTCTGAACGATCCGCAGGCCCTGGCCAATATGGACATTTTGGGTACCCACCTGTACGGAACCCAGATCAGCGATTTCGCGTATCCTCTCTTTAAGCAAAAGGGAGCGGGCAAAGAACTGTGGATGACGGAAGTATACTATCCGAACAGCGATGCAAACTCTGCAGATCGGTGGCCCGAGGCGCTTGACGTGTCCTATCATATTCATAATGCGATGGTAGAGGGAGATTTCGAGGCTTATGTATGGTGGTATATCCGCAGGCAGTATGGTCCTATGAAAGAGGACGGTACGATAAGCAAGCGCGGGTATAATATGGCTCATTTCTCCAAATTTGTCCGCCCCGGTTATGTCAGGGTCGATGCAACGAAGAACCCCGATACCAACGTCTACACTTCTGCATATAAAGGCAACAACAAGGTCGTGATTGTGGCCATTAACAAAGGCACTTCAGCGGTAAGCCAAACTTTCACCTTGCAAAACGGCAAGGCGTCGAAGGTCACCCCATGGGTAACGGACGCCAGCAGAAATATGACCGCCGGATCTTCGATTAAAGTAAAGGGCGGTTCTTTTACGGCCCAGCTTCCTGCCCAAAGCGTGACAACCTTCGTAGGCGAATTGGCGCATTAAACGGTGCAAACTAAACGGTGGGACAGGATGATGATTTCGGCCTGCCGGCTCGTTTAATGGGAACGATATGTAACAAAAAAGAGAACACCTCCCTTCCAAGGGAGGTGTTTTTTGGCTTGTCACTGTAATCTCCGGTATATGCTCAAAGTCCGGTCTTACTTGCTAACCGTCCCCGCCACCGGAACCGTCTGCCGTCTGCGCTCCTGCATATAGACGGCCAGCACGATCAGGAAGGCGAGCCCGACGAGCAGGGCGCCGATCCAAGGCAGGGAGGTGAGCCCCATCTCGTCGATGACCCATCCGCCGAAGAAGGCGCCGAACGCGTTGCCGAGGTTGCCGGCCGAGTGGTTGGAGGTCGAGGCGAGCGCGGGCGCCTCCTGCGCCAGGTTCATGATTTTCACCTGAATGCCCGGCATGACCGCAAACGAAGCGGCTCCCCACAGGAAGATCGTGACGACTGCGCCAACGGGGCTTTTGACGGTAAAAGTGAAAATCGTCAGCAGCACACAGATGGAGAGGAAGATGCCCAGGAGCGCGGGCATCAGCTTCCAGTCGGCGAGCTTGCCGCCAAGCATGTTGCCGACCGTGACCCCGATGCCGAACAGGACGAGAATCCAGGTGACGCTGCTTTCATGGAATCCGGTCACCTGCTCCAGCAGCGGGGCGATATACGTAAAGACGGCGAACAAACTTGAGTTGCCGACGGCGCAGGCCAGAAGGATGATCAGCAGCTTGGGCTGGGCTACCGCCCTGAACTGCTTGCCCAGGCTGGCCGACTCATCGCGGCGGATCCTCGGGATGAACAGGACGATGCCGATCAGGGCCACGATCCCCATCACCATGATCGCGCCGAAGGAGGCGCGCCAGCCCAGGTGCTGGCCGACAAAGGTGCCCACCGGCACGCCGATAATGTTAGCGATTGTCAGGCCCGCCATCATGATGGATACTGCGCCGGCCCGCTTATGCGGCTTGACGAGGCCGGAAGCGATGACGGCGCCGACGCCGAAGAAGGTGCCGTGGCACAGCGCCGTTATGAGGCGGGCTGCCATCAGCACGGTATAGTTCGGTGCGATGACGGCAATGCCGTTGCCGAGAATGAACAGCGCCATCAATAGGCAGAGCAGCAGCTTCTGCGGAAGCCGGTGAGTTAAGATGGTCAGGATCGGGGCGCCGACCGCCACGCCCAGCGCGTAGCTGGTGATCAGCTGCCCGGCTGTGGAGATGCTTACGTTCAGATCATCGGCTACATTTGGCAGAATGCCCATGATCACGAATTCGGTCATGCCGATCGCAAAGGCGCCCACCGTCAGCGACAGAAGGGAGACAGGGAAGGGTTCCTTGCCCTTTGCCGCCGTACGGGGATGCAAATCTGGAGTAGAAGTAGAATTCATGCTGCAGCTTCAACCTTTCTGAAACCAGACGGTCGCCGTCCGGAAAATGTTCTTCCTCCATAGTAACAGGAAAACAGGGGATTTTCAGAAAAAGTTTCACGGTTACTGGTTAGACAGGGGGCTTGTAAAGGGCCGAAACGTACTAATCTTTGAAAGAAAAAGTTGACACGAAGTGTTATAGTAAGCGGTTTAATTGGTATTTTCATTGAAAACCCAATTCTGAAAATTTGCATTTCATTCGATGGGATTTCCTCAAAAACGGAAATTCAGACGAATTTCGACAAAAACATGACATATATATTGACACGAAATCTCAATTCTATTAAAGTTCAATTAATAACATCACTGGAGAAATTATAAGACCAAAGTCGGATGATAATTCGGGTAATTATCCCTAAATGCCGAGTTTGAATCCACTGTGTTCCATTTTCCTACCAAGATTTTCTCCATAGGTGAAATTAATTAAAATGGAGGACCGTCTCCGATGCAGAAGCACGATCAGGATTATATCCGGAGGAAAAACAGAAGTACGGTGTTTGAACTGATCCGTAAACACTCGCCCCTGTCCCGTGCCGAGATCGCCAGACTGACAGGAATGAGTCCCACGACAGTCAGCCGGATCGTTTCCGAGCTGTACCAGCAGGACTTTATGCATGAGATCGAGCAGACAACGACCGGCGTCGGACGGAAAGCTGTGATGCTGCACGTGAATCCCGGCTCGGTGCTCTCCGTGGGCGTTGAAATCGACCGCAGCGGCATCCGGATCGGCATTGTGGACCTGGATGGCAAGGTGGTCCACAGTACGCAGGTGACGCGCGATTCCCGCGAAACGCCGGAAGCAACGCTGGAGCGTATCGCCTCGGCCATAGAGGAGCTGATCCAGGCGGAGGACATCGACCGCCGCAAGGTGGTCGGCGTCGGCGTCGGACTGCCGGGCATTGTCGACTACGCCGGGGGCAGCGTGGTACTGTCCGCGCAGCTCGGCTGGAAGCAGACCGACATCGCCGGGGAGCTCCGGCGGCTGACCGGATTTGAGGTTGCCGTGGACAACGAGCTGAAAGTCCGTGCGCTGGCCGAACACCAATATGGCTCGGCGAGAGGATCGAGCCGCTCGGTGCTGATCGGCTTCGGCAGCGGGGTCGGCTCCTCCCTGATCATCGATGGGGAAATCTATCGCGGGGAGACGAACAGTGCCGGGGAAATCGGGCATACGGTAGTAGACCCGGGAGGCCTACTCTGCGAGTGCGGCAAGGTCGGCTGCCTGCAGACCTATATCGCCGAAGCGTCGCTTGTTGAGCAGGCCAACAAAATCAAACCGATCGGATCGCTGGAGGAATTGTTCCAGGCGAGGAAGGACGGAGAGTATTGGGCAGCGAGCATTGTGGACCGGGCCATGACCTTCGTAGCGGTCACGGTCAGCAACATTGCCTGCGTATATAACCCGGATACGGTGATTCTGACCGGCAAGCTGGTGGAAAGCTTCCCTGAAGTCCGGGACTTCATTTCGGACAAATGCATGGATCAATTTGTGTGGGAGCCGCTGCGCGGAACCTTCCAGATCGTCTACTCGTCTCTGGAGAGCGACGGCGTGGTGATCGGATCGGGCATACTGGCCCAAAACCTGTTCCTGGACATCGACAGACAGATGGAGCAGGCAGACTAAATTTAACGAAGCGGGTGTTGACGTATGAAATTGGAACCGTTGGTGGAGGAATACCGCGGCGGCGTGCTGGAGAACGTGCATCTCGGCGTGCTGTGCGGCGTATCGGATCAAGGAGAAGTCATCTATGAAGTGGGCAATGCGGAGCATATGACCTTCCTGCGTTCGGCGGCCAAGCCGTTCCAGGCGATCCCGGTCATGAAGCAGAACATCGCCGAAAAGTACGGGCTGACGGCTGCGGAAGCCGCCATGTTCGCCGCCTCCCACCGGGGCGAAACGTATCATATCGAAGCATTGGAATCCATTATGGCCAAAACCGGCCTCAAAGAAGAGCAGCTGCTGTGCTGCCCGACCTATCCGCTGAACGATGAGCCGAAGTTCGCCCTCATGCGGGAAAATAAACCGCCGCGCAAGCTGTATCATAACTGCTCCGGCAAGCATCTCGGCATTCTGGCCGCGGCGAGGGAGATGGGCTTGCCGACCGAGACTTACTGGCAGCCATCGCATCCGCTGCAGCAGGACATCCTTCACACACTCGCGGACATGGCCGAATATCCGGTCGATCAGATTAAAGTAGGCGTTGACGGCTGCGGATTTCCGATCTTTGCGCTGCCGCTGAAATCGATCGCCACGGCATACCTGAAGCTGGCCTGCCCAGAGCTGATCCGTGATGCCGGAACGCGGGAAGCCGTGCAGCGCATGGTCCGCTATATGCACGCGGCGCCGGACAGTATCGCGAGCCATCAGTTTATCTGCTCGGAGCTGCTGCGGGACGACAACATCGTCGCCAAGGGAGGAGCCAAAGGTGTCTACTGCTTCTCTTTAATTCGGGAACGCGTCGCTTTTGCGCTGAAAGTGATCGACGGCTCGGAGACACCGTGGCCGATCGCCGTTGCTTCGATCCTCGAGCAAATCGGATACAGCAACCAGGCCACGATTGACCGTCTGTATACGGTCGTTCCAAAGGAAATCAAGAACGACAACCACATTGTAGTCGGCGAGCGCAGAGCCGCTTTTACCCTGGCAGGTAAGTAAACGCAAGCTTCTAATAAAGTAAAACTCTCCTTTTTCGAAAAATGCTTCGATCTACGAAACTAGCATTTCGGCAGTAACGAATAGAGGAAGCAGGAGAGACCATGCACCTGATTGCCATTGACACGCAGTACCGGAAGTTCTTCAGCATGAATGAGCATAAGAGATTCGGATTCACCCGCGGCTTCCTTCGGAAACGGCGGTGCAATCATACATTCACAAAGGGGACATAAAGGAGTGGGACATGCAATGAAAAGGAAAAAGGTAAGCTTGCTGGCGACGCTGCTCGTCGTATCGGCCATTTTCACAGGATGCTCGTTCACCGGCGGCGACAGTAAAGGCGCGAGCTCGGGCACGACGGGGGACACGGGCAATGCCGCACAGACGGCGTCCAAAGAGCTGAGACTGTCCGTAGAAAGCGAAATTAAAGACCTGAATCAATGGGCGGCATCCGACGACGTATCGTTTACGGTGCTGAACAATATCGGAGAAGGGCTGTACCGCCTCGATCCGAAGAACGAACCCCAGCCGGCCATGGCAGAGAGCTCGGAGCTGTCCGAAGACAAGCTGACGTATACGTTCAAGCTGCGCGCTGACGCCAAATGGAGCGACGGATCGCCGGTAACGGCAGCCGATTTCAAGTTCGCCTGGCTGCGTGAAATGGATCCGAAAACCGGAACCAACGGCTATTCCTTTATTATGACGGACTACATCGTGGGTGCAGCCGAGTACGCAGAAGGTGGTTCGGCAGACAAAGTCGGCATCGAAGCGAAGGATGACAAGACGCTGGTCGTTCATTTGAAGCAGCCGACGCCTTACTTCCTGAGACTGACTTCGCTGGCTCCGTACTTCCCGATGAAAGAGGAATTCGTGAAGTCCCAGGGTGAAAGCTATGCGCTGAGCCCGCAAAACATGCTGTTCAACGGTCCTTACACGCTGACTTCGGTCGATGCCGCCAGCGGTGCGGTGCTCGAGAAGAATGCCGGCTACTGGGACGCTGCGAACGTCAAGGTGGACAAAGTGGACCTGAAAGTCATCAAGGAAAAGAGCACGGCGCTGAACGCTTACAAAGCCGGACAGCTTGACCGCGTGCTGCTGCAGTCTTCCGATGTCAATGCATCCAAGTCCGACCCTGGATTCGGAACAGGCATCAACTTCAGAACGACGTACCTGCAGTTCAACCTGAAGGCGGACGGCGTGAGCAACATCAACATCCGCAAAGCGCTGGAATACGGCTTCGACTCCAAGCTGCTGGCGGACCAGGTGCTGAACAACGGTTCCAAAGCCGCTACAGGACTGATTCCGGACCAAATGAGCGCAACGGGAGGCAAAAGCTTCCGCGAAATGCAGGGCGACCTGATCACGCCGGATGCGGCCAAAGCCAAATCCTATTGGGAGCAAGGGGTTAAAGAGCTGGGTAAAGCGCCTAAAATTACGATGCTCGTAGCGGACACCTCCGAAACGAAGGACGTCGCTACCTTTATGCAGAGCGAGTTCAAGAAAAACCTCGGCATCGACGTGGCCATCGACACCAAAACGGCGAAAGCCCGCGGACAGCTGATGGACAACAGCCAATATCAAATGGCGATTACCGCATGGGGCGCCGATTATGATGATGCCATGACGTATCTGGATCTGTGGGCAAACCACACGCCGTACCGCGGTAACTATGAAAATCCGAAGTACGACAAGCTGATCACTGACGCCAAGAAAGAAACGGACGAAGCAAGACGGATCGACATGCTGCTGGCTGCCGAGAAAATTCTGACGGCAGAAGACGTCGTGGTCGTTCCGATCTACTTCGGCGGATACTCCTACCTGCTGAGCGATAAAGTCGAAGGACTGGACTACCATCCATACGGCAACCCGGTTGACTTTAAATATGCAAGCATCAAGTAATGCCGCTTCACATGGGCATGTATCGGGAGAGGAGAGAAGCGCGGCTTCTCTCTTTCCCTTTCCTGGATCAAGCTCCGGGACGTAATGAAAATTTTGAAGGCCCCGCGTATTGGGAGGTGCAACATTGAAACGGTATATCGGCATCCGGATCGTATACTTACTGCTGACGTTGTTTATTATTACGACCGCCACCTTTTTCCTGATGAAAGCACTGCCTGGCACTCCGTTCGATGAAGAGAAGCTTCAGCAGCTGCCGCAGGAACAAAGACAGATGATTTATGCCAGCTACGGCTTGGACAAGCCGGTTGGCGTGCAGTACGTGAACTATTTAAAAAATATTGTCAAAGGCGATTTGGGAACGTCGTTTTTCTACACCGGTCAACCTGTAAAAGACATCATCATGAGCCGGATCGGACCTTCGGCCTTGATCGGTCTGCAAGCGGTTCTGCTGGGACTGGCCATCGGCATGATCCTCGGGATCATCGCCGCTTACCGCCATAACTCCGGCTGGGACTACGCCACCATGATTATCGCCGTTCTCGGCGTGTCGGTGCCGAATTTCGTGCTTGCGGCGCTGCTGCAGTATTTTGTCGGGCTCAAATGGGGGCTTCTGCCGGTCGCATTCTGGGAGAGCTATCCCAGCTCCATCCTGCCGTCCATTGCGCTCTGCGTCGGCGTCATCGCCTTGATCGCCCGGTTTGTACGGACAGAGATGCTGGAGGTGCTTGAGCAGGATTATGTCACGACGGCTAAAGCAAAAGGGCTCGGGTTCGCGCGCATCATGTTCCAGCATGTGATCCGCAACTCGCTCATTTCGGTCATTACGATTCTTGGTCCGATCGTGGTCAATTTGCTGACAGGTTCGCTCGTCATTGAGAATATTTTTGGGATTCCGGGCATCGGGAGCCTGTTCGTCGACTCGATCAAAATGAACGATTATTCCACGATTATGGGGATCACGATTTTTTACAGCGCCTTCTATGTGTTTGTCATGCTGATCGTGGATCTGCTGTACGGCCTGGTGGATCCGCGGATCCGTCTGGCATCGGGAAAGGAGTGAGGATATGACGCAAATGGATAACGTGGATGCGCTGTTTAAGCCGGCCGCCGCAAAGCCGGACGAACGGGAGAAGATTTCGGGCAAATCCTTGACGGCTTTTCAGGACAGCTGGAGGCGGCTTCGTCAAAATAAAGCAGCGATCGTCAGCTTGGTCATCCTGGTCATCATGCTGCTGCTGGCGATCGTTGGTCCGTGGATCGGACATCACGACTATTACTCTACCGATTATAATGCCGTCTATCAAAAACCGAACGCCGATCATTGGTTCGGCACCGATAAATTCGGCCGGGACCAATGGGCCCGCGTATGGCAGGGAACGCGCGTGTCGCTCCTGATCGCCGTGCTCGCCGCCGCGCTCGACCTCGTCATCGGGGTTGCCTACGGCGCCATTTCCGCCCTGTTCGGCGGAAGAGTCGATAACGTGATGCAGCGGATCGTCGAAATTTTGACCGGGATTCCGAGCCTGATCATTATCATCCTGCTGATGATGGTGATGAAGCCGGGGATTGTGACCATCATGGTCGCGATGTCCATTACGGGCTGGGTCAACATGGCCCGGCTGGTCCGGGCACACATTATGAAGCTGAAGTCGCAGGAATTCGTCCTGGCGGCCCGCACGCTGGGCACGTCCACCGGGCGCATTATTACTAAGCATTTGATTCCGAACACGATCGGCATCATCGTCATCAACACGATGTTCACGATTCCGTCGGCGATCTTTACCGAAGCGTTCCTGAGCTTTATCGGCCTTGGACTTCAGTCGCCGATGTCTTCGCTCGGAGTGCTGATTAACGACGGCTTCGCATCCTTGAATACGCAGGCATACCTGCTGCTGTACCCTTCGATTGTCATCGTCCTCATTATGGTAACGTTCAATATTCTGGGTGACGGGCTGCGGGATGCGCTGGATCCGAGAATGCGGAAATAGGGGGAAGAGAGAATGGACAACTTGCTCGAAGTGCAGGATGTGCAGGTCAGCTTTTTCACATATGCGGGCGAAGTGCAGGCCGTGCGCGGCGTTGGCTTTTCCCTGGGCCGGGGCGAGACGCTGGCGATCGTGGGGGAATCCGGCTCCGGCAAATCGGTGACTTCCAAAAGCATCATGAGGCTGCTCGCGAAGTCCGCAAAAATTAAACACGGCTCGATCCGTTTTGAAGGCAAGGATATCGCGTCGCTGCCTGAAAAGCAGATGCAGGATATCCGGGGCCGGGACATCTCGATGATTTTTCAGGACCCGATGACGTCGCTGAACCCGACGATGACGATCGGCAAGCAGATCACCGAGGTGCTGAAGAAGCACCGCAAGCTCGGCGGCGCGGAAGCCAACCGGCGGGCGGTGGAGCTGCTGGACCAGGTCGGCATTCCGAATCCAGACAAGCGGCTGAAGCAGTATCCGCACCAGCTGTCCGGAGGCATGCGCCAGCGCGTGGTCATCGCGATTGCACTGGCGTGCAACCCGAAGGTGCTGATCGCCGACGAGCCGACGACCGCGCTCGACGTGACGATCCAGGCGCAAATTCTGGAGCTGATGAAGAAGCTGCAGCAGGAGCTGGATACGTCCATCGTGCTGATCACGCATGATCTGGGCGTAGTCGCGAATATGGCGTCGCGCGTAGCGGTCATGTACGCCGGTAAAATCGTGGAAACCGGTACGGTAGACGAAATCTTTTACGAAGGCAAGCATCCGTATACCTGGGGTCTGCTTGCTTCCATGCCGAAGCTGCATGAGAAATCGGAGGAACTGACAGCTATTCCCGGCACGCCGCCGGACCTCAGCGACCCGCCCAAGGGATGCCCGTTTGCGGCACGCTGTCCGTACGCCATGGAAATTTGCCACGAATATATGCCAGAATATACAGAGCACTCGGAGACGCACCGCGCGGCCTGCTGGCTGCAGGACAGCCGGGCGCCGAAAGTGCAGAGTCCGCTTGCGGGAGGTGATCGGCCATGAAGCACGAGAAGGGGACAAAACCGCTGGTCGAGGTCAAGCATTTGAAGAAGCATTTTGACGTGGGCCGCGGACAGATTCTGAAAGCGGTGGACGACGTCTCGTTCGACATTTATCCGGGGGAGACTTTCGGTCTTGTCGGCGAGTCGGGCTGCGGCAAGTCGACGCTGGGCCGCACGCTGATCCGTCTCTATGAAGCGACGGAGGGGACGGTCAGCTTTGACGGCGAGGCGGTGCACGGCCGTAAATCGAATGCCGAGCGGAAGAAGCTGAGCCGGAGCATCCAGATGATCTTCCAGGATCCGTATGCGTCGCTGAACCAGCGGATGACGGTGACCGACATCATCGCCGAAGGCATTGACGCCCACGGCATCGCCAAGAACCGCAAGGAGCGCCAGCAGATGGTCTACGACCTGCTGGAGACGGTCGGACTTAACCGCAGCCACGCTGAGCGGTTCCCGCACGAATTCTCCGGCGGCCAGCGCCAGCGGATCGGCATCGCCCGGGCGCTTGCGGTTCATCCGCGGTTCGTGATCGCCGATGAGCCGATTTCGGCGCTGGACGTATCGATCCAGGCACAGGTTGTGAACCTGATGAAGAAGCTGCAGCAGGAGGTGGGATTAACGTATTTGTTTATCGCTCATGACCTGTCGATGGTAAAGCATATCAGCGACCGCATCGGGGTGATGTACCTCGGGGGC
>Ga0164243_10007456_pt1 | contig 16330 bp, 13 predicted proteins | sample OricompcompostOP_FD_108781 | JGI IMG/M metagenome (GOLD analysis project Ga0164243, IMG submission 108781) | Organic Plus compost microbial communities from Emeryville, California, USA - Original compost - Organic plus compost (OP) | ecosystem: Engineered > Solid waste > Mixed feedstock >...
GCGGGCGGCATGGGCGACGCCCGCGTAGCCCACGCTGCCGTCGCCGCCGACCACGACGACCGGGGCCTCCTCGGCCTCGAGCAGCTGCGCGGCCCGCTCGCGCACGAGCCGCAGCGAGCTGTGCCGCAGGATGCCGGTGTCCTCCGCGTCGCCGGCCTCGAGCGGCACCTCGAGCCGGGTCGTCGCCGACTCGGGGAGGTCGCCCGCGATCGCCTCGGCGCCGTCCGCCAGGCACATGGCGCGGTCGGAGGCCGATCCCTGCCACTGAGGGACGACGAGGTAGCGGACGCGCATGGGATCCTCCGCCGCGCCCCCGGAGCACGGGGCGCGGCCTGGGCTCAGGACTCGACCGCGGGGGCGGAGCCGCCGGACTTGAGGGCCGCGAGCCGGGCCTCGACCTCGGCCTGGGCGCCGAGGTCCTCGAGGGACTCGAACTGGGCGTCGAGGCTCGAGGCGGCGATCTCCTGCTGCCCGAGCACCTTCGCCTCCTCGCGGCGCACCTTCTCCTCGAAGCGGCCGAGCTCGCTCGTCGGGTCGAGGATGTCGATCGACTGGATCGCGTCGTGCACCTGGCTTTGCGCCTCGGCGATCTTCGCGCGGGCGACGAGCTCGTTGCGCTGGGCGGTGAGCTCGTTGAGCTTCTGGCGCATCCCGTCCAGGCCCACCTTGAGCTTGTCGACGACCTCGTTCTGCGCGGCGATCGTCGGCTCGGCCGCCTTCGCCTCGTTCTCGGAGGCGATCTGCTTGCCGAGGGCCACCTTGGCGAGGGTGTCGAACTTGTCGGCGTCGGCGGCGTTGCCGGAGCCGCGCAGCTCGTCGGCCTTGGAGCTGGCGGCCAGGGCCTTCCGGCCCCAGTCGGCGGCGGCCTCCACGTCCTCGGCGTGGTCCTGCTCGAGCAGGCGCAGGTTGCCGATGGTCTGCGCCACCGCGCTCTCGGCCTCCGCGATCGAGTTGGTGTAGTCGCGGACCAGCTGGTCGAGCATCAGCTCCGGGTCCTCGGCCTGGTCGATGAGGGCGTTGATGTTGGCGCGGAGGAGCTGCGAGATGCGGCCCAGGATCGATTGCTTCGCCATGATGTCTTCCTTCGGTCGTGGTTCTGGGGTCAGAGCCGGCCGCCCCCGCCGCGGCGGCCGCCGCGGGAGGAGCCGGAGGATCCGGGGGAGCGCAGGGAGCCGCCGCCTCCGCGGCGGGAGACGGCGCCGCCGGTGCTGCGCCGCGCTGAGCCGCCGCTGTCACGGAGGCGGCTCGGCCCGCTGCGGGAGATGCCGCCGAAGCCGCCGCTGCGACCCCCGATGCCGGAGCCCCCGCCGCGCGACAGGCTCCCGCCGATCAGTCCGCCGAGCACGGCGCTCGTGATGTCGATGCCGCCCCCGCCGCCGGAGCGGTCGAGGCCCGCCACGTCGCTCCGGGCGAGCCGGAGGGCGGCGTCGGCGTGGGAGGCCGCCTGCTGCGCCGCGTCGAGGGCCGCCTGCCGGTCGCTCACGGCGAGGCCCGCGGCCTCGACGAGCAGCCGCTCCGCCTCGCGGATGCGGGTGCGGGCCGCCGCGCCCACGCCGCCCCGGCGGGTGCTGATGTAGCTCTCCGCCTGGGAGATGCGCTGCTCGGCGGTCGCGCGCACCCGGTCGAGCTGCTGCGCGAGCGCGGCCTGCTGGGCCTGCTGGTCGCGGGCCGACCTCAGCGCCGCGTCGAGGGCCGTGGTGGCCTGCTCGACCGCGGCGAGGCCGGCGACCGGGTCGCCCGAGGCGGAGGAGGAGAGCGCCTGCTCCGCGGCCGCGGCGGCGGTCGAGAGCGCGGCCCGGTCGACGCCGCCGTCCGAGGGCAGCGCTCGGGCCTCGGCCACGGCCGCCCGCAGCGCGGCGCTCGCCTGGCCGAGCCGCTCGGCCGTCCTCGGCAGCTCCGTCTCGAGGGCGGTCACCGAGTCGAGCAGCTGCCCGACCTGGCCGACCGCCTGCTGCGCGTCGCGCACCGCGATCGCCGCGTCGCTCGCGGCGCCCGTCGACAGCGCGGCCTCCGCCCGGCCGATCGCCTCCGCGGCGAAGGCCACCAGGCCGCGCGCCTGGGCGGGGGAGTCGTCGACGTCGTCGACCGCGGCGGCGCCATAGCGGCCGGAGAGCTGCGCGATCGCGCCCTCGGCCGCGGCGATCCGCGCCTCGAGGCCGGCGTGCTCGGCCCTCACCCGGGCGAGCACCTCGGGCGCGTTCTGCTCGAGGCCGCGCAGCCTCGCGAAGTCCTCCGCCTGCGCGTCGAGGGCCGCGTCGGCCTCGCTGCACAGCGCGATGATCTGCTCGGTGAGGGCCCGCCGCTGCTCGGGCGTCTCCGGCTGGGCGTCGTCGAGGCGCTGGCGGATCGCGAAGGCCTGGGCCAGCCCCGCCTTGGCGCCCTCCAGGGCGGTCTGGAAGGCGCCGACGGCGCCGGCGCCGAACTGCGCCTCGGCGAAGCCGAGCTCCTGCTCGCTCTCGCGCACGGCGTCGTCGAGGGCGACGAGCAGGCCGCCGGCGCGCCGGTCGAGCTCCTCCTGGCTCGCTCCGCCCGCGGGGGCCGTCGCGCCGCCCTTCCGGCGGCGCACGATGCGGGAGACCGCGAAGGCGCCCACGCCGACCACGGCGGCGCCGCCGATCACGGGGAGCACCCAGCCGGCGCCGGAGCCCTCGTCCGCGCCCGGGTCGCCCGCGCCGGCGCCGTCGGACTCGACGGCGGCACCGAGGTCCTCGATGTACTCGGTGACGGCGGCGGGGTGGTCGCCGTCCGCCCACGCGTGGAGGAAGCCGCGCGCGGCGACCGCGTCGAGCTCCGCGTCGCTGAGCGGGAACGACGGGTCGACGGAGACGCAGTACTCCTCGTCGAGGGCCGCGACGGCGAGCAGCACGTCGCGCGGGCCCAGTCCGCTGCCGATAGCCGTCTCCTCCGCCCACTCGAAGCAATCGGCCGCGTCGGTGAAGGCGTCGACCACGACCACGCTGACCCGGTACCGCGTCTCGGCGGCGACCCGGTCGCTCACCGCCTGGATCTCGTCCTCGCGCCCCCCGAGCGCTCCGGCGGCGTCGAGGACGCGGGCCCCGTTCAGGTCGAGCGGCGGCGTCCCGGCCACCGCCCACGCGGCCGCGGGGGCGGACAGCACCAGACCGGCGGCGGCGACGGCGATGCCGAGGCGGATGCGCATCCGGCTCCCTCCCGATGGACGTTCTCGCATCCTAGCGAGAGAGCCTCGCCGCCGAACAAGGAGCCGGTGAAGCCTCGGCTCAGCCGACTCGGAGGGGGTGCGGCTCGCCGCTCTCGACCCGGAAGGCGGAGCCGTCGGCCATGACGACCACCACCGAGACGAGCAGCTCGTAGTCGCCCGCGGGAAGCGGCGGGAGGTCGACGGGGATCGGCGCCCCCGTCTCGGGGTCCGGCACCGGCAGCTCGACGTCGATCGGCGGGAGGGGCTGTCCCTCCGGCCCGCTCCAGACGACGGTGCCGCCCTGGAGCACGGTGACGAGCGGCGCGGTCTCGATGCGTCCCGCGAGGGGCCCCGTGCCGAGGTTGATCAGCGTGACCTCGGCCCGGCTCGCCTGGCCCGCCGGGGCCTGCAGCGACGCGCTGCGGAGCGCGAAGGGCCCGTCGGCGAGCCCGATCTCCGCCTCCCGGTCCCCGCCGCCGTCCGCCTCCGCGGCCGCGCCGCCGGCGTCGTCCTGCAGGGGCTGGTCGGCTGCGCTCTCCTGGGCCGTGCTCTGGAAGGCGGGCGGCACGCCCGGCATCGCCCCGAAGGCGGCCGGCAGCGCGATGGCGAGCACCGCCAGCCCGCCGAGGCCCCCCGTGAGCATGGCGCGGGGCCGGCGCAGCCCGCGCGCCTCCTCGATGGCGCGGGCGCCGTCGATCCGCACCTCGGGCAGGGAGTCGTCGGCGAGGGCGATCGCCATCTTGGCGAGCCCGTCGCTGAGGTAGCGCTTCACCGCGCCCGAGCTGATGCCGAGCCGTTCGGCGATGTCGTCGACCTTGAGGTCGTCGTAGTAGCGCAGCACGACGCAGGCCCGCTCGCGCGGGCTGAGCTTCTGCAGCTCGTCGTGCAGGTCGAGGCGCCGGTCGGTGGCGCCGGCCGGGCCCTCCACCTCGTCGGGCCGATACTCGAGCGGCGCGATCCGGCGCCAGCGCTGGGCGCGGCGGCCGCGATCGAGGGTGGCGTTGAGGATGGCGCGTCGCACGTAGGCCTCGGCGCTCTCCACGGTGAAGCCGTTGCGGAGACGGCCGAAGGTGCGGGCGAGCGCGTCCTGCACGAGGTCCTCGGCGTCCTCGGGGTCGCCGGTGAGCATGTGGGCGTAGCGGAACAGCGAGTCGCCGCGCTCGCGCACGAGCTCGTCCACCGTCTGCTCCCAGACCGGGGTCCTGGCCATGCCGCCTCCCTCTCTCACCCTTACAGACGCGGAAGGGGGCGGGAAGGTTGGGGCAACCCTGCACTTCGCTGGATCAGAGCGAGGTTCGACCCGGCTATTGCACCCTCGAACCGCACTCTGCTGGATCAGAGTGCGCGAAACGGGAGGTCAGAGGCTCTTCAGCGACTCGCGCAGCAGACCGAGCTGGGCGTGCACGGCGGCCGGGACCTTCTCGCCCATGTCGGCGAGGAACTCCTCGGTGTCCTCCGCCTCGGCCTCGAGGGCCGACCGGTCGAGGGCGAACAGGGCCTCCCAGTCCTCGTCGTCCACCCCCGCGCCGGCGTAGTCGATCGCGCCCTCGGCGGGCACGAAGCCGAAGGGGCTCTCCACGGCGGGCGCGGTGCCCTCGACGCGGTCGAGGATCCAGGCGAGGACGCGCGAGTTCTCGGAGAAGCCCGGCCAGAGGAACTTGCCGTCCCAGCTCTTGCGGAACCAGTTCACCTGGAAGATCTTGGGGGCCTTGTCGCCGAGCCCCTCGCCCACGTCGAGCCAGTGCTGCCAGTAGTCGGCCATGTGGTAGCCGCAGAAGGGGAGCATGGCGAAGGGGTCGCGGCGCAGCTCGCCGACGGTGCCCTCGGCGGCGGCGGTGCGCTCCGAGGCGAGGGTGGCGCCGATGAAGACGCCGTGCTCCCAGCCGCGTGTCTCCGCGACGAGCGGGATGTTGGTGGCGCGGCGGCCGCCGAAGATGATCGCGTCGATCACGACGCCGGCCGGGTCCTCCCAGTCGTCGGAGATGATCGGGCACTGCGAGGCCGACACGGTGAAGCGCGAGTTCGGGTGCGCGGCCGGGCGCTCCTCGTCGGGCGTCCAGTCGTGGCCCTGCCAGTCGATGAGGTGGCTCGGCGGCTCGTCGGTCAGGCCCTCCCACCACACGTCGCCCTCGTCGGTGAGTGCCACGTTGGTGAAGACCGTGTTGCCCCACACGGTCTCGATCGCGGTGGGGTTGGTCGACCATCCGGTGCCCGGCGCGACGCCGAAGAAGCCCGCCTCCGGGTTGATCGCGCGCAGCCGCCCGTCGGGGCCGGGGGCGAGCCAGGCGATGTCGTCGCCGATGGTCTCGACCTTCCAGCCCGGGATCGAGGGCCGCAGCATGGCGAAGTTCGTCTTGCCGCAGGCGCTCGGGAAGGCCGCCGCCACGTGGAAGACGCGGCCGCGCGGGTTGGTCACCTTGAGCAGCAGCATGTGCTCGGCCAGCCAGCCCTCGTCGCGCGCGATCGCCGAGGCGATCCGGAGCGCGAAGGACTTCTTGGCCAGGATCGCGTTGCCGCCGTAGGCGGAGCCGTAGGACCAGATCTCCCGGGTCTCGGGGAAGTGCGAGATGTACTTCGTGTCGCTGCAGGGCCACGGCACGTCGGCCTCGCCCTCCGCCAGCGGCGCGCCGACCGAGTGCATGGCGGGCACCCAGTTGGTCTGCGGGGTGATGTGGTCGAGGGCGCCGGCGCCCATCCGGGTCATCGTGCCCATCGAGATCACCACGTAGGGCGAGTCGGTGAGCTGCACGCCGTAGCGCGACAGCGGGCTGCCCAGCGGGCCCATGGAGAAGGGCACGACGTACATGGTGCGGCCCTTCATCGCGCCCGTGAACAGGCCGGTGAGGGTCTCGCGCATCTCGGCCGGGGCGACCCAGTTGTTGGTGGGGCCGGTGTCCTCCTGCCTCTCCGAGCAGATGAAGGTGCGGGACTCGACGCGTGCGACGTCGCTCGCGTCGCTGCGGGCCAGGAAGCTGTAGGGGCGCAGCTCGGAGTTGAGCCGCAGCAGGGTGCCGTTGTCGATGAGGAGCTTGATCAGGCGGTCGCGCTCGGCGCGGGAGCCGTCGCACCACTCCACCCGGTCGGGCTGGGCGAGGGCGGCCATCTCCTCGACCCAGGCGACGATGCGCGGGTCGGCGTTGTCGGGGACCTCCCCGGCCAGGCGGGGGGAGGAGGCGCTGCTGTCGATGACGGTCATAGCGGGGAGTCCTTCGGCCGGAACAACGGAGAGAGCACGATGTGAAAATCGCGCCTTGTGTCCACTCTGACCCATGCAGTGCCGAAATGACGAATCGAAGGCCGGGAAAGATTTGCGAAACTTTAGATATCCTGCTCCTGTGAAGGATCTTGCGACACTCGGGCAGCGGATGCGGCACTTCCGCAGCCGCCGGGGCCTCACCCTCGAGCAGCTGGGCTCCGCGGTGGGCGTCGCGGCCAGCCAGCTGTCCCTGATGGAGAACGGCCGGCGCGAGCCGCGGCTCTCCCTGCTCTCCGCGATCGCCGAGCAGCTCGACGTCCCCGTGGCGGAGCTGCTCGACGAGTCGGCGCCCAGCGAGCGGGCCGCGCTGGAGATCGAGCTCGAGCGCATCCAGGAGACCCGGCTCTACCGCGAGCTCGGCCTGCCGCCGCTGCGCGCGAGCAAGACGATGAGCGACGACACGCTGCGCACCATCATCGGCCTGCACCAGGAGGTGGAGCGCCGCGCCCGCCAGGCGATCGCCACGCCGGAGGAGGCGCGCCGGGCCAACACCGAGCAGCGCATCGTGATGCGGGCCAAGAACAACCATCTGCCCGAGATCGAGGAGCTGGCCGAGGAGGCCCTGCGTGCGGTGGGCCACTCGACCGGGGCGCTCACGCACCGCTCGGTGAGCCAGATGGCCGAGCGGCTCGGCTTCGAGCTCGTGCACGTCGGCGACCTGCCCCACTCGGCGCGCAGCGTGACCGACCTGGAGAACGGGCGGATCTACCTGCCGCCCGCCTCGATCCCCGGCGGCCACGGCCTGCGCTCCATGGCGCTGCAGGCGATGGCGCACCGCGTGCTCGGCCACGTGGCGCCGCGCGACTACGCGGAGTTCCTGCTGCAGCGGCTCGAGATCAACTACTACGCGGCCGCCTGCCTGATGCCGCGCACCCAGTCGGTCGAGTTCCTCCAGCAGGCCAAGGCCGACCGCAACATCGCGATCGAGGACTTCCGCGACGCCTTCGGCGTGACGCACGAGGCCGCGGCGCTGCGCTTCACCAACCTCGCGACCGAGCACCTCGGCATCCAGCTGCACTTCCTCCGGGTGACCGACGACGGCGCGATCGCCAAGGTCTACGAGAACGACGGCCTGCCGCTGCCGGTCGACCTCACCGGCTCGGCCGAGGGCGAGATCGTGTGCCGGCACTGGAGCGCCCGCCGCGCCTTCGACCGCACCAACCGCACCACGGAGTACTACCAGTACACCGACACCCCGATGGGCACCTTCTTCGAGTCGACCCAGATCGGCACCGGCGCCGCCGACGAGTTCTCGATCACGCTGGGCGTGCCGATGAGCGAGTCGCGCTGGTTCCGCGGGCGGGAGACGCAGCTGCGGGTGCAGTCGACCTGCCCCGACCTCAACTGCTGCCGCCGGCCCGACCTCGAGCTCAGCGGCCGCTGGCAGGGTCGCGCCTGGTCGAGCGCCAAGGTGCACGCGCACATCTTCTCGCCGCTGCCGCAGGGCACCTTCCCCGGCGTCGACGACCGCGAGCTCTACGAGTTCCTCGAGCGGCACGCGACGCAGCAGTAGGGGCGCGGTGCCGGCTCCCGGCCTCGTAGGATGACCACGGAAGTGAGACGGATTCGACAAGGGGGGCGGGCGCGATGAGCGGCACGGCGACCACGGAGCGCTACGGTCTGCGAGCGGGAGCGCCCGCGCTGAGCTCGGCGGGCGCCCTCGCCTTCGGTCCGGAGGGGATCCTCTTCGTCGCCGACTACGCGGCCGCGGCCGTCCACGCCTTCGACCTCGGCGACGCCGCCGGCCAGGCCCCGCCGTGGCAGGACGTCGAGCAGCTCGACGCGCGCCTCGCCTCGCTGCTCGGGGTCGAGCGCGACGAGCTGCGCATCAACGGCCTGGCCGTGCAGGAGGGCTCGGAGGCGGCTTACCTCTCGGTGACCCGCGGCCGCGGCGACGCCGCGATCCCGGTGCTCGTGCGCGTCGCCGGCGGCCAGGTCGCCGAGGTCGAGCTCTCCGGCGTCCCCTTCGCGCGCCTCGAGCTCGCCGACGCGCCCGCGGAGGACGACGAGCGCTACGACGGCACCCTGCGGCCGGTCCCCGATGCCGACACCGTCACCCGCGAGTACGTCGGCGTCGAGCTGCACACGGCGCGGGCCCCCCTGCGGCACGCGGCGATCACCGACCTGGCCTGGATCGACGGCGCCCTGCTCGTGGCCGGCGCCTCCAACGAGGAGTTCGTCGCCACGCTGCGCCGCATCCCCTTCCCCTTCACGGGCGAGGTGGCGAGCACGGGGCTGGAGATCTACCACGTCGGCCGCGGCCGCTACGAGACCCACGCCCCGGTGCGCGCGCTGCTGCCCTTCGACGGCGGGCGGAGCGTGCTGACGAGCTTCATCTGCACGCCGATCGTGCACTTCCCGCTCGACGCGCTGCAGCCGGGCGCTCACGCGACCGGGCGCAGCGTGGCCGAGCTGGGGCAGGCGAACCAGCCGCTCGACATGATCTCCTACCGCGCGGGCGACGAGGAGTTCCTGCTCGTCTCCGGCTCCCGGCTGCCGCTCTACCGCCTCCCCGCCGCCGCGCTCGCCCGGCAGGAGCCGCTGCTCGCGCCGCACGAGCCGGGCGCGCCGCGCGAGGAGCTGCCGCAGCAGGGCGTGAGCCTGATGGCCCGGCTCGGCGCCGACCGCGTGCTGCTGCTGCAGCGCGGCGCCGACGGGGCGCAGGCGCTGCGCGGCCACGCGACCGCCGGGCTCTGACCGCGCCGCCGGGATCCGGCGTAAGCAGCCCTCATCGGCCGGGCCGAGGGGCGCGATGCGACGGATCCGGGTCGCGTCTCAGACCAGCAGCCGCCGGGCCAGCGCGTCGATCGCCGCCGCATCGCCGCCGTGCGCGGTGAACCAGCCGGCCGCTCCGCCCGGATGGTCGTCGAAGACGTCGAGCACCTCCTGGATGGCGTGCGCCGGCGCCTCGAAGACCTCCCGCGGCACCTCCGCCATTCGCGGGTCGTCGAGCCGCACCCCCGCCGTGGCGGCCAGGCGGGCCAGCACGAGCGGCATCGCCTCGGTGGTGCGCGCGTAGTCGGCGGCGATGGAGTCGCGGTCGACGTCGAGCAGCCGCAGGGTGAGCGCCACGGTGATCCCGGTGCGGTCCTTGCCGGCCGAGCAGTGCACGAGCACCGGACCCTCGCGGGCCGCGATGAGGCTCACGGCGTCCGCGAGCATGCTCGCGGCGGGGCCGCCGACCATGGCGCGGTAGAGGTCGGCGAGGCCGAGGGGCGGTCCGCCGTGCTCCCGCATGGAGCCCTCGAGGATCGGCAGCGCGACGATCTCGCTCAGCGCCGCGTAGGGGTGGTCGTGCCGTTTCTCGGCCGCGTCGCGGAGGTCGAGCACGAGGCGCGGCGGCCAGTCGGGCACCTCCCGGCCGGTGAGGTCGCCGGGCAGGGGCGCGTCGCTGCGGAACAGGCGCCCGGCGCGGAGGCAGGCGTGCGCCGTGGCGACGTCGCGGAGGTTGACCAGGGCGTCGGGGACGTCCCCGGCATCGCCGGCATGGCTCACTGCGGGCCCCTTCGTCGCGGACCGGTGGAACGGTGCGAGTCTAGGGGTGGTGCGGCTCCGACCGCGTCCCTGCGGCCTCGCGCTAGGCGCCTTTGCGCCGGCCCTTCGACGGCGATCGCGGCTTGCGCCCGCCGCCCGCCGCCTTGCGGGTCCCGCCGTCGGCCCCCGTGCTGCCCGCGCCACCGCCCCGCTTGCGGGCGACGCTGCGCTGCAGGGCCTCCATCAGGTCGATGACCTCGCCGCCGCCCTCGCCCTCGGCGCGGCCGGGGACCGCCTCGGCCACGTCCACCGCGTCGCCCTGCTCGAGCTTGGCGTCGATGAGCTGCCGCAGCTGCTCCTGGTACTCGTCGCGGTAGTCCTCCGGGCGGAAGTCGCTCTCCAGGCTCCGCACCAGCGCGTCGGCGAGCTGCTGCTCCTTGGCGGTGATCCGCGGCCTGCTCTCCAGCGCGGGGAAGTCCGCCTCCCGCAGCTCGTCGCCCCACAGCAGGGCCTGCAGCACGAGGGCGTCGCCGTGCACGCGCAGGGCGCCGAGATGGGTCTTGCTGCGCAGGGCGAAGCGCACGATCGCCGTGCGGTCGCTGCGCTCGAGCGTGCGGCGGAGCAGCACGTAGGCCTTCACGCCGCCCTTCTCGGGCTCGAGGTAGTAGCTGCGCTCGAAGCGGATCGGGTCGACCTGCTCGCTCGGCACGAACTCGACGACCTCGATGTCGTCGCGGCTGGCCTCGGGGAGGGCGGCGAGGTCGTCCTCGTCGAGGAGGACGGTGCGATCGCCGGCGTCGAAGCCGCGGTCGATGTGCTCGTAGGGCACGACCTTGCCGCAGACCTCGCAGCGGCGCTGATAGCGGATCCGCCCGCCGTCCTTGTCGTGCACCTGATGGAGGGAGATGTCGTGGTCCTCGGTCGCCGTGTAGACCTTCACCGGGACGCTCACGAGGCCGAAGGAGATGGATCTCTTCGCGATGGCGCGCATGCATCCGTTCTCACCCCGCCCGCGGAGGATGTCAACCCCCTCGACGACGGCGCCCCGAGGGCTTATCGTGCGGCGATGGCGCGGAGGAACGAGCAGCTCGTGACCGTGGGCCGCCGCCGCCTGACGGTCACCAACCTCGACAAGGTGATGTACCCCGAGACGGGCACGACCAAGGGCGACGTGATCCGCTACTACGGCGAGGTGGCCGAGCTGCTGCTGCCCTACGCCTCGGGCCGGCCGGTCACCCGCAAGCGATGGGTCGACGGGGTCGAGGGAGGCGTGTTCTTCCAGAAGGACCTCGAGGACTCCGCCCCGGACTGGGTGCCGCGTCGCGTCGTGCACCACAAGGACCACGACAACCGCTACCCGGTGCTCGACGAGGCGGAGGGCCTGGCCACCCTGGCCTGGTTCGGGCAGCTCGCCGCCCTCGAGCTGCACGTGCCGCAGTGGCGCTTCGCCCCGACGGGCGAGCCGGGCCACCCCGACCGGATGGTCTTCGACCTCGACCCCGGGGAGGGGGTGGGGCTCGCCGAGTGCGTCGAGGTCGCCAAGCTCGTGCGCGCCCTCCTCGACGGCATGGGGCTGGCCTCGGTGCCGGTGACGAGCGGCAGCAAGGGGATCCACGTCTACGCCGCCCTCGACGGGACGCATCCCTCGGATCGCATCTCCGAGCTCGCGCACGAGCTGGCGCGCTCGCTGGAGGCCGACCATCCCGAGCTCGTGATCTCCACGATGCGCAAGGCCGACCGGCGCGGGAAGGTCCTGGTCGACTGGAGCCAGAACAACGCCGCCAAGACGACCATCGCCCCCTACTCGCTCCGCGGGCGCTCGCGGCCGACCGTGGCGATGCCCCGGAGCTGGCGGGAGATCACCTCCGGGCGGCTGCGCCAGATCGAGATGGACGAGGTGCTGCGCATCGTGCGCCGCCGCGGCGACGCGCCCGAGCCGCTGCGGCCTCCCGCCGCCGACCGGCTGAGCCGCTACCGCAGCATGCGCGACGCGACGCGCACCCCGGAGCCGGTGCCGGAGCGGGCCGGCGCCGCAGGCGGCTCCTCCTTCGTGATCCAGCGGCACGAGGCGCGGCGGCTGCACTACGACTTCCGGCTCGAGCGCGACGGCGTGCTCGTGAGCTGGGCCGTCCCGAAGGGCGTGCCGCAGCTCGGCGAGCGCAACCGCCTGGCCGTGCACGTGGAGGATCATCCGCTCGAGTACGCCTCCTTCCACGGCGACATCCCAGCGGGGGAGTACGGCGCCGGTCACGTGGACATCTGGGACCACGGGCGCTACGAGACCGAGAAGTGGCGCGACGACGAGGTGATCGTCACCCTGCACGGCGCGGCGGACGGCGGGCTCGGCGGCGAGCCCGCCAAGGTGGCGCTCATCCGCACCGGCGGCGACGGCAAGGAGAACTGGCTGATCCACCGGATGGCGCTCGACGCCCCGCCCCCGAAGCAGGCGGGGACGAGGTCCGCCGGGTCGAAGCCCGCGGCGTCGAAGCCGAGCGTCTCCCGCGCGAGCCGGAGTCGCGCGCCGCGCCGCCGCACCACGGCCGACCGTCCTGCGAAGGACGACTACCGCCCGATGCTCGCGCAGCTCGGCTCCGAGCGGCGGCTCCCGCGGGGCGACGACCTCGCGGTCGAGATGAAGTGGGACGGCGTGCGCGTGCTCGCGCACATCCGCCGCGGCGTCACCCGGCTCGTGAGCCGTAACGGCATCGACGTCACCGCCACCTATCCCGAGTTCGCCGATCTCGCCGACGTCGTGGGCGGGCGCGACGCCGTGCTCGACGGCGAGGTGATCGCGGTCGACCGTCGCGGCTATCCCAGCTTCGGCCTGCTCCAGCAGCGGATGCGGCTGACCCGGGAGGCCGATGTGACCCGGGCGCGGCGCAGCGTCTCGGTGCGCTTCATGCTCTTCGACCTGCTCGCCCTCGACGGGGCCGACGTGACCGAGCTGCCGTACCGCGAGCGCCGCCGGCTGCTCGCCGAGGCCGTGACCCCGACCGGCGCGGTGCTGCTGCCCCCGGAGTTCGACGGCACCGTGGAGGAGGGCCTGGCGCGCGCCGGCGAGCTGCACCTCGAGGGCGTGGTCGTCAAGGACCGGGGCGAGCGCTACTACCCGGGCCGCCGCTCCGCGGCCTGGATCAAGGTCAAGCTGCATCGCACCCAGGAGGTCGTCGTGGCCGGCTGGCGGCCGGGCCGGGGGAGCCGGGAGGGAGGGATCGGCTCCCTGCTGCTCGGCGTGCCCGAGGGCGGGCGGCTGCGCTACGTGGGCCGGGTCGGGACCGGCTTCGACCAGGAGGAGCTCGCCGAGCTCGGGCGGCTCGCCCGACGCCTCGCGCGCCGGACCACCCGGCTCGCCGACGTGCCGGCGGCCGACGCCCGGGATGCGCACTGGATCGCGCCTCGGCTCGTCGGGGAGGTGGAGTACGCCGAGCGGACGAGCGACGGGCGGCTGCGCCAGGCGTCGTGGCGGGGGCTGCGGCCCGACAAGTCACCGGAGCAAGTGCGGCCGGAGATCGAGGCCGGGTAGCAGAAAGGTCAGCTCTCGCTGTATAGTCAGCTTGTGCTGACCATTTCTCCCCGCCTCGACGTGATGAACCGCCTCGGCCGGGCGCTGGCCGACCCCACCCGCTCGCGCATCCTGCTGGCCCTCCTCGACGGCCCCGGCTACCCGGCCGAGCTCGCGCAGCGACTCGAGCTCACCCGCTCCAACGTCTCCAACCACCTGGCCTGCCTGCGCGGCTGCGGCATCGTCCTCGCCGTGCCCGAGGGGCGGCGCACGCGCTACGAGATCGCCGACGGCCACCTGACCCGGGCGATCGACGAGCTGCTGTCCGTGGTGCTCGCGGTCGACGAGGGCGCGCCCTGCGACGACGACTGCTGCACCGTGCCGGGCTGCTGCGAGTGAGCCCGGCCCCGCTCGAGCCCGAGCGCCGGGCTGTGCTGCACCGCCGGGTGCGGATCATCGTCGGCATCACGATCGGCTGGAACGTCGTCGAGGCCGTGGTCGCGATCGCGGCGGGGGCCGCCGCCTCGTCCGCGGCCCTCATCGGCTTCGGCCTGGACTCGGTCGTGGAGGTGCTGTCGGCCGCCGCCGTGGCGTGGCAGTTCACCCGCCGGGAGCCGGAGCGCTGGGAGCGGGCGACGGTGCGCACGATCGGGCTCGCCTTCTTCGCCCTCGCCGCCTACGTGACCGTCGACGCCGTGCTCGCGCTGGCCGGCGTCGCGCCCGCCGACCACAGCCCCGTGGGGATCGGCATCGCGGTGGCGAGCCTGCTCGTCATGCCCGCCCTGGCCTGGATCGAGTCCCGCACCGGCCGGGAGCTCGGCTCGGCGAGCGTGAGGGCCGACGCCCGGCAGCTGCTGCTCTGCGTCTACCTCTCGGCCGCGGTGCTCGTCGGCCTCGTGCTCAACGCGCTGCTGGGCTGGGCGTGGGCCGACTCGGTCGCCGCCCTGGTGGTCGCCGCCCTGGCCGTGCGCGAGGGCGTCGAGGCCTGGCGCGGCGAGCTGGAGTCGCCGCTCGAGGTGCTGGAGGAGCTCGACGCCGAGGGCGGCGCCGACTAGGCCGTGGCTCAGCCGAGGAGCTCGAAGGAGTCGAAGAACGCCTGGCGCTCCTCAGGGGTGCCGCCGATCACCACGAGCTGGTAGAAGCGGTTGCCCTCGCCGGCCACGACGATCGTGGCATCCCCGCCGTCCGGCATGGTGAGGTCGGCCGTGAACGCTGGCAGCCCCTCGAGCTCGATGGCCGTGACGGCGAGGTTGTCGGTGCCGTCGGCGGGGGCCGCGCCCGCTGACTGGACCGAGTTGCGGAGGGCCTTCACGAGGAAGTCCATCGAGACCTCTTCGTCAGTGCCCTCCCCCCGTGACATGTAGTAGGGATCGCTGAGATGGAGGGCCATGTCCACGGTGCGGTCCGTCCCAGCGCCCGGCACCGTCTGAATGGTGGGCTCGCCCGGGAAGGTCACGGCGTAGCCGGCGACCGCGTCCTGGTAGATGTAGCCCGAAGGGGCGCTCGGTGTCCCCTCCGCGGGATCGGGCAGGGTCGTGGGGTCCGGCGCCGCGCCGCAGCCGGCCAGTGCGATCGACGCCGCGATGAGCAGGGCGCTCAGCGCCCTCCGGGCGCGCCGCGGGCCGGGGATGGTCGCTGTGGCCGTCTGCAAGGGCTCGCCCCGATCTGTCGAAGATTCTTCGCCGTCTCACCGTAGCTTCTCCGGCTGCCTCCTCGGACGCGGGAAGCTCCCTGAGAACAGACAGCCGGCGCGAACCGACGAGAGCCCCGGCACGCCGGGGCTCTCACTCGGTGCCCTCGACACGATTCGAACGTGCGACTTCTTCCTCCGGAGGGAAGCGCTCTATCCACTGAGCTACGAGGGCGGACAGGAAACCAGGGTAGCAGTCGGGCCGCGGCGGGGCCGCTCAGTCGCCGAGCGCGGCGAGCGCCGCGGCCACGATGCCCGCCGCATCGGCGGGCTCGCCCAGGTAGTCGGAGACGATCGAGAGCCAGGCGCCGCCGGAGAGGACGACGAGCGAGCCGCGTCCGGCCGCGTCCGGGGCGAACCAGGCCGCGTCGCCGTAGGGCGCGGGGGCCCCGTCGTCGACCAGCTCCCGCAGCTCGGCGATGCCGGCCGCGCCCGGCCGGGCCGCGGAGACGTCGAGCACGGCCGCGCCCGACTCGCTCACCCAGCGGCAGGCGACGCCGTCGGCCGTCGTCGCGCGCGCGCCGAGGCTCCCCGCGGCCGGGGTCCAGCCCTCGAGCAGGCCGAAGGTCGGGTTGAAGTCGAAGACCGCCTGGCCGCCGACGAGCCGATCGCAGGGAAGGGTCACCGGGCGCGGCGCGGCGGGAGCCTGGGTGGGCGGGGCGCTCGGCACGGGGATCGGGGGCCGGCTCGCCCCGGGGCCGGGGATCCGCGTGGGCACCGGCTTCGGCGACTCCGCCGTGGGGGAGGGCGAGGGGCTGGGGCCGGGCGCCGGCTGGCAGGCGGCGAGCAGCAGGGCGGGCAGCAGCGCGAGGGCGCCCAGCAGGGCGGCGGATCGGGGGCGGGCGGCGCTCATGTCGGTATTGTCCGCGGCCCGCGCTGGGAGAACGGCCGCGCCACGCCCGCCCGATGCCGCCGACTAGGATCGTCCCTCGTGAACCCCGCCGAGCTCGCCTCGGTCGTGCTCGACGCCGCGCGCCGCGCGGCGGGCGATCAGGCCGATCAGATCGCCGAGGGCGACGCCGTCCTCGAGCGCCCCCGCAACCGCGACCACGGCGACTGGGCCTCGAACGCCGCCCTCAAGCTCGCGAAGCGGCTCGGCCGCAGCCCGCAGGAGCTCGCCGCGGCGCTCGCCGCGGAGCTGGAGTCCGTGGACGGCATCGCGAAGGCCGAGGTGGCGGGCCCCGGCTTCGTGAACATCACCCTCGATGCGGCGGCCGCCGGCGCGATCGCCGCCCGCATCCTCGACGA
>Ga0164243_10007457_pt1 | contig 16329 bp, 14 predicted proteins | sample OricompcompostOP_FD_108781 | JGI IMG/M metagenome (GOLD analysis project Ga0164243, IMG submission 108781) | Organic Plus compost microbial communities from Emeryville, California, USA - Original compost - Organic plus compost (OP) | ecosystem: Engineered > Solid waste > Mixed feedstock >...
ACCGAGACCTCGCCGACCGAGCTGATCGACGAGGCCGAGCCGGTCCGGATCCGCTTGTCCGCGGCATGGATCCGCATCGACGCCCGGTTCGGATCGATCTACCGGCGGCGTCACCGCGATCTCGCGGTGACGGTGCTCTGAACGACTCAGACCAGCCAGGCGGCCGAATCCGGGGCCAGCATCCCGTCGACGAGCGGCGAACTGATCAGCAGCAGCTCGCCCGGGGGCAGCGGCACGGGTTCCTCGCCTGCGTTGAGCGCGCATACGAGGAGCCCCTCGTCGCGACGGAAGGCGAGGCAACCCTCGGGGGCTCCGTACCACTCGACCCGGTCGCCTGCGAATTCCGGACGCCGGAAACGCAGTTCGATGGCCGCCCGGTACAGCGACAGCATGGAGCCGACATCCTCGAGCTGGGACTCGACGGTCAGTGACCGCCAGGACTCGGGAATGGGCAACCAGGTGTCGGGGGAGGTGCTGAAGCCGAAGGGCGGCTCGGTGCCCTGCCACGGGATCGGGACACGGCAGCCGTCGCGTCCGCGTTCGGTGTGACCCGACCGCTCCCACACCGGATCCTGCAACGCCTCGTCGGGCAGGTCGTCGACGTTCGGCAGGCCGAGTTCGGCGCCGTTGTAGACGAAGACCGTGCCGGGCAGCGCCATCTCGACGACGATCATCGCCCGGGCGCGACGTGTGCCGCGTTCCAGGTCGAGTTCGCCGGTCGCGGGATCCACGGGCGCGTAGCGGGTGACCTCCCGCGCCACATCGTGATTGGAGAGGGTCCACGTGGGAGTGCCCGAGACCGACAGGACGGCGTCGAGCGAGTTCTCGATGGCCTCGCGGATCGCACCGGCCTCGAACGGCGCCTTGGCCAGGCGGAAGTTGAAGCCCAGGTGCAGCTCGTCGGGTCGCAGGTACTCGGCGAACCGCTCGTTGTCGTCCACCCAGATCTCGCCGACGTTCGCCGCGCCCGGGTACTCGTCGAGGACCGCGCGGATCTTGCGGTGGATGTCGTGAACCGCATAGTTGTTGAACCGCGGATCGTCGTCGTCGTTGCTCAGCAACACCGCATTCGACAGATCCATGTCGGGCAGGTCGGCCGGCTTGGCCATCCCGTGCGCGACGTCGATGCGGAATCCGTCCACGCCCCGGTCGAGCCAGAAGCGCAGCGTCTGCTCCAGATCCGCCCAGACCTCCGGGTTCTCCCAGTTGAGGTCGGGCTGCTCGGGGGCGAAGATGTGCAGGTACCACTGGCCGGGGGAGCCGTCGGGCTCGGTCACCCGCGTCCAGGCCGGTCCGCCGAAGATGCTGTGCCAGTTGTTCGGCGGCTCGTCGCCGTTCTCCCCGCGTCCGTCGCGGAAGATGTAGCGCTCCCGTTCCGGGCTACCCGGCCCGGCGGCCAGCGCGGCGCGGAACCATTCGTGCTGATCGCTGGTGTGGTTGGGGACCAGGTCCATGGTGACGCGGATGTCGCGGTCGTGGGCCTCGGCGATGAGGGTGTCGAAGGTCTCGAGATCGCCGAAGAGCGGGTCGATGTCGCGCGGGTCGGACACGTCGTAGCCGTGATCGGCCATCGGCGAGCGCATGATCGGGCTCAGCCAGATCGCGTCGACACCAAGGAGTTCGAGGTAACCGAGGCGCTGGATGACACCGTTGAGGTCGCCCACGCCGTCGCCGTTCGAATCCGCGAACGACCGGGGGTAGATCTGGTAGAACACCGCGGACTTCCACCAGGTGTCGTCGCGCGGATCGAGCTGCCCGGCGACGCGAGGGGCGGGAACGATCGCGGTATCCGTTGCGGGGCCGGGGAGGTCGGTGCCTGCGTGAGCGGTGCCGAGATCTCCTGTGCCGAAATCGCCTGTGTCGGCATGGTCGGTGCCGGCGACTGCGGCGTCGGGCCCGGGGTCGCCGGCGGCGTCGAGGTCGGCCTCGATCGCCTCGTCGTCGAGCGCGTCGGCTTCCGGAGCATCGCCCTCGAGGGCGACGGTGTCGCCCGAAACGGTGTCGAGAGTGCTCGTCTCGGGTGTGGCGGCGTCGCCGGAGTCGTCGCCCGCCGCCTCGTCGACCGGCGTGAACTCGCTGTCGTCGGCCGCGGAATACGCCGGGGTCGACAGGTTGTCGTCGGATGCGAGATCGGCCGGCGCGGAGTCCGCCTCGACGGCGTCGTCGGCGGCAGCGCCGGTGATGTCGCCGGCCGCGTCGTCATCCGCGTCGGCGGGGGCGTCGGAAGTGTCCTGTCCGGCGGTCTCGAGCGTGGCCCCGGACTGCTCACCCGCGGTGTCGGCGGCCGGGACGTCCTCGGCCGCCGGACCGTTCGTGGCCTCGTCGGCGTCCGAGTCGTGCTCAGAGACCGGCGTGCCCGCTACGTCGGTGTGTGCGCCGTCGGGCTGACCCCCGTCAGATGGCTCGGCGGGGACAACATCTCGTGTCTCATCGCTCACCGTGGTCATTCTGCCCTAACGGTGTTCACCGCCGGATACACAGGTCAATCGGCGCGTCGTCGGCGTGTCGTCCGTTCGGGATGCGAATCGCCCCCTGTTCGGCGAGGACACCCCGGAGGTCGTCGCCCCCGGAGAACCCGGGACGGGCGAGCTCAGATGGGGGAGTTCATCATCGACTGCGCGGCCATCTCCATGTAGTCGACGAGGGCCTGCCGGTGCGGGGGATCGAGCGTCTCGTCGTCGATCGCGGCGATCGCGGTGTGCATGCACCGCAGCCACGCGTCGCGCTCGATCGGGCCGATGCGGTACGGGTGGTGGCGCATCCGCAGTCGGGGGTGTCCGCGCTCCTCGGAGTAGGTGCGCGGCCCGCCCCAGTACTGCTCGAGGAACATCCGCAGGCGTCGCTCGGCGGGGCCGAGGTCCTCTTCCGGGTACAGCGGCCGCAGCACCTCGTCCTTGGCCACCTCGGCGTAGAACACCTCGGTGAGCCGACGGAACGTCTCGGCCCCGCCGATCTCCTCGTAGAAGCTGCGGGGCGGCTGGGTCTGGGAGCTGTTGCCGGTCACAGCCGCCATTGTCCTCACGCGGTGCCGGGGCCTCAACGTGGCCTGCGTCGTGCCGGGCGATTTCTGCTGCGCGAAATCGGCCTCCGTGGTGAACTGTGCTGGTCAGCCTGTTGCAAGACAGTCCCGTCGGGAGGTCGGATGACACACCGATCACACAGCAAGACACATCAGGTGACACATCTGCACGGTCCGGATTCGTCCGATCCGGAGGCCGAGCACGCTCCGCGGACGTGGGCACGCCGCCGGGTGCTGCTCCTCAACGCCACCTATGAGCCCCTGAGCGCGGTCACGATCCGGCGCGCGGTGGTGCTGATGCTGCGCGGGCGGGCCGACCTGGTTCACGCCGACGAGTCGGGCGAAGCGCTGCGCTCGGCGGCCACCGCGGTCCCGGTGCCCACTGTCATCCGGTTACGTCAGTACGTGCGCGTCCCGTACCGCGCGTCGGTGCCGCTCACGAGGGCCGGACTCATGCGCCGCGACCGGTTCCGCTGCGGGTACTGTGGCAGGCCCGCCACCACCATCGACCACGTGGTGCCGCGCAGCCGCGGCGGCGCCCACACCTGGGAGAACTGCGTCGCCAGCTGCGCCTCCTGCAACCACCGCAAGGCCGACCGCCTGCTCAGTGAACTGGGGTGGACCCTGCGGACCCGCCCGGCCGCGCCGAAGGGCCGGCACTGGGGGCTGTTGGCGGCCATCGAGGACATCGACCCGGCGTGGATCCGATACATGGGCGCCGGGGCGGCATGAGGTCGGACAAACCACATCGGGACCGTCTACGACGCGCTGTAGGGGTCGGTGCACCGGGCGCGGTGTTGTGGGCTAGATTGATGAACGATGACCTGCGCCGACAACCGGGCGGGTCCGGCGCGACCATCGAAAGGGTGACATGGACATCGACAGCCTGATCGTCCCCATCGGAGTGCCAGTCACGATCGTGACGGTGCTCTTCGTCGTGCTCTGCATCGTCTCGATGGTGTTCTCCGGCGGGGTCAAGTACCCGGAGGTCAAGGAGTACACCCTCGACCAGCGGTGGGAGCGCGATCCGCTTCTCTTCAGTGCCACCGACATCGAGCCGATGGCACTTCCGCGACATGTGGAACCCGGCGATCTGGATGGGAGCACGGCAAGTGGCAAGTGGTGAGGTTTCGCACGCGAACGTGAGTGCAGAGGTCGCGGCCCGGTCGGCGGCCGAGCTGCCCGAGGGCACTGTCATCACCAACAGCGGACGCATCTCGGCGGCCCGCTTCCCGGGTGACGCCCCGTCGACTCCGCCCTTCAGCAAGAAGGAGCTCATCGCTCTCGACGACACGCTGAAGGCCGCCAGCGAGAAGGCCCTCGTGCGCTTCTCGGTCTACATCGGCGACCTCGCCGGCGACGATCTCGAGGCCAGCGCCCGCCAGATCCTCGCGAAGGCCCCCGAACCGGCATACGGCACGCTGATCGCCGTCTCGCCGAACACTCGCGACGTCGTCATCGTCTCCGGCAAGGAGGTGTCGAGCCGCGTCAACGACCGTGTCGCAGCGCTCGGTGTCACCGCCGCGGTGAGCGCCTTCCGTCAGGGCAACCTGATCGACGGCCTGATCGCCGCGCTGCGCGTGATGTCCACCGCCGCCGCGGCGAACTGACGCCTCGGCCCAGAGTTCCGAAAGGGGCCGCTCCACCACGTGGTGGAGCGGCCCCTTTCGTGTCGCCGGTCGGGGTCCTCGTCGGTCGGGGACGCCGGAGAGCCCGCGGGTCAGCGGTACATGCGCACGAGCGGGCAGGTGAACGGATCGCGGTCGCCGAGCCCGACCTGGTTGAGGTACCGGATGACGATTCCGTACGAACCGAGCAGCGACGTCTCGGTGTAGGTCACCCCGTGGCGTGCGCAGTGTGCGCGGACGAGCGGGCGGACCTTCGCGAGGTTGGCGCGCGGCATGCTCGGGAAGAGGTGGTGTTCGATCTGGTAGTTGAGCCCACCCATCATGAAGTCGGTGAACCGGCCGCCGCGGATGTTGCGCGACATCAGCACCTGTCGACGGAGGAAGTCGACCCGCATGTCCTTCGGCACGAGCGGCATGCCCTTGTGGTTGGGGGCGAACGACCCGCCGAGCAGCAACCCGAAGACGCCGAGCTGGACGACGACGAACGCCACCGCCTGCGCGGGTGACATCACCAGGAACGGGATCACGAACCCGGCGGTGAGTCGGAGGACGATCAGCGACGTCTCGACCGCGCGATGCGGCACGGGTGTCCGCGCCGCGAGGCCTTGAAGGCTCGCCACGTGGAGCGCGGCGCCCTCGAGGGTCAGCAACGGAACGAAGAACCAGCCCTGATGCCGGGTGAACCACCCGTACACGCCCGAGCGCCTCGAAGCGGTCTGCGGTGTGAAGGCGATCGGACCGTCTGCGATGTCCGGGTCGACGCCGATCTGGTTCGGCCCCTTGTGGTGGCGGTTGTGCTTGTGGCGCCACCAGTGCAGCGACAGACCCGCACCGGCACCGGCGAGCAGGCGGGCGGCCCATTCGTTGGCAGCCGTCGAGGAGAACATCTGGCGGTGTGCGCCGTCGTGGCCGAGGAACCCGAACTGGGTGCTGATGATCGCGAGCGCGACGGCGGGCAGGAGCTGCCACCACGTGTCGCCGAGCAGGATCACCGCGGTCCAGGCCCCGACGAACGCGAGAACCGTCAGGGTGATGCGGGCGATGTAGGAGCCGCGGCGCCGATCGAGCAGCCCGGACGCCCGGACCTCGGCGGCCAGCTCCGTGTAGGAGCTGGTGAACGTCGTCGATGTGTCGCGCGGACGCGACACCGATGCAAGGGACAAGAGTGCGTACCTCTGGCCTTCTGATTGTTGCCGGGTACGCCGTCAGGGATCGGTCGTTACGTCAGACCGGGCGCGTCACGAGAGACTGGATCGCCGATGCGATGAATCACGGGGCACCCCTCATCATGCCAGAGATGACCGTGCGAGGCCCGCTCAGCGGCCGGCCGGCAGTTTCTCCGGTTCGGCGGAGGTGATGGGGTGGGGGTCGTCGTCGACCATGTTCGACTCGTCGAACGGGTCGCGACCCGACAGCACCTCGTCGATCCGGTCCTTGTCCATCGTCTTGGTCCAGGAACCGACGAGCAGGGTCGCGACGGCGTTCCCGGAGAAGTTCGTGACGGCGCGTGCCTCCGACATGAACCGGTCGATGCCGACGATCACGCCGACGCCGTCGAGCAGCTCGGGCCGGTGTGCCTGCAGGCCCGCGGCAAGTGTCGCCAGCCCGGCCCCGCTGACGCCGGCGGCGCCCTTGGAGGCGATGATCATGAACGCCAGGAGCCCGATCTGCTCGCCCACCGACAGCGGGTCGCCCATGGCGTCGGCGATGAACAGCGAGGCCATGGTCAGGTAGATCGCGGTGCCGTCGAGGTTGAACGAGTACCCGGTCGGCACGACCACGCCGACGGTCGTCTTCTGCACGCCGAGGTGCTCCAGTTTCGCGATGAGGCGGGGGAGCGCCGACTCCGACGACGAGGTGGCGAAGATCAGCAGGTACTCGCGGGCGAGGTAGCGGACCAACCGGAAGATGGACACCCCGGCGATCACCCGCAGCATCACCCCCAGGACGCCGAACACGAAGACCAGACACGTCAGGTAGAAGGCCAGCATGAGGGTGGCGAGCTGTCCCACGGCGGCCCAGCCGGTCTGCCCGACGACGTTGGCGATGGCCCCGAACGCGCCGATCGGGGCCACCCACAGGACCATGGTGAGGATCTTGAAGACCAGCTTCTGCAGGTAGGACACCGTGCGCAGGATCGGATCGCCGGTGCGTCCGAGCGCCTGGATCGCGAAGCCCACCAGCAGCGCCACGAACAGCGCCTGCAACACGCTGCCGTCGGTGAGCGCCGACACCAGCGACGTGGGGATGATGCCCTGGATGAACTCGATGGTGCCGCCGGCCTCGTGGGCCGTGTCGGCCAGCTTCGCGCCCTCGCCGGACGTCGACGAGATGTCCAGTCCCGTACCGGGACTGATGACGTTGCCGACGACCAGTCCGATGCCCAGCGCCACGGTGGACATGACGAGGAAGTAGGCGAACGCCAGGCCGCCGACCTTGCCGACCGTCGCGGCCTTGCGGACCGAGCCGATGCCCAACACGATCGTGCAGAAGATGACCGGTGCGATCATCATCTTGATCAGCCCGACGAAGGTGGTGCCCAACCAGCCCAGGCTCTTGCCGGTCTCCGGCGCGACGAGGCCCACCACCACGCCCGCGATCACCGCGACGATGACCGCGATGTAGAGCCAGTGCGTGCGGTCGCGCTTCGGCTTGGGCGGCACGTACTCCTCGGCTGGTGCGTCGTGCCGGGGGTCGGGTTGGTCGGCCGGGGTGTCACCGGGGCTGGCGTCGACGTTCATCAGCTCTGCTACTCCTCATGCGCCGGGACGCCCCGTGCAGGGGCATCTGGCCGGGTGTCGTCGGTGACTAGGATTGTGGACCTGCGCGGTGAAGGCCGTCACGGTTCTGTTCATTACGTTCACGCGTAGCGGGAAATGACCGCAACGGGACCGACCGAAACATGAGCGGGGGTCGAGGCATGCGGTGGTATCCGCGGACGCTTGCCGGTCAGGTGGCCGCGCTGATGCTGGCCGTGGTCGCGGTGGTCGTCGTCGCCGGCAGCGCCCTCGCCGCGCTCGACGCCCGCGTGGACGGCGACCGCGCCGCGCGGGCCGAGGTCACCGGGATCGCGGTGGGGCTCGCGGAGTCACCGTCGACCGCGCAGGCGCTCGCCTCGCCCGATTCGAGCGCCGTCCTCCAGCCGGTCACCGAGCGGGTCAGGCACCAGACCGGGATCGCGTTCATCACCGTGCTGGGGCCCGACCGGACGCGATATACCCACACCGACCCGGAGCGCATCGGCGAGCCGTACCTCGGCGGCATCGGCGCGGCGCTGCGCGGCGAGGTCTCGACCGAGACCTACACCGGAACCCTGGGTCCCTCCATCCGCACGATCGCGCCGGTCCGCGGTCCGGACGGCCGGATCGTCGGCATGGTCGCCGCCGGCATCACCCAGGAGTCGCTGTCGTCGGGGTGGTGGGGCCGGCTGCCGCCGATCGTGCTCACCGCCGGGGCCGCGCTGCTCACCGCAGGCGGCGGGGTGTGGTGGATCCGGAGGCGGTTGATGCGTCAGACCGGCGGTCTGGCGCCGGACGAGCTGCGACTCATGTACGACCATCACGACGCGGTGCTCCGGGCGGTGCGCGAGGGCCTCGTGGTGGTCGAGGACGGCCGGGCCGCCTTGGTGAACGACGAGGCGCATCGGCTCCTGGGTGTCGGAACCGGCACTCCCGCAACCGAATTGCCCGACCTGCTCGCCGCCGGTGATGCGGTGACCGACGAACTGTACGTGGAGGGAGGCCGCGTCCTGCTGGTCAGCAGGTCGCCGGTCTCCGGTAGACGCGGCTCCGCCGTCGTCACCGTCCGCGACCGGACCGAACTGGCCGAGACGCTGGGCGAACTGGATTCGATGACCAGGTTCGCCGAGGCGTTGCGCTCGCAGGCGCATGAGTCGGCGAACAGGTTGCACACCCTGGTGGCGCTGGTCGAGATGGGGCGTCCGGAGGAGGCGGTCCGCCTCGCGACCACGGAACTCGAACTCTCCCAACACCTGATCGACCGGATGACGGCGGTGGTGGCCGAACCCGCTCTGGTGGCGCTGCTGCTCGGCAAGAGCGCACAGGCGGCCGAGCGGGGCATCGCCTTCTCGCTGACCGAGGAGTCGCAGGTCAGCGACGAAGCGACCCAGATCCTCTCGCCCGGTGAGATGATCACCGTCGTGGGCAATCTCGTCGACAACGCCATGGAGGCATGCGATCCGGCGGACCCGTGGGTGGAGGTGGGCATCGTCGGGGACCACCGGGCGCTGGAGATCGTCGTCGCCGACAGCGGGCCCGGCATGGACCCGGAGACGTTCGACCGGGCGACCACCCGCGGATACTCCACCAAGACCGGCGGCGACGAGGCCGGCCGGGGCCTGGGACTGGCTCTCGTCGCCCAGGTGGTCGCGCGGCATCGTGGGACGCTGACCGCGGCGAACACCTACGGCTCGGTGGTGACGGTCCGCGTCCGGGCCGATCGTGAAGCTCTCGGGGCGACGAGTTGATCCGGGTGCTCATCGTCGAGGACGAACCGGTCATCGCGCAGGCGCATCGCGAATACCTCGGCCGGATCGGCGGTTTCGAGGTCGTGGACGTGGTCGTCACCGCTCAGGAGGCGATGCGCGTCGCACGCGGGGGACGGGTCGACCTCGTGCTGCTCGACCTCGGGCTTCCCGACGCCCGCGGGCTCGATCTCGCCGGCGCGTTGTCCGGTGTCCGCCCCCGACATCATCGCGATCACCGCGCAGCGGGACCTGCAGAGCGTGCGCGACGCGATGTCGCGCGGAGTGCTCCTCTATCTGCTGAAGCCGTTCACGTTCGCGGCGTTCCGGGAGAAGATCGAGCAGTATCTGCGCTATCGGGAGGCGCTCGCCGCCGACACCGACGCGGTCAGCCAGCGCGACGTCGACCGCGCGCTCGCGGAGTTGCGCACCGGGGACTCGCGGCGGTCGACCGCTGCCGGGGCAGCGGCGGAGACCCGGGATGCGGTGGGTCGCGCGGTGCGCGACAGCGCGGACGGTCTCACCGCCTCGGAGGTCGCGCGTGCCGTCGGGACCTCGCGCGTCACCGCCTGGCGCCACCTGGAACGGCTGGCCGAGGATCGCGTCGTCGACCGCGACACCCAGTACGGTTCGGCCGGTCGCCCGCAGGTGCGGTACCGGTGGCGGCGTCGCTGACCGCCACCGGCACCACGGAGGTGTGCCCGGACTACTGGTGCTGCGCGTCGAACTCGCGCGCCCGCATGGATCGGGCCACGCCGTCGCGGCCCTCCGAGATCAGGCGCTTGAGGGCCGGCGGGTGGTCGGCGGCGAGGAACTCGTCGGCGAGGTCCAGCGCGCGCTGTGTCAGCGCCCAGTTCGGGTACAGGCCGACGACGACCGTCTGGGCGACCTCGCTGGACCGACGTGCCCAGACCTCGGGGACGGCCTCGAAGTACTTCGCCACGTAGGGTTCGAGCAGCTCGCCCTGGCCCGGCCGGGCGAAGCCCTCGATCATCGTGCGGGTGAAGATGTTCGACGCGGTGTCGTCCTCGATCGCCTGTTTCCACGCCGCCGCCTTCGCCTCGGGCAGGGGACGGGCGGTCCGGGCGGCGGCCGCCTGACGGGTGCCGGTGGCCGTGTTGTCGCGCTCGGCCTCGGCATCGATGGTCGGGGTCGAGGCCGGATCCGGGTCGATGGCCCCCGCGGTTGCGAGGGCACGCACCAGCTTCCAGCGCAGATCGGTGTCCACCGACAGTCCGTCGAGACCGACCTCGGCCGGGTCGGTGCCGTTGAGCAACGAACGCGCGACGTCGACCTGGTCGTCGTTCAGGCGACCTGCCAGCCAGGTGTTGACGAAGGCCAGCTGATGGTCGGAGCCCGCCTCGGCGCCGCGTGCCAGCTCCAGCAGGCGGGAGCTGAACCCGGGACGGCCGACGCGGTCGGCCCACCCGGGATCGGCGTAGGACTCGATCGCGGTGGTGGCCTGCATCAGCACGCGCTGGACGACGCCGATCTCGGTCTCCGCGGCGATCCCGCGCTGCACGAGTTCGACGAAGTCGCGTGCCCGCATCTCGGCCTGACGCGTCATCTCCCAGGCCGCAGACCACACGAGCGTGCGCGGCATGGAATCGGTGATGTCGGCGATCCGGGCGGTCGCGGTCGCCAGCGACTGCGGGTCGAGGCGGATCGAGGCGTAGGTCAGGTCGCCGTCGTTGAGGAGGACCAGATCGCCGCGATTGACGCCGACGAGATCGGCGACGTCGGTGCGCTCGCCCTCGACGTCGAGCTCGACGCTGTGGGTCTGCTCGATGCGCCCGGAGCCGTTGTCGGCGTAGATGCCGACGCGAAGGCGGTGGACACGGGTCTCGCCGGCGCCCGGGGCGGCACCGTCCTGGACGATGGTGAAGCGGGTGAAGGCGCCCGAGTCGTCGACCTCGAAGTCCGGCCGCATCACGTTGATGCCGGTGGTCCGCAGCCACTGGTCGCCCCAGTCGGACAGATCCCGGCCGGACGAGCGCTCCAGCGCGCCGAGGAGATCGGAGAAGGTCGCGTTGCCGAAGCGGTGTGCGGCGAAGTACTCGCGCAGGCCGGCGAGGAAGTCCTCGAGGCCGACGTAGGCGACGAGCTGCTTGAGGACCGAGGCGCCCTTGGCGTAGGTGATGCCGTCGAAGTTGACCTCGACCGCGGCGATGTCGGGGATGTCGGCGGCGACCGGGTGGGTCGACGGCAGCTGGTCCTGCCGGTAGGCCCAGGACTTCTCGACGTTGGCGAAGGTCGTCCACGCGTTGGTGTACTCGGTGGCCTCCGACTGGCACAGCACCGACGCGAAGGTCGCGAAGGACTCGTTGAGCCACAGGTCATCCCACCACTGCATGGTGACCAGGTCGCCGAACCACATGTGCGCCATCTCGTGCAGCACCGTCTCGGCGCGACGCTCGTACAGGTACTTGGTGACGCGGGAGCGGAAGACGTAGTCCTCGAGGAAGGTCACCGCGCCGGCGTTCTCCATCGCACCCGCGTTGAACTCGGGGACGAAGAGCTGGTCGTACTTGCCGAAGGCGTAGGGGATGCCGAAGTTCTTGTGGTAGAACGCGAATCCCTGCTTGGTCTCGGTGAAGAGACGCTCGGCGTCCATGAACTCCGCCAGCGAGGCGCGGCAGTAGATGCCCAGCGGGATGTCGCCGTGCTCGTCGGAGTAGACGTCGGTCCACTCGGCGTACGGGCCGGCGATCAGGGCGACGAGGTAGGTCGACATCGGCGCCGTCTCGCGGAAGCGGTGGACCCCCGGCTCGGCGGCGGCGTTCTCCACGTGCGCCGCGTTCGAGATGACCTTCCAGTCCTCCGGCGCCGTCACCGTCAGGGTGTAGGTGGCCTTGAGGTCGGGCTGGTCGAAGCAGGCGAACATCCGCTTGGCGTCGGCGGTCTCGAACTGCGAGTACAGGTACACCGCGTCGTCGGTCGGGTCGACGAAGCGATGCAGCCCCTCACCGGTGTTGGAGTACGCGCAGTCGGCGACCACGGTCAGCGTGTTCTCGGACTTCAGCCCGGGCAGGGTGATGCCCTTGGACTCGTCGAAGTCGGCGACGTCGAGTTCGACGCCGTTGAGCGTCGCGGAGTGCAGCGTCGGGGCGACGAGGTCGATGAAGGTCTCGGCACCCTCGGTCGCGGTGAACGTGACCGTCGTCGTGGAGCGGAACGTCGTGGTGCCCGGTGCGCCGTTCCCGTCGGTGAGGTCGAGTTCGATCTGGTAGTTCGACACGTCGACGATCGCGGCGCGTTCGCGGGCCTGGTCTCTGGTGAGGTTCGGAGCAGTCACCCGGCCAGCTTATCGACGGTTGCCGCACGCGGCCCGTCTCAGCGCCGGTGGATGAGCTCGTCGGGCAGCAGGATCGCGTTCGCCAGCGCGATCAGGTCCGCCGCGATGTGTGGACGGGCGCGCAGATCGGGAGCGCCGATGACGTCGCCGACCACGCCGACATAGAGGTTCGCCAGCGCATCGGCGTCGTCCTTGGACAGCGACGAAACGCGACCGCGCAGGGCCGCCACCCACTCGTCCATGATCTCGCGTCGTCCCGTCGCGAGCCGCTCCTGGACGTCGGCGGGCAGGTAGACGATGTCGCGGGAGTAGATCGGGACGAGCCGGCCGTGGACGCCCAGCACCTGACGCACGTGGCAGTCGACGAGGGTGTCGAGCTCCTCACCCGGGGCCGATCGCGCCAGGGCGTCGGTGAAGGTGTAGAGCGCACCCTCCAGTCCGCGGACCAGGATCGCCTCGAGGATCTCGGTCTTCCCGGGCACCAGGTGATAGAAGGTGGCGACCGAGATGCCGGCGGCATGGGCGATGTCGTCGATGCGGACGTCGTGGAAACCGCGCTGCGCGAAGAGATTCGACGCGGCGTCGAGGATGCGTTCCCGGCGTCCGGCTGGGCGCCGGGCGTGCCCCGGGCGCGAGGTGTCGTCGATACGGGCCGAATCGGCCTCGGGCAGCGCGCACCCGATCACCGACCGCGCGACCGCCCGCTGGATCTGCATCAGCCGCGCGGGCGTCATCCGGCCGCGGGTCCCGGTGGTGTTGGAGTACACCGACAGCACCGCGAATCCGAGGAAGCGTGCGTCGTCGTGGGAGAGCTCCGGCCGGAGCACGGCGATCTTGTCCGCGATGTAGTCGCTGTAGGCCACGAAGTGGCCGAGCATCTCCGCGAACTGCTCGGGGTGGAGGTGCTGCTGCTCGCGGCGCCACAGGATGGCGACGTCGTGGTTCGCGGTCAGGTCGCCGAGGCCGTCGAGGAACAGGCCCAGGGCCTCCTCCGGTGTGCGACCGAGGGTCTCGGCCTCCGCGTGCAGCCGGCCGACGAGGTCGACCTGCGACCGCAGCGCCTGCACGAGGATGTCGTGCTTGTCGTCGAAGTGGCGATAGACCGCGGGTCCGGTCAACCCCACCGCGGCGCCGATCTGTTCGATGCTCACGTTGCGGTAGCCGGACGCGGTGAACAACTCGGTGGCCGCCCTGATGATCTGGTCGGCGCGCTGACCCCGGTTCGCGGACATGGCCTACCTCCGGACGCGTGGACGAGTCACTGGTGCTCGTGTTCGACGTTAACGCCGATTCCGTCGTTTTTCTGTCGCACGTTCGAAGTCACCTGCGGAGACGGCGGCCCGGGTTCACGGGAACACCTCCGCTCGATCCGGTGTTGACCCTCGGTGACACGCGGCGCGGAGTAGGTTCGGAAATCGCGCCGCACAACCCGGTCGGGCCGTGGCGGCACGACCGGTTCGCACACACTCTCGAGAGGACGACGATGTCAGAGCAGGCCGCAAGAGACCGTGTCGATTTCTGGTTCGACCCGTTGTGCCCGTGGTGCTGGATCACCTCGCGGTGGATCCTCGAGGCCGAGAAGGTCCGCCCGATCGACGTGAACTTCCACATCATGAGTCTCGCGGTGCTCAACGAGGGCAAGGAGATCCCCGAGGAGTACCGGGAGGCGCTGGCCGGGGCCTGGCGCCCGGTGCGCGTCATCGCCGCGGCGGCCGCGCAGAAGGGCGAGGAGATCCTCGCGCCGCTCTACACCGCGATGGGCACGCGGATCCACAACGAGGGTGTCAAGGACTTCGACGAGGTGATCGCCGGTGCGCTCGCCGAACTCGGCCTCGACGCGAAACTCGCCGAGGCCGCCGACTCCGAGGAGTTCGACGAGGCGATCCGCCGGAGCCACCACGAGGGCATGGACAAGGTGGGCGACGACGTGGGCACGCCGACGATCCACGTGAACGGCGTCGCCTTCTTCGGCCCGGTGCTGTCGCGCATCCCCCGCGGCGAGGACGCGGGCAAGGTCTGGGACGGCGCCCTCGCCCTGGCGTCGTACCCGCACTTCTACGAACTCAAGCGAACCCGCACCGAAGGGCCCCGATTCGACTGACGGCCAACGCCGATCACGAGTCGAGGTCCCGCTCAGAATCTGGGCGGGGCCTCGAGTCCGTTCGGGAGGGAACCCGGTGTGACCGCGGCCGGATGCGGCGGCTGGGGAACGTCGACCACATTCCCGCTGCCGACGCCCCGCACGATCCGCCGGGGGCGCAGCCACATCGCCCCGGCGCGGGTGCGGTCCCGCAGCGCCGCGGCCCGCCAGGTGAGGACCGGATGGGTCGACAGCAGGTTGACCAGGTGCACGAAGAATCCGCGCTCGTGGGTCGCGCGGTCGGCGAACTCGTCGAAGTCGACCACGGACAGCATGTACTTGCCGGCGGCGAGGACCCCGATCGCACCGGGCGCCCCCGACGGGCGCGCGTAGTAGCCGTAGTTGTCGGCGGTGTACTCCTGCGCGCGTGACAGCGCGCCGCCGAGGATCGGGATGCTCATGCCGAACACGGTCGTGAGCTGGCGCCAGTACGAGGTGTGGCCGGCCGCGATGTGGCCGACCTCGTGGGCGATGACGAACTCCAGCGCCTCGGGATCCCGTGCCGCGCCGCCGATCTCGAACAGGTCGGAGTAGACGACCACGAACCGGCGGAAGCCGTGCCCGGAGGCGAACGCGTTGATCTGACCGTTGCCCAGGACCACGTACGCGTCGGGCACGTACTCCAGGCCGAATCGCGCGGCGGCCTCGACGAGCATCCGGTAGCCCTCGGGGAACTGGGTCGGCGTCATCTGGACCCCGTTGACCCGGGGCTGCGCGTAGGTGATGCCGCGGATGACGAAGAGCAGCGCGGGAAAGGCGAGTACGCCGAGCAGGTACTCGTGGAGCGTGCCCAGGGCGACCAGCGCGATGATCACCGCGTAACCCACCACGGTGGTGGCGATGACGATCACGAGCGCCGGGATCTCCCACGGATGCAGCTGCGGACGCGCGGCATACCGTGCCGCGCGCAGCCAGCGGCGCGTGGGGTCGGGCGGCCCGGAGGGGAGCGGGTCGGCGACCCCTGGCACGTTCGGGATCGGGTTCGTCTCGGGTCGGGGGATGGGCGCAGGAGAGTCCACGGGCCCAATCTATAGTCGAGCCATGCGTGTCTACCTCGGTGCCGACCATGCCGGATTCGAACTCAAGAACCAGATCGCCGACCACCTGAGGGCGAACGGCCACGAGGTGGTGGACTGCGGCGCCCACGTCTACGACGCCGCCGACGACTACCCGGCGTTCTGCATCGACGCGGCCACCCGGACGGTCGCCGACCCGGGCAGCCTGGGCATCGTGCTCGGCGGCAGCGGCAACGGCGAGCAGATCGCGGCCAACAAGGTCCCCGGCGCCCGCTGCGCGCTCGCCTGGAGCGTCGAGACCGCACAGCTCGCACGCCAGCACAACAACGCACAGCTGATCGGCATCGGCGGCCGCATGCACTCCACCGAGGAGGCCCTCGCCATCGTCGACGCGTTCCTGTCCACCCCGTGGTCGAACGAGGAGCGCCATCAGCGCCGCATCGACATCCTCGCCGAGTACGAGCGCACCGGCGTCGCCCCCGAGGTTCCGCAGCCTCCGGCCTGATCGGTGCCCGAGGGCCACACTCTGCACCGGCTCGCCCGCCGGCAGCAGCGACTCTTCGGTGGGCAGCGCGTTCGCGTGAGCAGTCCCCAGGGGCGGTTCGCCGACGGTGCGGCCGCGGTCGACGGCATGACGTTCCACGCCGCCGAGGCGTGGGGGAAGCATCTCGTCCACCGATACCGCGACGGTGACACCGAACGGATGGTGCACATCCACCTCGGCCTGTACGGCGCCTTCACCGAACTG
>Ga0164243_10007458_pt1 | contig 16329 bp, 14 predicted proteins | sample OricompcompostOP_FD_108781 | JGI IMG/M metagenome (GOLD analysis project Ga0164243, IMG submission 108781) | Organic Plus compost microbial communities from Emeryville, California, USA - Original compost - Organic plus compost (OP) | ecosystem: Engineered > Solid waste > Mixed feedstock >...
GGCGCGAAGGTCCGCATCCTCTATGGCGGATCGGTGAAGCCGGCGAACGCTGCCGAGCTGATGGCCGTGCCGGACGTCGACGGTGCGCTGGTCGGTGGCGCCAGCCTCACGGCGGCGCAGTTCGTGCCGATCATCGAAGGTGCTGCAGCCTAGAAATGGCGATTTCGTTCCAAATTGAAACAAATTTCCCGGCGCGTGGGAGTGTTGCAATGCGCTCGATAAGGTAGATTGTTGTCGAGCTGAAATAATGGAGGCGAGGATAGTCGCCCGTCATTCTTTCTCGGCGGATGGGGCCATGTCTCGCTGTGCTGTCCGTGAAATCCTGTTCCAACAGGGGAATGCTCGTGCTTGATCTGCTTCGCCCCTTTTTTGATGGCAGCTATGCGCCGCACGGCTATTGCCTGCTATGGCAACCGGAACTGGTCTGGACGCACGTCGTTGCCGATGCGTTGATCGCGCTTGCTTATTTCTCCATTCCGATAGTGCTCGTCGCGCTGGTCAGAAGACGTGCGGACATCGATTTCGGCTGGGTATTCTGGCTTTTCGCGCTGTTCATCATGGCCTGCGGACTGACGCACGTCATGTCGATCTGGACGCTGTGGCACGGCAATTATGGCGTCGAGGCGGTCGTCAAGGTCATAACGGCAATCGCCTCGGTTGCGACCGCCATCATGCTGTGGCCGCTTTTGCCGAAGGCGCTCGCGCTTCCGTCGCCCAGGTCGCTGCGTGCCGCCAATGCCGAGTTGGCGGCTATGATATCGGAACGGGATTCGGCCCTAGCCAAGATGCGCGACGAGATGGCGCAGAGGGAACGTGCGGAAACCGCTCTGCTGCAGTCGCGCAAGCTGGAGGCGCTGGGCCAATTGAGCGGCGGGATCGCGCATGACTTCAACAATCTGCTGCAGGCGATCAGCGGCAATCTGGAGCTGATGGAGAAGTTCGGCAGTGATCCCGATCGCGTGCAGCGCTGGGGCCGCAATGCTCTCAAGGCGATCGAGCATGGCAAGGCCCTCACGGGGCAGATGCTGGCCTTCTCGCGCGTGCAGAAGCTGACGATGGGGCCTGTCCGGGTAAGCACGCTGATCGATGAAATCGCCAACCTGCTCCAGAACTCGATAGGTCCGACAAACCGGCTGGCGATCGATCCCATCGATCCGGACCTCGTCATGACCACGGACAAGGCGCAGATCGAGCTCGCCTTGCTGAATCTCGCGATCAATGCCCGCGATGCCATGCCTCGCGGAGGGGACGTCAAAATATCGGCGCAGGCGCGGTCGGGGAGGGTTCATCCCGATCTGCCCAAGGGCGACTATGTGGAAATCATCGTCAGCGACACCGGCGTGGGCATGCTGCCCGAGGTGCTGGAGCGGGCCATGGAGCCCTTCTTCACGACCAAGACCGTGGGCGAGGGCACGGGGCTGGGCCTCAGCATGGTGTTCGGCGTCGCCCGGCAGTCGGGGGGAGGCGTCGTTCTGCAATCCAGGCCGGGCGAGGGGACGACCGTCTCGCTTTTCCTGCCTCGTTCCCCGATCCCGGCGGAAGACGACCGTTCGGATCCGGCGCAGCCGAGCGCCGCGCAGGACCTGGCCGGGCGGACCGTGCTGATGATCGACGACGACGACACCGTGAGGGAAGCGATGGTCGAGGCGCTGTCGGAGACGAAGGCGAAAGTGGTCAGCGCGTCGTCAGGCGACAGCGGCCTCCAGCATCTGCGGCACATGCGTCCCGACCTGCTGATTGTCGACTTTGCCATGCCCGACATAAACGGGGCCGAAGTGGCGGCGCTCGCGCGGGCGACCTATGCCGACCTGCCGGTCCTGGTGGTCACGGGCCATGCGATATCGGAAGAGCTGGAAGCCATAGCCGGGCCGGGAGTCCAGGTGCTTCGCAAGCCGTTCACGATAGAGGCGCTGCTGCGCGCCGTGGCGGGCCTGCTGCCGCGGGAAATCAACGGCATCAGCTGAAACGGCTGTTGGCGGCGGTCAGACCAGCTCCGCCAGCCGGCGCGGCGCGGTGAGCCGATAGCTGTGGCGGATGCGCTCGGCGACATGCTCCCAATCGGGCTTGCCGCCGTCCCAGCCGTCCGGATCGACGCGGACCCCGACCCATCCCCATCCGCCGATATAAGGCGGTCGGTAATAAAGCGCCGGATCGGATTCGATCAGCATCTCCTGTTCGTCCGGTCCCGTCGTCTTGACCAGCACGGCCGTGATCCCGCTGCCGTGATGATTGTCGACGAAATAGGCGAACATCTTCTTTCCGCCGGCCTGGAAGGCATCGGCGCCGTGCGACAGCCTGGTCGTCGCTTCGGGCAGGGCAAGGCAGATTCGCGTCACCTCGGCCCGAAGTGCCGCGACATCGGCCGTCATCTACCGCAAGCTCCGCGCATATTCGGTGAGCGCCTCCGCATAGAGCCGATGTTCCTCTTCCAGCACGCGTTCCGCAAGCGAGTCGGTGGTATCGCCGGGCAGGATCGGCACGCGCGCCTGTGCGATCACCGGGCCGTCATCCAGCTCCGCCGTCACGACATGCACCGAGCAGCCCGCTTCCGTGTCGCCCCCCTCGATCGCGCGCTGATGGGTGTCGAGGCCCTTGTATAGCGGGAGCAGCGACGGATGGATGTTCAGGATGCGACCCTCCCAGCCGGCGATGAACTCGGGCGACAGCAGGCGCATATAGCCCGCAAGCGCCAGCAGTTCGACCTGGGCGGCGCGCAGCTCGGCATCGATCAGGGCGTCGAACTCGGCGCGCTTCATGCCCCGGTGGCTCCTGGTCCAGGTGGCGACGCCTTCCTCCGCGGCGAGGCGGAGGCCAGGCGCATCCTCCACGTTCGAAAGCACGCGCACGACCTGATAGGGGCTGTCGGCGGCCCGGCTGGCGCGGACCAGCGAGAGCATGTTGGAGCCGCGCCCCGAAATGAGGATCGCGACCCGGACGGGTTCAGCCATTATGCGTGGCCGTCCATGCCTCGCGCGCGCTCCACGCCTCGCGGGAGCCGGAAACCGTGCAGCCCTTCGCTCCGTCGCCGATGCGGCCGATGGCGAACACGGTCTCGCCGGCGGCCTCCAGCGCGGCGCTGACGTCCGCCATGTCGGATGGGCGCACGATCACCGCCATGCCGATGCCGCAGTTGAAGGTGCGCGCCATTTCTGCCGGCTCGATATTCCCCTGGGCCTGCAGGAAGGCCATCAGCCGCGGTTGCGGCCATGCATCGGCATCGACGAAGGCATGCAGCCCCTGCGGCAGCACGCGCGGGATATTCTCCAGCAAGCCACCGCCGGTGATGTGCGCCATCGCCTGCACCTTGCCGGCGCGGACCAGCGGCAGGAGCGATTTCACATAGATGCGCGTCGGCGCCAGCAGGGCGTCGATCAGCAGCACGTCCTGATCGAACAGGGCGGGACGATCGAGCTTCCAGCCCTTGTCGGCCGCCAGCCTGCGCACCAGCGAATAGCCGTTGGAATGGACGCCCGACGACGCGAGCCCCAGGATCACGTCCCCATCGGCGACCCCTGTGCCGGTCAGCGCCCGATCGCGCTCCACCGCGCCCACGCAGAAACCGGCGAGGTCATAGTCGCCGTCGGCATACATGCCCGGCATCTCGGCCGTCTCGCCTCCGATCAGCGCACAGCCGGCGATGCGGCAGCCCTCGGCGATCCCGGCGATCACGCGTTCCGCCACGCCGTTGTCGAGCCGGCCGGTCGCGAAATAATCAAGGAAGAACAGCGGTTCGGCGCCCTGCACGATCAGGTCGTTGACGCACATGGCGACAAGATCGACGCCCACGCCGTCATGGCGGTTGCTGTCGATCGCCAGCTTCAGCTTGGTGCCGACGCCGTCATTGGCCGCCACCAGCAGCGGATCGCTGTAGCCGGCCGCCTTCAGGTCGAAAAAGCCGCCGAAGCCGCCCAGATCGGCATTCGCTCCCGGCCGCGCGGTGGCGCGGGCGAGCGGTGCGATCGCCTTCACCAGCGCATTGCCCGCGGCGATGGAGACGCCCGCCTTGGCGTAGGTATAGGAGGTATCGTCGCTCGATGTATCGCTCATGCCGGCTCGCCTAGACATATCGCGCTTGGATTTCCACGCCCAACTCGCCAAAAGACGCGCGTGATCTCAATTGCCCGACCTTCCTTCTCGCCGAATCGCGTCCATCTCGCCGTGTTGGGGGCCGTGCTGCTTGGCGTGGGCAGCATGGTCCTCGCCCAGATCGAGGGCGGCGACAGGGGAATAGCACCCATCGACAGCACATCCAGCTATGAAGTCGGCGGCGTCGCCGTCGACGTTTTCGGCAAGGATGCGGATTCCGCGCGCATGGCCGGCTGGCGGCTTGCGCAGCGCAAGGGCTGGAAGCTGCTGTGGAGCCGCACCAACGGACAGCCCGTCGCGGCGGCGCCGTCGCTGTCCGATTCGACGCTTGATTCGATCGTCGCCGGTATCGTCGTCGAGGATGAGGAGATCGGGCCGCGGCGCTATATCGCCAGGCTCGGCGTGCTGTTCGATCGTGCCCGCACCGGCCAGCTCCTGGGCGCCCATGGCGATGGCCAGCGCTCGCCGCCGATGCTGGTGATCCCGGTGATGTGGTCCGGCGCAACGCCGACCAGCTTCGAGACGCGCAACGAATGGCAGCGGGCCTGGGCGCGTTTCCGTCCCGGCGGCAGCCCGATCGACTATGTCCGGCCGATCGGCACCGGCAGCGATCCGCTGCTGCTCAACGTCGCGCAGGCGGGTCGTCCCGGGCGCGGCTGGTGGCGGATGATCCTCGATCAGTTCGGCGCGGCGGACGTGATCGTGCCGGAAGCCACGATCGAGCGGAGCTGGCCCGGCGGGCCGGTGACCGGCCGCTTCACCGCGCGCCATGGGCCGGACGATCATGTCCTCGGCAGCTTCACCTTGCGCGCGCCCAACGGCGACGCCTTGCCCGCGATGATGGACGAAGGGGTGCGGCGGATCGACGAGATATATTCCCATGCGCTCCGCACCGGATTGCTCAAGGCCGATCCCACGCTGGTGATCGACGAGGAGCCGGAGGAGCTGTCGGACGAGGAATTCGCGAACGAGTCGGTGGCGGAAATCTCGCCGACTGCGGTGTTCTACAATGTGCAGGTCGAGACTCCCGATGCTGCGGCGCTCGGCGGGGCCGAGGCTTCGCTGCGAGGTGTTCCGGGTGTCCGCGCCGTCGAGACGACCAGCCTTGCGCTGGGCGGCACGTCGGTCCTGAGCGTCGGCTTCGAGGGCGAGATCTCGGCGTTGCGCGTGGCGCTGCAGGCGCGCGGCTGGCGCGTCGATGAAGGGCCGGGGACGCTCCGCATTCGCCGTGCGGCGCCGGCTGCGCCACCGGCGGCGGCTCCGGCAGGAACACCGCCACCCGCTCCGTCCGGAGGCAACAGCCAGTAATGAGCCAGTTCGCCCTGCCATTCGCCTGGCCGGCGGTGGAGGACGAGCGGGACTTCTGTCGTGGCGAGGCAAATGCCGCGGCGCTCCGCCATCTGGAGCATCGCGCGCTGTGGCCGGTGATGGCGACCCTGCTCACCGGCCCGCGCAAGTCGGGGCGCAGCCTGCTCGGCCGCATTTTCGTGGCAAAGGCCGGCGCGACGCTGATCGACGATGCCGAGCGGCGGCCGGAGGAGGAGCTGTTCCACGCCTGGAACCGCGCGCAGGCCGATCGCAGGCCGCTGCTGCTGATCGCGGACGCGCCGCCGCCCGCCTGGCACATACGCCTGCCCGACCTCAAGTCCCGCATCGCCGCCACGCCGCATGTCGCGATCTCGGAGCCGGACGACGCGCTCGCCGCCGCCCTGTTCGAACGATTGCTCGGGCAGCGCGGGCTGGCGGCGGCGCCCGACGTGATCGCCTATCTGCTGCCCCGGATCGAGCGCAGCTATGTCGTCATCCTCCGCGTGATCGATGCTCTGGACCAGCTTTCGCTCGCCCGCCGTTCGCGCGTCACCGTGCCGCTGGCACGCCGCGCGCTCCAGACTATCGGTGTCATCGACGATTCATGAGTTTTACCCTATCTTCGCTCCATGGAAGATGCGCTTTCCCTGACCGCGGTCGATGAGGCCGAACCCGTTGCTCCCGTCGTCTCGGACCCGGGGCAGCGTTATTTCAACCGCGAGATATCGTGGCTCGGCTTCAACCGGCGGGTGCTGGAGGAGGCGTGCAACACCGCCCATCCGCTGCTGGAGAGGCTGCGCTTCCTGTCGATCTCGGGCAGCAATCTGGACGAGTTCTTCATGGTCCGCGTCGCGGGCCTCAAAGGCCAGCTTCTGCAGGGCGTGGAAACCCACTCCGCCGACGGACTGACCGTGGCCCAGCAACTCGCGGCGATCGAGCGGGAGACGGACCAGCTCACCGATACCGGGCAGCGCGTGTGGGTGGACCTTCGCACCGAGCTGGCCAGGGCCGGCATCCACGTGCTGAACAGCGACGACATCGTCGGCGGGGATGCGGAATGGCTGCGAACCCATTTCCGCGAGGAGATATTTCCGGTGCTGACGCCGCAGGCGCTCGATCCGGCGCATCCCTTCCCGTTCATTCCCAACAGGGGTTTCAGCCTGATCTTCGAGCTGAAGCGCCTGTCGGACGGGGAGCCGATCCGCGAGCTGCTGATGGTTCCCTCGACATTGTCCCGCTTCATCCGGATGCCGGGCGACGGCGCGCGCTATGTCTCGATCGAAGCGGTGATCCGGCGATTCCCGGACATCCTCTTTCCCGGCTACGAGGTCGAGGCGCATGGCGCCTTCCGCGTCATCCGCGACAGCGACATCGAGCTGGAGGAGGAGGCCGAGGATCTCGTCCGCTATTTCCGTTCCGCCATCAAGCGCCGCCGCAAGGGGCGGGTGATCTGGCTGGAGATGCTGGCCGAAATGCCCGAATCCCTGGAGCGGCTGGTGAAGGACGAGATCGGCGGCAGCGACTCGCTGATTACCGATACGGCGCAGTTCCTGGGCGTCGCCGATCTTGCCGAACTGGTGGAGGAGGATCGGCCCGACCTCAAATTCCCGCCTTTCGCGCCGCGCTTTCCCGAACGTATCCGTGAGCATGGCGGGGACTGCTTCGCCGCCATCCGCGCCAAGGATATCATCGTCCATCACCCCTATGAGACCTTCGACGTCGTGCTCGCCTTCCTGCGACAGGCGGCGAGCGATCCCGATGTCGTGGCGATCAAGCAGACCCTCTATCGCGCGGGCAAGCAGTCCGCCGTGATCCGCGCGCTCGTCGACGCGGCGGAGGCGGGCAAGTCGGTGACGGCGGTGGTCGAGCTCAAGGCCCGCTTCGACGAGGAGCAGAACCTGATGTGGGCCTCGCAGCTGGAACGCGCGGGCGTGCAGGTCGTCTATGGCTTCGTCGACTGGAAGACGCACGCCAAGGTGTCGATGGTCGTGCGGCGGGAAGGCGGCAGCTACCGCACCTACTGCCATTTCGGCACCGGCAATTATCATCCGGTGACCGCAAAGATCTACACGGACCTGAGCTTCTTCACCGCCGATCCGCGCGCCGGCCGCGATGCCGCGCAGCTCTTCAACTACATCACCGGCTATGTCGAGCCCACCAGTCTGGAACTCATCACCATGTCGCCGCACGGCATGCGCGAGCGCCTGTGCGAGCTGATCCAGGTGGAGATCGACAATGCCCGCGCCGGCAAGCCGGCCGCCATCTGGGCGAAGATGAACTCGCTGGTCGATCCCGCGATCATCGAGCAGCTTTACCGAGCGTCGGGCGCCGGCGTGCAGATCGACCTGGTGGTGCGGGGCATATGCTGCCTGCGGCCGGGCGTGCCTGGCCTTTCGGACAATATCCATGTCAAGTCGGTGGTCGGCCGCTTTCTGGAACATAGCCGTATCATCTGCTTCGGCAACGGCGCTGCGCTGCCCAACAAGAACGCGAAGGTGTTCATCTCCTCGGCGGACTGGATGCCGCGCAACTTCGATCGCCGGGTCGAATATATGCTGGCGATCGAGAACCCGACGGTTCACGCCCAGATTCTGGACCAGGTGATGGTGGCCAACCTGATCGACAATGAGCAGAGCTGGCACCTGTGCGCGGACGGCAGCTATACGCGCGTCGACCCCGGCAAGCGGCCGTTCAACCTGCACCGCTATTTCATGACCAATCCGTCATTGTCCGGTCGTGGTGCGGCGCTGGAACGGAGCGGCGCGGTGCCAAAGCTCAGCCTGCGGCGGGGCAGCTAGGCGCTTTTCCGTGCTCTGTTGGGCGCGACGTCGGCCGGGCCTGGCGATCCCGCGACGCCTTTCCCTTTCGGGCCCGTCATTTTCCGGTTAATCCATGCCTCACATGGTCGCACCTTCGCCCTTTCGCCGGAAGGCCCGCCCGGGCCTGGACGACGGCCGCACGGCCATCATCGACATCGGATCAAATTCGATTCGCCTCGTCGTTTACGATGGACCGATTCGCATTCCTGCGATCATGTTCAACGAGAAGGTGATGGCCGGGCTCGGCCGCGGCCTGGTGAAAAACGGCGCGCTCGACGACGAGGCTACCGAACGCGCGATGATCGCGCTGTCCCGCTTTCGCCGGCTGGCGATGCAGATGGGCGTGGCGCGGGTGCGCACCGTCGCCACCGCAGCGGTGCGTGAGGCGAGCAACGGCTCGTCTTTCATCGGACGGATCGAATCGCTCGGGCTGGATGTCGAGCTGCTTTCCGGCGAGGACGAAGCCCGGATGGCGGGCTATGGCGTGCTGGCGGGCATTCCCGACGCCGACGGCATTGTCGGCGATCTCGGCGGCGGCAGCCTGGAACTGATCCGCGTGAGCCGGGGCGAGGTGCGCGAGGGCGTCTCCTTTCCGCTCGGCGTGCTTCGCGTGGCCGCCATACGTGAACGGGGGCCGAAGGCGCTGGAACGGGTCGTGTCCGAAGCGATCGGCACAGCCGGATGGGAGGCGAAGGGACGCGATCTGCCATTCTACCTTGTCGGTGGATCGTGGCGCTCGCTTGCCCGGCTGGAAATGCACCTTTCGGGCTTTCCCCTGCCGATCATCCATCATTATCGCATGCCGGCCGAAGCGCCGCAGCGCCTGATCCGTTCGCTCGCGCATCTCGACAAGGCAAGGCTCCGGGAGGTGGCGGGCCTTTCGTCGTCGCGTATCCCGACATTGGGTCATGCCGCCGCGCTGCTGGCGGTGCTGGTCCGGTATCTCGGCTCGAGCGGATTGATCGTGTCGGCCTACGGATTGCGCGAGGGGCTGCTCCACGAAAGCCTGCCGCCGGAAGTGCGTGCGCAAGACCCGCTGATCTGCGCGGCGCGTGAGGAAGGCCAGCGGCAGGGGCGCTTTCCCGAGCATGGCGACCTGCTCGACCGTTGGATCGCTCCGCTGTTCAGGGATGAGTCGGCTGCCGATGCGCGGCTGCGCCACGCCGCCTGCCTGCTGGCGGATGTCGGGTGGCGGGCGCATCCCGAGTTCCGCTCGGCGCGGGGGCTGGAGATGGCGCTCCACGGCAACTGGGTAGGGATCGACGCGCAGGGCAGGGCCAGGATGGCGCATGCGCTCTACCGCAGTTTCGGCGGCGATGGTGTCGATCCGGTGGTGGAGGCCCTGCTGACCGCGGACGACGTGCAGAGCGCCGACCGCTGGGGCCTGGCGATGCGGCTTGGCCAGCGGCTGAGTGGCGGCGTGGCCGAACCCCTGGAGACAAGCAAGCTGGAATTGGAAGATGGCGCGCTGGTGCTCCGCCTGCGTGCCGCGGACGCTGCGCTCTACGGCGAATCGGTGGAACGGCGCCACAAGACGCTCGCGACGTCCTTTGGCCTGAAGGCCAGCTTCCTGACGGCAGGATAGGCTTGGCGAGACGCTCGCTTAGGTTGGGGGCCGGAAGGCAGGCAAAATGCTGCTCTCCCGGCCCATCCGGCACCCAAACCGCAATCTCAGCCGATGGCCGCGACCTCGTAAAGGAAGTCGACATAGCCCATGATCGCGCCATCCAGCCCGGCGACCTTCGGATTGGCGCTTTCGATCAGGAAATATTCGTCCGGCGCATGCGCCCCTGCGCCATGCCCCAGACCGAACTGTCCCGCAGGCAGGTTCACCGGCGCGCCCGTGAACACGACGCCCGGCCAGGAGCCGGCAAGGCGCGGATAGACGACGACCGGCACGTTATTGCGCTGATAGGTGGCGATCTGCGCCTTGATGAGCTGGCTGTCCTCGGCCGTTTCGGTCGGATCATAGCCGCCGGAGACCACCATCTCGACGTCCTGGAATCCCTTCTTGTCGAGATGGGCGCGGATCTTGGCGACCGCCTCGTCCTTGGTCTGGTTGGGCACGATGCGGCAGTCGATCTTCGCCACGGCGCGGCCGGGCAGGATCGTCTTGCCGCCCGGGCCGGTGTAGCCGGATACCAGGCCCTCGATGTTGATCGTGGGCATGGACGCGTGACGTTCCAGCGCCTTTTCCCAGGGCAGGTTGTCGATCCAGTTCTCCACGCCCAGCGCGCGCTTGGTCTCCTCTTCGCTCATCGACTTGGAGGCGGCGGTTAGCAAGGCTTTCTCGCGCGGGGTGAGCGGGCGGACATTCTCCATGTAACCGTCCACCACCGGCATGTTGCCGTCCGGCGTCACCAGCGTCGAAAGCGCGGACACCAGCCGCCAGGCGGGGCTGTCGACGCGCGCCTTCTCGCTGGAATGGACGTCATGGCTGGGGCCGTGATGCCAGTTCTTGGACGACGCGATCAGTTCGAACTCGATCACGCCCTTGGCACCCAGGTTGACCGTGACGCCGCCCGTGGCAGGGCTCTGCGATCCCAGCGGAATCACCACGCCCACGCACTTCTTGAGCTCCGCCAGGATGTCGGGACGATGAACGATGTCCTTGAAATTGGGCGATGCGATCTCTTCCTCGCCCTCGGCGATCAGCAGGATGTTGACCGGCGGCTTGCGGCCGGCCCTGCGGATGGCGTGGAGAGCGCTGAGGAAGGCCGATTGCGGTCCTTTCGTGTTGGTGGCGCCGCGGCCCACCATGATCTTGCCCAGGCCGGGCTTGTCGACCAGCCGTCCTTCCAGCGGAGGAGAGGACCATTCCGACGGATCATACTGCTTCACATCATACATGAAGTAGATCGCGATCGTCTTCCTGGCGCCGGCGTCGAGCTTCGCGAAAACGCCCGGAGCGCCCTTGGTCTGCACGACTTCCACCTTCTGGAAACCGGCATCGCGGGCAAGCTGCGCCATATATTCGGCGCCCTTTTCCATATCGCGCTTCTCGGCGGCGATGGAAGGCAGGGCGATCCAGTCCTTCAGGCGCTTCACGGACGCCTCATGGTCGGCCTCGACGGCCGTGCGGATGGCTGCGAGATCATCGCTTGCGGCCAGCGCGGCGCCCGGCGCCAGCAGTGCCGCTCCCGCAGCGGCGCCGCGCAACAGCGCGCGTCGATCGGTCAAACCCGTTTCTGTGAAGTCCCTGTCCATGACTCACCCCTTTTGATGTTGAATTTTCAATGGCTTCGGCATTGATGCAGCTTTTCTTCGCAAGCGCAAGAAGGGGCGGACTCGCGGTGCGAAGCGTGTCGCGGCTATAGAGGCCCGATGACGACGGAGTTCTGGCTTTGGCGCTGAATGCGGAGCGTGTGGACGCGATGGTGCGGGAGGGTGTCGCGGCCATGCAGCGCCGCGATCCCGCCACCGCGCGGCGCCTGTTCGAAACGCTTGCCGATCCCGCCTCGGGTGCCGCGCCGCCCTGGCTGCTGCTTGCCCAGGCCTGCCGCATGGCTGGCGACTCCGTTGCCGAGGAGGCGGCGTTGGACAGGCTGCTGGGCGATCAGCCGCGTCATCTGCGCGGCCTGGTGATGAAGGGCGATTGCCGCGCTCGCGCGGGCGATATCCGGGCGGCGACATCCTTCTACAGCCTGGCGCTGAAGATCGCGCCCGCCGATGGCAGCCTGCCGCCAGCCCTGGCCGCCGATCTTCAGCGGGTTGCGCAGGCGGTTGAGGAGCATCGACGGGGCTATGCCGCCCATCTCGACGCGCAGCTGGCTGCTGCCGGCGTGGATGGCGCGCGGTCGGGCGCGCGCTTTCGCCAGGCAATCGATATTCTTGCCGGCCGCAAGCAGGTCTATCTCCAGCAGCCCAACAGCTTCTATTACCCCGGCCTCCCGCAGATACAGTTCTACGAGCGCGACCGGTTTCCCTGGCTTTCCGCGCTGGAGGCGGAGACGACGGCCATTCTCGGCGAGCTGACGGAGCTGATGGCTGACGCGGAAGCATTCTCACCTTATGTCGAGGCGCGGCGGGATCGGCCCCGCACTCCGAATCCGCTGCTCGACGATCCCCGCTGGGGCGCAGCCTATATCTGGCGCGAGGGTGAGCTGGTCGCTGGGATGGCGGAACGCTGCCCGCGCACCGTGGCGGCGCTGGAGCATGCGCCTGTTCCGCGCATTCGCGGCCGATCGCCGATGGCGCTCTTTTCGCGGCTTCATCCGGGCACGCACATTCAGCCGCATCATGGCATGATCAATACGCGGCTGATCTGCCATCTGCCGCTCATCGTGCCGCCCGGCTGCCAGTTTCGCGTCGGCAACGAGGTGCGCGAGTGGGAGGTCGGCAAGACGCTGATCTTCGACGACAGCATCGAACATGAAGCCCGCAACGACGGCACGGAGACGCGGATCGTCCTGCTGTTCGAGATCTGGCGCCCCGAGATCGACGACACCGAGAGGGAAGCGCTGACGGCACTGTTCGAATCGATCGTGGACTATTGAAGCGGCCTATTCCCCGGCCGGGATCGCCGCCGCCGTTTCCTTCACGGTGACGAAGGGCGAGGCGGTGGAATGTAACACCAGCTCGCTCACCACCGCGCCGAACTGGGCGGGCGTCGGCTCGCCGCCGGCGAAGAAGCGCGGCATCAGCACATTGCCGCCGCTATCGATGGCGACGGCGTAGATGGGGCCGTCCACCGACAATTTGCCGAACGCACCGCCCACCATGCGTTGCAGCATGTCCGGCAGCTTGACCATGCGGAAGGTGCCGAGCCCCTTCACCTCCGCGACATAGACCACCGGGTCCCTGGTCGATCGCTGGACGGCGGCATCGCCAAGCGGCGGCGTCGCGACGCCGCCGACCACGGGCAGGTCGCGCTCGGCCGCCGGATCGAACTTGGTGGTCTTGAGCAGGAGGTTGGGCAGCAGCGATTCGGCCATATGGCTGTCGAACTGCACGGCGCCCCCCGTCCGGCAGGCGGCGCCGCTGCAGGCGCCGTTCGCCTTCAGGATCGCCGCCCACGGCAGGTCCCGCACCACAAGATCGATCGCCTCCTCCTGGGATGGGTCGTTCACCTGCGCGATGGTCGCCCGCACCTTGACCGACCAGCTCCCGAGCTCGGCGAGATAGAGATAGTCCATCACCGCATTCGGGCCTTCGCCGGTCTTGTAAACGCCCTTGAAGGCGCGCAACGGCACGGGCGCGCTTTGCGGGGCGGGAATCGTGAAGGGGCCGTCCGCCCATACGAAAGCTTCAGGGGACCTCGCGGCAATGGCCGCCAGCGCACCTTTCAGCCCGCGCTCGCCCTCATGCGGCCTGAACAGGAAAACCGACAGCCGCGTTCGGGTGGCGCCGTCCTCGGCATCATAATTTATCGCGATGTCGCTGCCGTCGGGCGCAATCGTCACGATCCGACTGCGCTTGAAGATGCCATAGGCTGCCGGAAAGACCGCCCCGGTGGGCTTGTGGGTGACGGCTCCGTCCGGTTGCGCCGTCCACACCTCCGGATCGATGCCGTCGGTTGGCTGGGCGATGGCGGGCGCGGTCAGCAGCAGCGCCCCGATCACTATGATCCGGCGGATGAGGCGGATCGCGGGGCGCGGCAGGCTGTGTCCGATCATCGGCTTAGTGTGGCAGATGCGCACCCGCGCCGTAAAGGCCGCCGCGACTTGCGGCTTCCGGGGCAGTCAGCGCTGCGAGTGGCGGCGCTGGTTCAGCACCTCATAGGCCATGACGGCCGTGGCGACGGCGGCATTCAGGCTGTCCGCCTTGCCCAGCATCGGCATCTTCACCAGCAGGTCGCATTGCGCCGCATAGTCGGCCGGCAAACCCTGCGCCTCATTGCCCACCAGCAGGAAGGTGGGGGGCGTGTAGCGCGGCGCCTGATAGTCCGTGTCGGTGTCCAGGCTCATGCCGACGAGCTGGCCGGGGCCCGCGCGCAGCCAGGCAAGGAACTCCGGCCAGCGGGCCTGCGCGATGGCCTGGGTGAACAGCGCGCCCATCGACGCGCGCACCGCTTCCACCGAGAAGGGATCCACGCAATCGTCGACCAGGACAAGCCCGCCCGCGCCTACCGCGTCGCCCGTCCGCAGGATGGTGCCGAGATTGCCGGGATCGCGCAGCGACTGCGCGACGATCCAGATGTCGGCCGTCAAACGGTCGATCGCATCGAGTTGAACGGCGAACTCCTCATATACGCCGATCACCGTCTGGGGATTGTCCTTGCCGGACAGCTTGTGGAGGATGTCGCGATCGGTCTCGATGGCCTCGCCGCCGCTCTTTTCCACGGCATGCACCAGATCCTGCACCAGCCGGTGGCCGGCGGATTCGGCCGCGAAGAAGATGTAGCGCGGGATGCGCCCCGCCTCCCGCGCCTCGGTCAGGATGCGCAGGCCCTCCGCAAGGAACAGGCCCTCCTCGCGGCGGTGGCGTTTCTCGCGCAGGCTGCGGACGCGCTTGACGAGCGGATTGGAAAAGGCGGTTATCCGGCGTGGCATGATCTGTCGCTACCGGACCCCCGACGTCGCGGAAAGGAGGAACGGATCACTCCTCGCCGAACTTGGCCTCGACCAGCTCGCACAGCGCGGCGAGCGCGCGCTCGGCATCCTTGCCGGCCGCGCTGATGAGGATGTTGTCGCCCATCGCCGCGCCCAGCATCATCAGGCCCATGATCGATGTGCCCGCCACCTTCGATCCATCCTTTTCCACCTCGATCATCGCCGCCTGGCCGCTGGCGAGCGTGACGAACTTGGCACTCGCCCGGGCGTGAAGGCCGCGCTTGTTGGTGATCTGGACGGAGCGCTGCAGCGGCTCCTGGCCGTTCATGCGGCCTCGCCGAGCACTTCTGACGCGACGGATATATATTTGCGGCCGGCCTCACGCGCGGCGGCCACGGCGGCCTTCACCTTCATCATCTTTCGGGCTCCCTCCAGGCGGATAAGCATGGGCAGGTTTATTCCGGCGATGACCTCGATCCGGCCCGGCTCCATGAGTGAAATGGCAAGATTGGATGGCGTGCCGCCGAACAGGTCCGTCAGCAGGATCACGCCCGATCCGCGATCCACGCGCTTCACGGCGGCGGCAATGTCCGCGCGGCGCGCCTCCATGTCGTCGTCGGGGCCGATGCATATGGCCTCGATCGCATCCTGTGGCCCCACCACATGCTCCATCGCGACGATGAATTCGGCCGCGAGCCGACCATGCGTCACCAGCACCAATCCGATCATTCAGCCACCCGAATCATTTTCACCGCGCCATTTTCCGGCGTCCCCTCCAACGAGTCGTGCGGCGCTGTAGCGAGGTCACGATGCACCACATTCGGAGAAAATCCCGCCGCGCGCAACCGTGCCGCTATCCGTTCGGCGACATGGACCGACCGGTGTCTCCCGCCGGTACAGCCAAAAGCCACGGTGACATAGGATTTTCCCTCCGCCGCATAGCGCGGAAGCAGCATCAGCAGCAGTTCCTCGATCCGCGAAACGGCCGGCTCATATGCGGGATCCTGCGCGATATAATCGGCGACTGCCGGGTTGAGACCAGGCAGCGGCTTCAGCACCGGGTCCCAATGCGGATTGCGCAGAAAGCGCATGTCGAACACGAGATCCGCCTCGCGGGGAAGCCCTCGTGCAAAGCCGAAGGACATCACGGTCAGCGTGGTTCCGGCTCCTTCCGCCTTATCGAAACGCTGCCGGATCTCCCGCTGAAGACTGTTGCTGTTGAGGTCTGTGGTGTCGATGATCTGGTTGGCGTAGCGGCGCAACGGTGACACCAACTCGCGCTCGCGCACGATTCCATCAATGGCCGGCCGGTCGAGAGCGAGGGGGTGCCGGCGCCGAGTCTCCGAAAAGCGCCGCTGCAGTTCGCTGTCGGAGCATTCCAGGAACAGCGTCTGAATGCTTTGACGCATCGAATCCCGCAGATTGCGAATGCGCTTCACGATTGCATCGGCATCGAAACCGCGCGTCCGGCTGTCGATGCCGAGGGCCAGTGGCCGGCCGTTGTTTTCCGCGCCTTCGGGCAGCGGCGTGCCCAGCAGCCGCTGGAGCAGGGAGAGGGGGAGGTTGTCCACCACCTCCCAGCCCATGTCCTCGAACGTCTTGAGCGCGGTCGACTTGCCGGCCCC
>Ga0164243_10007459_pt1 | contig 16327 bp, 13 predicted proteins | sample OricompcompostOP_FD_108781 | JGI IMG/M metagenome (GOLD analysis project Ga0164243, IMG submission 108781) | Organic Plus compost microbial communities from Emeryville, California, USA - Original compost - Organic plus compost (OP) | ecosystem: Engineered > Solid waste > Mixed feedstock >...
CATATGCGAGCAGATCCTGCAGCAGGAGGTCCAGATGGCTTCCTGGCTCGATCAGAATCTGCCGGTGATCACGCAAGAGTTCTTACAGCGAGTGCAAGTCGGTGAACCTGCCAAACGCTGAGCCCGTCTCCTGATCTCGACCCGGCATGGTCGGGCCGATGCCGCATTCGGGCGGATCAATACAGGGAATCGACTACGTCCCGTTCGCAGCACCACCCGACTAAATAAGGTCATACGAGAAACCCGGTCGGCCTACCCCTGCATGGAGTGTGCCGACCGAGTTTCCCTTTCCCGAAAAAGTTCTGGACCGCGCGGTTCACGCGCTTCGCTGCGGGCCCTCTTGCTCTTGCCGGATGCGTAGCCGGTTGTGGACGTCCTTCACACTCACGACCGATTCGGCTACATCTTCTGCAAGGCGCTTGGCCTGACGGCTATCGACTGTGCCTTCGAGAATTACTTCTCCATCCTCCACCTGGACCTCGATGTCCGTTGCATCGATGTATCCATGCATGGTCAGCCGCTCGCAAATCTCCGACCTGATCTGTTCGTTGGAGCGTTTGTACCCTTTAGGTCCTTTGCCGGTAAAAGGACCGCGCACGGATTCCCAGTCGAAGTCTTGCGATCCCGGGCCGAAGCTATCGCGGAGTCCAAGTTCACGGTCCCAGTCCTCGTCCATGCCGCCACCCAGATCCAGGCCGCCCTGGTTTGGGTTACGTGAGCCGCCGGGCATATCGAACGCATCTCCCTGGCGGTCCGGGTCTTCAATCCCGGAGGATAGATAAGGGCCGCGGATATAGCTGTACTCATCCTCTACCCGATGACGGCCGCCCGGGTAGTCGCGGCCGCTCTCGCTCTCACGAAACGGCAGGCCTCGATCGAAGGTGCTGCCGTGGACGGACTCACGATGCCAGCCCACGTTTCTGCCCCTAGAGTTTCGTTCCCTGCTACGATCCATAGCTCACTCTCTGTTCTGGATTAGATAGCGAAGATCCCCTGACCTACCGGTTGCATTGCTACGGCGTATTACCCTACCTGACTCAGGACCATCGCTGTTGCACAGGCTGAGAACCGACGAATCAGGTCAGTGCCGGGAGCAGCCTCGTTGAATACGGCCCCATTACCTCGTGTGGCGGATGGCCTCGACGAGTCCGTGCTTGTCCATTTTGCTCCGCCCCTGAATGTTGTTATCTCTGGCGAGGCTGTACAGCTCTTCCTTCGTAAGGTCTTCGAGGTGTTGCATTGAGGCGGCTTTATGCCGGGTGCGCGAACCGGATGTGCGTTCTTCTTCGCGTCGCTGTTTGTTCACGGTCCGCGCTGCGATCTCTCTGGCACGCCGCTCCCCGCGACCACGATCCTCTTCGGATTCTTTGATGTGTTCGTACATCCGGCGGTCTTTCTTCGTCCAGGATGGCATGTCGTCCCCTCTGGTCTGATTCACGATGCTAAAACTGTTTCTGGACGCGGCATTCAGAATGGATCAGGCACCTCCACGCCCCCGTTCTTCGCTGACGTCTTTCTCACGCGTTCGCTTGATCGGTTCGCGGCTAAGTTCTTCGCCAAAGTCCATCTCCTGCGGTGTACGTGCCAGCAGGTTACCCTCCCCGGCTTTCTCCTCGATTCGTTTTTCCGCAGGCGTTTTGCGCGTCGTGAGAGGCTGCACGACGGTCGTCGGATCCGGGTTCTCACCTCGTTCGCGACGTGCTTTGCTCAGGTTCTCCAGCGTGCCCTGGTGAGCACGATCTTTTTCGACCTGCGCCGTCCCTTGCCGGGTAATTCCACGCATCCCCGCCGTATCAATCTCGTGTTCGGAGTTCTGCTCGCCCCCATGGATGTCCTCACGCATCGGGTCGTACTCCTTTCGTTGATCTGCCATATCGCCCTCACTGCTGAAATTCGACGAATATGGGTCTGTAACCCGTTTGTAAGCGAGATGAATCAGCTCCGATATACTGTTTCCGACTTCTTTACGGTCAGGGATGCCGTCAAATAGGGATAGGGATTGAGACATCGATGGCTGTGCCGGTGAACAGGGCAGTCGGGCAAAGCGGGCTCCAGGCAATGTAAAACTCGGGCTCGCGGCTACAATAGACGGCGTTGCCGAGGAGGGTAACGGAGAGCAAACGGATCTTTAACCCTCGTAATACCTTTGTAATAGCGGACACAATCACTTTGCACGGCGTTCCGCTCCTGACGATGTTGAGGGGAAAGAAGTTGCTGTACCTGTCCCGACCATCACGACAACCTCAAACAATTATCATCATGGCAGAGCCTATCGATAAGCAAACGTTGATTGACGGACTCAACGAAGATCTGGCTAATGAGTATCAGGCTATCATCATGTACAACTCGTTTGCGGCGATGGTGAGCGGCATCCACCGTCCTATGCTCAAGCAGTTCTTTGAAGCAGAGATTCCAGAGGAGACCCGCCATGCCTCCTTTTTGGCAGATAAGATTACGGCCCTGGGGGGGATTCCCGTGACGCGTGCCGCAGAGTTCAAGCCGGCAACGGCTAATCGCGAGATGCTCGAGCAGGTACTCGAAGCGGAATCCATGACGATCAAACGCTACGTGGAGCGACGAAAGCAGGCTGAAGCGTTCGGAGACTATGGGCTGGCCACTGATCTGGATACGATCATAAGCGACGAGACGAAACACAAAGAGGAAACGGAGAAGCTGCTCCGACACCTGAGTGAAGAACGGTAGCCGTCATCAGACACGAGCGTTGCATCGGGATACAACTGCTCCAGGAAGTAGCGCAGCGTGTGTCCAGGGGCTCCTGTAGGCGTATTCTTCCCCGCGTTACCGTTGGAAGTCGATGTAGAGGTTTGGGTGTATGATTACTTCAGGAGCAAGCTCCCAGGATGTAGTTGCAGGGAACGGCCTATACACGAAGGTACGACTGGGAAAGCCCTACCCTCTCGGGGCAACCTGGGACGGTATGGGTGTCAACTTTGCCGTATATAGTGAGAATGCCACCCGCGTAGAGGTGGTGTTGTTCGATAGTCCGGAGGATACGGCGCCTTCGCTGACGGTGGCGCTGCCTGAAAAGACCGCGGCGATCTGGCACGGATACATACCCCAGCTCCGTCCCGGCCAGTTGTACGGGTTGCGCGTACATGGGCCATACGATCCACAGAATGGCCACCGGTTCAATCCCAATAAGGTGCTGCTCGACCCCTATGCGAAAGCGATCGGCCGTCCCTTGCGTTGGGACGACAGCCTCTTCGGTTACAAGATCGGAGATCCCAAAGAGGATCTTTCCTTCAGCGAAACGGATAGCGCGCCGTATGCGCCGCTCGGTGCGATCATCGAAGAGCGGTTCGAGTGGGGAGAGGATACCTCTCCCAGTGTCCCGTGGGAGGATACAGTCATCTACGAGACGCACGTCAAAGGTATCAGCAAGCTTCATCCCGAGGTCCCGGAACATCTTCGCGGCACCTATCTCGGGCTGGCATCAGAGCCGATCATCGACCATCTGAAACGGCTCGGTATCACCACGGTCGAGTTGTTGCCGGTTCATGCGAAGGTGCATGACCGGCACCTCATTGAAAGGGGGTTGCAGAACTACTGGGGCTACAATACGCTGTCGTTCTTCGCTCCGGAGCCAGAGTATTCGGCTGATGGTGGTATTGCTGCCGTCGAAGACTTCAAGATGATGGTTCGGGCGCTTCACGCACATGGCATCGAAGTCATCATCGACGTGGTGTACAACCACACGGGAGAGGGGAGTCGTCTGGGGCCAACGCTCTGTTACCGGGGTATCGATAGTCGGGGCTATTACAAGGAAAACCCGGAGAACCAGCGGTACCTCATGGATTACACAGGAACGGGCAACACGCTCGATCCGGGCAATCCGCACGTCCTCCAGATGATCATGGATAGCCTGCGCTACTGGACCACTCACATGCGAGTGGACGGCTTCCGGTTCGATCTGGCTTCCGTGCTTGCGCGTGACCTGTACGAGGTGAACATGCTTTCATCATTCTTTCAGGTCATTCAGCAGGATCCCGTGTTGAGCCAAGTCAAGCTCATTGCCGAGCCGTGGGATGTCGGGCCGGGCGGATACCAGGTCGGCTCCTTTCCCTGGCAGTGGGCCGAATGGAACGGGCGTTACCGGGATTCTGTCAGGCGGTACTGGCAGGGCGATGGTGCTGTTACCGGCGACTTTGCCACGTGTGTTGCCGGATCGGCTGACCTGTATGAGCGGACAGGGCGCAAGCCGTTTGCTTCGATCAACTTCATTACGGCACACGACGGGTTCACGTTGGAGGACCTCGTCTCGTACGAGCGGAAGCACAACGAGGCCAACCAGGAAGGAAATCGGGACGGGCACGAGCCCAATTATTCCACCAACTGCGGCGTCGAGGGGGCGTCCGACAACCCGGAGGTCCAGGCCTGCCGGGAGGCACGTAAACGCAGCCTCATCAGCACGTTGTTGCTCTCGCAGGGTGTGCCGATGATTCTCGGAGGCGACGAACTTTCCAGGACACAGTTCGGCAACAACAATGCCTACTGTCAGGATAACGAGATCAACTGGTACGACTGGAACCTGGATGAAAGAAAAAAACGATTCCTGGAGTTTGTTCGGAAAATGATCGCCTTTCGCAGAGCCCATCAGAACTTCCGCAGGAAGAATTTCCTGACCGGTGCTGTGGATGAAACCGGCGCGAAAGACGTAATGTGGTGGCATCCGACCGGACGTGAAATGACCGCCGATGACTGGGGGCGTCCCGATCAGATGGCGTTCGGTATGCTGTTGCGCGGGGATCGAATCGAAGGACTGAGCATCGACGGAGAGCGTCTCGAGGACGGTACGTTTCTGCTTCTCTTCAACGGGTGGTCGGAGCCGGTCCCATTCAAACTTCCCGGTAAAGAGGCAGGCAGTCCGAGTCTGTGGAATGTGGATTGCACAGGGTGTAATGCCGACGAGGCTCACGTGAAACCAGGTGCGAGCTATACCGTGCCTGCCCATTCCCTTGAAGTTCTCGCAGCGGCTTTCAGGTTGAACGATCGGATGTCAGACGGTACACGTGAAGCTGCGAAGCGGGAAAGTCCGGCAGAAGCGGTCTCGTCTTCGAATTGAAAGCAGGCCATGGATGCCTCGTGTAGTGGAGGGCTGATTCGGGTAGGATCATCGATTCTGGGTGGCCGTCAGCCAGTCTGAGCACCGGTGATTTTCCCGTAATGGCCTTATCTACCCGGAAAACAATCCCATGTAGGTCTTGTACATCACTGTTCTTGTGGTTGAGAGTTCTGGCACGTTAGGGAAGTGGGAGAGGATCGGTGCTGAGGTTCTGGATCGTGCCCGGTTGCACGGAATAGCTACTGCAGGAGAGGGTCGAGAACTCAATGATTGATCGGAAGAACGCGGGTGGTAGTGTAGCCGTGGCTGATGTTGAGCCGTCGTCCCATACAGGGATGGGTGCACTTCTTATTGCGGATGGAGCGACGTTTCGTGTCTGGGCACCCCATGCAGACAGCGTCTGGGTGACAGGTTCCTTCAACCGGTGGAGCAAGACCGATCACCCGTTAACTCCCGAGGAGCATGGTGTCTGGTCCGCTCATATTCCCGGTGTGAAAGCAGGAGACGTGTACAGGTATGTCATCAAGAACGGAGATTGCATCTTTGAGAAGATCGATCCCTATGCTCGGATGATCGACCTTTCCGAAAAGCATGCCGTCGTATACAATCCCCACGCATTCGACTGGGGCAAGGATGCGTTTCGGATGCCGCCCGCGAATGAACTCGTGTTCTACGAAATGCACGTGGGCACGTTCAACGAGCCCGATGCCGCTGAGCCGGGATCCTTTCGGCTCGCCGCAGCAAAGCTGGACTATCTGGCGGAACTGGGCGTGAACTGCATTGCAATGATGCCGGTTATGGAGTTCCCCGGAAAGCGATCCTGGGGATATAACCTCTCGTATCCATTCGCTGTAGAGCGGGCATATGGTGGGCCGGATGGCCTCAAACGGTTCATCAAGGAGGCGCATCTGCGAGGCGTGGCCTTCATTATGGATGTCGTATACAACCATTTCGGCCCGATGGGGCTGGATATGTGGCGTTTCGACGGGTGGGGGACCGGCGAAACAGGTGGCATCTATTTCTACAACGATGAGGCAAAGGCAAAAACGCCCTGGGGGCATACGCGCCCTGATTACACGAAACCCCAGGTGCGGCAGTTCATTCGGGACAATCTCGTGATGTGGCTCGATGAGTTCCACGTAGATGGCTTCCGGTGGGATGGAACCGTGTTCATTCGGAGGCAGGGTTTCCATAAGGATGCGGAAGAGATTCCGGAAGGATGGGACCTCATCCGTGAAATGAACAGCTTCGTCAAATCGAACTGGCCTGGTAAGCTGCTTGTCGCGGAGGATCTGCAGGGCGAAGCACTCATCACGGCGCCGCTCGCGGAAGGAGGAGGTGGGTTTGACTCGCAGTGGGATGCTGCGTTCGACTACCGCCTCCGTGAGGCTGTCACACCTCAGAAGGACGAAGACCGCGATGTGGAGGCGGTCTGGAAGGTTGTGGAGCAGGGATATCAGGGCAACATGACACACCGTGTCATCTACACGGAAAGTCACGATGCCGTATCAGGACAGGAGGATCGCTACCGGGTTCCATACGAAATCGACAGGGAGGATCCGGGTAGCTGGGAGGCCAGGAAACGATCAACGCTCATTGCGGGTCTCGTATTCACGTCGCCGGGTATCCCCATGCTCTTTCAGGGACAGGAATTTCTGGAAGACAGGCGATTCGACGGTATAACGCCCCTCGATTGGAGGAAACGGGAGCGGTGGAAGGGAATTGTGCAACTGTACCGGGATCTGATAGCGCTGCGGCGCAATGTATTGGGCGTGACGGGCGGTCTATTGGGAGACCATGTCAACGTGTTCCACAAAAACGCGAAAGCCGGGGTTTTTGCGTTCCATCGATGGCGGCTGGGTGGAGCCTGTGACGATACCGTAGTCGTCGCCAATTTCTCCGGAAAGGGCTACGAATCCTACCGAATAGGGCTCCCGAGGGCAGGGTACTGGCACGTGCGGTTCAACTCGGACTGGCAGGGATACAGCCCCGATTTTGGCAACCATTCCTCTGATGATGTCGAAGCCTGTCCGGAGACTCTAGATGATCTGCCCGCCAGCGGTGAGCTTGCCATCGGGCCGTATACACTGATCATCCTGTCGCAGGGGCCCGAGTAGCAGGTAAATGCCCGGTTATTGTCTGGCTGCGATCTTACGTGTACGGCGTTGCGCTTACTTGTGCAGGTGGAGTGGATGAATTGCCGGAGCATACGGTGTAATCAATGTCTGACCGTTGCCGGACGATACGTTCGCTCGAGTATGATGCCAGGCCATCTGTTCGAATATGCGATACGTCTCCAGCTGCGCGCGAATGGGGGTATCGCCTTTCGGCTTATTTCCGGTGCCCTGCGCTGTGTCGATGATGCGGGCTTTCTGGTTATCTGCGATCTGAATGGCCAGCAGATCCAGTAGTTGCTTCTTGATGCGCGGGTTGTATATGGGAAACGCGACCTCAACACGCTCGCTCAAATTACGCCGCATCCAGTCTGCCGATGCCAGATAGAGATCCTGCTGTCCGCCGTTATGGAACAGGTACATCCGCGCGTGCTCCAGAAAGCGATCGACGATGCTCGTTACGTGGATATGCTCGCTCTGTCCCTGTACGCCCGGAATGAGGCAATTTATGCTACGAACGATCATGCGCACCTTTACCCCTGCATTCGATGCGGCATACAGGCGATCGATGATCTTTCGGTCTTCCAGGCTATTCAGTTTGACCACCATGTAGCCCGTACCATCGCGCCGGGCATGTTCTATTTCACGCTCGATGAGCCGGTACAACCCTTTGCGGAGATCGAGTGGTGCGACCAGCAAGTGCTGGAACGTGGGGTCCTTGACCTCGCCGACGATGTATTCGAATACGAGCCGAACCTCTTCTGTCAGGCGCGGATCGGCCGTGAATAGGCCGTGGTCGGCATAGATTCGGGCAGTTTGCTCATTGAAATTTCCGGTGCCCAGGTAGGCATAAGACCGCCGCTCGTCCTGCTCCCGGCGGATGACGAGCGCCAGTTTCGCATGGACTTTCAGACCGGGCAGGTTGTAGTGGACGCTGACGCCCGCTCTTCGCATTCGCTGGGTCCATTTCAGGTTGGATGCCTCGTTGAAACGGGCTTTCAGCTCTATGAATACCCGAACGCGCTTGCCGCGGCGGGCGGCTTCTATCAGTATCTCCGGAATACGGGAGTCTGCGCCTGCTCGGTAGAGCGTCATCCAGATCTCCTCTACATCAGGAGCGCTGGCTGCTTCTTCGAGGAACCGTATGATGTAATCAAATTTCTGATAGGGGCAGCTGATCAGACGGTCCTCTTCGGCGATAGCGTCGAGTAGCGACGGCGCGGATTCTAGTTCGGGGTGGGGGAGCGGGGGGCATGAGTCATACAGGAGGTCGTCTCTACCGAAACGGGGGAAGTGCAGAAAGTCGCTGAAATTGTGGTAGCGGGCTCCGGGCATCAGGTCCTCGTCCTCGAGTCCCAGTCGCTCCTGCAGGAAGCGGACAAGCGTATGAGGCGCGCGGTGGTCGTACAGCAACCGGCACGGGACGCCAACATCACGCCGTTTGAGTCCCTTTTTGATTCCCTCGATGAGGTCTTCTGAAAACTCGTCTTCCAGATGAAGCTCTGCGTCGCGGGATAGTTTGATCTCGAAAGCTCCTTCCACGCTGTATGCCGGAAAGATCTCCGGGAGATTCAGGCGAATGACATCATCCAGAAAGATCACATACTGGCATTCGTCATCGCCGGGCACCCATGTGAAGCGAGAGAGTGAAGCGGGAATGTTGACGAGGGCATACAACGGTTTGCGCGTAACGCTTTCGGAATGGCTGGCGGCATGCTGAAGAACCGCGGCCAGGTACAGATTCTTGTTTTTCAGAAAAGGGCGCGCATCGAACTCCGACAGCAGAATGGGGGAGAGGTGGGGTCGGATCTCTTCATTGAAGTACGTGTGCAAGAAGGACGCCTGTGCATCGGTTACGCTGCCCTCATCGAGAAGCACGATGCCCTGTGCGCGGAGTTCTGGAAGGATCTGGTCCCGGAAAATGGCTCCAAATTCTTCCTGCTGCAACCTTACCGTTGTGCGGATCGCGTCCAGGAGGATGCGCGGTTCGATATCGAGCTTGCTGATCGATTTCTTCTTCAGGCTCAGCAGGCTGCGAAGTGATGCGACGCGTACACGGAAGAACTCGTCGAGATTAGCTGAGAAAATCGCCAGGAACTTGATGCGTTCCAGGAGCGGGACAGAGGGATCGCCAGCTTCTTGCAGCACGCGTGCATTGAAAGAAAGCCAGCTTAGCTCACGGTCAAAGTACGTATAGCGTTCTTTCTTCATGTCCCGGTCTCAGTAGCGCATGCTAGGCTCCGTCTTACCGTCGAGGCCAGGCCCTGTTCGCCAGATAGGATATCGCGGCGAGAGGTATATTTTCACAGATCTGTGTACGGAGGATGAGATGTGCTTATTGCATGTCTCCCGTGATTTCACGCACCATGGCGAAGAACGCCCGCTTGCGATCTGAACTGATTGTCCAGTCTACAGGCACACTCTGATAGCCTTCTTCGAACGGTTCATTTTGCCTGCGGTAATCGAAGAATCCCCAGGAAGCATGGTTGCGTATGGCTGCCGTCATGTTATTGAGCGGGCGGTCGAAGTCGTAATGATCGTCCTCATTGAAGAGAATGGGCATGAGACGGTACCCCTCCACTGCCCGGGTCTGGCGCACCATCTCGGCAATCCGCTCCGGGTCTTCCACACCGTTGCCATGTAGCAGCAGGTAGTCTGCGGAGCGGACCACATTAGGTAGCGGAATTTTTCCCCCGCTGTAGCTGGTGCTTACCAGAAAACGGCGTCCGTCGCGGCTGGTGTTTTTCACGCGTTCGATGAGTTCATGGACGCGCTCTGGTTGCAGGATGGCGTGATCGTAACGGATATCCGTCTCGTTGTTTACTTCGATGAGCACGTTCCGGTAGTTTTCGTCGAACAGCCATGTCAGGGTGTTGTCTACCGCGCGTACGACGGCGGCTTCGTCCTGTAACCGTTCGTCCTGCCCGAAGTAGAACATACCCAGGATGACGACCATGCCCAGTTCATCCGCGCGATCCAAGATGCGTTCCAGCCGGGCCATGTACTCGGGGCGAAGGGAGCCATCGGCGTTGATGGCCGAGTTGTGCCAGGGTTGATTTTGCGAATAGCCCTGCGGGCTGCCTCCCTGGAGGTTGATCGTAAAGGCAAGCAGGCCATGCTGCCGCCACTCGGGCATGGCCTCGACGAATTCATCTGTATTTCGCTCTGGGTCCCACGTTTTCGTATCCGGGTATGCCCACAGACTGCGGGTGCTCTGGTTCAGGTCGTCGAAGATACCCTGCACCATACGAGCGTTGAAGAGCAGTCCCTCGATTGGTACGCCGTTCCACGTGCGTCCCTCATATGTAGGGCGTCCGTTGATATAGAATTGCTCTCCCTGGATCGATACCTTCGTGTGGCGTAGTGCTTGCGCGATAGCAATGCCGGAGCAGGCTGTTGCCGAAGTAAGAAAGAGCAGGGCTACGGCTCGTAGTCCAATTGGTGCATCGAGGCGTTTTAGCATCGAGAGGGACCCGTTTAAGGAACCGTGCGCAGGTAAAGGAGAGCGAGGCTGCTGCTGAACTTGTCAGCCATACTACACCTGTTTTATGAACAGATGCAATGTTGCCTGGCTGTATACGGTAGAAACATCTCAGTTTAACAGCAAGGTAGCGCACGTATTTCAGGTCGTGTCACCCGGCATCCAGAGATCTTCGTAGGGGCTGTGTAAGGACGAGGAGCATGAATACAATGAGGCCGGTAGCAGTACAAGTTCGTGCTACCGGCCTCACGATTTCAGAGCCACAGGCTCTATGGATTCAGGACTTCTGAGGCTGGTGTTGTTTGCCCATGCTCAAGACGTGGGGGCCTCACGGCCTCGCCAGAACGCATACTTCACTGCATCCTTGATGCCGTCCCACGTTCCTTTACCGTTTTCACGCTCGTATTCACGGCGTAATTCGGGCTCCAGATCGTTGAAGTCGCGTCCTCGATAGCGCTCGCTTATACCTGCTTCGTAGCCGTAGCGGTACGCGGGCTCGTACAGGTTGAACCCCTGTCCGCTGGACCCATACGTTGTGTCGTAGTGGCTCCGGAAACCGGCTGCATACGCGTCGTAGTCCTGGAAGCTCGTCAGGGGAGTTCCGCTCGTAGCAGATGCCAGCGGTACACTGGCAGTGCTCATCTCCGCTTCCGGGCGAGGCGTTTCTTCGCTCGCCCGGGGCGTTTCTTTGTCCGCTCGGGTCGTTTCTTCACCCGCCCGGCGTACGCGGGTCTCTCGGTACGTTTTTACGACGGGTTCCGTCGTCTCGTGGGTCAAAACGTCGGCACTACGAACGTGAACCACGTTATCACCGATTTCAATATCGCGAGCCTCGATTTCGTCGCCGTTATCCAGGCGGATACGTTCGACAAGTTCACTATCCGTGTTCACGAGGAGCTCATCGACCCGGCCGATGATGTTGCCGGCGTTGTCCTGAACGGTCCAGCCACGGATATCCTGTTCCGGATGGACCAGGTGCCAATCGCTCAGGTTGGAAAGTTCTGTGTACGCCATAGTTTTCACCTCTACAATCATGAAACTCGGATTATCGAGCGGTATCCGAGGGTTGTCGGGTAGTATCCGTAGTGCCGCGGGCACTGCTCATGGGGGAAATGTCATCCGCCTGGATATAGAGCCCGTTTTGGACGATTTCACTCGTCCTGATTCCGGGCACATTGATCTCTCGCATCCTGGATTCCGTCATTTCCTGGACGGTGCCTGTGATGCGGACGACATCGCCCGTGGTCACATCAGCGCCAGCCATGGCATTGGCACTATCGGCGGAAGGTGTGGGGCTCGTGGTACCCATTCCTCTGTGTACTACGAGGATCCTGTTGTCCGTGGTGTCAGCAGCCATGCCGCCCGCGCCGGTGGTATCCATTGCGTCCGCTGTATCCGTCGCATTCGGGGTTGGCGCTGCGCCGCGGGCCATAGCATTCGCCGGTTCGACTACGAAGATGCTGTCCCCCTGGGAAGCGACGACGCGCATGCTATCGAGTTGGACGCGGCGGCCTACCAGGCTGGCCGGCTCCGTTGCGTTCACGATTTGCTCGGGATTCGTGATCGCTGCACCTTCGGCAGGTGGGGTGGGCTGCTCCCGTCTGACCTCGCCCTCGACGACCTCGTCCGATGGCCTCGACGGTTCAAAGAGTTCGGCAAGGAGCCATATCAAGCCTGCCAGCAAGAGCAATCCCAGCAACCAGAGCCACCACGGACTGCCCCTTCTTTCGTGTTCTACAGGAATACGTGCCATATGTCAATCCTCCAGTTCTCCTATTCTGGTTACCTACAAGAGAATCCGAGGCTGATGTGACGTACACGGCCTCACAATCTCGCAGTGTATTAGGGCTATGTATTATTGCCGGGCGCGGTTGAATGCATGGCGGATGGCCTCTTTTACTCGATCCCAGGTACCGCCACCCTGCTGTTGTTCGTAGTCGCGTCTCAGTTCGGGCTCTACCTCCGAGAAGCTGCGGCCCCGGTACCGATCGCTGCTCCCGGTCGTGTAGCCCCATCGATAGGCGGGTTCATAGGTGTTCCACGTTCCCGATCCATAGGTGGTCTCCGAGTGCGTTCGAAACTCGTTCGAGACGTCATCGAAACGGCCGCCCCTCTCGCGACTGCCCGCCAGATTTTCCACGTCGACTTCCGTCTTGCGGAGGGTGTCTCGGATCGTCTCGGTGTGTTCTTCTTCTCCCTTCCGTACGACTACTTCGCCGGTTATATGAGCCTCTTTGCTGACAACGGGTTCTTCATCCGTTTCGTGCATCTCGATCGTACGTTCCTGGAAGGCGCGGTCGGCGTCGGTTACCGGCCGGTCCACGTTGCGACGCTCCACGTCGATCGTTTCATCGCGCAGGCGGACTTGCTCCTCGAAAGGTCTGGAGACGACATGCGTGTGCACGCGGACGCCCCCTCGGTCAACCTCACGCTTACCGACCCTGATTTCTTCCTCAGCTAACGGGATGCTCTCTTCCCGCGCGATATGCTCACGCTCCTGCCGTACTTCCTCCTGCGAGAACGGTCTGGCGCGCCGGTCGTAGCCTCTGAAGCCACGTTTACGCCAGTTTTCACTTCGGGTGTGAATGTCTACCGGATTGTACCGGTTCATGATCTCAGCGGTACGATTCGTGCTCTCGTCATCTACATGTGCGACGACGAGCGTTCCGCCACGGCGTACACCTTCAGTGTACATTTCGGCATCTTGCCGAGGCACACCCAGATTCACCAATCGGTCCGTGATATCGTGCCCGAATTGGCCTCGGTCCCAGTTGCGGGATTCCGTGCTCCAACTCGAAAGGTCCGTCTGTTCATGCGAGATCATGGTCAGAGTGTCACTCTGGATTCCGCTGTCTTTAAGCTCGCGAAAGACCTTTTCCGCAACATTGTGCTGGTCGTAGAGTCCTACAACTGTAGATGCCATGGTCAGCCTCCTTGTTCTTCGAATGTCTTGTTGCACACCGGCATGAGCCGGCATGGTGAGGTCACGCCTTGAGTAGCCGCTCAGCCCGTTTCCTCTCGCGGCTTTTCTCGTGGCGGCAAACGCTGGGTCTGGATCGTCTCCTTTCGCAAGGAGATGTCCTGAGGCTCGTGATGCGTGGAGGTGCGGCGCTTAACGTGTAGCTCCTCCTTCAGGACGAGCTGTTTCCGAACGACCAACTGCTCCTCGAGCACGGGAATGATCATGACTTCGCCTTCATGCCGGATCCCGACAGGCTCTTCCAGAACGCGGTTCACAGGAACACGCTCGACGTCCACCTCCTCGCGAAGCAGGGGCTCGTCGATGTGTTCTATATGTTCAGCCACATGCTTTGAGATGCGGATGCGGCCCGTTTCACGGGCTCGCTTTTCTACACGTATCTTCTCTTCAGCAATGGGGACGACTTCCTCCTGTACAGATGCACGGGTGATCTCGCCATCTGACCTCTGCCAGCCGACTTGCAACTCTTGAAAGGTGTGGTCGAGCCGGTAGCCACCGTCCCGCGAGGCCATGAGCATGGTTGTGGGGACGCGTACACGTTCCCCTGACGCCAGTCGTACGGCGGCTTCACCCGGTGTGGGGTGCGCAGTATCGTCGAGTATTCCTTCTTCACCCTGCGCGTCGATCACGCGCTCCCCCCGTTTCCTCATACACTCGGATACATATTGTCCGCTTTTTTATCCTACCGGGCAGGTTAGCCGTGCCCGGCATCCCTCTCCGCCTAATAGACGGGTGCGTGTGATGTTCGTTCTTCGCAGCCGAATACGGTAACCGGATAGTTGCGTTATTCCTGATCCGGTTAGGCATCCTATTGCATGAGATTGTTCGTTTCATATTTGTGCAGGCCCGCGCCTCAGATGCCGCCTCATTAATGAATCTGTTACAGTGGGATGGGATTTGTGTAACGTGATCACGCATCTGATTATCATACAGTTCAAGCGTATCAATGCCGCTGCGAACAGTGTCAGGAAGCGCGTGAGTCGCGGTCTGCCATTCAGTCCGGTTATTTCTGTCTGTAAATAGAAGTGCGACCAAGTGCATGAAAACAATAATTTTCTTTCGGCATGGAAAATCGAACTGGAATGTGGATTACGAGCAAGATTTCGAACGGCCGCTAAAGAAGCGTGGAGAGAAAGCGGCGAGGATGATGGGTAAGTTTCTCAGTCGTATAGACGTGGTGCCTGATCTGGTCCTGACATCTCCCGCTGTCCGTGCGCGAACGACTACTTTTCTTGCCGCAGAGGCCGGATCATGGCAAGCGCCGGTTCAGGAATCGAAGGCGTTGTATGCAGGTGGACCGGATCACCTGCTGGCTGTGATTCATGCCACGGATGTTCAGGTCAATACGTTGCTCCTCGTCGGCCACGAACCTACATGGTCCGAGACTGTGGGCGCGCTGATCGGTCAGGCGCAGTTACGATTCCCGACGGCAGCCATGGCGTGTGTGGAAGTAGATGTTGATTCCTGGCAGGATGTGGCCTTCGGTATGGGTACGCTCATCTGGTTCGTACCTCCGAAGCTGCTGAAGACGGTGCTGGAGTAACCTCAGGCCACTTTTTACTGGTATCGTTCGTGTTTCTGGATACAACGTGGGGTGGCCGCTTAGAGCCACCCCCACACTTTCGGAAGCTGCTTTGTGACTCGAATAAATCAGTGTTCGCCGGTGGGCGTAAAGTGATAGACGTTGCCGTCGAAAGCGAGCACATATTGTTCGCCGTTCTGATCGACTCCGAACGAAGCGATGTTCAGGTTCGTGTCCATGAGCAGTTCGGCCTGAGCCGCCTGACCACCACTGTATTGAAGCGCCCAGATCTTTCCCGAGGTGAAATCAGCCACGAGGTATTTGCCGGCTAATTGCGGTGCACGGCTTCCCCGGTAGACATAACCCCCCGTGATGGACCCTCCATCCTCACGGCCGTACTCCCATACGGGCAGTGTCAGGCCGGTTCGCTCACAGCCTTCCCTTGGCTTGAAGCAATGGCTGGCTTCCATGATGTTCCAGCCGTAGTTCTGCCCTTTCTGGATGATGTCAACCTCTTCATACAGGTTCTGTCCGACATCCGCCGCCCACAGGCGATTGGTTTCGGGATCAAAGCTGAAGCGCCAGGGATTGCGCAGGCCATACGCATAGATCTCCGGTCGAGCACCACCGGCACCATCCGCGAACGGATTATCTGAAGGGATGCCGTACAGACGTCCATTGGACGGGTTATCCACATCGATTCGGAGAATCGAGCCCAGGAGGGAAGCCAGATTTTGTCCATTGCCCTGGGGGTCTCCGCCAGAGCCGCCGTCGCCAAGTGCTATATACAGGAAGCCGTCTGGTCCGAAGGCAATCTGGCCTCCGTTGTGGTTGCTGTAAGGTTGATCTACCTCCAGGAGCACGGTCTCACTCTCAGGATCGGCCTGGTTCGGATCGGCAGGATCGACGCGGTATCGCGCGATCACGGTGCGCCGCGGGTTGGCAGCTGTATAATCGACGTAGAAGTAGCCGTTCTCCTCGAAATCGGGATGAAAGGCCAATCCAAGAAGTCCCTCCTCATTGCCCTGATCATTGACACGGTCCCTGATATCGAGGAACACCTCGGTATCAGTCACGTCGGGCCTGTTTTCGAGCACATGAATGATACCGGCTTGCTCCACTATAAAGATGCGGTCGCTGCCGTCCC
>Ga0164243_10007461_pt1 | contig 16325 bp, 14 predicted proteins | sample OricompcompostOP_FD_108781 | JGI IMG/M metagenome (GOLD analysis project Ga0164243, IMG submission 108781) | Organic Plus compost microbial communities from Emeryville, California, USA - Original compost - Organic plus compost (OP) | ecosystem: Engineered > Solid waste > Mixed feedstock >...
GGATGATGCCCAAGACGGCCAGCTCTAGCTACAACTCGCCAGAGCAAGGCAAACAGCTCCAAACGGTGGACGCTAAGGCCAATCAGGCGAAACTCGGTGAGGTGGTGCCCGAAACCGCCGGCCGTCACATTCGCTATCCAGAGTATCTGACGCCGCCGCACCGCTTCTTTGAGAACAAGCGCGAACAGCGGGTACAGTTCCTGGCGTGCGTCGGTCCCGGGCTCTATAGCGTCCAGTCGGGTGACGTCAAGGTGGGCGATACCCCTTTCGACACACTCGGAGAGGACGCCACTTACGTGCTTTATCCGCCGGGTGCCGAGCTGGTCGGAGACTATGCATCGGAGCATTGGCACCAGACAGAGGAGGTAGGGGGCACGTCGTCAGGCACACCAGGCCTTGAACTTTCAACGGAATCCGCCAATCGCAATAACGTTGATCCTGCCTCGTATGTTTTTGACTGGGATGCCGTCGAACGGTTAGAGGGCGAATGGCCTCCGGGCTGGGGCCCTGGCTCGATCGTGCAGGTTGAGTATCCCATCCCGTATGAGGTGGTCACAATCAGCGTGCCGCCAACGGAATCCGAGCCCGGATACCAGATAAGCGAAATCACAGGATGGTTTCACCACCTTCCGGACGAGATGCTCGTTGAGAATGCGATTATCAGCCTGGGTGCATTCGACTCAATCACGACATATCGAATCCGAACCATAGAGGCTGGGACAACGCTCGGAACCTATACGGTCCGTCTCGAGCAAGTCGGATCAGGAAGTCCGATTGTATTGACGCCCGGGGCCGCGCAGATTTTGAGGTTCGCCAGCGATTTGAGTCGGAGCATCTACGCGGTATCGGGCGAAACGGTGATTCAGGTAGCGCCAGGACGATTCCAAACCGAAGGCTCACCCTTAACGGTCTCGGGAGCCAAAGTTCGCTACATGGGCGGCAATGCCTATGGCGAGTGGACGGGGGAGTTTGTCTGCGTCCCCGGTAACGAAACGACCGGCACCATTGAGTTCGATGTCTTCTTCCCGAACGGACTGGCATTTGTGGCCGATGATGGCGAGGTCGAGTCACGCACGGTTGATGTCCAGCTGCAATACCGGGACATAGACACGAATGTTCGAACGACGACGGCGCGCTCTTACACCGAAGCGACCCTTGATCAGATTGGCTTCACGGAACGCATCGACCTTCCGACACCAATTCGGCCGGCCTGCCGTATGCGCCGGATCACCGCCAATTCCACCAGTACGCAGGTCCAGGACAAATGCCACTGGTACGGCTTGAAGGCGAGATTGCCAATCCGCACCGTGTATCCAAACTGGACGACCATGAGCGTGTCGCTGCGTTCAGGTGGTCGGATTGCCGCTCAATCTGAGAACCAGATCAACCTGGTTGTAGAGCGCCGCCTACCGCAGTTGAATCCAGATAACACCTGGACGGAGCCTCAGGCCACCCGGCAGATTTCAGCGTTCTTCCGGTACATCCTTACGACCATTGGCTATACCGATGATCAGATCGATATGGAAGAGCTACAGCGGTTGCATTCGATCTGGTTCACAAGAGGCGAAACCCTCGACTACGTATTCGACGAGACAACGGTCAAGGAGGCGCTACAGCTTGCTGTGGCCGCCGGCATGGGTGAAGTGACCGTATCCGACGGCAAGGTTCGACCAATCCGCGAGGGTGTGCGTACGGTCTTTGAGCAGGCCTATTCGCCTCAGAACATGACTGCTCCCCTGCGTCGCGAGTTCACCGCTCGGTTACCTGAGGACGCCGATGGCGTCGAGGTCGAGTTTATGAACCCGAATACCTGGACAAAGGACGTCGTGAGATGTGGCCTGCCTGGAGATGCGTTCACCAAAGTCGAAAAAATGACGGCCAGGGGCGTTCTTGATGGCGTAAGAGCTTGGCGCATCGGCATGCGGCGCCGCCGACAGATGCGCTATCGGCGCTGGTCATATAGCTTCGGTACCGAGCTGGACGCGCTCAATAGTGAGTACAAAAGCTATGTGCCGCTGTTTGCTGATATCCCTGGGTACGGACAGTCAGCGTTGATCGAGGATATCAGTCCAGCGCCAGGCGGTTCTGCGCGGGTCCGCCTCTCGGAGAAAATGCGCTGGGAGGAAGGGCAGCTCCACATCTTCGGCTACAGGAAGCCAGACGGCACGTTCTCCGGATCATTCCCGGCTGAGCGTGGCTCTGATGATTATGAGGTCATCGTTCCATTGCCTCTGCCGTGGCCCGAAGTGACGCTGAAGATGGAACTGCCTCATGCCTATTTCGGTGTGTCCGAACGATTTTGCTTTCCTGCATGGATTACCGATATCTCGCCTAGAGGCAACGACTCCGTATCGGTCAAGGCCGAGAACTACGACGGCAGAGAGTACGCGTCAGACGACGAGTTTCCTCCAACCTAATTAAACCCAGACTCAACGCAGGCCCCTCAATCGAGGGGCCTTTTTTATTGGGCGACAGTATGACGACCTATAACACCGAGAATCCAGTACCGAGTTCCAAGCCGCAGGATCTATTTGACAATGCGGAGAATCTGGATTCGGCGATGAATGATCAGTCCAGTCCTAACTGGACAGACCGTCTGGGGCGCGCGCGGAAGACATATGCGGAGATCGAGCGATTGGCAGACCCGGGGACCGCGTTGGCAGCCGCCGAGCAGGCGGAGGAGGCGGCCCAAACAGCCATCGCGGCAAACCGGACGATATTTCGCGCCACGCGAGACGAATTGCTAGCGGCAATGCAAGGGCCGCCAGTTCAGGAGGATGAGACGCCGGGGCGGGTAACCAACGACCCCGATCATACCGATGAGAACCCCGTCAACGGTGACTATGTTTGGCGAGGAGGTGTGCTCGTTTATTCGGATAACCAGCCGGCAAATAGCTCCGACGTCGATCGGATCGGAGCCGCAGTTGGGAGTAAGGCGGGACAGGCGCAGGTGAATCAAACCGCCACCAATGGCCAAACGTTAGTACAAGCCGACAACCCAGACTACGCACCTATTGCCGCGTACCAAGACGATGTGCTCGCGGTGGGGATACACAAGCCTACCGGTGACCTCTATGCGCAATATCCGACCAATGATGAGCGGATTAAGGCGAACGTCGATAGCCGGTTGCGTGAACCCATGGGCACGCTGGTCATTGCCACACCAGAAGATCCTGATGTAGTTGCAATGATCAATGACGTGGAAGACAACACGCTGGTGCATTTGAACATGAGGGAGCGCAAGCTCTATGCGTATAGTCAACCAGTAGGTAGTGACGCGCCTGTCTCATCGCCGCTGGCTCCGCGAATCACTCAATTGTGGGATGGAGTTGATTTGGCCGGCTACAGCACGAATGGGCAATCGTTGTCTGTAGGAGGCGGTAATGATTCTCCAGCGGTAAGCACAACACAGCCATATCAAAATTACACTTTCGGCGCGGGTCCACGTTCTACTAAAGCGGGATCAACGGGGTTTAATCCCGGCACTGACACGACCAAGCCGCTAGTTGAGGGAGAAACTCTAAACCCTGAGACAGGCGGGCCGGGACGTTCTCTGGAAACAACATGCAGCACGGCTGCGAATTACGCAACGTTTCTTGGTGTGTCGGCTGGTTTGTCGCCGGATCAATGCCGTATTTTCGCGTCGGCAGCAGGGCATGTATCGTATAGCATCACACAACTGAACGAGGGGAGTGAATGGATTCAGGTCTGGTATGACCAAGTTTCCGAGCAGTTTGCGCGAGCTAATGACCTTAACCTTTCTTATGCGTTGGCGGCCATTCAATGGGTGCAAGGCGAGGCAGACGCAGGAATGGCGGTCTCTGAATACATGAGCCTATTGCGTGCCCTGTATTCCCATATGGCGGCGTATGTCAAGTCTGTTACGGGACAAGTGTACACGCCGGCCATGCACATTTACCAGACATGTTCTCAAGGTGCCGATCGCCTGGCCGGCAGTCAGCAGGCACAACTTGAACTGGCGCGGCGCTACCCAGACCAATTTCGGTTGGTCACTCCGGTCTACCATCTGCCGCACGTTAGCGATGGCTTGCATTTGACCGCAGTTGGTTATGCCTGGCTTGGCTACTATTTTGGACGTGCGCTTGCGGACGTAATTTATAACCGTACACCGAGAGACTATTGCATTCCAGGACAGGCCTACATTGAAAGTGACAATGAGATTCGGATTCCAGTCGCGTCAGGCTACCGCTTGGAGCTCACCCAGACAGTTCAAGATCGGGGATTCAAAGTGTTGGTTGCCGGTGTCGCGGCTGTGAATCCTATCGTCTCTCTCGTCAATCAAGAAGTTTCGATCAAGCTTAGCAGCCCTATAGGTCCAGGGGACGAAGTCATTGTCCGATATGCAATGGATTATCGGGCGGCCGGCAGCACATTGCGAAGCGACAGCTTTCAGGGCGACCTGCGTGACACTTCGCCCGATGTTGTCACGATCAGAGGCCAGCAGTATGGCCTGCAAACCTATTGTGCTCACTTCACTTCAACGGCTATTCGCAAGCCATTTTAAGGACATAGATCTCCATGGCCAATATCTGCATCCGACTCGATATCAAGTCGCCTTATCCGAGCCCAATCAAAGTGTCTACACGCCCGGTGTTCGTCCCAGGGCCTGAGACCGATGCTTATGATGACTGGATCTTTGGGGGTGATGAACAGTCCTTAATCGGTCTCGTGAACAGGAAAGTTCTAGTGCCCAACACGGGCGCTGGAGAGCCGCCAATCTTTACCGACGTTTCGGTCACGCCGCAGCCCTATCCGCGAGGCATTCTCTGCGACATGAACGAGTCTACCGAGCAAACAATGATTGCCGCGTTTCGTGCGCCCGTCTCAGGTAACTGCGTTGTCTGCGGGAACTATGGGGGGACTGCGCCGTCTGGCTTTGGATCACAGATCGCATGGGGCACGACAGGCGGTGGCAGTGTCCAATTCAGTATGCATACCAGCACAGGATCCGTCGGAACGCCGGTAGTTTTCGCCGCGCCTGGCGCGTGGATTATTGCTGCGCTTGCCAATAGGGCTGACCAGTCGGAGGGCTATATTTATGGCCGAGACGGGGTAACTGTTCTGGCTGGAGCAAAGCAGATTGGCCTTACGCCACGCCCCATTTCAGTGGGAAATCGTTGGAACTCGTCTGCGGGAAGTTATGCCAACGGGGCCGAAACTGCTGCTTTCCAAATCTATTCATCCGCGCTTGCTGAACAAGATATTCTGGACAAGATGCAACGCCTATCTGATCGTCTATCGGCAAGAGGCATCCATGTAGCTACCGGTGTATAGGTAGACTGAATGATGCGTCCAGCGGCCCGCTTCGGCGGGCTTTTTTACGTCTGAGGATTCAATGCGCGAATCTGATTTTGCGAAAGCCGCCATGCTCTCGACATCAATGGCGACCAAGTGGTACGACGCGGTAGAGCGGTCAATGATGGAGTTCGCGATCGTCTCGCCTCTGCGTGCGGCGATGTATATCGCCACCATTGGCCACGAGTCGGCGGGCTTCGTGCACACGCGCGAGATCTGGGGACCGACTTCGGCGCAGTTGCGCTATGAGGGTCGGGCCGACCTCGGTAACACTCAACCAGGCGACGGATTTCGATATCGCGGGCGCGGCCTGATCCAGATTACCGGCCGGGCCAACTATCAGGCGATTTCAGATGGCCTGGGCGTGGACTATATCAACCATCCTGAATGGCTAGAACGACCAGTCGACGCCGCCCGATGTAGTGGCTGGTGGTGGAAAAACAATGGCTGCAACGAGATCGCCGATACCGGCGATTTTTTTCGCCTGTCGATCCGCGTGAACGGCAAAAACAAGAACGGGCTGCCCAATGGGTGGGAAGACCGGCAACGCCGGTACAAGGCAGCTTGTGCTGCGCTGGGGGCTTGATGGATGACTACTTGAAAAGCGCGGTCCAGTACGTGTTTGGCGGTAGTGTGGCCGGCGCCGTAGCCATGGCCGCACTCTGGGTGTTGCGTAAGTTATGGCGCGGCGATCAGATTGCATCAGCGGATGCAACCGGCAACATCACAGCGGTGGACAGGTTGTTGCGCATCCTAGATGAGCGGCAAGAGGAAAATGCAGCGCTACGGGCAGCCTTGGTAGAGGCCAGCGCTCGAGTCGATAAGGCCTATCAGGATCGCAATGACATGCTACGCGAACTTGGCGAGGTCAAAGCCGAGTTGGCCGCATTGAAGGCCGAGTTTCGCCTATCGCGGGGTCAAAATGTCCAGACTACATAAATGGTTCTATCGAAACTTTGATTTCGCGCGGTCCTGCATATTCTGGCTGCTGGCAGGATCGCTGTTGTTTAGCGCCGGGACGGCTGGGTACTTTGTGGCTATGGCACGTGCTAACGGCTGGCTGGCCCAACAGCGCGAGGACTCGATCCAGAACGTGCAAAGCCTGCAAGCCGCAAATGCCCAACTGATAGATATCATTAAACGGCGCTTGCCTGAGATTACGGTCACAGTAGATGGCGCGGCCAAAACAGCCAAAGAGGCGGCTGATACCGCAATGGATGCTATCGGTACTGCGAAGGGCGCTGCCAAGGCTGCAAACAATGCTGGCCTGACGGCGCGTCAGGCCGCCTCGACAGCAAAGTCGGCAGCCACCAAGGCAAGCGAGGCTGCAGCTGATGTGAAAGATGCAGTGACGCCCCAGCCTGTCGAGCCCAAAGACCCTCCCGCATGGCTTGGTGGATCATGATCGAGAAAGCAATCAAGGCGCTGGTGGGGTGGAAAGGCTACATGCTGGCTGCTGGCGTCGGAGCATTGGTGCTGGTTACGGCAGGGGCCGCTGTGGCCTGGTACGGACATAGCCAGCGCGCCGCCGGCCGAGCTGAGTGCCAGGAGGCTCAACGGGTCGCCGGGCTGGAGGAATTCAAGGAAGAGGCCGAACGGCTGACCGGCCTATCTCAAGCATTCGCAGATACCGCCAAAAAGCTTGCCACTGCCAAACCGCAGGTCATTGAGAGATACACCCGTGAAATCGTTCAAACACCTCTGCCTGTTGGCTGCGTGCGTGATCCTGGCCGGGTGCGCGCAACCAACGCCGGTATCGACGCGGCCAACGCTGCCCGTCAACTTGTCCCAGCCGTGCCCTCCAATCCCTCACGTTGACTCTACGTCGTGGGATGACTTGGCTCAGGCACATTTGGCCCTGGCGTTTCAGTACGCTGAGTGCGCTGCCAGACATGAGGCGGTGATAGAGGCCTGGAAGAAATAGAACGCTGCCCGGTGGGCGGGCTATTTAACCGGCTTAGGCTTGTAATACTCGGTCCCAGGAATATGGGATCGTGCCCGTTCGTCCTCATCGTCTTCCCGAACAAACGGTTCTTTATCTAGCTGCCTGAGGTGCGTTTCCGCGCAAACGATGGCCATGGAGTTCGGATCATTAATCCACATCCGGTAGACATAGTGAGTCTGGCGTGCATGGTCTCGCAACCGCGAGACTTCCCACAGCAGCTTCATAATGTCGGGGTCGCCTAGGCGGCGCTGCGTGATTTCGCGCAATTCCTCGCGCGTCATGGGGGGATATTTCGATTCCGGCATGGCTGAAAATACTGTTTGCATAAACAGTATATAGCGCCATAAAATCGGTGCCACAGTGGCGATCTGTCACGAATATCGAGACACCGATGAGCGCAACCGATTGGCAGCAGGTCGATGAGTACTATTGGTCTGGCCCTGGCGGCTGGACCATATGCCGGGTATTTGTGAACGGCGGCTGGGTATTTGAGCTTTGGGGTGGTGGAGAATGTCGCGGCTCTAGGGCCTCACTTGAGGGCGCGGTTGCTCTTTTCTCGCAGCAATCAAAGGGCTAGGACTGGTTTGATCGCGTCCGGCAATTCATATTTCGAGCTGCCCACCTCCTGCCGCACTGGGTGCCAGGTGAAGGCGGATTCTGGTAGGCCCTCGTTCAGCAGTGCTTTCGCCTCGTCAATCGGCAAATCTGGATCGATCCACTGACGCGCCAAAGCGGCCGGCAGCGCGATTGGGCGTCGGTCGTGTACGTCCACCATGCCGCCCCGGGAATCGTTTGTTGCTATGGCGAACCCATGAGCCTTGTCCATTTCGTCACCTGGGCGCCAGGCCGTCAGCGCCGCGAAGAATAACGGGCCGTCACCGTGGATGTAATAGGGCTGTTTGGGCGGCTTCGGGTCGTCTGTGAGCGGTTTCCACTCGTACCAACCATCGGCGGGAACGAGGATGCGACCTTTGCCAATCAGCATCTTCCACGGCCAACCGTTCTTTTGGATCGTCTCGAGCTTGGCATTGACCATGAAGTGCTTGGAGTTGTGCGGCTGGTAGCCCCACGGCAGCCGCATCATCTGCTCAGTGCCATCCAGGCGGTGGATCGTCAGTGGACGAGTCCCTGGCGCCACGTTGTAGCGCGGCCCAACCGGATCATCAAAGATCCTACCCAGGTTGGTAAAGATCCGCTCGACGTAATCCTGCGGGCCAGACTTTTGGACGATGCGACCGCACATAGCTACCTCTCAGCCCGCCCTCAAGGCGGTTACGTTCCATTCTTTGCCTCTGGAGCAGCTCTCTAGGAACGCCGCCCAAAGCTCTAGCGCAGCCCGTCGTTCCGGGATGTCGTCTCGGACATCATAGATGGCCTCCATCCCCTTAAGTTTGTGGTTGAGTGCCAGTTCTGAGATTTCGTTGCTTACACCCAGGTTGCGCATGTGGCCTTTGGCCGTGCTGCGCGTGTCATGCGGGGTGAATTGGCGGATATCCAAATCCCCGCGGTCAAAGGCGCGCTTAAGGGCTGCCCACAGCGTGGTTTTCCCAACGTGCGTATCACCGCCTTGATTGCGCCGCCGCCGTTCCTGACGGGCCGGAAGCACCCATTCCGACGTACCCGCAAGTGCCTTTAATTGCCGAAACCAGCCCTGCACTGTAGGGGTGAGTGGCACGGTAAACCCTCGGCGGACCTTCACATTTTCTTCTGGCACCCACCATAGCCCGCGCTCCAGATCGACAAATTCCCATCGGGCTTTTGCCAATTCGACCGAGCGTACACAGGTTGCCAGCATGATTCTAAGAGCAAGCGCGTTTTCGGTACCGATTTCCTCAATGGTGGCCAACAGGCTGCGCAACTCTTCCTCACTCAGCATCACGCGGCGTTTGATGGGAGGTCGCGGGCCGATCAGGGATGCCAACTCTACTCCTGCAGTCGGGTTGGTATCGATTAATCGCAATCCGCACGCGTGGTCGAACAACTTTTTCATGGTTGTGAGAACGCGCTTAGTGATGGTCCATGTCCGTTTCGCCGAGACTAGTGCGTGCACAACATCAGAGGGCTTCACTTGATCGACCGGAATTGCGCCCAGCTTCGGGATAATTACCCTGTCCAGATCCCAGTTTCGATAGCCGACCGTATCGACCGCGAGGCCCGAAAGCTTTTTGGCGCGGAAATCCGATACCAGTTGGCGAACGGTGGCAATCTGGGCCTGGCGTGCTTTGGTCTGTTGCTTCTCTAACGCAGGGTCACCGCCTCGGTCAATGATTGCCCGATACACCCGTGCAGCCTTGCGCGCTGCCGCAAGAGATATATCCGGGTAGTTCCCGATAGTCAGCTCTTTCTGTGGCCCGCCTTGACGGTAGCGCAAGACCCAGGTGGCCGTTCCTGCCGCAGAGAGCGTAAAGGTCAGACCGTCGCCGTCAGACCGGGCGAGTTTTTCCCCGGCACTGATCCAGCGGCGCAGCTGGATATCGTCCAGCAGATTCTTGCCTCGTTTTCCCACAATTCCCTCCGAAAATGAGTAGCTAACCTGGCTGGCTACTCATTTAGCTACTCACTTGTCTGTTGCCTGCAAGGTACTACAAGACACGCACAGAAACAAAAAGCCCGCATTTACGCGGGCTGTCAGGGTGTTGCGTGCACTCAGGGAAACAGACGCGCACCCGCATAAAGCTTGCAAGTAGCTAATTTCATTCCGTATCAAAAATCTTTTTATTTCAACTGTTTGGCGGGTTTTTGCGCCTTGATTTTATGGGCTTGCCTATCAGTTGGCTACCCATATCCAAGGCGCGGCAACAGGTTTCTGCGTGCCGCGTCTACGCCATAGTATCAGCGCTTCTGCAGACTGTTCTCCGCTGCCTAAATTGTGCCCGCCAACAAAGGTCTTGATCGAAAGAAATTACCAGTATGAATATGTCGTCTGCCCACTTAGGAACCAGCTCAGGGAGCCGGCATCGTCGTTTCCGGCAATGCTGCGCAATGCGCGTAGATTTCGCCAGGGTGGGTGAACCACACTTTGTCGCGCTGCGGGTGATTGACGATGTGTTGCAGCGCCCGGCGTAAGGAGCGCAGCCGATAGGGTTGCCCCACGATCATGGCGTGCAGAGCCAAGCTGAAGACCAGCGGTTGCTTATCGCTCTGCTCGAGCATTTCGTCGAACTGATCAATAATGGCTTGGCCGAAATCGTCCGGGCTTTGATGACGCACGAGCATCTGCGGAGAGTCATTGAGTTCAAACGGATACGGCACAGACATGATTCGCCCTTTGCGCGTCTTCATCCACAGGGGCTGATCATCTGCCGGCCAATCCATGACGAACTTGAACCCCGCTTCGTCCAGCAGGTCCAGGGTAGAGGGCGTCACCGACATCCACGGCGCCATCCAGCCTGTCGGGGCCTGGCCCCAATGTTTGCGGATGTCGTCGCGCACTTCGGCGATGAAGCGGGCCTCATCGGCTTCCCACATGCCCGCGTGACGTTCCGCGTTAGTGCGGCCATGGGCGATGACCTCGTCTTTGCGTGCCTTGATGCGTTCCAGAATCTGAGGCGCATATTCGAATAAGGTGGTGTTGATCAAGTGGGACGCCGGCAGCTGCAGATCGTCCAGCATGTCAAAGATGCGCCAGACGCCGACCCGGTTACCGTAATCCGACCAGGCAAAGGCACGCTGATCCGGCGCCGGCAGGGGCACTGACAGAGAATGGGACAACCCAGCACCGAAAGCGAAATGTTCGATGTTCAGCCCGATAAAGAAGGCCAGGCGCTTGCCTTCGGGCCACGTGTAGGCGGGGCGTTCCGTAATGGGGCGGTAGGCATAACGGTTGTGGTGAGGCAGCTGCATGAGAGTTCCTTTGGGAAGAGGACTGCATCGAACAAAATTCGGTAGCACCAGTGTACCAAAATTGGTTATTATTCCAATATAGCGACAATCCAGCGTAAAACGGATGACCCAATGAAGCCCGGCAAATTTACGTACTACGAACCCAGTTCCGTCGAACAGGCGGTCATGATGCTGGCCGATGTGGCGGATCAGGACGGCCGCATCCTGGCTGGCGGCCAGACCTTGGTGCCTGCGATGGCATTGCGTTTTGCGCAGCCGGCCTATCTGATCGATATCAACGGTATCGCCTCCTTGCAGCAGCTTGTCGCCGAGGGGGAAACCTTGAAAATCGGTGCCTGTGTTCGCCATGCGGCTTTTCATCAGCCGGTCGTCGAGGGGCCGCTCGGCGCATTGCTCAGTACCGTCGTGCGCCATATCGCGCATTTGCCGATACGCAATCGTGGCACTTTCTGCGGGAGCCTGGCGAATGCTGACCCGGCCTCTGAATGGTGTCTGGTCAGTGTCACACTCGACGCGACCATGCAGGTACGCAGCCAGGACGAGGCACGGCAGGTGCCGGCTGCGTCGTTTTTCCTCGGTTACATGACGACAGCGCTGGCGGCCAATGAGCTGTTGGAATCGGTATCGCTGCCCGTGCTGTCTCAACACTGTTCCTTTGGTTTCGAAGAAGTCAGCCGGCGCGCGGGCGATTTTGCTCAGGCGATGTCTCTAGTCGTGGTTGAGCATGACGGCGACCGCGTGCGCAATGTCCGGATTGGGTTGGGCGCAGTCGAGACCACGCCCCGCCGGATGACCGATGCCGAGGCCATGATCGAGGGCCAGTCCGTGACGCAAGACCTCATTGACGCCGTTGCCTGGCGTGCCAGCGCAGATGCAATTCCCTCCGACATCAGCGAGGAGGGGCAGCAGTACCGCCGCCATCTGGTCAATACCGTCGTTCGTCGAGCGTTGACGAAAGCATGTGCCCGTTTCCTGGCCGCGAACAAGGGGGAATAAATCATGGACAAACTCGATATAACGCTCAATGTAAACGGCGAGATTCAGGATTTGCGGGTCGAGCCTCGCCAGAGCCTGGTGGACGTGCTGCGTGATGAATGCGGCCTGACTGGCACGCATATCGGCTGCGAACACGGTGTGTGTGGCGCCTGCACCGTATTGGTTGACGGTGATCCTGTTCGTGCATGCCTGATGTTTGCGGTACAGGCGAACGGGCGAATTGTGCGCACTGTCGAAGGCCTGGCCTGTGGCGAGAAACTGAGTCCCTTGCAGCAGGCCTTTGTCGATCAGCATGCGCTGCAATGCGGTTTTTGTACGCCGGGGTTCTTGATGCTGGCCCAGGGCATTCTGGAGCGTAATCCGGACATCAGCGACGCAGAAATCGTAGATGCTTTGTCTTCCAATCTATGCCGTTGTACGGGCTATCACAACATCATTGCCGCAGTGAAGCAAGCGCGAGACATCTTGAATAAAGAGGGCCATCATGAATGCGCGTGACTCTGCCATGGTGGATCCCGATACCAGCACAACGGCTCAGCGGACAGAGACCGCGGATGCGGTGATCGGCAAATCGGTCACCAGACTGGAAGACGACGCGCTGGTGCGAGGCGAGGGCTGCTTTGCCGCGGATGTAAATTTCCCGCGTCAATTGCATATGCGGGTAGTTCGCTCCGAGGTGCCGCATGGTCGCGTGCGGGATGTCGATGCGAGCGAGGCCCTGCAGGTCCCCGGCGCCATTGCGGTGTGGACCGGCACCGATGTGGCCGATATTCCGCCTATTCCATTTCGCGCCACGACAGTCCAGGGTTTGGAGCCGTATTGCCAACCTATTCTCGCGCAAAGCCACGTACGCTACGTGGGTGAGCCCGTCGCCGTTGTCTTTGCAACTGATCCCTATATCGCAGAAGACGCAGCCGCACTGGTGCGCATGGATATCGAGCCGTTGCCGGCATTGATGGATGCCCGTGACCCGCCGCAGGAATTCTTGCCGGGGTTGAACACCGAACCTACCGTGATCCGCAAGGGATACGGCGATTTGGAGTCGGCTTTCAGTGCTGCCTGGGCCGTCGTATCACTTGATTTGTCTATCGGCCGTCACAGCGGTGTGCCGCTGGAATGCCGAGGCGCTATCGCTCGCTATGACGCGTCTAGGGATGTGCTTGAAATGCATGGCGCGGCCAAGAAATCGCATTGGAACCGCGATGAAATGGCCAAGATGATAGGCCGTGCGCCCGCGACGGTTCATCTGTATGAGGGCCATGTGGGCGGTGGTTTTGGTGTGCGCGGCGAACTTTATCCCGAAGACGTACTGGTTTGTCTCGGCGCCCTGCGTTTACGCCGGCCAGTGAAGTGGATCGAAGACCGGCGCGAAAACCTGTTGGCGACGAATCACTCGCGCGAACAGTATCACTCTATCAATGCCGCTATCGACGAACACGGGCATATTCTGGGAATACGCAATCGCTTTTTCCATAGCCAGGGCGGTTATGTGCGCACGCACGGGCCACGCGTCGCGGATATGTCTGCGGGACTGTTGCTGGGACCGTACCGCGTTCCGGCCTATGAGGTCGCCGGCCATTACCGATTGACGAACAAGACGCCCGCCGCAACGTATCGCTCGCCTGGCCGCTACGAAACCAGTTTCGTGCGCGAACGGCTGATGGACGCCATCGCCGCTCGTACCGGCGTTGATCCCATCGAGATCCGACGTCGTAATCTGATCGACAAATCAGAGATGCCCTACACGCGTCCCCTCGATGCGTTGGGTGTCGACGTGCTGCTGGATTCTGGTGACTACGACGGTCTGCTGGACAAAACGCTGTCACGCGTGGACTGGAAAACGTTGCGCGAGAGTCTGAATAATCGTCGTCAGGCCGGAGAGCGTGTCGGTCTGGGCTTGGCCATGTTCGTGGAAAAATCCGGATTGGGTCCCTCCGATATGGTTCGCCTGACCGTCGATCGCGGAGGCTCTATCGAGCTCGTTACCGGCGCAGGCTCCGTAGGCCAAGGGATGCAGACTGCGCTGGCGCAGATCTGCGCACATGAGCTGGGCGTGGATTACCGCAAGATTCGCGTGATCAAAGGCCGCACCGACCAGATCGAGTTTGGTAACGGCGCCCATGCCTCGCGCGTCACGGTGATGTCAGGATCTGCCACGCAGATCGCTGCGAAAAAAATCCGCGCCAAGGCCTTCGGCGTTGCAGCGACGATGCTGGGCGTGTCGGCAGACCGGTTGTACGTGCGTGACGGGGTTATCAAATCGTTGGACGATGACGGAAAACCTGGCGTCACGCTGGCGCAGGTGGCGTCTTATCTGCATCCCAGTCAGAAGACGAGCAATGGCCATGAGCCCGGTCTGTCCGCGGAGGGCTGGTTCTATAGCGAACACATGAATTACCCGTACGGCGTACACGTTGCCCAGGTGCGTCTGGACGAAGGAACAGGGCATGTGGATATCGAACGGTATTGGGTTTCGTATGACGTGGGGCGCGCGGTCAATCCGAAAATGATCGAAGGCCAGATTGTCGGGGGTTTAGCCCAAGGGCTTGGTGGTGCGCTCTACGAGCAATTTACGTACGACGCGAATGGGCAGCCTCAGTCCACGACCTTTGCCGACTATCTGATGATCACGGCGCACGAGATGCCTCCCGTCGATGTCCTCATTACCGAGGACGCGCCCAGTCCATTGAATCCCCTGGGCCTGAAAGGCGCAGGAGAGGGCGGTACCAACGCCGCGGGCGCTGCGATTGCCGCGGCCATCGACGACGCACTGGGCATGCCGGGTACGGTCAATCGGCTGCCGGTATTGCCTGAAGACATCTTGCGTTATCTCACCCAAGGTCGATCGACGCAGACACAACGTGACGCAGCCGCGGGCAATGCGGTGGACTCCAAGTAAGGGACAAGATGCAATTCACGAATCATTTCCAGGTATCGCTTCCGCCGGAAGAGGCATGGCCGCTGTTGATGGATCTGCCGGCGGTAGTTCCCTGCATGCCGGGGGCGGAGATCGTCGAGCGTATTGATGACCGCCGTTTCAAGGGCAAAGTATCGGTCAGGCTGGGGCCTGTGGGGCTGGTCTTTTTGTGTGATGCCAACTTTACCGAGATCGACGACGAACGTCGGCGTGCAATCGTGCAGGCCGAGGGCGCCGACGCAAAGGGGCGCGGCACAGCGCAGGCCAGCATTCAATTTCATTGTCAGCCGAGTGCCGTCGGCTCTGAAATTGTCATTACCACAGACCTGACATTGGCCGGCGCGGTAGCGCAGTATGGCCGCGGCGCGGGGCTGATTCAGAATGTGGCCAACCAGATCGTGGCGCAGTTCGCTCGCAATCTCGAGGCGCGCATCGAGCAGATCAAAGAACACGAAAAGGTGTATGGCGTATCGGGCGCTCTTCGTCAGGAGGAGGCTGCACCGGTCTCCGCCTTGCCAGGTCCTGCCGTGGGCGAGCCGGCATCTCGCTCGGTCGCGACGGAGCCGGCTTATGCCCAGGGGTACCGCGATGGCTTTGGCGCCGGATTCAATGCTGGACACGCCGCAGGTCTCGCCGCAGCCGCTGCGCAGCAACGATCCGGTCAACCGCCTGCAGGGGCTCCTGGCACGCTGCCTCCCATTGCGCCTGCCAAACCGATAGGCGGCATCTCGCTCATCTTTTCGTCGTTGTGGGCCACCGTTCGAGGGTGGTTCGGCGGCCGTACGCATTAATACAAATCACGGGCTGCACGCGTCTTGCAGCCAACGCTATCAGGAGTGTCATTCATGTCGATCAAAAAAAGCACGGTACTTACCATGCTGAGCGCAGAGGAGATCGAGCGCTACTATGCCTCGGGCCATTGGCGCGACCAGACGATTTATGCGGCCGCATTGTCCCAGGCCCAGCGCAATCCGGATAGTTATGCGATTCGAGATGGCGCGAATCGGCTGACTTACAAAGAATTGATCGCCTGCGCGGATGCGCTGGCGGTACGTCTGCACGGCGCGGGCGTGCAGCCCGGTCAGCGCGTAGGCCTGTGGACGGCCAGTCGTGTGGAGACTGCCGTGGTGTGGCTGGCATGCTCGCGCAATGGATATACCTGCTGCCCTTCATTGCATCGCGATCACACGGTAGGGGATGTCAATGTGCTGATGCGCCGGGTGCGCGCCGCGGCATTCATCGGCCAACAGGGCTGGGGCGCAGACGCCGCACGTCACGACATTTTCAAAATGCTGGCGGATCTGGAAA
>Ga0164243_10007462_pt1 | contig 16325 bp, 10 predicted proteins | sample OricompcompostOP_FD_108781 | JGI IMG/M metagenome (GOLD analysis project Ga0164243, IMG submission 108781) | Organic Plus compost microbial communities from Emeryville, California, USA - Original compost - Organic plus compost (OP) | ecosystem: Engineered > Solid waste > Mixed feedstock >...
GCATTGTAATCCTTCAATACCCGCTCCAGGAAACGCGTTCCAAAGAGCTGGTTGGTTTTGTCGCGCAGCTCCGCGCCTTCATACCTGCCCGGATGCGTGGAGAATTTAATCTGGATACGCTGTTCGTTCCAGGCCAGTTCCTGGCTGATCAACAGGGCGGAGCCGGCCGCGTTGGCCGCCATATCTCCCCAGGAAAATCCCCACTCGCTGCTGTATCCGTCCAGCACCTCCACGACTGATTGATAGGCAAACCCGCTCAGGCCGCCGATCCATATCTGCTGCCGGCGGGGCAGGCCCGACCAGCGCCATAACTCGCGGCTGTACTTCCCGATGAAATACGCGCTGAACACATGCCCCAGCTTATCCATCTGCTTCCATTCATCCATATCGTTGAAGAAGTGAAAGGCGCTGCGGGGATAATCCCGGTACCAGGCTGCATTTAACGCTGCCAGTCCGCTGCCGTAGAGCACCACGGTAGCGCCGGTAAGCATGGTAACCCGCGCGGGAATGGTCGTATCAGGAATGGTGGAAAAGGCTAATTTCTCCTGCGCCTTGCCGCTCAGAAACAGCAACGATAAGAATGATATGCACAGGAAGTTCTTCATAGCAGGTAAGCCACTCCTTGCGCCAGGTTGGTGGCGCAAGGAGTGGAATGGGTTTTACAGCAAGGCTTATTTCAGGCCGAGGTCTGAAATAATACCGCTGATTTTCTGTTCCAGCCTGGCCGTAACGGCGTCAAAGTCAGCAGCGCTTGCCAGCGGCTCGTTTACGCTGAAATAGAATTTAATTTTAGGTTCAGTGCCGGACGGGCGGGCAGATATTTTGCTGCCATCCGCCAGCAGGAACTGTAATACGTTGGATTTTGGCAGGTCGATCGGTTGGATATCGCCGGTCGCGATGTCCTTAATCTGCTGCAACTGGTAGTCGTAAATAGTTACCACTTTGGAACCGTTGATGGTGGCAGGAGGGTTCTCCCGGTAGCCGCGCATCATTTCCGCAATTTCGTCCGCTCCCTTCATACCTTTTTTGGTAATGGAGATCAGTTGTTCCAGGTAATAACCGTATTTAATGTAGATATCGATCAGCTGCTCAAAGAGGGATTTACCGTTGCTGCGCGCTACGGCCGCCATTTCGCAGATCATAGCCACGGAGGAAACGGCGTCTTTATCGCGCACATTGCGGCCGATCATATACCCGTAAGATTCCTCGCCACCGCAGATGAAGCGCTCCTGTGGCTCTTTGCGGCGGATCAGGTCAGCGATCCATTTGAAACCGGTCAGTACGTTATAGCAGGTAATATTGTTTTTGGCGGCAAAAACATCGATCAGGTCGGAGGTTACCACGGTTTTACAAACGTAGTCTTCCGGTTTGGCCAACCCTTTTTCCTTACGCTGTTCGATGATGTAGTTGAACAGCAGGGCTGCCGTCTGGTTGCCGTTCAGCAGGGTCCATTCCCCTTTCAGGTTCTTAACGGCAATGCCTACACGGTCGGAGTCCGGGTCAGTACCCAGGAGGATGTCCGCATCAATGGCTTTGGCTTTTTTCAGGCCCAGGTTCATCGCTTCGGATTCTTCCGGGTTCGGATATACGACGGTAGGGAAGTTACCATCCGGGGTAGCCTGTTCTTCCACGATGTTCACATTGGTGAAGCCGTATCGTTTCAGAATTTCAGGCACCATGGTGATACCGGTGCCATGAATGGGCGTATATACGATTTTCAGGTCGTGCTGTTGTTTGCAGATATCCGGGTTGATGCTCAGGCTCTGCAGCTCCTGCAGGTAAGCCTCGTCCACCTCTTTCCCGATAATGGTAATGTTGGCTTCGCCGCCGGTCCATTTCACTTCGTCCGGGGAGGTGATCTTTTCTACCTCGCGGATCACATTCTTGTCATGTGGTGGTACCAGCTGGGCCCCGTCATTCCAATAGGCTTTGTAGCCGTTGTATTCACGCGGGTTGTGGGAAGCGGTACAAACCACGCCGCCCTGGCAGTTCAGGTGGCGGATGGTGAAAGACAGCTCCGGGGTAGGGCGGAGGCTTTCGAAGAGATATACTTTGATACCGTTGGCCGCAAATACATTGGCAGCGGTTTCAGCAAAAAAACGGGAATTGTTGCGGCTGTCATGGGCCAGCGCTACTTTGATTTCACCCTGGAAACTCTCTTTCAGGTAATTGGCAAACCCCTGGGTGGCCATCCCTACGGTATATTTATTCATTCGGTTGGTACCCACACCCATGATTCCACGCAGGCCGCCTGTTCCAAACTCGAGGTTACGATAAAAAGCATCGGTAAGATCATCGGGGTTTTCAGCCTGCATTTTCTTTAACGTGGCAACTGTTTCAGCATCGTAATTGCCGTTGAGCCATTGCGCTACTTTGTTTTGAATATTAATATCCATGGTCATCTTAATTTTAGGAGCCGGGGGCTCAAATGGACTGTAAAGTAAATGGAAAAAAGTCAATGTGTGAAATTCCAAATCCCGAAATCATTGAAAATCGCCGGTAATAGTTAATTTTGTGAGTATGAGGCGGTATGAAGATACTTATAAACAAAAAGGACTACGCAAACAATTGGTTGATAGTATCCGTCAGAAGGGCATAACCGATGAAAATGTACTGGCGGCTATCGGCAATATTCCCCGGCACTTCTTTCTTGATACGGCTTTTGAGAGTATAGCCTATGAGGACCGGGCTTTTCCTATCGGGGAAGGCCAAACGATTTCGCAACCCTACACGGTAGCGTATCAGACGCAGTTACTGGAAATAAAGCCTTACGAGAAAGTGCTGGAGATTGGTACGGGCAGCGCCTACCAGGCTTGTGTGCTGGCGGAGCTGAAAGCGAATGTTTTCACCATCGAGCGGCAGAAGCGCCTGTTTGACCACGTCAAAACGTTCCAGTTTAAGTCCAAATACCCCAACCTGCGCTTCTTTTATGGCGATGGCTATGAAGGGCTGCCTTCCTATGCCCCGTTCGATAAGGTGCTGGTGACGGCTGCCGCCCCCCAGATTCCTGAAAAATTATTGCAGCAGATGAAGACCGGCGGCAAAATGGTGATCCCCGTGGGTGGCCAGGAGGTGCAGCGCATGCTGCGCATCACCAAGGTCAGCGAAGAAGAGTATGACCAGGAGCTGTTCGATAACTTCACTTTTGTACCCATGCTGGCAGGCAAAAAATAAACCTGCCCCTATTCCCGGCTCACATTTACCTAAATAGAGGCAGGTTGCTGATTACAGCCTGCCTCTTTCTGCATTCGGCCGCGGCTGCTCCTCCTGTTTCTCCTCTTCCTCTTCCTGTTGCTGCCTTTTTTTCTTGAAGAGGTTCGGGTCCATCTTGCCAAAGCGGTAGCGTACATTGAGGCGTACGAACCGCGTTACGCGCTTACGGTCGTAATCCTGTATGAAGGTGGGCGTTACGTAATGACTGTTAAACTGCTGGGTGTTCAGGATGTCGGACACATTCACCGCAATCACGAGGCGGTTGTTTTTCAGCATTTCCTTGCGAATCCCCAGGTCCATACCGTTCATGGCCCGGAAGGTACCCTGCGGCTGAATCCGCGGGGAGCGGTAGTGGCCGCTCAGCTCCGCGCTGAAACGCAGCGGCAGCCTGAACTGCATGTTGCCGTTGAAACCGTAGGTCAGGTTATCGTTATTGATGGTGACGCTTGTAATCTTGTTGTATTCCAGGTTTACATTGAAATTGAATTTCCACCACTTCCTGATTTTCCAGCTATAGGAAAAATTGGCGCCCATATTCTCGCTGCTGGCAAGGTTCATCGGGCGGGTGGTAGTCACGCCGCTGAGGGTGTCGAGGGTGCTGATGCGGTCAATATTATCATTGGTTTTGGAAAAGTACATGCCTCCGCTGAGGTAGTTGTTCGTCCGCGGAAACCACTCGGAATAGTTTATCTCGAACTTATGCGTCAGCGCGGAACGCAGGTCCGGGTTACCGGTGCGGATGTTCTGCGGATCGGAGTTGTTGATATACGGCAGCAACTGGTCAAAGTTGGGCCGGTCTATACGGGTGGAGTAATTAAAGACCAGGTTCTGGTTTTGGTTTTTAGGGAGATTGTATTTCAGGAAAACACTGGGGAATACGTTAAAGAACGACCTGTCCACGCGGGAATCTTTTGTGACGGAGTATCCCCGGAGGTACGACTGCTCCGCGCGGGCTCCCACCTGGTAACCCAGGTTGCCGATGGCATTTGCGATATTGAAATACGCCGCGTAAATATCCTCTTCGTAATTGTACTTGTTGCTGAGGTTCTGGCTGGGCAGGTATTCCATGCTATCCCTGTTGTACAGCGTAGCGAGGTAATCGTTGTCAATCTTGCGGATGGTGCCCTTTACGCCGGTTTCCAGCTTTCCTTTTTTACCAAACGGGGAAGTGTAGTCCGACTGCAGGTTCCAGAATTTGTTCCCGTTGTCCCCGCGGTTTTTCTGATCCGAGCTGCGATAAACGGTATCCACCACGGGCCGGTAATAGTTGCTCACATACTGGCTGTTGTTATTGCTGCTGTTGTTGCTGAAGCTGGCGTAAGCCGTCAGCTCCTGGTTGGGTTTTTTGTAAGTCCGTTTATAACTGATGTTGGTATTGCTGTTATTATTGTTATAATGACTGTTATTGGTCCGGATGCCGTAGTTCAACGGATGATATTTTTCATCCAGGTTGCTGAGGTTTATGTTCTCGTCATTACCGCCATAGGCGTAGTTCAACCCTTGTGAAATGGTGATGGTATTGCGGTCGTCCAGGAAGTAATCAAAGCCGAACCGCCCGCCGTTGTTGCCATTGCGGTTGGCGCTGGCGCTTTTTTGCGTAAAGTAGCGGGTGTTGTTGCTATCTGCCACGAGGTTTTCCCGGTTGCTGATACCGCTGCCGTCAATATCTTCATACCGGCCGTTGTAGTTGGCGAAGAAGTTGAACCGCCTGATGCGCAGGCTGGCATTGGCGCTACCGTTGAGTTGCCCGCGTGTGGCCGCTCCCACGTTAAACATCACGTTGTAACCGATGGCTTTATCTTTCTTCAGCACGATGTTGATAATACCGCCGCCGCCCTGGGCTTCAAACTTCGCGGAGGGGTTGGTGATCACTTCCACGCGGTCAATACTTTCCGCCGGAAGCATCTGCAGCGCTGTTTTAGCATCGCCGAAGGGGGATGGCTTGCCATCCACGTAGATGGTTACGCTTTTACCGCGGAGGGTCACGTTATCGTCTATATCCACATCCACACTGGGGATATTCTTGAGAATGTCCGTACCGGTGCCGCCTTCCGCGTTGATCATATCGCCGGCGTCAAATACCTGGCGGTCTATCTGCATGGAGAAGGACGGCTTTTCTGCCTTGATTTCAACGGTATTCAGCTCTTTGCCGGATCTGTTGAGGCGCAGGGTGCCGGCAAAAGTATGCTTGCCTGCCACTACTTTCACCGCTTTCTCGAGCTTGTCGTATCCCATGAAAGTGATACGCAGTACATAAATGCCGGGGGTGATATTGTTAAAGGAAAAATTGCCGGTTGCATTGGTGTACATGCCGGTTACAACGGTGGAATCGGCGCTGTTGAGCACCACTACGGATGCCATTTCCACTGGTTTGGTGGTGGAAAGGTCCACGACCTTTCCCGTTATTTTCAGCGGCGTGGTCTGCGTCGTTTGTGCATTAACGTTAGTGAACAGACATAAGGACACAATCAGCAAGGACAGGTAGTTTCGCATGCAGAGAATAGTACTAGCTTTTACAACTTTGGTTTGATCAACATAAAAGTACTCTGTACACTTGGATTATTCTGTTGTATGTGATGAATGGTAACGAAAAAATGATAGCCGGCGTTTCGCTGTAGAAGCGGGCTGCCGGCTATTGGTTGCATTCATCAACTTTAGTTATATCAGAATCCCATCTGGTCCATTCCGTTGTCGGAATTGTTATCCGGGCGTTTCTTTTTCTTGAAGAGGCTTGCATCGAATTTTCCGAACCGGTAGCTGAAGTTCACCTTGAAGATCCGGGATTCGCGCTTACGCAGGTAATCCTGTGCAAAGGTAGGCGTGATTTGATTTAGCTCGTATTGGCGGGTGTTGAAAATATCCGATACGCTCAAGGTAACGGAGGCTGCTTTGTTCTTCAGGAAGTCCTTCCGGAGGGCTGCGTCAATAAAGCTGAAACCTTTGATGGTACCTTGCGCGGAAGTGGAGATCATACCGCCTCCTCCTCCGCCGCCGCCGCGTCCACCACCGCCGCCGCTGCCATTGTTGGGCAGAGCCACGGCAGGCGCCTGGTAGGTTGCATTGATTTGCAGGGTCATGTTCCAGGGCAGTTTGGTTTCGGAATTGATTTTACCCATCCAGCTGAAACCACTGTTGGTAAAGGTATTTGCGCCATCTGTCACCTGCAGGTCCGTTTGGTACAGGTTGACGTTGGTGGTCAGGTCCCATCCGGGGATGACCTGGTTTTTCAGCGTCAGCTCAGCGCCGTAGGAGTTGCTGCGGTTGGCGTTGATAAACTGCATGAGCAATGTATCCCGGCCGATAGGCGTGTTGATGGTAGTGATCAGGTTGTTGGTATTCCTGAAGTACACGCTTCCGAGGAAGTTGGTAGTCTTCCAGGATTTCACGTAAGAGAGTTCCAGGCTGTTGGTGTATTCCGGCTTCAGGTTCGGGTTACCTTCCCGCTGGTTCTGCGGATCGCTGTAGTCGCGGTAAGGTATCAGCTGGAAGAAGTTCGGACGGTTCACCCTTCTCGAATAATTCAGCTGCAGTTCCTGGTCGTGCGCAAACTTTTGCGAGAGGAATACGCTGGGGAAGAATCCCGGCGTAGCCTTGGTGGGTTTATAGGTGATACCCTGGTTCTCTCCGCTATAAATATATTGCTCCACCCGCAAACCGGCCTGGTAGCCGAAGTTGCCGATGGTGTTGGCAAAGTTCACATATCCTGCGTAGATCTGCTCCTTGTATTTGTAACGGGTGGAGAGGGAGTCTACAAATTCAAATTCGTTTTTGATCGTGTCCTGGTTAAACACGTTGTACTGGCTGTTGTAATTGCGCAAAGTCGCTTTAACGCCCACTTCCAGCTTACCATTTTTACCAATCGGGTTGGTGTAGTCCGACTGCATGGTGATGAAGGTGGTTTTACCGCCGGTATTGTTGTTTTGCATCACCGGCTGTCCGAGGGGCGTGCCGGTAGCGGATTGCGCCTGGGTGATGTAATCCCCGTTGCGGCTGTTATTGCTGCGGTTAAACTGGAATGCTGCGGTGAGCTCCTGGTTTGGTTTTGCAAAAGCGTGGCGGTAATCGAGCGCCGTCGTGTAATGGCGGAAGCTCATGTTACTGTTGTTCAGGCGGTCGTTACGGCCGGTCACTACCTGGTTGGCGTTGGCAAAAGTGCTGAGGAGGTCTTCGGTGTTTTTAAAATCGCCGCCGCCAATATTTTGGGAGAGCGAGATGGTGTTCCGGTTGTCCATGTAATAGTCCACTCCCACGCGTCCGAACTGGAACAGCGGTTTGTTGGTACTGTTGCTGTTCTGCGTCAGGTAGTTGGTATCCCCCTTAGCGCCGAAGTTGGTACGGTTGGTAGTTCCTTCGCCCCACATCTGGTTGGCGTTGATATTATAGTTGGCGGAGACGTTGAACTTTCCCTGCCGTACTGCCAGGTTAGCGCCGGCGTTGTACTTATTGTTATTGCCGATGCCAGCCTGCACGGAACCGTTAAAGCCTGCCTTACGGTTCTTCTTCAGAACGATGTTCAGGATGCCGGACATACCCTCTGCGTCGTATTTCGCGGAAGGGTTGGTCACCAGTTCCACGCTTTCGATGGCGTCCGCGGGGATCTGGTCCAGCGTGAGGGTGGAAGGCTTCCCGTCCACGAAGATGTTGGGAGCGGCGTTGCGTACGGTTACGTTTCCATCGAGGTCGATGTTTACGGAAGGCACGCTTTTCAGCACATCCTGGGCGGTACCGCCTACGGAGGTGAGGTTACGGTCTACGTTAAATACTTTCTTATCGATACCCATCTGGAAAGCGCTCTTCTGGCCGGTTACTTCCACGCTGTTGAGCATTTTCACATTTGGTTTCAGTTTGATGTTGCCGAGATCCTGTTCGCTGGTTTGACCGGTGACGGTCACTTTTTTCGTCAGGGTAACGTACCCCATGAAGTTGATGCGAACGATGAAGGGGCCGAAAGGCAGGTTCTCCAGGCTGAAGTCCCCATTGGATTTGGTGAGCATGCCGGTCACCACGGAGGAGTCCTTCGCGCGGAGAATGGCTACGGAGGCGTATTCTATCGGTTTGTTGGTGCTTTCGTCCAGTAATTTCCCGTAGATATGTCCTATCTGTGGCATATTGGGGCGTTGGCCCTGCTGGCGTGCCTGTCCCTGTTGTGCGGGCGGCGTTTTAGCTCCGCCGGGCGCCTGCGCGTACGTATGTATCTGCCATAACATAATACCAGCAACAATTGCATAGCATTTTCTCATCCTGATCGATTTAAACCGGTTTTAATTTTCGGGTCATCACAAAATTACCGGGGGGTAGGTATGAATGGCGGGATATTATGATGAGCGGAAATTTTACGGGGATAGTGTGGTAAAAGCGCCGTCGGAAGGTCTTAACAGTAGTTAACAGAGGAAGCGGGGAAAGGGGGCGGGCAGCGCCTTTCCAAGGGGCGCTGCCCGTATCAGTTAAAAGCTCAGGCGGCGAGCATAACCAGTAACAGGCAGAGGCCTCCGATGATCAGGCCGGATACGGCGCCCAGCACTTTGAACCCGGTCAGTTCCCTGCCCAGGAAATGGGTGACTGCCAGTTGCATTTGTTCCGCCGTGGTGTTGCGGATTTTATCGCTGATGATCTTTTCCAGGTTCAGGTCTTTTTCCACGTTACCGAGGTATTGGTGGATCATAACGGGGAAGAGGGCATCCAGTTCCGCTACCAGGTGGGACTTTATCTGGTTGATGGTACTGTCGCCGATGAACATGGACAATACCGGCATGGCTTTAGGCAGCCTGTCCCGCAGGAAGCCGTCCAGGTGGGTTTCCACCACGGGTATAATGCTTTTGATCTTTTCCGGATTTGTGAGTTTTTCTTTGATGGCGGCAAAGGAGAATTGTTGGCCGGCGAGGGCGCCCAGTTCGTTTGCCAGTGTTTCGCGGCGTTTGGGCAGTTGGCGCAGCAGTATTTGTACAGCAATGGTGTTGATCAGCCAGCCGGCCAGCGCAGCGATGATGGGTAATGTATATAGCATGAATTGCAGTGTCTTTTGATGGCGATAAAGATAGCAGAATAAGCGGAGTTGGAGCGAAACAAAAAAGGCCGATTCATGTGAATCAGCCTTTCTTTTTAGTAGGGTGGACGAGGGGTCTCGAACCCCCGACCCTCAGAACCACAATCTGATGCTCTAACCAACTGAGCTACGACCACCGTCTGTTCCAAAATTTTTTAGGGTGGATGAGGGGTCTCGAACCCCCGACCCTCAGAACCACAATCTGATGCTCTAACCAACTGAGCTACAACCACCGTATTTCCTTTATTAACGAGGATTTCACCGTTTATGAAACCCTTCTTTTCGTTGTTGGGAGTGCAAAGATAAGAGAAAGTATTTTTAAAATCCAAATTGATGTAAAAATTTTTTTCCAGCAACTTATAAATTATAGAAATCACCTATTTGGATTGTGCGCCAGTAAGATGCTACCGGACTGATTAAACACAAGCCCCGCATAATGCTTTCCGGCAAGCGGAGGTACTTCCGAAATCGCATTTTTCTGATTATCTTTGCGGACTTTCCCATTTCATTCCCGTTCTTATAAACTATTGGAAATCAATATGTTGATTTTTGAATAGCTATTGAATTACGCCATGCGTGTAATTCCACGCAGCTTATTGCTTAAAGATTTAATTTTTAATTGTATATATATTATGGATCAGCTTAAACTGAAATTACAGGAATACTATCAGCGCTATCAGCAGTTGGACCGTAAGGTAAAGCCTGGAAACGAGGTGGATGGAAATGAGGACGTGCTGGACATGGAAAACGATATTCTCTCACAGTTTGGATTGCCTACTTCGCGGCGCTTCGTACAGATCCTGCACGATTTTGTGGAGCACCGCCCGGTAAACGACCAGCTGTTGGACTACGTGAGCCGTAAACTCCGCTCGGCCGCAAGGAAATATCTGCTCGCCCCCGTGGTATCGGATATTGACCTGCTGCAGGCCGCCCGTGAACAAAAAAGATCCCCGTACGACGTGCTGCCGGAACTCGGTTACCCGGCGCATGAATACGCCATCTTCCTCATTGGCGAGTTATTCTACCGCAGGAATATACCGGCCACTGACATACTGGATGAACTCAAACAGATGCAGCATCATGACAGCTGGAACGACCTGAGCATCCTCAGCAAAATGAATAATTACACCAGCAACGAACTGTACACGAAATTGAAGAAGCAGGGATTACGCTTTGTGGATGATTACATCCAGAACAGCCGCCGCCAGGAAACTTCCAGGCTGGTAAATAAAAGACCAACGCCTTCTGAAGAAGGTTACAAACCGAACTACCGCACCATTACCAAAATACAGGTGGAAGATATCATCTTCGATGAAAACACTTCTCCCAGCCTGTTCGGTAAAATCAAAAACGGCCGTAGCTACAGCCGTATCACCATCAGCCTGGAATACTCTGAGCTGAACCAGATACTCATGAGTTGCGACGACCTGGGCGTAGACATCAGCAATCATATTAAAAAACGCCTGGCCAACCCTACACCGGATAAGCCAATGGTGATAGACCTGAAAGCGGAATTCGGGGATGTACTGAAACTGGATAACTGCTACCTCGAAGTATATAAACCGCAACACCGCGAAGGCAACAAGTGGGTGGAAGATAAAGACAACTTCTACTTCGTGGATAAGATCCTCACCAAAAAGGAATTTGAAAAACGCGCCAAGGAAGAAGAAGTAAAACACAAGATACAGGAATGCCTGGAACTGATCGGAGGCTCCTACGTATATTATCAGCGCCTGCGCCGCCTCGGCATTACCGACGAGGAAGCGAAGCTGAGAGCCGGCCTTTCCGATGAGCTGCTGTTTAAATTATCCTACTTCCTGAACAAGGTAAAGGAATAACCACACCATGCCGCTTTGACCGTGCAAAACATTTGGAGGGACAGTGCCGCCGGCGCTGTCCCTCTTTTATTTATCCCTGCCCAACGGGTTCAACAAAGCAAAAAGTTCTTTAAGTTTATACAAAAAAACAGATGGAAGAACTGACCTTAGGCATTGGCAGCAGAGTGCAGCATGCGCATTATGGCCCGGGCGTAATCATTGGAATCAGGTACGCGCAATACCAGGTTACCTTTATGGATCATGGGATTAAACTGGTAGATAAAACAGACCCGCTTTTCGAAGTGCTGGTGGCAGAAAATAAAACCACTGAAGTAGAAACCCTGTCGGAAGTGGAAACCTCGATCCTCAAGATATTGCGCCTATGGGGCGGCATGACCGAGGTGGTACCCCTGGGGGATAAATGGAGAAACGGTACCCTCGTCCTGCAACCCGGCGATCCGTCGCTAAAAGCCAAGGAAGTGCCGATAGATGCCTTCTTCCACAAGATCGTCATGCTGCGCGACCGCCTTCGCGTACTGGAGCAAAACATCAACAGCCACAAGGTACTCACGGATGAAGAGAAGATAAACCTTCAACAGTATATCACCCGCATCTACGGTTCGCTCACCACTTTCAACGTATTATTCCGGGATAAGGAACACTGGTTTGTAGGAGAAAAGGCAGGCAGCAGCGATTAATTTGCTGCCGCCTTCCCGTAAATCTGTTCCGTCAGCCACATGTAATTGGGGATGTTGTGGTGCCAGAAAATATTCTTGCCATCGAAAGGAAACTTTTCATCATACCCCGCCACGGGATACAATATGACCGGCGCGCCCGCAGGGGAATAACTGTGGCTGGTCACAAACTGAGGCCGCTCATATCCCGGCAATACCTGCTGCACCCGCTTGTACAACGTGTTGCCCAGTATCCGCTGCATACGCCTGCTGGCCCTTTTGGACGGCCTGTCCAGCCGGCCGTATAAATACTTCAATCCTGCCCTTGCCGGCCATTTCTGCTTCTTCAGCGCTTTCTTTATATCTGTAAACGGATTCACCGGCGCAAAATCCCGTGTGGTCTGAATAGAGAACGGCGTTTCCGGTACCCAGTCCCGCGGATTCACCACTCTTAAACCCCATCCATTCCGGGTAATATAATCATAGTCGTATGCATAGTTCAGGTTGCCCGGTTTAGGGGCGGCGCTGCTGTATGTTTTATATACAATATCCTTCGGCATATCCGGCAAGTACTGCAGCCAGCTGCGCAGCAGGAAGGTGATGGCGCCTCCCTGGCTATGGCCGGTGATGATAAAATCGTGTACGCCCTGCCGGTAGTATTCCTTAATCTTCCCTGCAATATCCGGCCCCATGGCCGCCAGGGCAATCATCCAACCTGCATGCACATACGCCTGCGGATCATTGGAAAGCGTATAATCAAACCGGGTACTGTCGCTTAACCGGAGAGAGCCCCTGGCGGGGATCATGCCGGCATAAAAATTTTCCATCCAGGAAACCATGGAGCCAATGGTGCCTCTTATATGTATGATGGCCACCTTATCCTCCCGCAGCCACAGGTCCCAGCGGTTGACCATCCCTACTTCCGGGGAGCGGTACACCATTTTGCAATGTTCCGGCATAGGGGTTTTTACTTTCGTCCACGGGGTATCGCCTGACCTGTTTACAATTAACAGCAACTGTTGGTATTCGGCAGCATCAAAGCCGGGTTTTAGCTTTTGTGCATGGATTTCCTGCGCGAATACAAAAATCAGAAAACATAAAAGATAATAACGGTATTGCATGTTTTTCTCCAAAAAAATAAGGTTATAATGTTGAAGTTACTTTAAAATATTGCTGATAGTTGCATAACTCAAAACAATTTGTTAACTGTCATTGTTGTAAAAGCATTTACCTTCCTGTTTTAAATCTTTTAAACATTATGTCAAAAAGAATCGAACATGATTTCCTGGGTGAAATGGAAATCCCACAGGATGTTTACTATGGTATCCAAACCCTCAGAGCGCTGGAAAATTTCCATATTACCGGTATTCCTTTGAAAGTGGAACCCCTGTTTGTACAAGCCCTGGGTTATGTGAAGAAGGCCGACGCTATGGCGAATCGCGACCTCGGCGTACTGGATAAAACTATTGCGGAATACATCATTAAAGCGAGTGACCGTGTGATCAGCGGTGAGTTTAACGACCAGTTTCTCAGCGATCTGATTCAGGGGGGCGCAGGTACTTCCGTTAACATGAACGCGAATGAAGTTATCGCTAACGTGGCCCTGGAAATGATGGGTAAGAAGAAAGGCGAGTATGAATTCTGCCACCCCAACAACCACGTCAACTGCTCACAATCCACTAACGACGCATATCCTACGGCTTTCCGCATTGCGCTGATCAATAAGCTGACCAGCTACAAACAAACGCTGGCCGAGCTGGGGCAGGCCTTCGAAGCCAAAGGCAACGAATTCAGCAACGTGCTGAAAATGGGCCGTACCCAATTGCAGGATGCCGTGCCTATGAGCATGGGCGATGAATTCCGCGCCTTCGCTACCAACCTCGGGGAAGAAGTGCCAAGGGTGGAAGACAGCAAGCGCCTGATCTCCGAGATCAACATGGGCGCTACTGCCATCGGTACCGGGGTGAATGCACCCAAAGGGTATTCCGAACTGGTAACAAAATACCTGCGTGAAGTAACCGGCCTGGAACTGTCGCTGGCGGCGGACCTGATCGAGGCTACCTACGATACCGGCGCGTACGTACAACTCTCCGGTGTGCTGAAACGCACTGCGGTAAAGGTTTCTAAAATATGTAACGACTTGCGCCTGCTTTCCTCCGGACCACGCACAGGGCTAAACGAAATTAACCTACCGCCGATGCAGCCGGGATCTTCCATCATGCCGGGTAAAGTAAATCCTGTTATTCCGGAAGTGGTTAACCAAACGGCGTTCTACGTGATCGGGGCGGACCTTACCGTGACGCTGGCCGCGGAAGCCGGACAATTACAGCTCAATGTAATGGAGCCGGTACTGGCATTCTCCCTCTTTACCGCCATCTCCTACATGACCAATGCATGCAGAACCCTCAAGGATAAATGCGTAGTGGGCATCACCGCCAATGCCGAACATACCCGGCAAATGGTGATGAACAGCATCGGCATCGTTACGCAGCTGAACCCTGTTATCGGCTATGAAAAATCCGCAGGCGTGGCCCGCGAAGCCCTGGAAACAGGTAAGTCCGTGCACGACCTGGTGGTGAAAGAGAAGAAGTACATCACCCAGGAAAAATGGGATGAGATCTTCACTTTCGACAACCTGATCCGACCTCAATTCATCCAATAAAAACTATAACAGGTATGTTACGTTCTTCTGTTTTCGTTTATGGCTTACTGTTAGCCTGCATGACGGGTATTTTCCAGATAACGCCCATGGAGGCACAGGCACAAAAGAAAAAGAAACAACGGGCAGCAACTACCTCCGCAGCGGGCGTCGCCACCCGCCCTGAAAAAAATAAAAACCTGCCTAATATAGTTATCCTGGCTACTGGTGGCACCATAGCCGGCGCCGGCGCTTCAAGCGTTGCCGCCGGCTACACCGCCGGGAAGCTGCCCATCGAAGACCTCCTCAGCGCCGTACCGGAAGCCAATAAAGTGGCCAACCTCGAAGGCGAACAGGTAGCCTCTGTAGGCAGCCAGGCCATGACGGACAGCGTATGGCTCAAACTCGCCAAACGGGTGAACGAGCTGCTGCAAAGCGCTGAGGTGGACGGCGTGGTGATCACCCACGGAACGGACACCCAGGGCGAAACCGCCTTCTTCCTCGACCTCACCGTTAAATCAGACAAGCCGGTAGTACTGGTAGGCGCCATGCGCTCCGCTACCGCCATCTCCGCGGATGGCCCCAAAAACCTCTATGACGCCATCGTGGTAGCGGCCAATAAATCTTCCGCCGGCAGGGGAGTGCTGGTAGCCATGAACGAAGAGATTTTCTCCGGGCGGGAAGTAAACAAAATGAACACCACCAGCACCGCTACCTTCCAGGCGCCGAACACCGGCCCGCTGGGCTATGTGTTTGACGGCAAGGTAGCCTGGTATCATGCCACCTTACGCAAGCATACCACGCAAACCATCTTCGACGTCAGCCAGGTGAATGAGCTGCCGAAAGTGGATATCCTCTACGGCTACTCCAACCCCGATCCCACGCTGGTAGACTGCCTGGTAAACAACGGTACCAAAGGCATCGTCATCGCGGGGGTAGGCAACGGGAACCTTTACCCCACCGTAGAAACTAAAGTAAAGCAGGCCACGGCCAAAGGCATTGTGGTAGTGAGAGCGGCGAGGGTGGCCAGCGGCCGCGTGACGCTCAACGGCGAAACAAATGACAAAGCCCTCGGCACGATTGTTTCAGATGACCTCAACCCCGAGAAAGCAAGAGTATTGTTACAATTGTCATTGCTGAAAACTTCCGACCCTGCCACCATCCAGGGATACTTTTTCGAATACTAGCTTGTTCCGTAGTATTTAATATCACTGTTTATATTCATTAGCTATGATCTGGATCCAGTTTGCCATTTTATTAATGGCTATTTTGATCGGTGCGCGCATGAAAGGCATTGGCCTTGGTGTGATGGGCATGGTGGCGCTCATGATATTCGTATTTGTTTTCCGCATGGCCCCGGCCGATCCGCCGATCGACGTGATGCTGATCATCCTGTCCGTAGTGAGTACAGCGGCCACCCTGCAGGCTGCCGGCGGTATGGAATACATGGTGCGCCTGGCGGAAAAGGTGCTGCGCAGCAAGCCTTCCCTGATTGTGCTGATAGCCCCTTTCACTACTTTCGTATTCTCCGTATTTGCCGGCACGGCGCATATCACTTACTCCCTGCTGCCCATTATCGCAGAGGTATCCACCAAAAAACGGATCCGCCCGGAAAGAGCGTTGAGCATTTCCGTGATCGCTTCCCACCTCGCCGTTACGGCCAGCCCTATTTCCGCGGCCACCGCGGCGCTGGTATCCATCCTGGGCGGGGCGGTCAGTTTGCCGCAGGTGATCATGGTGAGCATTCCCGCCTGCATAGTCGGCATCCTGTGCGGCGTGGCAGTGTGCTGGAAGAAGGGCGTAGAGCTGGAAAAGGACCCGGTATTCCTGGAAAAGATGAAAGACCCTGAATTTGCCCGCAGCATCGACCTTGATACTTCCGCTACCAGGGAGCCGTTGAAGCCCGGCGCAAAAACAGCCGTCGCGATATTTGGTTTGGC
>Ga0164243_10007463_pt1 | contig 16324 bp, 10 predicted proteins | sample OricompcompostOP_FD_108781 | JGI IMG/M metagenome (GOLD analysis project Ga0164243, IMG submission 108781) | Organic Plus compost microbial communities from Emeryville, California, USA - Original compost - Organic plus compost (OP) | ecosystem: Engineered > Solid waste > Mixed feedstock >...
CGGAAGGGCCCGCCCGCCCCGGGGGCGAAAGGCGGCGCAGGCTGGCTTCTCTGTTCTTCCAATACCCCGGGGGAGCCCCGCAGGGGCGGGGGCAGAGCCCCCATCCCCCGCACCGGCCATCCCCGCACCGCTTGCCAGACCGCGCAGACGGCGCCGCGGCCCGTTGTCCCGGCGGGAAAATCCGGCTATGTTGGCCGTGCAACAGAGGGGATATATGTCATGGATGGCTCGCGGATCTGACCTTGCGGACGGATCGGGGTTCCATGGCGGCCGACATCCCCGATGCGGCCTTGTCCCATCCCATGCGCTTTCCAAAGGCATCCCGAACCGGGCGACCGGCCATCCGGAGCCGGTGCCTTGGATTGCCGCCAGGCCGTGGGGTGTCGAGCCCGCAGGGGCCGCGACGCGGCGCCACGAAACCAACCGGGCCCGGGCCGGGCCGATGCGAATGAGGTCCGAAATGTTCAGCTGGTTTGAAGGCCGGCTCGACCCCTATCCCGCCGATCCGCCCCGCATGCCGCCGCGCGGGTTGTGGCGGTTCATCCTGCATTTCTCGCAGGGGGCCCAAGGCTATATGCTGGGCATGGCCGCCTGTTCGGCGATGATCGCCCTGGCCGAGGTGGTGCTGTTCGGCTATCTGGGCGAATTGGTGAACCGGCTGGCCGGCGCCGACCGCGAGAATTTCTGGGCGGCCGAGGGTGGGCGGCTGATGCTGATGGGCGCCATCCTGGTGATCGGCCTGCCGGTCCTGCAGGCGCTGTTCTCGCTGCTCATGCACCAGACCTTGATGGGCAATTTCCCGCAACGCATCCGCTGGCAGGCGCATCGCTATCTGCTGCGCCAGTCGATGAGCTATTTCCAGGACGAATTCGCCGGCCGCATCGCCACCAAGCTGATGCAGACCGCGCTGGCCGTGCGCGAAGTGGCGATGAAGTTCATGGACGTGCTGGTCTATGTCTGCGTCTATTTCATCGGTGCGCTGGTGCTGGCGGCCTCGACCGACGGCTGGCTGGCGCTGCCCTTTGCCGCCTGGGGCCTGCTTTACGGGCTTTTGCTGTGGTGGCTGATCCCGCGCATCGGCCGCATCAGCCAGGCGCAGGCGGACGCTCGCGCGGTGATGACCGGGCGGGTCGTGGACAGCTATACCAATATCTCGACGGTCAAGCTGTTTTCGCACAGCTCGCGCGAGGAGGCTTATGTGCGCGAAAGCATGGACGGGTTCCTGCAGACCGTGCATGGGCAGATGCGGCTGGCCTCGATCCAGAACATCCTGCTGTCGGCGCTGAACTCGGCGCTGACCTTTGCGGTTACGGCATTGGGGCTGTGGCTTTGGGTCGGCGGCGGGATCGAGGTCGGCGCGGTGGCGGTGGCGGTGCCGCTGGCCCTGCGGCTGGGTAACATGTCGCATTGGATCATGTGGGAATTCGCGACGCTTTTCGAGAATATCGGCACGGTGCGCGACGGCATCGGCTCTTTGTCCCTGCCGCGCATGGTGACGGATGCGCGCGGCGCCCGGCCGCTTGCCGTGCCCGAGGGCCGGGTCGAGTTCGAGCGCGTGATCTTCCGTTATGGCGAGACGGCCCGGCCCGGCCGCGGCGCGGTTCTCGACGAGTTGAGCCTGACCATCGCACCGGGCGAGCGGATCGGCCTGGTCGGGCGTTCGGGTGCCGGCAAGTCGACGCTGGTGAACCTGATGCTGCGCTTTCACGACCTGGAATCGGGGCGCATCCTGATCGACGGTCAGGACATATCGCAGGTCACCCAGGAATCGCTGCGCGCCGCCATCGGCGTGGTGACGCAGGACACGTCGCTTTTGCACCGTTCGATCCGGGACAATATCGCCTATGGCCGGCCCGATGCCGCGGAGGCCGAGATCCTGCGGGCCGCCGAGCTGGCCGAGGCGGATTTCATCTTTGGCCTGGTCGATTCGCAGGGCCGGCGCGGGCTGGAGGCGCATGTGGGCGAACGCGGCGTCAAGCTGTCGGGCGGCCAGCGCCAGCGCATCGCCATCGCCCGGGTGCTGCTGAAGGACGCGCCGATCCTGGTGCTGGACGAGGCGACCAGCGCGCTCGACAGCGAGGTCGAGGCGGCGATCCAGTCGCAGCTCGACATGCTGATGCAGGGCAAGACCGTCATCGCCGTCGCGCATCGGCTGTCCACCATCGCGCGCATGGACCGGCTGGTGGTGATGGATGCCGGCCGAATCGTCGAGCAGGGCCGGCACGAGGCGCTGCTGGCGCAGGGGGGCATCTATGCCGGCCTTTGGGCGCGGCAATCGGGCGGGTTTATCGAGGCGGAGTGATCTTCCCTCTTGAACCGCGCCCGCGGCTGCCGTAATCAGCAGCGCGGCCTAGGGGTATAGCTCAGTTGGTAGAGCATCGGTCTCCAAAACCGAGGGTCGGGGGTTCGAGTCCCTCTGCCCCTGCCAGCCGCTTCCCCCATGCACGCGCCTTGAGCGAATGGATTCAATGGCCCTGAGCATCCATCTGGGGGCGCATAAGACCGCCTCGACCCATCTGCAAAATTCCTTGCGCCTGGTCGGGGACCAGCTGCGTGCCGCCGGGCTGGCCTATGTCCATCCGGGCATGCTGCGCAATGCGACGCTGCCCCTGTCATATGTCCTGGCCCAGGGCCAGGGCGCCGCGACCGATGCCGGCGCCCGGCAGGCATTGCAGGATATGCGCGCGGGCTGTCGCGACATGCTGATCTCGGAAGAGAATATCCTGGGCCTGACCCGCCGGTCGCGGCTGTTTTCCCGCAGCGGCGAGGTCTATCCCCGTGCCGCGCGGCGGCTGCGCCATGTCATGGCGCTGGCGGGCGGCGGTCCGACGGTCCTGTATCTGTCGCTGCGCGATCCGGCATGCTTCATGGCTTCGGCTTTTGCCCTGCAGGTCTCGCGCGGCAGGGAAATCGAATTCGACGCCTATCTGGGCGGGCGGGACGCGGCCGATATCGGCTGGGCGGAACTGGTAGGGCGGCTGGCCGAGGTCCGGGGCGTGTCGCGCATCGTCTTGTGGCGCTATGAGGATTATGCCCTGCTGCGCCCGCGCATATTGGCGCGGCTGCTGCCCGCCGGGCTGGCCGAACATGTGCCGGACCCGCCGCCGGCGAATGTCGGGCTGACGCAGGCGGGCTATGACTGGCTGCTGCGCCGGGCAAGCGCGCTGATGGAAAGCGGTGCCGAGGTCGATCTGCCGACGCTGTCGCAGCGCGCGCGTCTGCGCTTTCCGCCCGGGCGCGGCCATGCGCCGCTGCGCCCCTTTGACGAAAAGACCGGCGCCCGTTCGGCCGCCAACTATGCGCGCGAGATTGCGGCGCTGCGCACCATGCCGGGGGTGGAGTTGCTGGAGCCCTGATCGGGAACGGCAGATCGGCGCTTGAAATGCCGGTCGGCGCAGGCTATCTGACCCGCTGCAAGACCGAAGGGAAATCCATGGCCAACCCCGTCCAGTTCATCAGCCAGGTCCGTGCCGAGCTTGGCAAGATCGCCTGGCCCACCCGCCGCGAGGTGGTGACGACCACGATCATGGTCTTTGTCATGGCGACGCTGGCCTCGATCATTTTCTTCCTCGTGGACCTGCTGATCAAGACCGGCCTTTCGGCCGTCATCAACCTGGTCGGCGGCTGAGGGCTTGCATCACAGGGCGGGGGGCGCTATGTCCGCCCGACCTGCCCGTGACGCGGCGTGCATCGATTCGGTCGTGCGCGCCGATTTCAATTTGGCCGGAGCTTGGGAGATTTCGCAGGATTCGGCCGGGGCGGTTCAGGAATTCAATGGGTTGGCCAGGGCCCGCCCGGCAAGGAAACAGGGGTCGATCGAGACATGGCAAAGCGTTGGTATTCGGTCAGCGTCCTGTCGAACTTTGAAAAGAAGGTCGCCGAGGCGATTCGTCAGGCCGTGGTCGAAAAGGGTCTTGAGGACCAGATCGACGAGGTGCTGGTCCCGACCGAGGAGGTGATCGAGATTCGCCGTGGCAAGAAGGTCACGTCCGAGCGCCGCTTCATGCCCGGCTATGTGCTGGTGCGCATGGAACTGACTGACCGCACCTATCACCTGGTGAATTCGATCAACCGGGTCACCGGCTTTCTGGGCGCGCAGGGCAAGCCGATGCCGATGCGCGACGACGAGGTGAACGCGATCCTGCATCGCACGGGCGAGGGCGGGGCCGAGGTGGCGCCGCGCAACCTGATCAGGTTCGACGTGGGCGAAAAGGTGAATGTGACCGACGGGCCCTTCGAGGGTTTTTCGGGCATGGTCGAAGAGGTGGACGAGGTCGCGAACCGCATCAAGGTGACCGTATCCATCTTTGGCCGCCCGACCCCGGTCGAACTGGAATTCACGCAGGTCGCCAAGACCGCGTGAGAGTGCGCGGGAGGCCGCTGTCCTTTCAGGGGCACGGCCGCACCGCTAAGTCGGCCCCAGGGTCCAATTTCGGGCCGGGCATGATGATAAAGGAGAGGGCCAGATGGCCAAGAAAGTAGTCGGCAGCCTCAAGCTGCAAATCAAGGCGGGTCAGGCGAACCCGTCCCCGCCCGTCGGCCCGGCCCTGGGTCAGCGCGGCATCAACATCATGGAATTCTGCAAGGCGTTCAACGCCCGCACGCAGGAGATGGAGCAGGGCTCGCCCGTTCCGGTCGTGATCACCTATTACGCCGACAAATCCTTTACCTTCGAGACCAAGACGCCCCCGGCATCGTTCCTGCTGAAGAAGGCCGCCGGCCTGAAGCCGCAGGGCAAGCGCAACCGCGCCAAGGGTTCGGAAAAGCCCGGCCGCCAGACCGCCGGCACCGTGACCGTCAAGCAGGTCCGCGAGATCGCCGAAGCGAAGATGAAGGACCTGTCCGCGAACGACGTCGAAGCCGCAATGCAGATCATTCTGGGTTCGGCGCGTTCGATCGGCATCGAGGTGAAAGGCTGAGCCATGGCTAAACTGTCGAAAAAGCAAGCCGCCGCCCGCGCCGCCTTTGCCGGCAAATCGGGTCTTCCCATCGAAGAGGCCGTCAAGCTGGTCAAGGACAACGCCACCGCGAAATTCGACGAAACCGTCGAGATCGCGATGAACCTGGGCGTCGATCCCCGCCATGCCGACCAGATGGTCCGCGGCGTGGTGACGCTGCCCAACGGCACCGGCAAGGATGTTCGCGTCGCCGTCTTCGCCCGCGGTCCCAAGGCTGACGAGGCGAAGGCTGCCGGCGCCGAGATCGTCGGCGCCGAGGACCTGATGGAGACGATCCAGTCGGGCAAGATCGAGTTCGACCGCTGCATCGCCACCCCGGACATGATGCCGCTGGTCGGCCGCCTGGGCAAGATCCTGGGCCCGCGCAACCTGATGCCCAACCCCAAGGTCGGCACGGTGACGATGGATGTGAAAGCCGCCGTCGAGGCTGCCAAGGGCGGCGAGGTCCAGTTCAAGGCCGAAAAGGCCGGCGTGGTCCATGCCGGCGTCGGCAAGGCCTCGTTCGATGCCGAGAAGCTGGCCGAGAACATCCGCGCCTTCGTGGATGCGGTGAACCGGGCCAAGCCCTCGGGCGCCAAGGGCACCTATGTCAAGAAGGTCTCGATCAGTTCGACCATGGGTCCGGGCGTGTCGCTGGACCTGGGCTCGACCGCCGCGGCGCAGTAAGCCGCCGCAGCCATATATCCTGAAAATCGACAGGCCCCCGGTGAAAGCCGGGGGTCTTGTCGTCTGTCGGGACAGGGCCGGCTGCATATTTGTGCATTTTGTCTCTTTTGTTTTCTGTGGGCCATGCTAATGCCATGCTCGGGCGCGCGCCTGCTTCTGGTGTTGTCCGGGACCGTATTGCCGCTTTGATGATTGCTGTTGTTCATGATGCCCAAAACCTGGTCCGTCGTCACCTTGACGCAGAACACCCGTGCCGATTTCGTTCGCTTCGTTTCCTGGTATCGGGCGCTAGGGGCGACCGAAATCGTGATCTATTTTCACGACCCGGAGGACCCGAATCTTGCCTTGGTGCAGGACGCCCCGGATGTCCGCGCCATGCCATTGACCGACGATCTGCTGGCGGAAATGGGGCTTGAGCGTCAGGACCACGGCGGGCTTCAGGAAAATATCGGCAGCCATGCCTATCCCTCCTTGGATACCGACTGGGTTGCCCGCCTGGACGTGGACGAGCTTTTGCTGCCGGCCCCCGGCAAGACGGTCGCCGGCATCATTGACGAATTTGCCGAGGATGCCGTGACCTGCGTGATCAGCCCGGCCGAGGTCTTGCCAGGGCGCGACCCACAGGGCCGCATCCGCGTCCGCACGGAAATGGAACCCGAGGTCCTTGCCCAGGTCTATGGCGACGTTGCCCGCTACCTGACCAGGCGCAGGGGGCTGATCGGCCATCGCATGGGCAAATCCCTGTCCCGCTGCGGGCTCGACGGTTTCGAAGTCCGCACCCATTCCGCCCGCTATATCGACAGGCGGCCTTTGCCCGGGCGCCCCCGGATCTCGCGGACGCATGGCATCGACCTGTTGCATTTCAATGCCTCCAGTTTTGATGCCTGGCGCAGGATGCTGGGCGCCCGGATGTTCAATGCCAGTTTCGATCCCGATCTGACGGCGCATCTGCGCGCGCTGGCCACGCAAGGCGAAGCCGCGTTGGACGAACTGCGCCACCTTTATGAGCGGATCAATGTCTTCGATGACGACCGTTTCGCGCAATTGGTCGGGTTGGGTAGCGGACGCGCCCTCGACCTTGCCGGGGTGGTCCAGCCGGATATCATGGATCTGATCGCGGCCGAGTGATGGGCTGCGGCGACATTTCCCGGCCTTGGCCCTTGGCAAGCGCGGCAAGGTGGTCTAACGACATTCCGTTCGCGAGCGCATGATTCGTCATGCGCCCGTGATCTTCTGTCCGAGACGGAGGGCGGGCCGGCAGGTCGTTAAGTCCTTCCTGAGATGGGGAATCAGACGAGACTTCAGATCAACGGCGCAAGCGCGATCCATTGGTTGGAAACATCTGGACCTTTCAAGCGGACTGAACGCGCCACCGGGCCCTGGGCCCGAGGGCAAAACTAGAGCCGGGGGGAAACCCCCAACTTGGAGTGAAACCGTGGATAGAGCGCAAAAAGAACAGGTGGTCGACGAACTCGGCCAGATCTTTGATGCCTCTGGCGTCGTGGTGGTTGCCCGCTACGAAGGAATGACGGTTGCCGAAATGCAGGACCTGCGCGCGCAGATGCGCGAAGCCGGCGGGTCCGTCCGCGTTGCCAAGAACAGGCTCGCCAAGATCGCCCTGGATGGAAAGCCTTGCGCCAGCATTGCCGACTATCTGACGGGCATGACCGTGCTCGCCTTTTCCGAGGACCCGGTGGCTGCTGCCAAGGTCGCGGACAAATACGCCAAGGGGAACGACAAGTTCGTGATCCTGGGCGGTGCGATGGGCGACACGGCGCTTGACCCGGCCGGTGTGAAGGCCGTGGCCCAGATGCCGTCGCGCGAGGAGCTTATCGCCTCGATCGTGGCCTGCATCGGTGCCCCTGCTTCCAGCATCGCGGGCGCGATTGGCGCACCTGCTTCCAACATCGCGGGCATCCTTTCGACTCTGGAAGAGCGCGAGGCCGCCTGAGGCAATCCCCATTCCGTCGTAGGGTTGAAACCCCGACGTTGGAACACTTAATGGAAAGAACGGAAAAATGGCTGATCTGAAGAAACTCGCCGAAGAAATCGTGGGCCTGACCCTGCTGGAAGCCCAGGAGCTGAAAAACATCCTGAAAGACGAATACGGCATCGAGCCCGCCGCTGGCGGCGCGGTCATGATGGCCGGTCCGGCTGCCGGCGCCCCCGCCGAAGCCGCCGAGGAAAAGACCGAATTCGACGTCGTGCTGGTCGAAGCCGGCGCCAACAAGATCAACGTGATCAAAGAAGTGCGCGGCATCACCGGCCTGGGCCTGAAAGAGGCCAAGGATCTGGTCGAAGCCGGCGGCAAGGTGAAAGAGGGTGCCTCGAAAGCCGACGCCGAGGAAATGAAGAAGAAGCTCGAAGCGGCTGGCGCCAAGGTCGAGCTGAAGTAATTGGCCGTTTCGGCCGGTTGACTGCAAGGAAAAGGGCAGGGTCCGGGCTTTCCCGGACCCTGCCGAACCTGTCTTGAAGGGCGGTTTTTATCAGCAGACCTTCCTTCAGGGCATGTTCGGGGTTCGGGAGCCTCGCGGTGGGACGCGCGGCACGAATGGAACCCCGCCCCTCATTCGCCGCCTTGCGCCGGTCGGGCCCCGACGGCCGCTGCAAGCGAAAGACGAAAGGTAAGACCCTCTATGGCGCAAGCTTATGTCGGCCAGAAACGCATCCGGCGTTACTATGGCAATATCCGCGAAGTTCTGGAGATGCCGAACCTGATCGAGGTTCAGAAATCCTCCTATGACCTGTTCCTGCGCTCGGGCGATGCCCAGGGGCACCAGGACGGCGAAGGCATCCAGGGCGTCTTCCAGTCGGTGTTCCCGATCAAGGACTTCAACGAGACGGCGACGCTGGAATTCGTCAAATACGAGCTGGAAAAGCCGAAATACGACGTGGACGAGTGCCAGAGCCGCGACATGACCTATGCCGCGCCGCTGAAGGTGACGCTGCGCCTGATCGTGTTCGATGTCGACGAGGCGACGGGCGCCAAGTCGGTCAAGGACATCAAGGAACAGGATGTCTATATGGGCGACATGCCGCTCATGACGCAGAACGGGACGTTCATCGTGAACGGGACCGAGCGCGTCGTGGTGTCGCAGATGCACCGCTCGCCCGGCGTGTTCTTCGACCATGACCGCGGCAAGACCCATTCCTCGGGCAAGCTGCTGTTCGCCTGCCGCATCATTCCCTATCGCGGCTCTTGGCTGGATTTCGAATTCGACGCCAAGGACCTGGTCTTTGCGCGCATCGACCGCCGCCGCAAGCTGCCGGTGACGACGCTGCTTTACGCGCTTGGCATGGACCAGGAAGGCATCATGGATGCCTTCTACAACACGGTCGATTACCGGCTGAAGCGCGCCGGCAAGGGGCAGGGCGCCGGCTGGATCACCAAATTCTTTCCCGAGCGCGTCCGCGGCACCCGCCCCAGCTTCGACCTGGTGAATGCCGAGACCGGCGAGATCATCACCAAGGCCGGCGACAAGGTGACGCCGCGCCTGGTCAAGCAACTGTCCGAGCAGGGCGAGATCAATCTGCTGATGCCCTTTGACAAGATCGTCGGGCGCTTTGTCGCCAAGGACATCATCAACGAACAGACCGGCCTGATCTATGCCGAGGCCGGCGACGAAATCACCGTCGAATACGACCGCGACGGCGAAATTTCGGGCGGCTTGCTCAAGGTGCTGCTGGACAACGGCATCGAGGATATCCCGGTTCTCGATATCGACCATGTCAATGTCGGCCCCTATATCCGCAACACCATGGCCGCCGACAAGAACATGAACCGCGAACAGGCGCTGATGGATATCTATCGCGTCATGCGCCCCGGCGAGCCGCCGACCGTCGAGGCCGCCTCGGCCCTGTTCGACAGCCTGTTCTTCGACAGCGAGCGTTACGACCTGTCCGCCGTCGGCCGGGTCAAGATGAACATGCGCCTTGACTTGGATGCGCCCGACACCCAGCGCACCCTGCGCAAGGAAGACATCATCGCCTGCATTCGCGGGCTGGTCGAGCTGCGCGACGGCAAGGGCGAGATCGACGATATCGACCACCTGGGCAACCGCCGGGTGCGCTCGGTCGGCGAGCTGATGGAAAACCAGTATCGCATCGGCCTGCTGCGCATGGAGCGCGCCATCCGCGAGCGCATGTCGGGCGTCGAGATCGACACGGTGATGCCTCAGGACCTGATCAACGCCAAGCCGGCGGCGGCCGCGGTGCGCGAATTCTTCGGCAGCTCGCAGCTGTCGCAATTCATGGACCAGACCAACCCGCTGTCCGAGGTGACGCATAAGCGACGCCTGTCGGCGCTTGGTCCGGGCGGTCTGACCCGCGAACGCGCCGGTTTCGAGGTGCGCGACGTCCACCCGACCCATTACGGCCGGATGTGCCCGATCGAGACGCCCGAAGGCCAGAACATCGGCCTGATCAACAGCCTGGCCACCTTTGCGCGGGTGAACAAATACGGCTTCATCGAAACCCCCTATCGCAAGGTGGTCGAGGGCAAGGTGACGGACGATGTGATCTACATGTCCGCCACCGAGGAAATGCGCCACACCATCGCCCAGGCCAATGCCGAGCTGGACGAGGAAGGCCGTTTCGTGCAGGAACTGGTCTCGACCCGTCAGGCGGGCGATTTCATGCTGAACCCGGTCGAGGCGGTCGATCTGATCGACGTGTCGCCCAAGCAGCTGGTTTCGGTCGCCGCGGCGCTGATCCCCTTTCTTGAAAACGACGACGCCAACCGCGCGCTGATGGGCTCGAACATGCAGCGCCAGGCGGTTCCGCTGCTGCGGGCCGAGGCGCCTTTCGTCGGCACCGGCATGGAGGGCACGGTGGCCCGCGATTCCGGCGCCGCGATCATGGCGCGCCGGGGCGGCATCATCGACCAGGTCGATGCGCAGCGCATCGTCATCCGCGCCACCGAGGATCTGGGCGCGGGCGATGCCGGCGTGGACATCTACCGGCTGCGCAAGTTCAAGCGGTCCAACCAGTCCTCGACCATCAACCAGCGTCCGCTGGTCAAGGTGGGCGAAAAGGTGGTCAAGGGCCAGGTCGTGGCCGACGGTCCCTCGACCGACCAGGGCGAACTGGCGATCGGCCGGAACGTGGTCGTGGCCTTCATGCCCTGGAACGGCTACAACTATGAAGACTCGATCCTGATTTCCGAGCGGATCCACCGCGACGACGTGTTCACTTCGATCCATATCGACGAATACGAGGTTGCGGCGCGCGACACCAAGCTTGGCCCGGAAGAGATCACCCGCGACATCCCCAATGTCGGCGAAGAGGCGCTGCGCAACCTCGACGAGGCCGGCATCGTCTATATCGGCGCCGAAGTGGGTCCGGGCGATATCCTGGTGGGCAAGATCACCCCCAAGGGCGAAAGCCCGATGACGCCGGAAGAAAAGCTGCTGCGCGCCATCTTCGGCGAAAAGGCCAGCGACGTGCGCGACACCTCGCTGCGTCTGCCGCCGGGGGCTTACGGCACCATCGTCGAGGTCCGGGTGTTCAACCGCCATGGCGTGGACAAGGACGAGCGCGCGTTGCAGATCGAGCGCGAGGAAGTCGAGCGCCTGGCCCGCGACCGCGACGACGAGCTGGCGATCCTGGAGCGCAATATCTATGCGCGCCTGAAATCGCTGGTCATGGGCAAGGAAGTCGTCAAGGGCCCGAAAGGCATCCGCGCCGGCGCCGTGGTCGATGACGACCTGCTGGGTCAACTCAGCCGTGGCCAATGGTGGCAGCTTGCCGTCGCCGACGAGGATACCGCGAAAGAGGTCGAGGCGCTGAACCAGCAATTCGACAGTCTCAAGCGGGCCTTGGACAACCGTTTCGACGACAAGGTCGAAAAGGTGCGCCAGGGCGACGACCTGCCCCCCGGCGTGATGAAGATGGTCAAGGTCTTTGTCGCCGTGAAGCGCAAGCTGCAGGCGGGCGACAAGATGGCCGGCCGTCACGGCAACAAGGGCGTGGTGTCCAAGGTCGTGCCGATGGAGGACATGCCCTTCCTGGCCGACGGCACCCCGGTCGACCTGGTGCTGAACCCGCTGGGCGTGCCCTCGCGGATGAACGTGGGCCAGATCCTGGAAACCCATATGGGCTGGGCGGCGCGCGGGCTGGGCATCAAGATCGACGAGGCGCTGCAGGACTATCGCCGCAACGGCGACATGTCCCCGGTGCGCGAGGCGATGCGGAACGGCTATGGCGACGACTTCTATGCCGAGACCTTCGCGGGCATGGATGACGATAGCCTGCTGGAACATGCCGATGCCGTGCGGGGCGGCGTTCCCATCGCCACGCCGGTCTTCGACGGCGCGAAAGAGGCGGATGTGAACGACGCCCTGCGCCGTGCGGGCTTCGACACCTCGGGCCAGTCCGTGGTCTTCGACGGCCGCACCGGCGAGCAGTTCGCGCGCCCGGTCACTGTCGGGATGAAATATGTCCTGAAGCTGCACCACCTTGTCGACGACAAGATGCATGCGCGTTCGACCGGGCCTTACTCGCTCGTCACCCAGCAACCGCTGGGCGGCAAGGCGCAGTTCGGCGGTCAGCGCCTGGGTGAGATGGAGGTCTGGGCGCTGGAAGCCTATGGCGCCGCCTATACCCTGCAAGAGATGCTGACGGTCAAGTCGGACGACGTGGCCGGCCGGACCAAGGTCTATGAAAGCATCGTCAAGGGCGAGGACAATTTCGAGGCCGGCGTGCCGGAATCGTTCAACGTGCTGGTCAAGGAGGTCCGGGGTCTGGGCCTCAACATGGAACTCCTGGATGCGGAGGACGAAGAGTGACGGATTTGCCAGCGGGACGTGCCAAGGCGCGTCCCGCTGGCCCGTCGCCACGTCTCCGCGCCCCTCATTAGGAATTGGAAATGAACCAGGAACTTGCCACCAACCCCCTGAACCCGCTGGCTGCGCCGCGGCAGTTCGACGAAATCAAGATCTCGCTGGCCTCGCCCGAGGAAATCCTCGCCTGGTCCTATGGCGAGGTGAAGAAGCCCGAGACCATCAACTACCGCACGTTCAAGCCCGAGCGCGACGGTCTGTTCTGCGCGCGCATCTTTGGCCCGATCAAGGATTACGAATGCCTTTGCGGCAAATACAAGCGCATGAAATATCGCGGTCTGGTCTGCGAGAAATGCGGCGTCGAGGTGACGCTGCAAAAGGTCCGGCGCGAGCGTATGGGCCATATCGAGCTGGCAGCCCCGGTCGCGCATATCTGGTTCCTGAAATCGCTGCCCTCGCGCATCGGCTTGATGCTGGACATGACGCTGCGCGATCTTGAGCGCATCCTGTATTTTGAAAACTACGTCGTCATCGAGCCGGGCCTGACCGACCTGAGCTATGGCCAGTTGCTGACCGAAGAGGAATTCCTGGACGCGCAGGACCAGTATGGCGCCGACGCCTTCACCGCCAATATCGGCGCCGAGGCGATCCGCGAGATGCTGGCCAATATCGACCTGGCCGCCACCGCCGAACAGCTGCGCGAGGAGCTGAAGGAAGCGACGGGCGAGCTGAAGCCGAAAAAGATCATCAAGCGGCTGAAGATCGTCGAAAGCTTTCTGGAATCGGGTAACCGTCCCGAATGGATGGTGCTGACCGTCATTCCGGTCATCCCGCCGGAACTGCGCCCGCTGGTGCCGCTGGACGGCGGCCGCTTTGCCACCTCGGACCTGAACGACCTCTATCGCCGGGTGATCAACCGCAACAACCGCCTGAAGCGGCTGATCGAGCTGCGCGCGCCCGATATCATCGTGCGCAACGAAAAGCGGATGTTGCAGGAATCGGTCGATGCGCTGTTCGACAACGGCCGCCGCGGCCGCGTCATCACCGGCAACAACAAGCGCCCGCTGAAATCGCTGTCCGACATGCTGAAAGGCAAGCAGGGCCGCTTCCGCCAGAACCTGCTGGGCAAGCGCGTGGACTTTTCGGGCCGCTCGGTCATCGTGACCGGGCCGGAGCTGAAGCTGCACCAATGCGGCCTGCCGAAAAAGATGGCGCTGGAGCTGTTCAAGCCCTTCATCTATTCGCGGCTTGAGGCGAAGGGGCTGTCCTCCACCGTCAAGCAGGCCAAGAAACTGGTCGAAAAGGAACGTCCCGAGGTCTGGGACATCCTGGACGAGGTGATCCGCGAACATCCGGTGCTGCTGAACCGCGCGCCGACGCTGCACCGCCTGGGCATCCAGGCATTCGAGCCCATCCTGATCGAAGGCAAGGCGATCCAGCTTCACCCGCTGGTCTGCTCGGCCTTCAACGCCGATTTCGACGGCGACCAGATGGCCGTCCACGTCCCGCTGTCGCTTGAGGCGCAGCTGGAAGCGCGCGTGCTGATGATGTCCACGAACAACGTGCTGTCGCCTGCCAACGGCGCGCCGATCATCGTGCCGTCGCAGGACATGGTTCTGGGTCTTTACTATACGACCATGGAACGCGAGGGCATGAAGGGCGAGGGCATGGTCTTTGCCAACCTCGAAGAGGTGGAACACGCGCTGGCCTCGGGCGCAGTGCATCTGCATGCCCGCATCACCGCCCGCCTGCCGCAGATCGACGAGAACGGCAACGAGGTCATCAAGCGTTTCGAGACCACGCCGGGCCGCATCCGCCTGGGCGCGCTGCTGCCCAAGAACGCCAAGGCGCCCTTCGAGTTGGTCAACCGCCTGCTGCGCAAGAAGGACATCCAGAACGTCATCGACACCGTCTACCGCTACTGCGGCCAGAAGGAATCGGTGATCTTCTGCGACCAGATCATGGGGCTGGGCTTCCGCGAGGCGTTCCGCGCCGGCATCTCCTTCGGCAAGGACGACATGGTGGTGCCGCCGACGAAATGGGACCTGGTCGAGGAAACCCAGGACCAGGTCAAGCAGTTCGAGCAGCAATACCTGGACGGGCTGATCACCCAGGGCGAGAAATACAACAAGGTCGTCGATGCCTGGTCGAAATGCAACGATCGCGTCACCGACGCCATGATGAAGACCATCTCGGCCACCAAGAAGGACGAGAACGGCGCCGAGCTGGAGCCGAACTCGGTCTACATGATGGCGCATTCGGGCGCGCGGGGCTCGGTCAGCCAGATGAAGCAGTTGGGCGGCATGCGCGGCCTGATGGCCAAGCCGAACGGCGAGATCATCGAGACGCCGATCATCTCGAACTTCAAGGAAGGTCTGACCGTTCTTGAATATTTCAACTCGACCCACGGCGCGCGCAAGGGCCTGTCGGATACCGCGTTGAAGACGGCGAACTCGGGCTATCTGACCCGCCGCCTGGTGGATGTGGCGCAGGATTGCATCATCCGCGAGCATGATTGCGGCACCGACCGGGCGATTACCGCCTCGGCGGCAGTCAATGACGGCGAGGTGGTCAGCCCGCTGTCCGAGCGCGTTCTGGGCCGCGTCGCGGCCGAGGATGTGCTGGTTCCGGGCGAAGACGTGGTGATCGTGCGCCGCAACGAGCTGATCGACGAACGCAAGGCCGACGAGATCGAGGCGGCGGGCGTGCAGAACGTGCGCATCCGCTCGGCCCTGACCTGCGAATCCGAGGACGGGGTCTGCGCGCTGTGCTATGGCCGCGACCTGGCGCGCGGCACGCTGGTCAATATCGGCGAGGCGGTCGGCATCATCGCCGCCCAGTCCATCGGCGAGCCGGGCACGCAGCTGACGATGCGGACCTTCCATATCGGCGGCATCGCCCAGGGCGGCCAGCAGTCCTTCATCGCCGCGGCGCAGGAAGGCACGGTGGCGTTCGAGAACGAAAGCACGCTGGAAAACGCCAATGGCGAGCTGATCGTGATGAGCCGCAACATGCAGCTGCACATCAAGGGCGCGACCGGCGATGCGCTGGCCAGCCACAAGCTGTTCTACGGCTCGAAACTGTTCGTGCGCGAAGGCGATGCCGTGGCGCGCGGCCAGAAGATGTTTGAGTGGGACCCATATACGCTGCCGATCATCGCGGAAAAGGCCGGCGTCGCGAAATATGTCGATCTGCTCAGCGGGCTTTCGGTCCGCGACGAAACCGACGATGCGACGGGCATGACCCAGAAGATCGTGACGGATTGGCGCTCGGCCCCGAAAGGCAACGAGTTGAAGCCCGAGATCATCATTGTCGATGCCGATGGCGAGCCGGTCAGGAACGAACAGGGCAACCCGGTCACCTATCCGATGTCGGTGGATGCGATCCTGTCGGTCGAGGACGGGCAGGAGATCAAGGCCGGCGACGTGGTGGCGCGTATCCCGCGCGAAGGCGCCAAGACCAAGGACATCACCGGGGGTCTGCCCCGCGTGGCGGAACTGTTCGAGGCCCGTCGGCCCAAGGATCACGCCATCATCGCCGAGATCGACGGCTATGTGCGCTTTGGCAAGGACTACAAGAACAAGCGCCGCATCGCCATCGAGCCCGCCGACGACACGCTGGAGCCGGTCGAATACATGGTGCCCAAGGGCAAGCATATCCCGGTGCAGGAAGGCGACTTCGTGCAGAAGGGCGACTATATCATGGACGGCAACCCGGCGCCGCATGACATCCTGCGCATCATGGGGATCGAGGCCCTGGCCGATTACCTGATCGACGAGGTGCAGGACGTCTACCGGCTGCAGGGCGTGAAGATCAACGACAAGCATATCGAGGTGATCGTCCGCCAGATGCTGCAAAAGATCGAGATCATCGACGGCGGCGACACCACCCTGCTGAAGGGCGAGCATGTCGATCGCGACG
>Ga0164243_10007465_pt1 | contig 16323 bp, 16 predicted proteins | sample OricompcompostOP_FD_108781 | JGI IMG/M metagenome (GOLD analysis project Ga0164243, IMG submission 108781) | Organic Plus compost microbial communities from Emeryville, California, USA - Original compost - Organic plus compost (OP) | ecosystem: Engineered > Solid waste > Mixed feedstock >...
ACAGGTCGAGGAAGATCGAGGCCGGCTGCAGGATCGGCGGCTCGGCGCGGATATAGCCTTCACGAACCAGAAGAGCGATCAGTTCGGAGGCGCGGGACGTTCGGGTCGAGGACATAGGAAAAAGGGCTGCGGGACGACGGGGCGGCAATCTCTAGCAAGTGGAAGCAGCAAGCGCGATGCTTTTCAATCGCCAATGGCATTTGCGCCCGCCCTGCGACACATGCGGCACCCCGGACGCTGGCGCGGCGCACCGCGCGGCGCGATAAAGACGGCCATGGCTTTCTCTCTTGGTTTCCGCCGGCGCGACGACGCCTCCAGCGCCACCTCAAAGGCCGTGGCCGCGCTCGCGCGCGAAACATTGGGCCTGGGCGAGGACGACGCCGTTACGGTGAGCGAGATTTCCTGCGGCGACCCGCAATGCGCGGGCGGCGCGGAGACGATCATCCTCGTCATGCGGGTCGGCGAGAAGACGCGCGCGGCCAAGATATCCAAGGCCATGGCGCTGGTGGAGCCCACAGACGTGGCGGAGGCGCTGCGGGACTTTCACTGATTCCGTCATGCCCGGACTGATCCAGGCATCCAGAGCCACACACGCAGAGCCCACCGCTCTGGATTGCCGGGTCAAGCCCGGCAATGACGAAGAAGCTCTTTAGCCCTTCTGCGCCGCCAGCATGGCGCGCACGGTCTCGACCAGGTCGGCTTCCTTCACGGTCACCTGCGCCGGACGCGCAGCGATCCATTCGGAGCGGTCGTCGATGGATTTCGACATCTCCGCGCCCTGGACCAGGTCCTTCACCGTGACCTCGCCGGCGTCCTTCTCGTTGGAGCCCTGGATCACGGCGATCGGCGCGCTGCGGCGGTCGGCGTATTTCATCTGCGCCTTCATGCCCGAACTGCCGAGATAGATTTCGGCCGCGATGCCGGCATCGCGCAGGGTGCGGGCCAGCGCCAGGTAGTCGCCCGTACGGTCGCGGTCCATGACCAGCACCACGACAGGGCCGACCGGAGCTTCGCCATGCCGCCCGAGCGCGGCAAGCGCCGCCTGCAGGCGCGATACGCCAACCGAAAAGCCCGTCGCCGGAGCCGGCTCACCACGAAAGCGGGCGATCAGGCCGTCATAGCGCCCGCCGCCACCGACCGAGCCGAAGCGGATGGGACGGCCCTCGTCGTCCTTCACCTCGAAGGTCAGCTCGGCCTCGTAGACCGGGCCGGTGTAATATTCGAGGCCGCGGACGACGGATGGGTCCACGCGCACGCGGTCGTCGCAGAAGCCCGCCGCCTGCAGCGCCGCGGAGATCTCGCGCAGTTCGGCAATGCCCTGCTTGCCGGTCTCCGACAGTTCGACACGCTCTTCGAGCCAGCGCAGGGCCGCCCCGGACCCCTGCTCCGCATGACCGCCGGCAACGTCGTGGCCAAGGAAGCGCAACACGTTCTCCGCCTGGCCCCCATTCAGCCCGGCGCCCTTGGTGAAATCCCCGCTCTCGTCCTTGCGACCGGTGCCGAGCAGCGCGCGCACGCCCTCGATGCCGAGCCGGTCGAGCTTGTCGATGGCGCGCAGCACGACGAGGCGCTGGCCGGCCTTGTCGTCGCCGCCAAGGCCTATGGCCTCCATGACGCCGTCGAGCACCTTGCGGTTGTTGACCTTGATGACGTAATCGCCGCGCGGGATGCCGAGCGCCTCCAGCGTGTCGGCGGCCATCATGCACATCTCGGCATCGGCGATGACCGAGGGCGCGCCGATCACGTCGGCGTCGAACTGCAGGAACTGGCGGAAACGGCCGGGGCCGGGCTTCTCATTGCGGAAGACCGGGCCGAACCGGTAGCTCTTGTAGGGCTTCGGGATGCGCTCCCAGTTCTCGGCGACGAAGCGGGCCAGCGGCGCGGTCAGGTCGTAGCGCAGGCTCATCCACTGCTCGTCGTCGTCCTGCAGCGAAAACACGCCGGCGTTCGGGCGGTCCTGGTCGGGCAGGAATTTTCCGAGCGCGTCGGTGTATTCGAAGAAGGGCGTCTCCAGAGCCTCGAAGCCCCACAGCTCATAAGTGCGCCGAATCGCATCCGTCATGGTGCGCGTGGCGGCGAGCTCGGCGGCGGCACGGTCGGCAAAACCGCGCGGCAGGCGGGCCTTCGGGCGCTCGGTGGAACGTTCGGGGGTGTTTTCGGACATGGGAGGGCTCGGTTTCAGGGCCGACCCCTAGCGCGCGCCAGCGTGCGGGGCAAGGGCGGGGTGGCGGAGGCCGGGGTGCAAGCGGGCTTCCGGGGCATCGAAACGCTACCTGGTGCGCGCAGGCGAGTTGCCGCCACCGCGCCCGAACGACTAGGGTGCACACGCTTTCCCACGCGCCGGACCGATGAAACGACTCCTCGCCCTTTGCCTTGCTGCGCTGCTGTGCATCCTGATTGCGGTGCTGGCGATTCCGCGCGCGTTCTCGGGCCAGGACCTCAACGCGGCGCTGGTGGAGACGCTGCAATCGGCCAGCCGCCAGACGGTGAGCATCGAGGGCACCAGCCGGCTTTCGCTACTCCCCACTCCGCGCATCGTGGTCAGCGACGTCGTTGCAGAGATGAACGGCACCGAGCTCTTCCGCGCCCGGCGCGCGGTGGTCAGCTTCAAGCTCCTGCCGCTCCTTCTCGGCGCCCGCCAGGCCGACGAGATCGAGCTCGAGCGCCCGCGCTTCACGCTGACGCCCGACCTGCTGCGCTGGACGGCGCTGCACCGCTTCGTCACGGCCAATTCCGAACTGCCCAACATCTTCGTCACCGATGGCGAGGCCACCGTGCTGTCCGGGCGCGGCATCAGCGATGTCACCGAGATCAATGGCAGCCTGGGCTGGCGGCGGCCGACATCGACCGTGAAGCTGAACGGCTCCTTCGTCTGGCACGGACAGGCCATCCAGGCGAGGTTCAACCTCGACGATCCGCAGCGCGTGCATGACGGTGAGGACGCCGACCTTTCCTTCGAGGCACACAGCGCCCTTGGCGACATCGAGTTCGAGGGCAAGCTGGCCGGAGCCACGCGCGTGGCGAGCGGCGACCTCGATTTGCGCTCCCCCTCGGCTCTCGCCCTGGCGCACTGGCTGGGAGCGCCGGTCAAAGCCCATGGGCGGCTCGGCGCGATCGCGCTGGAGGGTACCGCCGAAGCCACCGGCGACCGCCTCACCGTGAGCGACGCCGACCTGACGCTCGACGGCAATGCGCTGTCTGGCGTCCTGATCTGGTCGAACATCGGCACGGCGAAGTTCGAGGCCTCGCTCGCCGCGCCCATGCTCGACCTGACGCCCTATGTCACGGCGCTGCGTCCGATGATCGGCTCCGCATTGGGGTGGAGCCGCCGCACGCTGCACACCCTTCCTGAAAGCCTGCCCGAGACGGAAATCCGCCTGTCCGCCGACCGCGTCAGCGCCGGCTCGCTGGAATTCGGCAACGCCGCCGGCTCCATCCGCGTCCGCCATGGCAGTCTGACGCTGATCGTGGACGAACTGGGGACCTATGGCGGCTCGGTCGCCGCCCATGCCAGCTACGAGCCCGCGGCCGGTGGCGGGGTACATGCCGGCCTGTCCGCCCGGGTCGATAATGTTGCGCTGGCGGATGTGCTGGCGGGCGTCGATTCCGGCGCCATGCGCGGCGCTCTGACGGCGAACCTGCGGATCGAAGGTTCCGGCCCCGACACCTTTGATCTCATCAAGGCCCTGAGCGGGCAGGCCGATCTGCGCATCGCCGATGGGATGGTGAGCGGAATGGACCTTGCGGCGGCCGCGCGGGCGGCACGCCGGGAGCCGCTGACGGCGGTCTCCGTGCGTGGCGGCACCACGGCCTTCACCGCGCTGGAGGGCCATCTTGCCGTCGCCGACGGCATCTTCCACGTCGAGAACGGCAAGCTTTCCGGCGATGCGCTGACCGCTTCGCTGTCCGGGGGCATCGATCTGGCGCAGCGCCACTGGGCCCTGTCGGGCGAGGCGCTCCTGGCCGACGAGGCCGATGCGGGGCCGGTCCCCTTCCGCATCGAAGGGCCCTTCGCGCACCCGCATTTCCTGCCCAATGGCCGCCATGCCGTGGAGCGCTCCGATTCCGCTCCCAGCTCCCCGCAATAGGGCCCGTCGCTATTCCATTGTCGCGGACGGCGCCGGCTCGGCGGTGATCTCGTCCCAGGCCTTCATCAGCGCCTTGTCCTCGCCATTCCCCCGCATCGGCGCGGTGTAGAGCCGGTCGAGCGTGGCCTTGTCGGGATAGAGCGCGGGGTTGTCGAGGATCTCGCGGTCGACATAGCGCTGGGATGCGCGGTTGGCGTTGGCGAAGGCGACGTAATTGGTCACCCGCGCAATCACGTCGGGGCGCATGAGATAATCGATGAAGGCATAGGCGCCGGCCACGTTCTGCGCGCTGGAGGGAACCGTCAGCACATCGAACCACATCTGCGCGCCTTCCTTCGGGATGATGTAGTCGATCTCGATCCCCTGCCCCAGTTCCTCGGCTTTGGCCGCGGCCTGGTAGATATCGCCGGAACGGCCCATGGCCGCACAGATCTCGCCATCGACCAGCCCCTCCTGCCAGGCCTTTGCGCGGAAGCCTTTCAGATAGGGCCGGAGATCGCGCAGGAGGTCTTCCGCCTGGGCGATGTCCCGCTCGCCCTGCGCCTGCGGCGGCAGGCCGAGATAGTTCAGGACCGAGGGCAGGACTTCGTCGGGGCTGTCGAGCAGCATGACGCCGCAGGCGCTCAGCTTGGCGAGGTTGTCCTGCTTATAGAACAGCGCCCAGGAATTGGCCGGCGCGTTGGGCAGCGACGCCTTGATGGCGTTGGGGTTGTAGCCGATGCCGGTGGTGCCCCAGAGATAGATCACCGAATGCGCGTTATCGGGGTCGTAGAACGCCGCCTTCGCCACGATGTCCGGCCACATATTGTGCAGGTTCGGAATCCGCGTGCGGTCGATGTCGAGGAAGGTCTTGTCGTCACGATGGCGGGCCAGGAAACCGGCCGGCACGATGGCGACGTCGAAGGGCTGCGCCGCCAGCCGCGCCGGCAGATCGGAGACCTCGTCATAGGTGTCGTAGACGACCTTGATCCCCGTCTCGAGCGTGAAGGCCTCGAGGACGTGGGGATCGATGTAGTCGGCCCGGTTGAGCACGTGGATTTCGGCCGCCTGCGCCGCGGCAGGCAGGGCGGCCGCCAGCCAGGCGAGAGCAGCAACGAGGATGCGCTTACTCATCAGAGGCATCCACAGGGATCCGGCACTCGGACAGGCTCCTCACGCGAGAGCCCTCATTCACCCACGGTTCAGCCATTTTGTACAAGGATAGTCTCCAGGCCGGCGGTGAGCGCCGCGTGATCCTCGGGGACTTTTAAGAATGAAACTCGACCGCTTTGTGGTGGCTGCGACAGCGGGCGCGGCACTCCTGTGCGCCACGATGGCGCCCTCCCTGGCCGCGCCGTTCGCGGCGGATGGCGCGCGTGCTCTCGGCGCCTATAACGCCCTGATCCGGGTGCGGCACCATCATCACGACAACGGCGCGGCGGTTGCCGTGGGCGCCGTGGCGGGAGCGGCCGTGGTGCTCGGCGCGCTGGCGGCCGGCCAGGCGAACGCCAACGAGACCTATTACGCCGCCCCTCCCCCTCCGCCGCCTCCGCCCTCGACGGTGATCTACAACGACCGCGGCATGGACGAGACCGCCGACGACGCCCTCAGCGCCTGCCGTCACGGCATCCTCGACGCCGCGCGGCGCTACGGCGCCTTCGACGCTCGCGTCGGCTATATCGACATGGTGCGCGAGACCCCCGATGGCGGCCACCGCATCCGCGCCGACATCACGGTCTACTACCCCGATTACGAGCGCACCTCGGCGGTGAGCTGCCGCACCCGCGACGGCTATCTGCTGAGCGCCCGCGCCGAAGGCTGACCCGCGTCGAAACCTCATTGAAAAAGCCGGGCAGCAGCCCGGCTTTTTTGTTCCTCAATGGGCCGGAGCCGTCTCGCCGCCGCGCGAGCGGTCCACCAGCGGAATGAGCAACAGCAGGGCCAGGAACAGGATTGCCAGGATCAGGAACACATCGGAAAAGGCCATGACCTGGGCCTGGTGGCGGACCGACATGGCGAGCTGCTTGAGAGCCGCCATTTGCGCGTCCGAGCCGAGATTGCCCTGCATCATCTCCGACATGCCCTGGTACTGCTCGACGGCGACATGGCGCCCCCAGGTGACGTGATCGCGCAGGCGCGCCATGTGCAGGTCCCAGCGCTGGCTGAGAACCGTGTTGATGCCGGCCAGCCCGACCGCCCCGCCCAGGTTGCGGGTCAGGTTGAACAGGCCGCTGGCGTTCTTGATACGCTCCGGCGGCAGCGTGCCGAGCGCCATGGTGTTGATCGGCACCATGCACATCATCAGCGACATGCCGCGCAGGGCCTGGGGGATGAAGAGCTCGCCGAAGCCCCATTGCGCGGTGATGGGGTGCAGTTCGAACGCGGAGATGGCGAAGCCGAGAAAACCGCAGGAAATCACCAGCCGCGGATCGAGATTGCGCCCGAGCACGCCCACGATCGGCGCGGCGACGAACATGAACATGCCGGTGACGAACACCGTCTCGCCCACCTGCAGCGCGTTGTAGCCGCGCACGCCCTGCAGGAAGAGCGGATAGAGATAGGTCATGCCGTAGAGGCCGATGCCCAGCACGAAGGTGAACAGGGAACCGACCGCGAAATTGCGGTTCTCGAAGGCCGTCAGGTCGACAATCGGCTCATCCGCGGTGCACACCCGCCAGAAGAAGGCCGTGGCGCTGACAACGGCGATCACGGCCAGGGTCGTGATCGTGGCGCTCGCGAACCAGTCATCGCGCTGCCCCTCCTCCAGCACATATTCGAGGCTGCCAAGGAAGACCGCCATGGTGAACAGGCCGAAATAGTCGAACCGGTTCAGCAGTTCGAATTGCGGCTCGTCAAAATCGACCAGCAGCCAGGCCAATGTGGTGGCGACGATGCCCGGGACGACATTGATCAGGAAAAGCCAGTGCCAGGAGAACGCGTCGGTGAGGTAGCCGCCCACTGTTGGGCCGATGGTCGGCGCCAGCGTGACCACGAGACCGACCAGCGCCATGACCGGCGACTGGAAGCGCTTTGGAAAGATCGTGTAGGAGGCCGCGAAAGCGGTCGGGATCATGCCGCCGCCGATGAAGCCCTGGATCGCGCGATAGACGATCATCTGCTCGATCGAGGTCGCGGTGGCGCAGAGCACGCTGGCCAGGGTGAAGCCCGCGGCCGAGGCGACAAACAGGATGCGCGTGGATAGCGCCCGGCTCAGAAAGCCCGACAGCGGAATCATGATCACTTCCGCGATCAGATAGCTGGTCTGCACCCACGAGATCTCGTCGATGCTCGCGGACAGGCCGGCCTGGATCTCCGACAGCGAGGCCGAGACGATCTGGATGTCCAGGATCGCCATGAACATGCCGAAGACCAGCGCCAGATAGCCGATCAGCCGCTGCGGCGTGACGACCGGCTCCGATTCCACGTGCTTCGTCAGAGTCTTGACCTGGTGCCGGCTCATGGCGCGACGCCTTTACTGGCGGGCCGTGGGAGGCGGCTCGGGCTTCTCGCGCAGATCGGCGGTGGCCACCACGGACAGCCCGGGGCGCAGGATGCCTTCGCGCGCGACGTCTGCGGGCACGCGCACCCGCACCGGCAGGCGCTGCACGATCTTGGTGAAGTTGCCGGTGGCGTTCTCCGGCGGCAGCAGGCTGAACACCGCGCCCGACGCAGGCGACAGGCTGTCGACATGGCCGACAATGTCGAGGTCGGGATAGGCGTCGACCTCGATATGCACCGCCGTGCCGGGCTTCAGCTCGGCGATCTGCGTCTCCTTGAAGTTCGCGTTCACGTAGACATCGTCCAGCGGCACCACGGCCAGCAGCCGCTTGCCGGGCGTCACATAGTCGCCCTCGGCCACCGCGCGGTTGCCGACCACGCCATCGAAGGGCGCGCGGATGGTGGTGGCGTCCAGATCGCGCTGCGCGGCGTCGCGGGTGCTGTTGAGCTCGGCCAGTGTGCGCTCGGCCTCGATCTTCTGAGACTGCGCCACTTCGAGACTGGCCTTGGCGCTGGCAATGCCGGCCTGCGCCTCGGTGACGCCGGCGGTCGCCTTGTCACGCGCCGCGCGGGCGGACTCGAACTGCTGGCGGCTGGCATAATTGGAATTGGACAGCGTCTGGTAGCGGTCGAAATCGGCCTGCGTGCGCTGCAATTCGGCCTGCGCGGAATTGAGCCGCGCCTCGGATTGCTTCACCGCGGCCGCGGCGGCGTCGATCTGGCTGCCCAGACGGTCGATGGTGGCGCGCTGGGTGGCCACCTTGGCCTCCGCGCTCTGCAGCGCGATGCGGTAGTCCTCCGGATCGAGCTGGACGAGCACGTCGCCCGCCTTCACACGCTGGTTTTCCTTTGCAACCACCTTCTCGACATAACCCGACACCTTCGGGGCGATGATGGAGAAGTCGGCGCCGACATAGGCGTCGTCGGTGGAGATCAGGTACTGGCCGACGAACCAGTAATGCAGCCCGAAGGCGACGAGCGCGACGGCGGCGATGGCGCCGAGCACAATGAGGATGCGCTTCTTGCGGGTGCCGTTCTTGGCCGGAGCGGGCTTGTTGGCCCTCGTCGTGTCCTCCGCCTTTTGCGGCGGCTCGGAGGCTTCGTTGCGGTCGACATCGCGCTGCTGACGTTCCGCGACAGCAGGAGCAGCCGTCTCGTCAAATACGTCGCGTTCCATGTCCATGGTGAGACTGTCCGACATGGCACTCTCCAATTTCGCCAAGAGGCGGCTTCCGCAAAGACGGAAGGGCTGCCTGCGTGCTCAACTAAGGCAGCCAGAGGCAGAATACAATATTGACCGAACCGTTCGGTCAATATATTTTTTTGATAGGTTTCGCGACACGAGCGAATGGGATGAGCAAGACCAAGACCGTCAAGGCCTCCTCGGAAGCACCGCTGGAGAGCGCCAAGAGCCGGCAGATCCTCAACGGGGCGCGGCAGGTTTTCCTGGCGCAGGGCTTCGACGGCGCCAGCATGGGCGAGATCGCGCGCGTGGCCGGCGTGTCGAAGGGCACGCTCTACGTCTATTTCGAGAGCAAGCAGGCGCTCTTCGCGGCCATCATCACCGAAGACAAGCAACGCACGGTGCACACGCTCTTCGAGCTCGATCCCGACAACCACGACGTCGCCGCGGTGCTGTCGAAGCTCGCCTACGCCTATCTCGACTTCATGCTCGTGCCCGACCATGTCGCCTCGATCCGCACCGTAATCGGGGTCGGCGAGAAGTTTCCGGAAGTCGGCGCCGCCCTCTATGAGGCCGGGCCGCACACCGGGGCGCGGCGCATTTCCGAATATCTCGACGCTCAGGTGGCGCGGGGAATCCTGCGCATCGACGACACGGAGCTGGCCGCCTTCCAGTTCATGGGCATGCTGCAGATGCCGAGTTTCCTGCCCATGCTGATCGGCAGCTATCCGCCTCCCGACGCAAAACGGCGCAAAGTGCTGGTCGACACCGCGGTGCGCCTCTTCCTCGCAGGCTATGCCGTTGAAAACGCTACACCGGCCGCCAACAGCGCGGTAAGAGACCCGGTAGCCTGAAGGAGTTGCCGCCTGTGAGCATGCCTGTGTCCACCGCCGCGCCGAGCGACGAACCGATTCTCGTTACCGGCGTTGCGGGCTTCATCGGCCGCGGCGTTGCCGACTCCCTGCTCTCTTCCGGCCGCCGCGTGATCGGGGTGGACAATTTCGAGTCCCCGCCCGATCTGGCGCTCGCCGAGGCGCGGCTGGAGACCCTGCGCAACCGACCGGGCTTCAGCTTCGAGCATGTCGACCTCGCCGACCGCGCCGCGGTGGAGGAGCTTTTCCGCAACCGCAATCCGCGCCGGGTCGTGCATCTCGCCGCCCGCGCCGGCGTGCGCGCGTCGATGGATTTCCCGCACGAATTCACGCGCTGCAACCTCGACGCCTTCACCAACATCCTCGAAGGATGCCGCAACGGCGACATCGAACACCTGGTCTATGCCTCGTCAAGCTCGGTTTACGGCGCGCGCTCCATTGCCCCCTTCGACGAGGACGAGAGCGTCGACCACCCCGTCTCCCTCTATGCCGCGACCAAGCGCGCCAACGAGCTGATGGCGCATTCCTACGCCCATCTCTACGGCCTGCCCTGCACCGGCCTGCGCTTCTTCACCGTCTACGGACCGTGGGGCCGTCCGGACATGGCGGTGTTCATGTTCACCAAGGCGATCATCGAGGGAAAGCCGATCACGCTCTACGAGGGCGGCGCGCTGGAGCGCGACTTCACCTATGTCGACGACATCATTGAGGGCGTGGTGCGGCTGGTGGACATTGCCCCCAAGGCGGGCGAAGCCGGCTCCAAGCCGAGCCCGGCTCGCGCCGCGGCGCCCTTCCGCGTCTACAACATCGGCAACCGCGCGCCGACGCGGGTGCGCGAACTGGTCGACCTGCTGGAAGAGGCTATCGGCAAGAAGGCAGTGGTGCGCGCTTTGCCGATGCCGCCGAGCGACGTGCCGCTGACGGCCGCGGCGACCGACGCCATCGAGGCGACGACGGGCTTCCGCCCGGAAACGCCGCTCAAGGAAGGCGTCGAGCGTTTCGTCGATTGGTACCGGACATTCTACAAAGTCTGAGGGAAGGGCCCCTCGACGCCAGGCTTTGGGTTCAGGCGGCGAAGACACGGTAGCGGGTTGGCTGGATGCCGATCTCCTCGCCGACGCGCGGATTCTGGCCGTTGACCACCGCGGCTTCCACGATCGTGGTCTCGCCGCTGATGTCGACCGCGAGATCGACGCGGTGGCTCTGGCCGAAGCGACGCACCGCCACGACCTTGCCGGCCAGCGGCGCCGTGCCCGGATCGCCAAGCTCGATGTCGTGCGGCCGCATGAAGAGCCGCGCATTGCCGCTCGGCACGTCTTGGGCGCCCAGCGAAAGCGAGCGACCGCCAAGCTTCACGGCACCGTCCTGGACGATGATCGGCAGCGCCACGGATTCACCGATGAAATCGTGCACGAAGGCCGTGCTCGGGCGCTCGTAGACGTCGTCCGGCGAGCCGACCTGCTCGATGCGGCCATGGCTCATCACCACGATGCGGTCGGCGACTTCCAGCGCCTCTTCCTGGTCGTGGGTAACCAGGACAGAGGTGACGTGCAGCTCGTCGTGCAGGCTGCGCAGCCAGCGGCGCAAATCCTTCCGCACCTTGGCGTCGAGCGCCCCGAAGGGCTCGTCCAGCAGCATCACCCGCGGCTCGATGGCCAGCGCCCGGGCCAGCGCCACGCGCTGCCGCTGGCCGCCGGAAAGCTGCGCCGGGAAGCGCTGCGCCAGACTGGAGATCTGCACCAGGTCGAGCAGCGTCTCGACGCGCTCCTTGATCGCGGCCTCGCTCTTGCGCTCGGCGCGCGGGCGCACGCGCAGGCCAAACGCCACGTTGTCGAACACGTTCATATGGCGGAACAGCGCATAGTGCTGGAAGACGAAGCCGACATCGCGCTCGCGCGCGGACAGCTTCAGCGCATCCTCGTCGTCGAACAGCACCTGTCCGCCATCCGGCCAGTCCAGCCCCGCGAGAATGCGCAGCAGCGTGGTCTTGCCGGAGCCCGAGGGGCCGAGCAGCGCGACGAGCTCGCCGGATTCGACCGTCAGGTCCACCGAATCCAGCGCTTTGAAGCTGCCGAAATTCTTGGTGAGGTTGTGGACGGAGATTTTCATGATGCGCGCTTCCCGCCGGCCACCATGGCGCCGACGGGAAATCCCTGACCGATCAGATGGTGATTGTCAACACAAAAACAGAATTATTCTGTCTAATATAGAATAATACGTTAGATTAGTGTTTAATATGGATGCCGCACTCGGTCTTGTTGGACCCGCGCCAGCGGCCGGCGCGCACATTCTCGCCCGGAGCGGTGCGCGAGGTGCAGGGCATGCAGCCGATGGAGGCGAAGCCGTGCACCTGCAGCGGGTGCAGCGGCAAATGGTGTTTGACGAAATAGCCCTGGATTTCCTGCGCGCCCATCAGCGCCAGCGGATTGGCCTTGATGCGCGGCCCGTCGGCCTCGACCACGGGGATCGAGGAGCGGGTATCGCCGTGGTAGCGCTTGCGGCCGTTGAGCCAGCCGCCGAAGCCCCGCAGGGCGCGGTCGAGCGGCTCGACCTTGCGCACGCCGCAGCAGGCATCCGTGTCGGACGCCCAGAGCATGCGATCGGGATCGACCCTGGCCAGTTCCTCTTCGTTGGGCGTGAAGATGCGCAGGTCGGTCAGGCCGAGGCGCTCCATGAGCTGGTCGCGATAGGTCAGCGTCTCATCGAACAGCATGCCGGTGTCGAGGAAGAGGATGGGCGTCGAGGGATCGACCTCGGAAACGATGTGCAGCAGCACCGCGGACTCGGTGCCGAACGAAGACACCGCCGCAATGCCGCCGGGAAGGTTCTGCTCGATCAGCGCCTCGATGACATCGTGCGGGCGCGCCTTGGCGAAGCGCGCATCGAGTTCGGCCGCCCGTTCCACCAGAACCGGATCGGAGACTGCTGCTGCGTCAAACATGACCTTGTTCGTCCTTCATCGTTCAGCCGGCCAGCATCTCGCTGCGGCCGACCTCTTCCCGCCAGGGGCGCGAGCGGCGCACGACCTCGCCGACAAGCAGCAGGGCCGGCCCATCGCCCGCCCGGGCGACAAGCGCGGGCAAGGCATCGAGCCGCCCGATCATGGTGACGCTGTCGGCGCGGGTGCCGTTGGCGATCACCGCCACCGGCGTTGCCGGATCGCGCCCGGCGGCAATCAATCCGCGGGAGACGACCGGCGCAGTCGCCTTGCCCATGTAGATAGCGAGCGTCGTGTCCGCATCGCTCAGGCCCGACCAGTCGATGGCTGCGGCCTCGGCCGCGCGGTGCGCGGTCAGCAGCGTCAGGCGCGCGGCTTCGCCGCGATGCGTCAGCGGCAGTTCGATGTCGGAGGCGCAGCCGAGCGCAGCGGTGATGCCGGGCACCACGACGACGCGGATGCCGCGTTCCTGCAGATAGGCCATCTCCTCGCCGCCGCGGGCGAAGACGAACGGATCGCCGCCCTTGAGGCGCACCACGCGCAGGCCGCGGCCCGCCGCTTCGGCCAGCCGCTCATTGATGTGGGTCTGCTTCATGCAGCGCTGGCCGGCGCGCTTGCCGACCGAAACGCGCTCGGCATCGCGCCGCGCCAGATTCAGCACGTCGGACGAGACGAGGTCGTCGTGGAAGATGATGTCGGCGTCCTGCAGCACGCGCAGGGCCTTCAGCGTCAGAAGCTCGGGATCGCCCGGGCCGGCGCCGACCAGGAAGACGGCGCCTTCCGTCTCCGGCGCGCCGTGGGTCTCCAGCGCCTGAAGCGCCGAATCCAGCGCCTCGGCGGCGCCCGCATCGTCTCCGGCAAGGGCGGTGGCGCCGACAGGGCCGTCCACAATGGCTTCCCAGAAGCGGCGGCGCTGCACGGCGTCCGGCGCGCTCCGGGCCAGCCGCGGGCGACGGCTGCCGATGAGATCGGCCAGGGCGCCGAGCCGCGCCGGCAGCAGCGCCTCGATGCGCGCGCGCAGGCGGCGCGCCAGAACCGGCGCCGCGCCTTCGGTGCCGATGGCGACCGTCACCGTGCCGCGATCGACGATGGAGGGGGTGATGAAGCTGCAGAGTTCGGTGCGGTCGACGACATTGACCGGGATGCCGAGAGCTTGAGCCCGCTGCGAGAGCGCGCCGTCGACGGGATCGCCGGCGGTGCCGACGACCAGCGCATAGCCCTGGAGATCGACGCTCAGCGGATCGGCCGTGCGGTCGACGCTGAGAAGCCCCTTGGCCTCGTAGCCCGCCAGCTCTGCATGGATTTCAGGGGCGATCAGGCGGATGCGTGCCTCCGTCTTGAGCAGAAGCCGCACCTTGTTCAGCGCCTCCTCGCCCCCGCCGACAACGAGAACGGGGCGATCGCGCAGATCGAGAAAGAGCGGGAAATACCGCATGTCCTGGCACACTCCGGCTAGCGCACTGCCACGTCGCCCTTGAGCGCTATATAACAACACAAAATAATTTGTAAAAGGGGGTGAATTACAAATTATATTTGTGTTTTACGTGATGCGTGGCTTCGGTCCACCGACCTGCAAGCCCTGTTCCAGAAGCAGGTCCCAGGCCTCGTCGGCATTCTGGGCAAAGCGGAACAGCGCCAGATCGTCCTCGCGGATCATGCCTTCCTCGGCCAAGGCCTCGAAATTGATGATCCTCGTCCAATAGTCGCGGTCGAACAGGACGATGGGCACGCGCGGCGCCTTGCCGGTCTGGCACAGCGTCAGCAGCTCGAACATCTCGTCCAGCGTGCCGAAGCCGCCGGGGAAGACCGCCAGGGCCGCCGCGCGCATGGCCAGGTGCATCTTGCGCATCGCGAAATAATGGAAGCGGAAGGTCAGTTCCGGCGTGGTGTAGGCGTTGGGCTGTTGCTCGTGCGGCAGGCGGATGTTGAAGCCGATGGAGGGCGCACCGACTTCCCAGGCGCCGCGATTGGCCGCCTCCATGATGCCGGGCCCGCCGCCGGTGGCGATGACGTGGTCGTGCCAGCCATCGACCGGGTGCAGGGCCCCGCCCCGCTCGGAGGCAATACGGCCGAAGCGATAGGCCTCGTCATACCAGTGCGCCGAGTGTGCGCCGGCGCGCGGACGGGCGCCCGGCGGCAGCGTGGCGCAGGTGGCAGAGGGATCGCCGGAGCCGCCCGGCATGACGCGGGCGCTGCCGAAGACCACGATGGTGGAGCGGATCTTCCAGCGGCGCAGCTCTTCCTCGGCCTTGGCGTATTCGAGCAGGAAGCGCACGCCGCGCGTGCTGTCGCCGAGAAGGAAATCCGGGTCGCACGCCGCCAGCCGGTAGGATTCGGAACGCATCTGCTCGGTGCTGTCGCGGCTCACATCCCTGCTCCTGTCCTGCATTATCCGCCAACTCCTGGACTTCGCCGGCATCACGCCGCCGGGTTGGATATCTCCACCAGATTACCATCCGGATCACGCATATAGACCGAAAGGATCGGCCCGGTGGCGCCGGTACGCCGCACAGGCCCCTCCTCGATGGCTATGCCGCAGGCGCGCAGATGCGCCTCGACCTCCGCCAGCGGTGTGCGTGCCATGAAGCAGAGATCGGCCGAGCCCGGCAGCGGCTGCCGCGCCTTGGGCTCGAACTCATGGCCCGCGAGGTGAAGATTGATCTTCTGGTCGCCGAAGCGCAGCGCCGTACGCCCGCCGGCGAAGGTCTCCACGCTCATGCCGAGCACGTCGCGGTAGAAGGCGACGCTCCGCTCGATATCCGCCACCGTCAGCACGAGATGATCGAGATGGTCGAGGCGGATCATGTGCGAGTTCTCTCAAGCCTTGGGCGCGCCGAGATCGACCTTGAGCTGGTCGATCATCCAGCGCCAGCTGCCGTCCGCCTGACGCCGCGCCACCTCCAGCGAGCACTTGCCGTTCGGCAGCGGCGTCACCGTCATGGCCACGTCGCCGCTGATCAGCGCGGGCCGCGCCTCGACCAGCGGAAAGCTGGAGCGCTTGGCGAGGAGGCCGGTGTAGAACTCACGGATGGCCGCTTCGCCGGTCGCCACCGGATCGCCAATGGCCACCACCGCGTCCGCCTCGTAGAGCGAAACCAGCCCCTCGATATCGCCGGCATTGGCGAACTCGCCGAACAGGCTGACCAATTGCTCGGGAGTGGCGGCGGTCTTGCGGGTCATCACTCGCTCCTCGTGGAAAGGGCTCAGAAATTCAGCTCGCATAGGTCAGCTGGGGCGTCCAGCTCAGTTCGGTCCCGGCGCCGTCGGCAATGCTGACATTGACCGGAATGCCGCCCTGCACGCTCTCGGAGACGGTGCAGAAATCCTCGAACTGCGCCAGTGCGCGGTCGAGGTTCGGCAAATCGGCGGCATTGGCGCCGAGACGGATCGCAACGTCCAGCTTCGCAATGCGCAGCCGCCCGCGCTCGTTGCGCTCTATGGAATAACTCGCGGTCGCGGAAATGCCCTTCGCGTCCTGTCGGAACTTCGCCAAAGCGAAGACCAGGCTGGCGCACAGGCAATTGGTGACGCCCGCCACCAGCATCTGCTCCGGGCATGGCCCCTCGCCCTTGCCGATCGGCTCCACCTCGTCGGCCTGCAGCTTCGGCAGCGCGTCGCCGAAGTCGATCAGGAACTGGTAGCCCTCGGTCTGCGTGACGGTCACGGTCAGGGTGGGATAGTGCATGGCTTCCTCAAGCGGCCGGCGCGCACAGCGCATAGCCCCGCGCCGCCAAACAGAAAGGCCGCTCACCGAAAAGACAAGGG